>Ga0302319_10000584_pt1 | contig 82410 bp, 71 predicted proteins | sample Bog_T0_2_FD_203319 | JGI IMG/M metagenome (GOLD analysis project Ga0302319, IMG submission 203319) | Peat permafrost microbial communities from Stordalen Mire near Abisko, Sweden - Bog_T0_2 | ecosystem: Environmental > Terrestrial > Soil > Wetlands > Peat | place: Sweden: Abisko, Stordalen Mire...
CCCCAAAAGCTTCCCGTAATGCGCCACGGCCGTCTCCTCGCTTGATGGTTTTTCCATCATCACAGCCTGCATTACTCATCCCTCCTTGCCATTAAGAAACCGGAAGAACCCTTCTACTGGTCGATGGACCAGGTCCTCGTGCAGCGCGCATTCGCGGCCCGGGACCTGAACGAGGGGCGCAAGGGCGCGATCCTCTGCGGGTTCCTGAAGCTGACGACGCCCTTTCTCCTCGTCCTTCCCGGGCTGATCGCGAGGGCCCTCTACCCGGGGCTCGCCAGGCCCGACGAGGCCTACCGCACGCTCCTCGAGCACATCATGCCCGCCGGCCTCCTCGGACTCACGATCAGCGGCATCGGCGCGGCGCTCATGGGCCACATCAGCGCGACCTACAACTCGGTCTCGACGCTGGTGACGCGCGACTTCTACCTGCGGTGGAGGCCCGGGGCGTCGCAGGCGGCCCAGATCCTCGTGGGCCGCGCCGCGGTCCTGACCGTGTTCGTGCTCGGCGCCGCCTGGGCGCCGATGATCGGGCGCTTCGGCAACCTCTTCACCTACCTGCAGACGATCCAGGTGTACCTCATGCTCCCGTTTGCGGGCATCTTCTTCGCCGGCGTCCTCTGGAAGCGGACGACCGCCCAGGGGGTCGCCGCCTGCCTCGGCACGGCGGGGGTCGCCTGCCCGCTGCTCATGCTGAACGGCAGGCTCAACTTCCTGCCCTTCATGGACACGCCGCTCATGAGGCCCTGGCTCCATTCGGCGATCGTCGCGTTCCTAGTCTCCATGGCGGCGCTGGTCGCCGTGAGCCTCGCCACGCCGCGCACGGCGGAGGCGAAGCTTGAGCACACGACCGTGTCCGACTGGAGGACGCTCGCCGCCCCGGGGACCGGAAGGGGGCTGCGGGACTACCGCCTCTGGCTCGGAGTCCTGCTCGCCATCACGGCGGGGCTCTGGTACGCCATGCGCTAAAGCGCCGGGCAAGATTCTCATTCCCAACCAAGGCGCGCTTGGCTAGAGACCTTAAGGCCCAAAACCCCAGGCAGCCCGCCCGACGCCGCACCCCACCATGCCCGACGCCCCCGCCCCCGAAACGCTAGACCCGTCCCAGCAGAAGCTGAAGATGCGCGAGAAGTTCTCGTATGGCTTCGGCGACTTCGCCTCGTGCCTCTACTGGCAGACGGTGTCGGTCTACCTCGCGATCTTCTACACCGACATCTTCGGGATCTCCGCACTCGCGGCGGGGACGATGATCGGCCTGTCCCGGAGCACCGACGCGTTCTTCGACCCGGTGATCGGCATGATCTCCGACCGCACCTCGTCGCGCTGGGGCAAGTTCCGGCCGTACCTCCTCTTCGGCTGCGTGCCGCTGGCGGTGATCGGCGTGCTGACCTTCACGGTGCCGAGCCTCGGGGCCAACGGAAAGCTCATCTGGGCGTGGGTCACGTTCAACGCCCTCATGATCCTCTACACGGCGATCAACATCCCGTACACGGCGATGCTCGGCGTCATCTCGCCGAACCCGAACGAGCGCACGATGCTCTCGTCGATCAAGTTCGTGGGCGCCTTCGCGGCGGGCATCGTCGTCTCGGCGACGCTCCTGCCGATGGCAAAGGTCGGCGGATGGCTGGGCGCCACGACGGTCCAGCGCGGCTGGCAGATGTCGTTCGTGGTCTACGGCGTCGCGGCCATCATCTCCTTCCTGCTCGTGTTCCTCAACACGCGCGAGCGCGTCGTGCCCCCGAAGGCGCCGAAGACGTCCCTGTTCAAGGGCATCGTCAACGACCTGGGCGACCTGGTGACGAACAGGCCGTGGCTGATCCTCCTGGCCACCACGATCACGTTCATCCTCTTCGTGGCGCTGCGCGGCAACATCACGGCGCACTACTTCAAGTACTACGTCGGCTCGCAGACCCTCACCCTGCCCTCCTTCCTGCCCAAGTCCGCCGCGGGCACGCAGCTCTGGGGATGGGAGAGCCTGGTCTCGATCTTCAACACGAGCAACCAGATCCTGTCGCTCCTCGGGGCCATGCTGGTCCCGTTCTTCGCGCGCGTGGTCGGGCGCAAGGTCGCGTTCGTCGTCCTCTTCGTCATCGCGATCGCGTCCACTGCCGCGTTCTTTGTCCTGAAGCCCGACCAGCTCCTGCTCATCTACGGGATCAACGCGATCGGGTCGCTCACCGGCGGGCCGCTGAGCGCGCTCCTCTGGGCCATGTACGCCGACACCGCCGACTACGCCGAATGGAAGAAGGGCCGCCGGGCCACGGGCCTCATCTTCTCGGCCTCGATCTTCTCGCAGAAGCAGGGCTGGGCCTTCGGCGCCGCGTTCTCGCTCATCCTCATGAACAGCGTCGGGTTCGTGGCCAACCAGGTCCAGACGACCGCGTCCCTGAACGGCCTCGTCAAGCTGATGAGCATCTATCCGGCCGCAATCGGCATCGTTTCGCTGGGGATCCTGATGTTCTTCTATCCGCTCAACGAGCAACGGATGTCGCAGATCGCCCAGGACTTGAAGGTGCGAAGGGCCGCGGACGCGGCCTCCTGACCGTTTGTGGACGGATCGTCCCATTAATGGGACGGTGTGGTTTCGGTTCCGAAGATCCCCGGTGGGCGGCGCCTCCATGCATTGTGACGTAGGTCGTTATTGAAAAATCAATAACGTAATCACGGATGCTCTGGCACGGGGAATGCGGGGAGTCGTGTCATGATTCAGTTCAAAAGCGTCGACCGCGTCTATCCCCTCAAGGGGGGCCCCTTCTACGCCCTTCGGGGGATCACCTTCGACATCGCCGAGGGCGACTTCGTCTCGATCATGGGGCCGTCCGGCTCGGGCAAGTCGACGCTCCTGAACGTCCTCGGGATGCACGACTCCGGGTGGACGGGCGAATACCGCTTCGGGAAGGACGAGATCCACAGGCTTCCGCAGAAGCGCAGGCTCGACCTCCAGAAGAAGAACATCGGCTTCGTCTTCCAGAGCTACCACCTGCTCGACGACCTGACCGTCTACGAGAACCTCGAGATTCCCCTCTCCTACCGCGACGTCCCGAAGGCCGAGCGCCAGACCATCGTCTGCGACACGCTCGACCGCTTCCACATCGTGGCCAAGCGGGACCTCTACCCCTCGCAGCTCTCCGGGGGCCAGCAGCAGCTCGTGGCCGTCGCCCGGGCGCTGGTCGCCAAGCCGAGGCTGATCCTCGCCGATGAGCCGACGGGCAACCTCCACTCCGACCAGGGCCGCGAGATCATGGAACTCTTCAAGCGCCTGAACGAGAAGGAGGGCGTCACGATCGTCCAGGTCACGCACTCCGAGGCCAACGCCGCCTACGGGCACCGGATCCTGCGGCTCGCCGACGGCCTCCTCCTGAAATAGCCCATGCGCCGCGCCGCACTCCTCCTCCTTGCCGTGGCGACGGCCGCGCTGGCGGCGCGGGCCCCCGCGCAGGACCCGGGCACGACGCTCACGCTCGACGACGCGATCCAGCTCGCGTTCAGGCGCAACCGCGACCTGAAGGTCGCCTCGTACTACCCCGGGATCGCGAGGGCCAACCTCCTGGTCGCCCGCGGCCAGTTCGACCCCGAGCTGGTCCTCACCCGCAGCTCCTCGAGGCAGCTGACCCAGGAACTGCCCGGGCAGTTCTCCAACTACCGCACCGACTCGTTCGGGGCCACCCTCCAGGGGGAGCTCCCGATCGGCACCCAGCTCGGCGTCACCGAGAACTCGACGGCCCAGAGCGACGCGTTCATAGGCCTCCCGAAGACCTACGACACGTTCGCGGGGGTCTCGGTCACGCAGCCGCTCCTCAAGGGCTTCGGACTCGGCGCCAACCTCGTGAACGTCCGCATCCAGAAGGCGAACCGCTCGATAAGCGAGCTGACGTACCGCCAGTCGGCCATCGACACGGTCTGGAACACGGTGGTCGCGTACAGCAACCTCCAGCTGGCGCACGACCAGTTGGACGCCGTCCTGCGCGAGCAGGCCCTTGCCGAGCAGCAGCTCGACGAGAACGAGAAGCGCCACAGGGTGGGCCAGGCGTCGCAGAGCGACGTCGTGACGTCGCGCTCCTACGCCGCCATCTTCCAGGACCCGATCCTGCAGGCCGAGCGGCAGGTGCGCGACGCCCAGAACACGCTGCGCAACATCATCGGCGAGGACACGTTCTTCGAGGACGAGCCCCTCTTCACGCTGGTCCCGATGGCGGTCCCCGAGGTGCGGATCGACCGCAAGGCGGACCTCGAGCAGGCGCTCAGGATGCGCCCGGACTACGAGCAGCAGCGCCTCGCCATCGTGAGGAACCGGGCAAGCGAGGCCTATGCGGCCAACAGCCTCCTTCCCCAGGTCAACTTCGTCGGGAACTACGGCTACAACGGGGTCGCCAGCAGCTTCTCCGCGAGCCGCGCCCAGGTCGACGCACGCATGAACCCCGCGTACGGCGCGGGGCTCACGGTCACGGTGCCCCTCGCGTTCGCGGTCGGCCGCGGCAACCTGCGCTCGGCGAGGCTGCAGCGCGAGCAGGCGGAGGCCGCGCTCAAGGACCTGCAGGCGAACATCGCCCTCAGCGTCGCAACCGCCGAGGGCCAGATCGAGACCGCCCGCAAGCGCGTGGTCGCAGACCAGGCCGCGCTCGAGCTGGCGAAGCGCGCGCTGGAGGACGAGGTGAAGAAGCAGAAGGCCGGGATGAGCTCGACGCTCGCCGTCGTCCAGCAGGAGCAGCAGCTCGCCCAGGACGAGTCCAGCATCTCGAACGCGCTGGCGGCCGAGCGGCTGGCGGTGGCCAACTACGACCATGCGCTCGGGACGACGCTCGAGCGCTACCGCATCACGCTCGCCCCCGAGTGAGCTTTGGCGCTCGTCACCCCCCGCCCCCAATCCTTGTATAGTCCCATGCCCGGCGCACCGACCCACCGCATCCTGATCGCCGACGACAACGCCGACATCATCGAGGCGCTGCGCCTGCTCCTGAAGGGCGAGGGCTACTCGACCGAGGCCGTCAAGTCGCCCGCGGCGGCGGTGAAGGCGGTCGAGGCGCGCGACTACTCGCTCGCGCTCGTGGACCTGAACTACGCGCGGGACACCACCAGCGGGAAGGAGGGCCTGGACCTCCTCAGCCGCCTGCAGGCGCTCGATCCCACGCTGCCGGTCGTGATCATGACGGCCTGGGCCAACGTCGAGCTCGCCGTCGAGGCCATGCGGCGGGGCGCGCGCGACTTCATCGCGAAGCCCTGGGAGAACCTCCGGCTGCTCGCGATCGTGCGCAACCAGATCGAGCTCGCCGGGGCCGTCCGGGCGTACCGCAGGTTGGAGCAGGAGAACCAGCTCCTGCGGGGCAAGCAGGGCCCGGCGATCATCGCCCAGTCGGCCGCCATGCGGCCCGTCCTCGAGCTCGTCGCTCGGGTCGGCCCGTCCGACGCGAACGTCCTCATCACGGGCGAGAACGGGACCGGCAAGGGGCTTGTGGCGCAGGCGATCCACGCCGTCTCTGCGCGCGCGAACCACCCCTTCATCTCGGTCAATATGGGCGGGCTGCCGGAGGGCATCTTTGAGAGCGAGCTCTTCGGCCACGTCCGCGGCGCGTTCACGGACGCCAAAGGCGACCGGGCCGGCCGCTTCGAGCTCGCCGAGGGGGGGAGCCTCTTCATGGACGAGATCGGCAACATCCCCGCCGCGCAGCAGGCGAAGATCCTACGGGCCCTCGAGCGCGGGGAGTTCGAGCGGGTGGGATCCTCGCGCACGATCCGCTCGAACGTGCGGCTCATCTCGGCCACCAACGCCGACCTCTCGGCGGAGGTCGCCGCGGGCCGGTTCCGCCAGGACCTGCTCTTCCGGCTCAACACGATCCAGATCCCGCTGCCGGCGCTCAGGGAGCGCCGGGAGGACATCGATCTCCTGGCCCAGCATTTCCTGCGGCAGCACGTCGAGCGCTACCGCAAGGCGATCACGGGCTTCGACGACGAGGCGGTCCGCGCGATGCGCGCCTACGCCTGGCCCGGCAACGTCCGCGAGCTCAACCACGCGGTCGAGCGCGCGGTCCTGATGGCGCAGGGCCGGGTCATCCGCGCCGCGGAGCTCGCCCTCAACGCGTCCGCCGCCGCGCCCCGCCTGGACGACATGAGCCTGGAGGAGGTCGAGGCCTTCCTCATCAAGAAGACGCTCGCCCGCTGCGACGGGAACGCCCGGAAGGCGGCGGAGCTGCTGGGCCTGAGCCGCAGCGCCTTCTACCGGCGCCTGGAAAAATACGGGCTGTAGATTTTCCCCGGGAAGGGCCAAGGTCACGCCATGGCCAAGCGGTCAAGGAAGGTCACCCACGAGCAGGCGATCCTAGCCTACTGCCTTTTGGGCGGGCTTCCGGCGGTCGCCTTCGCCTTCGCGTGGATGTTCGGCGGCGACCATGCGCCCGAGGTCCGCGCGACGGTCGCGCTCCTCGTCCTCGGCTGCTGGCTCGGGTTCGCGTTCGCGGTCCAGCAGCGCGTCGTCCGCCCGCTGCAGACGATGTCCAACCTCCTCATGGCGCTTCGCGAGGGGGACTTCTCATTCCGCGCGCGCGGCGCCGCGCGGCGCGACCCGCTCGGCGACGTGCTGGCCGAGATCAACGGCCTGGGCGAGATCCTGCAGACGCAGAGGCGCGGGGCGCGCGAGGCGACGGCGCTCCTCTCGGCGGTCATGAAGGAGATCGATGTCGCGATCTTCGCCTTCGACGCCGAGGGGATTCTGCGGCTCGTGAACCCCGCCGGCCAGGCGCTCCTCGGCCAGCCGGCCGAGCGCCTCCTCGGGCGCGATGCGAAGGCGATCGGGCTCGCCGACTGCCTGGAGGGCGAGCCGAACCGCATCCTGAGCCCCGCCGCGCTGCCGCGCGTCCTCGGGCGCTGGAACATGCGCAGGACCACCTTCCGCGAGGACGGCAGGCCGCACCAGCTGGTCGTGTTTGGGGACCTTTCCCGGCCGCTGCGCGAGGAGCAGCTCAAGTCCTGGCAGCGGCTCGTGCGGGTCCTGGGCCACGAGCTCAACAATTCCCTGGCGCCGATCAAGTCGATCGCCGCCACGCTCGGGACCGCCATGGACCGCAGGCCGCGCCAGCCCGACTGGGAGGCGGACATGCAGTCGGGCCTCAGCATCATCTCGGCGAGGGCGGAGAGCCTCGAGCGGTTCCTCGAGGGCTACTCGCGCCTCGCCAAGCTTCCGCCCCCGCAGGCCGCCCCTTGCGCTCTTCCGGAGATCCTTAACCGCGTCGCGGCGCTCGAGCACCGGCTCAGCATCGAGATAAGGCCGGGGCCCCCGGTGTTGCTTGTCGCCGACGCGGCCCAGGTCGAGCAGGCCGTCATCAACCTCGTGAAGAACGCCGTCGAGGCGTCGCTCGACCAGGGCAAGGCGAGCGTGCGGGTCTCCTGGCGGCTGGACGACGGCGCGGTCGAGATCTGGGTCGAGGACAACGGGGCCGGAATCGAGGAGGCCTCCAACCTCTTCGTCCCCTTCTACACGACGAAGCCCGCGGGCTCCGGAATCGGCCTGGTGCTCTGCCAGCAGATCGCCGAGAACCACGGCGGCTCGCTGGCGCTCCAGAACAAGGCGGACCGCACCGGCTGTGTCGCGATCATGCGCCTGCCGCTGCCGAGAGCCTGACCGAGGCCCAGGAAGGATTTCCCGATTTTGGGACGGCCCTTTCCCGCAACCGGATTAAACCCCGCCCCGCGGCCGGTTCTGAACTGATGCTAGTCGCTGTTCATGAATTGATTGCACTTACTCATGCCGGCTGGCACACCGCGTGCAAATAGAACCTGGAAACATGGATATTCAGCGCCCATCGCAGGCCAAGGCGAAGCTCAAGAAACGGCTCCTGATCGGGGCCGGCGTCGCTGCCGCGCTTGTGGGCATCACGGTCCTGCTGGCAAGGCTCAAACCCGCCGTGCCTAACGTGGACCGGAGCCTCGTGTGGGTCGAAACGGTGAAGCGCGGCCCGATGATCCGCCAGGTCCACGGACCGGGGACGCTGGTTCCCGTCGACATCCGCTGGATCGCCGCGCGGACACAGGGTCGCGTGGAGCGGATCGTGCTCCTGCCGGGCGCCACCGTGGACCCGGACAGCGTGATCATGGTCCTTAGCAACCCCGACGTCACCCAGGCGGCCGTCGACACGGCGTCGCAGCTCAAGGCGGGCGAGGCCGAGCTCTCCAACTTGAGGGTCACCGTCCAGCGCGACGTCCTCCAGTCCGAGTCCGAGGCCGCGACGGCCAAGGCGCAGTACGAGCAAGCGCGCCTCCAGGCGGAGGTCGACGAGCAGCTCTTCAAGGACGGCCTCGTCGCCGAGCTCGAACTGAAGAAGTCGAAGGTGAACGCGGAGCAGGCCGACACCCTGAACTCGATCGCGCAGAAGCGCTTCGCGTTCGCGAAGGACTCGGTGGTGCCCCAGCTGGCGGTCAAGCAGGCGGAGGTCGACCGGCTCCGCGACCAGGCGAGGCTCAAGCAGGCCGAGGCCGACGCCCTGAGCGTGCGGGCGGGCATGCGCGGCATCCTCCAGGTGGTCCCGGTCGAGGTCGGCGCCCAGGTGCAGCCCGGTACGAACCTCTGCCGCGTGGCCGACCCGACCCGGCTCAAGGCCGAGATCCAGGTCGCGGAGACCCAGGCGAAGGACGTGCTGATCGGCCAGAGCGCGCAGATCGACACGCGCAACGGGACCGTCGACGGCAAGGTCTCGCGCGTCGCCCCCTCGGTCCAGAACGGCACGGTCATGGTCGAGGTGGCGCTCGCGGGCGAGCTTCCCAAGGGCGCGAGGCCGGACCTCTCGGTCGACGGGGTCGTCGAGCTCGAGCACCTGGACGACGTCGTCTACGTCGGCCGCCCGGCTTTCGGCCAGGAGAACTCGACGACGGGGATCTTTGTCCTCGATTCCGACGGCGTCTACGCCACGCGCATGCAGGTGCAGCTCGGCCGCAGCTCCGTCAACACGATCGAGATCGTGAAGGGGCTCCAGCCGGGCGACCGCGTGATCCTCTCCGACATGTCGCAGTGGGATTCGCACGACCGCGTGAAGCTCAACTGACCCGGATCCCCCCGGCCCTTTCGACTGCCCGACCAACCCAGAACATACTCCCATGCCACAGAACCTCCTGAAACTCGACAACGTCACGAAGGTCTTCCTCACCGACGAGGTCGAGACCCACGCCCTCTCCGGGATCCACCTTGAGATCAACAAGGGCGAATACGTCGCGATCGCGGGGCCCTCGGGCTGCGGGAAGTCCACGCTGCTCTCGATCCTCGGGCTCCTCGACACGCCGACGGAGGGGACCTACGTCCTCAACGACCGGCCCGTGCAAGGGCTCACGCCCGCCGAGCGCGCGAGGATCCGCAACCGCGAGATCGGGTTCATCTTCCAGTCGTTCAATCTGATCGGCGACCTCTCCGTCTATGAGAACGTCGAGCTCCCGCTCACGTACCGGGGGATGCCGTCCTCGGACCGCAGGGCCCGCGTCGAGGAGGCCCTGGAGAAGGTCGGCATGGCCCACCGCGCGAAGCACGTCCCCTCGCAGCTCTCGGGCGGCCAGCAGCAGCGCGTCGCGGTGGCCCGGGCGCTGGCCGGCCAGCCTGCGGTGCTCCTCGCCGACGAGCCCACGGGGAACCTCGATTCCAAGAACGGCGACGCCGTGATGGAGCTCCTGCAAAATCTCCACCGCACCGGCTCGACCATCCTCATGGTCACGCACGACACGCGGTTCGCCCGGCACGCCGACCGGACCGTCCACCTCTTTGACGGCCGGGTGGTCGAGGAGAGCGTCGAGAACAGGGAATAGCCCAAACGGCCCCGGACATGCTCGCGGACCTGAGGTACGCCGTTCGCCAGCTCATCGGCAACCGCGGCTTCACCGCCGTGGCCCTGCTGACCCTGGCGTTCGGCATCGGGATCAACACGACCACGTTCACGCTCGTGAACGCGATCCTGTACCGGATGCCCCCGTACCGGGACCCGGGCCGCCTCACCATCATCTACGGCACGATGCCGCAGTCGCAGTTCACGAAACTGGCGCCGGGAAACGCCCGCGACGTCGTGCAGCAGGCGGCGGGGTTCGAGGGCCTCACCCCCTGGTGCTGGGACTATTCCAACTTCGCCAAGCCGGGCGAGCCGGCGTACCGGGCGCTCGGGGTCCAGGCCTCCGGCAACTTCTTCTCGACCCTCGGCATCGCCCCGTCGATGGGCCGGGTGTTCACCCCGCAGGACGACCACCCGGGCCGCAACGACGTCGTCGTCGCAAGCGAGAGGTTCTGGAGGGAGAAGCTGGGCGGCAACCCGAACGTCGTGGGCAGCGTGATTCGGCTGAACGGAAAATCGGTCACGGTGATCGGCGTGGTGTCCCAGCGGGACCAGGACCTCATCTACTTCGGGTCGGTCGACCTGTGGCAGCCGCTCGGCTACGGGGAGAACACCTGGAGCAAGCGCGACAACGACTGGCTGGAGTTCGTCGCCCGCCTGAAGCCGGGCGTGAGCCTGGAGCAGGCGCGGGCGCAGCTCGCCACGGTCGCCGCGCGCATGGCCCACGACCACCCGGACACGAATGCCCACCGCGGCCTCAACTTGGCCACCTACGCGTCCGCGCGCTCGCGGGGATCGGCGCAGTTCCTTTGGACGATCATGGGGCTCATGCTCTTCGTTCTCGGAATCGCGTGCGTCAACCTGGCCAACCTGCAGCTTGCGCGAACGGTGGGCAGGATGCGCGAGTACGCGATCCGCATCGCACTCGGGGCCTCGCGCGGCCAGCTGATCCGCCAGCTGCTGGCCGAGAGCGTGCTCCTGTCGCTCGCGGGCGGGGCGCTCGGACTCCTGGTCTCGATCTGGGGAAACCGCCTTCTCGGCAGCCGCCTGAGCATCGCCAGTGGCGGAACCAGCCCGGACCTCCCGCTGGACTACCGCGTGCTCGGCTTCACCCTCGCGGCGTCGGTCGCGACCGGGCTCCTCTTCGGGATCATGCCCGGCTGGATCGCGTCCCGCGCCGAGGTGGGCGCCGCGGTGAAGCAAGGGGGGCGCGGGACGGTCGGCGACCGCTCCAAGCACCGCGCGCGAAAGGCGCTGGTGGTCGCCGAGCTCGCCCTCGCGCTGGCGTCGCTTGCGGGCGCGGCGTACTTCGTCCGGGGGCTCCAGCGCATCACCCGCGCCGACAAGGGCTGGGAAAGCGCCAGCCGGGTCACCGGCACCTTCATGCTTCCGACGTCCACGTACGCCACCGACGACCAGGCGCGGGCCGGAGTCGAGCGGATCCGCACGGAGCTCGCGGCGCTTCCCGGCGTGGACAGGGTCGCGGTCTCGGGGCAGATCCCGATCGGCGGAGCCTTCTCCCACCAGGGCAACTTCCTGATCGAGGGCCAGCAGCGGCCGGCCCAGGGCCAGGAGCCGCTGGCGCTGGCCGAGCGCGTCACGCCCGGGTACTTCCCCACGCTGGGGATGCACGTCGTCGGCGGCCGGGACTTCGGGGAGGCGGACCGCGCCGACGGCAGGCAGGTCGTGATCATCAACCAGGCGATGGCCCGGCAGTTCTGGCCCAAGGGCGACGCGATCGGCCACCGCATCGGCGGCACCGACGCGAAGCGTCCCGACTGGAGGGAGATCGTGGGGATCGTGAACGACATCCCCATCACCTACGGACAGGCCCTCACCCCGTTCCAGACGTACCGCCCGTTCGCGCAGGATCCGGACCGCTGGCTCACCTTCACGCTCCTCTGCAAGGGCTCGCCCTCGGGTCTGATTGGGGACGTCCGTCGCGCCATCGGGCGCGCCGACCCCGACCTCGCGGTGTACGGCCTGGGCACGGTGGACTCCGTCATCGAACAGCTCGGATCCGGATTCACCCTGGTCGAGCAGCTGCTGACGATCGCCGCGCTCCTCGGCCTCCTGCTGGCCGTCGTCGGCATCTACGGGGTCATCGCCAACCTCGCGGTCCAGCGGACCCAGGAGATCGGCGTGCGGATGGCCCTCGGCGCCCGGTCCGGCTCCGTGATATGGCTGATCCTGCGGGAGGGCGTGCGCCTGGCCGCATTCGGGACGGGCGCCGGCATCGTCCTCGCGCTCCTGCTCACGCGGGGCCTGAGCCTCGCGCTTCCCTTCATACAGGGCCAAGATGTCCCAGCCATCCTGGTCATGGCCGCAATCCTGGCGGCGGCGGCGTTGCTGGCGTGCTTCCTGCCGGCGCTTCGTGCCACGCACGTGAACCCGGTCGACGCGCTCACGGCGGAGTAGGACCTCCGGAGGGATCGCCGCCGCGCATGATGCGCAGGTGCGCGGCCGCAACCGCGGCCCCAAGCGCGGCCCCGGCCAGGGCGTCAAGGGCGACGTGCTGGCGTATGGCGATCGTCGAGTACACGATCCCCGCGCACCAGAGCCAGTTGAGGGCGCGCACGCCTCCTGCGGCTCCCGTCTCCCGGAGAAGCCGCCCCAGCCACAGGGCCGTGAACACGGCGAAGGCCACGTGCAGCGAGGGAAACGCGTTTCCGGATGCGTCGATCACCTTGAGATAGGCAACGGACGGGGCGAGCGGCGCGTCCGTCTCCGGCGCCGGGACGGTGGTCGGCCAGAGGATGAAGACGGCGAATCCGGCCACGCTCAGGACGGCGGCGGCGGCGGCGTAGGCGGCGAGCGCCCTGCGGGACACGAGCAGCGCCGGCGCCAGGGACACATAAACCCAGAGCGAGACATAGAGCGGGAGCGCCCCGGGCTGGAAAGGAATGGCCCGGTCGATCCAGATGCGGGGCACCGTCGTGACCGGGCCGCGCGCGTGCCTCAGGAGCCAGAAATACACGAAAAAAAACGCGGTCATGGCCACGGCGGTGCCGGCCATCTTGGCGACCCAGTGCACGGCCATCCGGCGCCCCGCCCTCCGAATCCAGCTCCTGGCGGTTATGTCCTGTTCCGTGTGGGCCATAGGCTTGCGGTGCGATCCGAACGGAGTCTGGGGCCCCGGGGGCGCCCGGCGAGCCACAAAGGTCGGCCGCCTTGAGGACCCATCGGGATCAGGCCGTCACCCGCGTGCCGGTCGCCCCTTCGAGCGCCGTCGAGAGCCCCGAGGGGCACGTGATGACGGCGAAGCCCCCGCGCTCCTCGACGAAGCGGATGCACGCCTCGACCTTCGGGAGCATGGACCCGGGCTCGAACTGGCCCTCGGCAATGTGGCGCCTGGCCTCGGCCACCGTCATCGTGTCGATCGCCCGCTGCCGGGGCGTGCCGAAGTCGAGGCAGACCTTCTCCACTGCGGTCGAGATCATGAGGACGTCCGCGCCGATCTGGGCGGCGAGCACCGCCGAGGCAAGGTCCTTGTCGATCACCGCGGCGACGCCGCTCAAGATCCCCTGCTCGTCGGCGACGACCGGGATCCCGCCCCCGCCCGCGGCGATCACGACGCAGCCGCCGGTGACCAGGAGGCGGATGGCCCCGGACTCGATGATGCGGACGGGGATGGGCGACGGCACGACGCGGCGCCAGCCGCGGCCCGCGTCCTCGACCATCTGCCACTTGTCGACGCGCGTCCGCTCCTCGGCCTGCTCCCTCGTGTAGAACTCCCCGATCGGCTTGGTCGGCCTCGCGAAGGCCGGGTCGTCGCGGTCCACGAGGGTCTGGGTCACGACCGACAAGACCGATCTTGAGAGCTTCCTGCGGCGGAACTCGTTCTCGAGCGCCTGCTGGATCTGGTAGCCGAGCGCGCCCTGGGTGTCCGCGACAATGGAGTCGAGCGGCACCTCGTGCAGGATCCCCCGGGAATGCTCGCTGCGCAGCAGGATGAAGCCCACCTGGGGCCCGTTGCCGTGGGTGATCGCGATGCGGTGGCCGCGCTCGAGCATGTCGCTGATGTGGCGGACAGTCTCGACCACGGCCGCGTACTGGTGGGCGACGCTCTGGTGGCGCGCGTCCTTGATGAGCGAATTGCCGCCTATGGCGATAACGATGGTTTTCATGCGAGCCCCGGGGGCGAGCCTTCATCATGAGGCACTTGCGAGGCCCGGCGTCAATCTTCGCGGCCCTTTCGGACAAAATATGCATAGCCTTCGGCAAGACCTGGGTAGAGCCTGGACCGGCTTGGTGACAGGATGCTTACGAGACCGTTGCCCGTCAGCGCGCTCGGCATGAAAACAGCCCAACCTTTCCTCACCGAAGCCCAGCTCAACGACGAGTTGAACCGGTGCATCTCGTGCGAGGAGAAGCCCTGCCAGGCCGCGTGCCCGGCAGACTGCTCGCCGGCCGACTTCATCATGGCGGCCCGGGGCGGCGCGAAGTCCGACATTCGCCGGTCGGCCGCGATGATCCTGGGCGCAAACCCCCTTGGGGGCGTGTGCGGGGCGACCTGCCCGGACACCTTCTGCATGAGGGCGTGCTCGCGCCGGATGTTCGACCGGCCGATCGAGATCCCGGCGGTCCAGGCCGCCATCGTCGAGCGGGCGAAGCGGCACGGGCTGCGCATCCCCTCCCCCCTGCCCCGCAATGGGATGAAGGTCGCCGTCATCGGCGCGGGGCCTGCGGGCCTCGCCGCCGCGGGCGTCCTCGCGCAGCGCGGCTACCGCGTCACGGTCTTCGAGAAGCGCCGCCAGCTCGGGGGAATGATGAATCTCATCCCGGGCTTCCGCCTGCCGCGGGCCATCGTCCGCACGGACGTCGCCTTCGTCCGGCGCCTGGGAGCGATCGACGTCCGCCGCGAAACGGCCGTCGCCAAACCGGCGAAGCTCTTGGGCCGCTACGGCGCCGTCATCGTCAGCGCGGGCTTGGCCGAGCCGGTGCGCCTCGGGATCCCGGGCGAGGAGCACGTCGTCCCGTGGCAGAAGTTCCTGGAGCAGCGGGGGCGGCCCCGCGTCGCCGGAAAGCGCGTCGCCATCCTCGGCGGGGGCGCGGTCGCGGCGGACTGCGCGACCACGGCGGCGCGCCGAGGGGCGGCGTCGGTCGAGCTTGTCTACCGGCGCCGGATGCGGGACATGCCCGTCACGGCCTACGAGCGCCGGATGCTCCTCGAGCACGGCGTCGAGATCTCCACCTGCATGAGGCCGGTCGCGGTCGTCGCCACCGCCGGCCGGGTCCGGGGCCTGCGCCTGGCGCGCCAGGCGCTTCCCAGGGGCCTGGCGCCGCGGCCCGGCAACTTCGTCGTGAGCGCCAAGGAGCCGCCGGTGCTGCGCGAGTTCGACGTGGTGGTCTCCGCCGTGGGCAACCGCGCGGCGCTCCCCACGGACGCGGCGCCCGGGGTCTTCTATGCGGGCGACATCATCCTCGGCTCGTCGACCGTCGTCGAGTCGGTGGCGAGCGGCAAGAACGCCGCGCGCGAGGCCGACGCTTTCCTGTGCGGCGAAGAGGTCCCGAGGATCGCGGACCGCGCGAAGAGCCGCGTGCCGCTCTCGCCGGAGAGCCCGCTGCCGGTCCCGCTGGAGACCGACTTCTTCGGCCGCAGGATCCTCTCTCCGCTCCTGCTCTCGGCCGCGCCCCACACCGACGGCTACATCCAGATGCGGTCCGCCTATGCGGCAGGCTGGGCCGGGGCCGTGATGAAGACCGCCTTCGACAACGTGCCGATCCACATCCCGGCCGACTACATGTTCGTCCTCGGCCGATCGACGTACGGCAACTGCGACAACGTCTCCGGCCACTCGCTCGACCGCGTGTGCCGCGAGGTGGAGCGGCTGGTCGGCAGTTTCCCGGACCGCCTGACCATGGCCTCGACCGGGGGCCCGGTCACCGGCTGCGACGAAGGGGACTGCGCCTTCTGGCAGTCGAACACTCGCAAGCTCGAGGACGCAGGGGCGATGGGCGTCGAGTACAGCCTCTCCTGCCCGCAGGGCGGCGATGGCACGAACGGGGACCTGGTCTCCCAGAACGCCGAGCTGACGGCGAAGATCGTGGGCTGGGTGATGGAGACGGGCAACCCCGACGTGCCGAAGCTCTTCAAGCTCACCGGGGCCGTCACCGCGATCCAGCCGATCGTCCGCGCGATACAGGAGGTGCTCGCCCGCCATCCCGGCAAGAAGGCCGGCGTCACGCTCGCGAACAGCTTCCCGTCGCTCGCGTTCCGGCCGTCGGCGGGCCGTCGCTGGGACGAGGGGGTCGTGATCGGCATGTCGGGCGAGGGCGTGCTGCCGATCAGCAACCTCACCCTGGCAAAGGTGGCCGGCATGGGCCTGACGGTCTCCGGCAACGGCGGGGCGATGACGTACCGCGATGCGGCCAACTTCCTGGCGCTCGGGGCGGGGACCGTCCAGTTCTGCACCGCCGTCATGAAGTACGGCCTCGGCTACGTCGGCGAGCTCCACTCGGGCCTGAGCCACCTGATGGAGGAGCGCGGCCTCGGGTCGGTGGCCGAGCTCGTGGGCTGCACCCTGCCCGGCCCCATCGCCGACTTCGCGTCCCTGCCGGCGCGCAAGAGGATCCCGACCCTGTCCGCCGCCCTCTGCACGCACTGCGGCAACTGCGAGCGCTGCCCCTACCAGGCCGTGGCGCTCGACGGGCGGGGCCTGCCCGAGTTCGACGCGGCGCTCTGCGTCGGGTGCTCGCTGTGCGCCCAGAAGTGCTTTGCGGGCGCGCTCGCGATGCGCCCGCGGTCGGCGGTCGAGGCCGCAGCGTTTGCCGAAGGCTAGAACGGACGCCGCCCATGCCCTCTGCCCTCCTCATCGAAGACGGTACCCTGCTCTCCACCGGGGGGACCGCGTCGGTGCGGCGCGGGCACTCGGTCCTCATCGAGGACGGCTTCATCACGAGGGTGGCGCCCGGCGCCGAGTTCGCCGGGTACAAGGGCCGGCGCCTGAGCGCGGCGGGAAAGCTCGTCGTCCCCGGGTTCGTGAACGGCCACACCCACCTCTACAGCACGTTCGCCCGGGGCCTTTCGAAGGCCCGGCCGTCCAGGGACTTCATGGGCGTCCTGCGCAACCTGTGGTGGCGCCTGGACTCCGCGCTCACCACCGAGGACTGCTACCAGAGCGCGCTCGTGGCGCTCATCGACTCGGTGCGCCACGGGACGACGACCGTCATCGACCACCACGCGAGCCCGGGCGCCGTGGGCGGCTCCCTAGACGCGGTCGCGCGCGCCGTGGGCGAGTCGGGCCTGCGCGCCTGCCTCTGCTATGAGGTCTCCGACCGCGACGGCGCCAAGGTGGCCCAGGCGGGGCTGGCCGAGAACGTCCACTTCATCCGCCGCTGCCAGGCCCACGGCGGCCCCAACCTGAGGGCGCTCTTCGGCCTGCACGCCTCGTTCACGCTCTCCGACCGGACCCTCGAGGACGCCGCGGGCCTCGGTCACGCGCTCGAGGTCGGCTTCCACATCCACGCCGCGGAGGCCAAGGCCGACCAGCAGGCGGCCCGCCGCAGGTCGCGCACCGGGGTCATCGACCGGCTGACGCGCTTCGGGGTCCTCGGAAGGCGCTCGATCGCCGCCCACTGCGTCCATGTCTCGCCGCGCGAAATCGCCAGTCTTGCGGAGACCGGCACGGCCGTCGTGCACAACCCGCAGTCGAACCTCAACAACGCGGTCGGGATCGCCCGCGTGGTCGAGATGGTGCGCCGGGGGGTTCTCGTGGGGCTCGGGACGGACGCGATGACGGCCAACATGCTCGAGGAGGCGCGCGCCGCGCTCTGGGCGCAGCACCATGCGAACGCCAACCCCTCCTGCGGCTTCGGCGAGGTGACGGGCGCCCTCTTCGGAGGCAACGCGAGGATCGCCGGCCGCATCTTCGGGCTGCGCGTGGGGGAGATCCGCCAGGGCTGCGCCGCAGACCTGGCGATCTTCGACTACGACCCGCCCACCCCGCTCACCGACGGGAACGCGCTCGGCCACGTCCTGTTCGGTCTGTCGCAGGCGCAGGTCGACACGACCATCGTGGGGGGCCGGGTGCTGATGGAGCGCAGGCAGCTGAAGCTCGACATCGACGAGGCGCGCGTGATCGCGCGGGCCCGCGAGCTCGCAAGGAAATTATGGCAACGCATGTGAAAACGACAGCCCGTCACCCCAACACCCCGCCCGCGGCCGCGAGCTTCGAGGCGATCCGCGCGCGCGCGAAGGAGCTGGAGGCCGACACGGCCCGCTTCCTTGGCGACCTCGTGCGCACGCAGTCCTTCTCCTCGAAGGAGGCCGCCGTGGTCGCGGTCATCAGGAAGGAGATGGAGGCGATCGGGTTTGACGAGGTCCGCGTCGACGGGCTAGGTAACATCATCGGCCGCATCGGGTCGGGGCCGCGCGTCGTCGCGTTCGACGGACACGTGGACACCGTCTACCCCGGAGACCGGTCGCAGTGGACCTTCGACCCCTTCGAGGGGAAGGTCGTCGACGGCAAGGTCCGGGGCCGCGGCTCGGTCGACCAGAAGGGCGGCGTGGCCGCCCTGGTCCACGCGGGCCGCGTGATCAAGGAGCTCGGGCTCAATGAGCAGTTCACGATCTACTTCACCGGGACCGTCATGGAGGAGGACTGCGACGGCCTCTGCTGGCAGTACATCCTCAACGAGGGCGGGATCAAACCGGAGCTCGTGGTCATCACGGAGCCCACGAACCTCAACATCTACCGCGGCCACCGCGGCCGGATCGAGATCCGCGTCGAGGTGAAGGGCCGCAGCTGCCACGGCTCCGCGCCGGAGCGCGGTGACAACGCCATCTACAAGATCGCGCGCGTCGCGCTCGAGATCGAGAAGCTCAACGGGCGGCTGCGCAGCGACCCCTTCCTCGGGAAGGGAACGGTCACGATATCGGAGGTGAAGTCCTCCTCACCCTCCCTCTGCGCCGTGGCCGACGAGGCCGGCATCCACCTGGACCGGCGCCTGACGGCCGGCGAGACCAAGGACAGCGCGATCGCGGAGGTGCGCGACGCGGCGGCGCGCGCCGGCTGCCCGGACGCCAGGGTCTACGTGCTCACCTACGAGGAGGCTGCCTACACGGGCAAGGTCTACCCGACCGAGAAATACTACCCGACCTGGGCCCTCGACCCGGCCTCGCCGCTCCTTAAGAGCGCGGTCGAGGCCTACGCGGGCGTGCTCGGCAAAGCGCCCCTTGTCGACAAGTGGACCTTCAGCACCAACGGCATCGCCACGGCGGGCCTGAAGGGCATCCCGACGCTCGGCCTAGGGCCGGGCAACGAGGTCTACGCGCACGCGGCCGATGAGGCGTGCCCGGTCGAGCACCTGAGCGCGGCCGTCGCGTTTTATGCGGCGCTCGTGGCGAGGCTCAACGCAAAGGCCTAGGGACCATGGTACCGTTCGTCTACCGGTGCACCGTCTGCGGGGGTCGCTTCGAGCGCGACCGGGTACGCTATCTGTGCCCTGAATGCGGCAAGGCCTACCACCCGGGCATGCCGCTCAGCGGGGTCCTCACCGCCGAGTTCGACCACGAGCGGATCCGCCGTAAGTTCCGAAGGGCGAAGCCCGACTGGAACCTGTTCTGCGCGGTCGAGCCGGAGTTCCACCCGCCCTACGCCATGGCCCCGACGCCGTTCGCCAGGTCCGCCGCCCTCGGCGAGGCCTTCGGCGTGCCCGACGTCTGGATAAAGAACGACGGCCTGAACCCGAGCGGCTCGCTGAAGGACCGCGCCTCGTTCCTGGTTGTCGCCGAGGCGATCCGCCTGGGCGAGCGGACGATCGTCACGGCGTCCACAGGCAACGCCGCGAGCTCGCTGGCCGCGGTCTGCGCCGCCGCCGGCCGGCGCGCCGTGATCTTCGTGCCTAAGTCGGCCCCGAAGGCGAAGCTCGCGCAGATGCTGCTCCACGGGGCGCAGGTCGTCCCGGTCGACGGCACCTACGACGACGCGTTCCGGCTGTCCCTCGACTACACCGCGCGCTACGGGGGGCTCAACCGCAACACCGCCTACCACCCGCTCACGATCGAGGGAAAGAAGACGGTCGGGCTCGAGATCTGGCAGCAGAACGGCGGGCGGGCGCCCTCGGTCGTCGTGGTGCCGACCGGCGACGGCGTGATTCTCGCCGGCGTGCACAAGGCGTTCCTGGACTTAAGGGACGCGGGCCTAATCGAGCGCCTGCCCCGGCTGGTCTGCGCGCAGGCCGAGCGCTCGAGCGCCATCCACGACTACATCGTGACGGGGCACTACCGCGACGCGGTCAGCCCCTCGACCGTCGCGGACTCCATCTCGGTCTCGGTCCCGTCGAACGCTCACCTCGCCCGGGCCGCCGTGCTCCAGAGCCACGGCTGCTCGGTCACGGTAAGCGACGAGGAGATCCTCGCGGCCCAGCGCACGCTCGCCGCGGCGAGCGGGGTCTTCGCGGAGCCCGCGGCGGCCGCGGCCGTGGCCGCCCTTGCCCGGCTGCGCGACGGGAGGCTCCTGGCGGCGGACGACCAGGTCGTCGTCCTCGTCACCGGGCACGGCCTTAAGGACGTCGACGCCGCGCTGCGGGGCGTCGAGATGCCGGCCGCGATCCCGCCCACCGCCCGCGGGCTCGACAGCGTCGCCGAGCGGCTCGCCGAGAAGGGGGTGCCCGCATGAAGGCCGCCGGAGAGAAGGGCTGGCGCAACGACGCGCACGCGAAGGTCACCGGCAGGACAAAGTACACGGACGACCTCAAGTTCGCGCGGCTGCTCCACGCGGCGCCCGTCTACTGCGACTTCGTCCACGCCCGGATCCTGCGCGTCGTCACCGAGGAGGCCGCGAGGGCCCCCGGAGTCGTGCGGGTCCTGACGGCCAAGGACGTCCCGGGCTCCAACCGGTTCGGCCAGATCATCCGCGACTACCGCATCTTCGCCGACGACAAGGTCCGCTACAACGGCGACGTCGTGGCGATGGTCGTCGCGGAGACCCGCGACCTGGCGATCCGCGCCTCGGCGCTCGTCCGCGTCGAGGCGGAGGTGCTGCCGGCGGTCCTCGACCCCGAGGAGGCCCTGCTGCCGGGCGCCCCGCTCGTCCACGAGAGCCACGGCTCGAACCTCGTCAACACCCACAGGATCCGCCGCGGCAACGTCGACGAGGGCTTCCGCCGGGCGGACTTTGTCGTCGAGGAGCATTTCCGAACGCAGTCGGTCGAGCACGCCTACATGGAGCCCGAGGTCGCCGTGTGCGCGCCGCGCGCCGACGGCGTCATCGAGGTCTTCGGCAGCATGCAGCACCCCTTCAGCACGCGGCGGTTCGTGGCGGCGTGCCTTGGCGTGCCCCTGTCGGAGGTCGAGGTGGTGGGCACGCCCATGGGCGGCGGGTTCGGCGGCAAGGACGACACCGCCGCCATTGTCTGCGCGCGGGCCGCGCTGGCTGCGAAGCTCCTCGGGCAGCCGGTCAAGCTCATGTACCGGCGCGACTGGTCGATCCGCGAGAGCTACAAGCGCCACCCGTACCGGGTCGCCTACAAGATGGGCGTCGGGAGCGACGGCCGCATCACCGCGGTCCAGTGCCGGATCGTCGCCGACGGCGGCGCGTACTGCTCGGTCACCCCGTGGGTGACCTGGCGGTCCACGGTCCAGTGCTGCGGGCCGTACGTCGTCGAGAACGTCCACTGCGACACGCTCGGCGTCTACACGAACAATGTCGTCGCCGGGGCGATGCGCGGCTTCGGCTCGCCGCAGATGAACTTCGTGGTGGAGCAGGTGGTCGAGATGGCCGCCGCCAGGCTCGGCATCACGGGCGTCGAGTTCCGCAGGCGCAACATGGTGCGCCAAGGGAGCGTGACCATCACGGGCCAGACGCTCGATTCGCACAAGGTCGCGATGGGCGAGGTGCTGGACGCCGTGCTCGCCGAGACCGGCTACGAGGAGAAGCTCGCCCGGTGCTCGCACGGCAGGGCCGACGGCGACGAGCTCTACGGGGTCGGGCTCGCCATGAGCTACCGCGGCGTGAGCCTGGGCGCCGAGGGCGTCGACTTCTGCGCCGCGGTGATCAACGTCCAGCCCGACGGCTCGATCCTCCTCGAGGTGGGGATCCACGAGAACGGCCAGGGTGCGGAGTCGGCCATGTCGATCCTCGCGGCAGAGGAGCTGGGCGTCGACGTCGGCCGGATCCGCTACCGCCGCGCCTCGACCTCGACCGTGCCCGACAGCGGCACGACCGTCGCGTCGCGGGGCACGATCATGGGCGGCGGCGCGGTCACCCTCGCGGCCCGCGAGCTCAAGCGCCGGATGGCGGAAGCGGTCTGCGGGCGCCTGCAGTGCCTCGCTGGGGCGGTGCGGTTCGAGGGGGGCGCTCTCCTCGACCCCGCGGGCCACCGGAGGGTCTCGTTCGACGAGGCGATCGCCCTGATGTTCGCGACGCAGCACTTCCCCCACGTGGTCGGTGTGTTCCGGGCGCCAAAGACCACATGGGACGAGCACACCGGGCACGGCGACGCCTACTTCACCTGGGTCTACGGCTGCCAGGCGGTCGAGCTCACGGTCAACAAGAAGACGGGCAGGGTGAGGCTCCTCGGCGCCGCCGCGGCCCACGACGTCGGCCGCGCGGTGAACCCCGAGATGGTCCGCGGGCAGTTCTTCGGCGGCATGGCGATGGCGACCGGCTACGCCCTCCACGAGGAGGTCCGCTCCAAGGACGGCCGCATCACCAACCCGAACCTCAACACCTACCGCATCCCGCGCTCCACGGATTTGCCGGAGATGAGGGCGATCATCGTCGAGAACCGCGACCCGCACTCGCCCTGCGGGGCCAAGGCGCTCGGCGAGCCGACGAACGAGATCCTCGCCCCCGCGATCGCGAACGCCGTCTTCAACGCGACGGGAAGGCGGCAGTTCTCGCTGCCAATCAAGCTGTCCGCGCTCCCGGACGAGATTGCCGAGGAGGACTGCCGCCTATGAGGCTCAACATCAACGGGCGCGACCTCGAGGTGAGCGACTCTGTCGGCGAGAAGAAGCTCATCACCTTCCTGCGCGAAGACCTCGACCTGACCGGCGCGAAGAACGCGTGCGACATCGGCGCCTGCGGCGCCTGCACCATCCTGGTCGACGACGAGCCCGTGAAGATCTGCATCAAACGCGTGAAGGACGTGGCCGGCCACCGCGTGCTCACGATCGAGGGCATGGCCGCCCCCGACGGCACGCTGCACCCGCTGCAGCAGGCCTTCGTGGACCGCGGCGCGATCCAGTGCGGGTTCTGCACGCCCGGCATGGTCCTCGTCGCGCACGCCTTCCTGCTCAAGCAGCCGCACCCGACGCGCGACGAGATCCGCAAGGCGATCCACGGCAACCTATGCCGCTGCACCGGCTACCAGCAGATCATCGACGCGATCGAGGAGGCCGCCGCCCACTACCGGGGCGCGCCGGCGCCCGCGCAGGAAGCCCGCCTATGAACACCGTAAAGGACAGCCTCGCCCAGCTCGCCGCCCTCAAAACCTACGCCTTCGGCAGGGATTTCCTCCTCACGTGGGAGAAGCCCGACCCCGAGATACGCGCGCTCGCGCTCGTCGCCGAGATCCTCTGCGAGCTGCACCGGGCGGGCCGCCCGCTGCGCGCCTTCGAGTCGGGGCTCGCGGTATCGATCTTCCGCGACAACTCCACCCGGACGCGGTTCAGCTTCGCCTCCGCGGTCCAGGCGCTCGGCCTCGGCCTCGCCGACCTTGACGAGGGCAAGTCCCAGATCGCGCACGGGGAGACCGTGCGCGAGACGGCCAACATGATCTCGTTCATGGCCGAGGTCATCGGCATCCGGGACGACATGTACCTCGGCGAGGGCAACGCCTACATGCGCGAGGTCGCGAGGGCCGTGCAGGAGGGCTTCGACGAGGGGGTCCTCCACCAGCGCCCCACCCTCGTGAACCTCCAGTGCGACATCGACCACCCGACGCAGTCGATGGCCGACCTGGTCGCGCTCAAGCGCCACTTCGGCTCGCTCGAGGCGCTGCGCGGCAAGAAGATCGCCATGTCCTGGGCGTACTCGCCGAGCTACGGCAAGCCGCTCTCCGTGCCCCAGGGGATCATCGGCCTGATGACCCGGTTCGGCATGAACGTGACCCTCGCGCACCCGGAGGGCTACGGGCTCATCCCCGCGGTGGTCGAGATCGCGCGCGCCAACAGCGCGGCGAGCGGCGGGTCGTTCTCGGTGGCGCCCAGCATGGAGGAGGCGTTCCGCGACGCGGACGTCGTCTACCCGAAGTCGTGGGCGCCCTACGCGGTGATGCAGCGGCGCACCCCCCTCCTCAGGAAGGGCGACCGGGACGGTCTCAAGGCGCTCGAGAGGGAGTGCCTCGAGAACAACGCGAGGTTCAAGGCGTGGGAGTGCGACGAGGCGAAGATGCGCCTCACGAGGGCGGGCAGCGCGCTCTACATGCACTGCCTGCCCGCGGACATCTCGGGGGTGAGCTGCGCCGCGGGCGAGGTCTCCGCGGGCGTGTTCGAGCGCTACCGGCTTGCCACCTACCGCGAGGCGAGCTTCAAGCCGTTCGTCATCGCCGCCATGATCCTCATGGCGCGCTTCAAGAACTATCCCTCCGTGCTCCGGCACCTCGCAAAGGACTGACATGTCTAAGATCATCAGGCAGCTCCACCCCGAAATCATCCGCAAGACGGCACGGCGGTGCCGCAACCGCGAGATCGTCATACCGACGTTCAAGCAGCTGCGCGACCCGACGCACGTGCCCACGTCCGTGCGCGCCCGCCTGGCGGATGTCGGGATGTCGGACCTGAACCCCATCAACCTCTTCCGCATCACCTGGAAGAACGACGTGCACACCGGCCTCTACGGGGGCGTTAACTACGTCGAGCTGCCGCCCGCGATCACCGGCGTGAAGGCCCGCATCATCGGGCTCGTCGGGTCCTACTTCCCGACGGGCGCCCACAAGGTCGGCGCCGCGTTCGGCTGCCTCGTCCCGCGGCTGGTGAGCGGCGAGTTCGACCCCGAGGTGCACAAGGCCGCGTGGCCGTCGACGGGCAACTTCTGCCGCGGCGGCGCGTTCGACTGCGCGCTGCTCGACTGCACGGCGATCGCGATCCTGCCCGAGGAGATGTCCCGCGAGCGCTTCGACTGGCTCAGGCAGATCGGCGCCACGATCATCGCGACCCCGGGCTGCGAGTCGAACGTGAAGGGGATCTACGACAAGTGCTGGGAGCTCAAGCGCGACCCGGCCAACATGATCTTCAACCAGTTCGAGGAGTTCGGGAACCCGATCTTCCACTACAACGTCACGGGCCCCGCGATCGAGGAGGTGTTCTACGGGCTGCGCGACCGCAAGCTCCGGGCCGCTGCCTTCGTCTCGGCGACGGGCTCCGCGGGCACGATCGCCGCCGGCGACTTCCTGAAGGCGGTGCACCCGCAGCTCCGGATCATCGCCGCCGAGGCGCTCCAGTGCCCGACGCTGCTGCGCAACGGATTCGGCGCGCACCGCATCGAGGGCATCGGCGACAAGCACATCCCGTGGGTGCACAACGTGCGCAACACCGACGCCGTCGCGGCGGTCGATGACGAGGACTGCATGAGGATCATCCGCCTCTTCAACGAGCCGGCGGGGCGCGACTACCTGGCGTCGCTCGGCATCGCGAAGAAGCACCTCCGCAAGCTGCCGCTGCTCGGCATCTCGGGCGTCTGCAACCTGCTCGCCGCGGTGAAGACCGCGAAGTACTACGACCTCGACGGTAACGACGTGATCTTCACGGTGTTCACGGACTCGATGCAGCTCTACCAGTCCCGCCTCGTGGAGCTTCGCGAGCAGAAGGGCGACTACCGCGAAAAGACCGCCGTCGCCGACTTCGCGGGCGCGCTCGCGCACCAGTCGACCGACAACTTCAGGGAGCTCTCCTACGCGGACCGCAAGGCGCTCCACAACCTCAAGTACTTCACCTGGGTCGAGCAGCAGGGCAAGACGGTCGAGGAGCTGAACGCCCAGTGGGATCCGGAATACTGGCGATCCCTGTTCGAGGACGAGATCGGCTACTTCGAGCGGCTGATCATCGCCTTCAACAAGATGGTGATGCGCTGACCGGGCGCCCGCAGCCCCCCGGCGGGGGGGTAGGGTTTCACCCCATATGGGGGCGGGCCGCCGCGGTGTAGCTTCGCCGCAGCGGGTGACAAGTCCCCCGCCCTCCTTTTGCGAACCCACCAGACGAAGCTTCCGCCGATGGGCGATCCCGAGCTGTGGTATTCGGGACCTCGCGCGATTGAGGATACCCAGGGCCCTTGTGGCGTGCCGGCGGCACGGCCCTTGCCAAGCCCCGAGGACGCAGCAAGGGCCTCTGCCCGGAAGATTCTGGTCGTCGAGGACGACACCATCATCCGGGAGCTTGTGGCAAAGACGATCTCGCAGGCGGGGTTCTGCGCGGACACGGCCCGTGACGGGGAGGAAGGGTGGATCGCCGCCTGCATGACGGCCTACGACCTCATCATCACCGACCACGAGATGCCGAGGCTGAACGGCCTAAGCTTGATCAAGCGGCTGCGCCAGGTGTCGCCGGAGCCACCCTGCATCCTGATCTCCGCAATCCTCCCCGTTCATGGACCCGCACTCGAGGGAGTCATTCCCGAGAGTGCGTTCCTTGCGAAGCCGTTCTCACGGGCCGCCCTGATCGAGAAGGTTTACGGACACCTGCTGTACGGCGATTTCCAGGGGGCCTGAATCGCAGAAAGGCAATGCGCGCCGAAGGCCGGCGCATGTCGGCGGAAACCGCGAAGATTGGATCGCCCTGTAGCGAGATTCCCGTTCGTCCTTGGATCGCATCCTTTGTGTCTTGGGGCCCAACAAAATGCGTAAGATATTTTATTTAAATAGGTTCCAATTAATCCATATTTCAAAAGGTTGACGAACGCCTTTTTTATACCCACTACCTTTTTATAACAAGGTAGCTTGATAAAGAATTCCGATGATCATCAACGAGAAGTTCTCAGCGATCCGCAAGGGACTCCTCGAGCTCCTGGTGCTAAAGATCGTCGCCGGAAACAAGGTCTACGTCGCCGACATCCTGGACCAGCTCGGCGGGACGGAATTCGCGACGCAGGAGGGCACGCTCTATCCGCTCCTGAGCAAAATGCGCCGGGAGGAACTCGTGGACTATGAATGGAAGGAGTCCGAGGCCGGGCCGCCGAGGAAATACTACCAGCTGACCGCCAAGGGACGGGAGCAGCTGAGGGAGACCGAGGATTATTGGCAGAAGATCAGCGCAACCGTGAAGAGCCTGGGCCGGCCGCCCGGATCGCAAACCGAAGAGAACGCATCGCCATGAACAAAGTCATCATCATCAACCTGAATGGAATCGCCTACCAGCTCGAGGAGAACGGCTATGAGGTGTTGCGCAGGTACCTCGACGCCGCCGCAGGCCGCCTCGAGGGCAACCCCGACAGGGACGAGATCATCGCCGACATCGAGCAATCGATCGCCGACAAGTTCCGCGCCGTCCTCGGGGCCAACAAGACCGTGGTGGTGACCAAGGAGGTCCAGGACGTGATCGAGGAGATGGGTCCCGTCCAGGACGCGTCGGACGACGCGGCGGGCGGCGACGCGGCGCGCAAGCCGGGCCCCGGGCCGGCGGCCGCCGGCGAGCCGCCGCCGCCCCCGAAGCGCCTCTACCGGATTCGTGAGGGCGCGCAGCTCTTCGGCGTGTGCAACGGCCTCGCGGCCTATTTCAACATCGACGTGACGCTGATCAGGATTCTCTTCGCCTGCATGATTCTCACGGGAGGCGCCGGGTTCGTCCTGTACCTCGCCATGGCGCTCGTCGTCCCCTGGGCCAACACCGCGGCCGAGAAGGCCGCGGCCACCGGATCGCCGTCCACGGCCGAGGAGTTCATCCGCCGCGCGAAGGAGGGCTACTACGAGGGCATGAAGACATTCGGGGACCGCAGGGCCTTCCGCGAGTGGAAGGGGAGATTCAAGCAGGAGTTGCGGCAGCGCAGGCGCGACTTCAAGAACGAGATGCGCCAGAACGCCGAGCAGTGGCGGCACAACTGGCAGCAGCACTGGTCCCAGTGGCCCCACACCCACCCCGGCTGGTGGTTCGCTTTCCCCATTCTGGGGGTCCTGAGCGCCGTGCTGACGCTCCTCTGCCTGGCCTCGATCGCGTCGCTTGTCCTCACCGGCGCCGTCTTCGGGTTCTTCCTCCCGGCCGGGATCCACCTCTGGCTGGCGATCCTCATCGTTCTCGTCGTCTTCAGCCTCCTGAAGCTGCCGCTCAAGGCGATGCGCTACTCGTGCTACTATCATGGGGGCTACGGACCGGGCTACTACCGGCCCGTCTTCCACCTGTGGAACTCCCTCGTCTGGCTCGCCTTCCTCATCATCCTCCTGTGGGCGCTGAACAGCCATTCGGAGCACGCCCATGCGGCCATCGAGCACGTGCGGGCCGCCGCCCACCATGTCGTGGATGCCCTGCGCGATTGGTGGAACACGCCCTCGCTGAAGCCCTGACCGCCCGGCGGCCCCGCCCGGAACGCATGACTCCTTTCCCTGTGGCTGACACATCAGCCCGACCGCAAACGACTTAACCGGCAGCCCTCGGGGCGCGGGCGCGGGAGATTCGCCCGAATTACAGCGGCTAGAAGACATGCAACATTCCGGCGGCCGGTCATCCTCCGGCCAATACACCGTTGACCAGCGTGGACGCGGCCGGTTGAGTGCCGCTCCTGTATGAGCCTATCCAAGGCCGCCTTGGACTCCTTGCGGATTGAGCGAGGCGCCGCACCCAGACCGTCGAAGCGAGCCTCATCGCTGGCGGTGGCCGCGGCCGTTGTCGTCATCGCCGCCGCCGCCGCGGTCTGGCTGTCGACCCGGACCAAGGCCGCCGAGGTGCGAACGGTCGCGGCCCGCCTTGCGCCGGCCTCCGGCGGCGAGCGCACGGTACTCAACGCCTCGGGCTACGTCACCGCGCGCCGGCAGGCGACGATCTCGTCCAAGGTTACGGGCAAGGTGACCGAGGTGCTGATCGAGGAGGGGATGCGGGTGAACGAGGGGCAGGTCCTCGCGCGACTCGACGACACGAACGTCGTCGCGAGCCTCCAGCTGGCCCGCGCTCAGCTCGAGTCCGCGCGCCAGGCCCGGGCCGAAACCCAGGTGCGCCTCAAGGAGGCGGACCAAGACCTGCAGCGCCAGACCGAGCTCATCGGCAAGCACGTCGTCGCGAAGGCGGACTTTGACCACGCGGACGCGGACGCCGCGGCCTACCGGGCGCGGCTCGCCCAGCAGGAGGTCGACGTGACCGTGTCCGAGAGGACCGTCACGATCTGGCAGCAGCAGCTCGACGACATGGTCCTGCGGGCGCCCTTCTCGGGCATCGTCACCTCAAAGAACGCCCAGCCGGGCGAGATGATCTCGCCGATCTCGGCCGGGGGGGGCTTCACGCGCACCGGCATCTGCACGGTCGTGGACATGGGCTCCCTCGAGATCGAGATCGACGTCAACGAGGCCTACATCAACCGCGTCGAGCCGGGCCAGCCGGTCGAGGCGACGCTCGACGCGTACCCCGACTGGAAGATCCCCTGCAAGGTGATCGCGATCATCCCGACCGCCGACAGGGACAAGTCCACGGTCAAGGTGCGGGTCGGCTTCGACAAGCTCGACCCGAGGATCCTGCCCGAGATGAGCGTCAAGGTGGCGTTCCGCGGTGAGGCCTCCGCGGGCCCGGCCGCGCCCGCGGAGGTGCTCGTGCCCAAGACGGCGGTGCGCCAGGACGCCGGGCACGACGTCGTCATGGTCGTCCGGGGCGGCCGGGCCGAGCGGCGAGCGGTCACCGTGAGCGGATCGACGGACAACGAGTCGGCCCTGAGCGTCGGGCTCGCCCCGGGCGAGCGCGTCATCGTGGACGGGCCGAAGGACTTACCCGACGGGGCAACCGTAAGAGAGGCCAATCATGAGTGAACCAAGCGGCAATGGCGGGGCGTTGGTGATCGTCGACGGCGTGGAGAAGGTGTTCCACCGCGGCTCGGAGGACATCGAGGTGCTCAAGGACCTGCACCTGAAGGTGCCCGCGGGCGAGTTCCTCGCCCTCATGGGGCCGTCGGGCTCGGGAAAGAGCACGCTCCTTAACCTGATCGGCGGGCTGGACCGCCCCACGCGGGGCACCGTGAGCATCGCCGGCGAGCGCGTCGACGAGCTCTCGGACCGCCGCCTGGCGGCGTGGCGGGCGCGGCACATCGGCTTCGTCTTCCAGCTCTACAACCTCCTTCCGGTGCTGACGGCGGAGCGCAACGTCGAGCTGCCGCTCCTGCTCACCCACCTGTCGAAGGCCGAGCGCCGGCAGCACGTCGCGGCGGCCCTCGAGATGGTGGGGCTCTCGCAGCGGGCCCACCACTACCCGAGGCAGCTCTCGGGCGGCGAGCAGCAGCGCGTCGGCATCGCGCGCGGGATCGTCACCGACCCCACCCTCCTCCTCTGCGACGAGCCGACGGGCGACTTGGACCGCAAGGCGGGCGACGAGGTCCTGAACCTGCTGCAGGCGCTCAATCGGGAGCACGGAAAGACCATCATCATGGTCACCCACGACCCGCACGCCTCGGCGCGCGCCTCGAGGACCGTCTACCTGAACAAGGGGCAGCTCACGAACGAGCAGATGGCCTAGAGCGGAGCGCGCCATGAAATTCGCGTACCTGATCTGGAGCAACCTGCGGCGCAAGAAGACCCGCACCGTCCTGACGCTGCTCTCGATCGTCGTCGCCTTCATCCTCTTCGGGTTCCTCTCGGCGATCAAGCAGGCGCTCACCGGGGGCGTCGTCCTCGAGGGCGCGAACCGGCTGATCGTCCGCCACAAGGTCTCGATCATCCAGCTCCTTCCGCAGAGCTACCAGCAGCGCATGCAGCGCATCGCGGGCGTCGCCGCCGCCACCCACCAGACCTGGTTCGGCGGCATCTACCAAGACCCCAAGAACTTCTTCATGCAGACGCCCGTCGTTCCGGAGGAGTTCCTGGACATGCACCCGGAGTTCGTCGTGCCGGCCGACCAGAGAAAGGCGTGGCTCGAGACCCGAACCGGCGCGATCGTGGGCCGCAAGACCGCGGAGCGCTTCAACTGGAAGATCGGCGACAAGGTCCCGATCAAGTCGACGATCTGGTCCCAGAAGGACGGCAGCTTCCTCTGGACGTTCGACGTCGTCGGCTTCTACGACGGCCGGGACAAGAACACCGACACGACCGCGCTGTTCTTCCGCTACGACTACTTTGACGAGGCCCGCCGCCCCGGCTGGGGGAAGGGCCAGGTGGGCTGGTATACCATCCGGGTGACGGATCCCTCGAGGGCCGCGGAGGTGGCGAAGCTCGTCGACGCGGAGTTCGAGAACTCCTCGGCGGAGACGAAGACCGAGCCCGAGGGGGCGTTCGTGCAGTCGTGGGCGAACCAGATCGGCGACATCGCGCTCATCACCGCCTCGATCCTCGGGGCCGTGTTCTTCACGATTCTCCTGGTCACCGGCAACACGATCTCGCAGTCCGTCCGCGAAAGGACCGGGGAGCTCGGCGTCCTCAAGGCGATCGGCTTCACCAACGCCCAGGTGCTGGGCCTCGTGCTCGCCGAGTCGTGCCTGCTGGCGCTCCTCGGCGGCATCGTCGGCCTCGGCCTCGCCTGGTTCCTCACGTCGCGGGGCGACCCGACGGGCGGGCTCCTGCCGCTCTTCTTCTTCCCCGTCCACGACGTCCTGATCGGCGTGGGCTTAAGCCTCGTGCTCGGCCTCGTCACCGGCTTATTTCCCGCGCTGCAGGCGATGCGCCTGCGGGTGGCGGAGGCCCTTAGGAGGATCTGACGATGGCCGGCCCCGCAAACTGGATCTCGCAGATCGCGGCCGTCACGAAGTTCGGCCTCCTCTCCATGCCGCAGCGGCGCGGCTCGGTCTCTGCGGCTGCCTTCGGCATCGCGGGCGTCGTCGCGGTCCTGGTGGGCGTCCTCTCCATCGCGGCTGGCTTCCGCAACGCCATGTCCGCGTCCGGGTCGCCCGACGCGGCCCTGGTCCTAAGGAGCGGCGCCGACAGCGAGATGGTGAGCGGGCTCGGGCGCCCGAGCACCCGCATCATCGCCGACGCGCCGGGGGTCGCCCGCACGGCCGCGGGGCCCCTCGCCTCCGCGGAGCTCTTCGTCATCATCAGCCTGCCCAAGATCTCGACCGGCTCGGACGTCAACGTGCCGCTTCGCGGCGTCGAGCGCGCGGCCCTCCTCGTGCGCGACAAGATGAAGATCGTCGACGGGCGCATGTTCGACTGGGGCAAGAACGAGGTCATCGTGGGGCTTGGCGCCGCCCGGGAGTTCTCGGGGCTTCGGGTCGGCGACCGGATCAAGGTCGGCCGCTATGACTGGCCGGTCGTCGGGGTCTTCACGGCGGGCGGCGGCGCGGCGGAGTCCGAGATCTGGTCGGACGCGGCCGTCCTCCAGGCCGCCTACAACCGCGGCGACAGCTTCCAGTCCGTGTACGTCAGGCTCAAGTCGCCCGACTCGTTCAACGCGTTCAAGGACGCCCTCACCACCGACCCCCGGCTGAGCGCCGAGGTGATGCGGCAGACCGACTACTTCGCCGACCAGTCGACGGCGGTGACGAAACTCATCACGACGCTCGGCTACCTGATCGCGTCGCTCATGGCCGTCGGCGCGGTGTTCGGCGCCCTGAATACCATGTACAGCTCGGTCTCGGCCCGCACGCGCGAGATCGCCACCCTGCGGGCCCTCGGCTTCGGCAGCGGCGCGGTCGTGGTGTCCGTCATGCTGGAGTCGGTCGTGCTGGCGCTCCTCGGAGGGGCGATCGGCGCCGTCCTCTCCTACGTCGTGTTCAACGGGTTTCACACGGCGACGATGAACTGGCAGAGCTTCAGCCAGATCACGTTCTCCCTCGCGGTGACGCCGCAGCTCCTGGTCCAGGGCGTGGTCTGGGCCACGCTGATCGGCGCCATCGGGGGCCTGTTCCCGGCGATCCGCGCCGCCCGCCAGCCGATCGCGGCGGCGCTCCGGGAGCTCTGAGCCTCCTTCCCCGCGGGCCCCGGTCATCTCAGCAGCCCTCTCGGGCCGCTGACGCACGGATTGCCCCGCTCGAAGAAGCGAAGCGGCCGGTGCGCCTCCTTGGTGATCCCGATGCGCACGCTCCGCCCGATTGACGGCGGGGCCCAGCGCCTGTCGGGGGCCCCCAGCCAGAGCTCGCCCGGCGCGCAGAGGTCCACGCCGTCATGGCGCTTGCCGATCCCGAGCGCCGTCGCCAGGCAGCCGGGGCCGCAGGCCAGCTTGTGCAGCGGCGCGCCGGGGCGCCTGCGCAGCATCAGGTCCGCCCCCTCAGCCGGATCCAGGGCGCGCAATAGGACGCCCCCGCCCACCCCCTCGGCCTCGCCGGAGACATTCAGGCAGAACCACGTGCCGTAGATGAAATAGACGTAGGCATGCCCATGCTCCAGGAAGAGCGACCGGTTGCGCGGCGTCATCCCGCGGAAGCTGTGGGCCGCGGCGTCCCCGACCCCATAGGCCTCCGTCTCGACGATGCGGCCGCTCATGCGCCCGTTGGGCGAGTCATGGACCAGCGCCTTGCCGATCAGGAAGCGGGCGAGCTCCCTTGTGTCGATGGGTAGTTCTTTGCGGCGCAGCCGCCGATATCGGTGCATGTCCGTCCGGGCCTGGGTTTGCGCCGCATCCTAGCGGGGGCCACGGGCGGTTCAACACGGCCGTTCGCGAAGATTGGGCCGATCCGTGTTTGCGGTCCCTGCGCAGAATCCCTAGAGGTTTGGTCATGAGTCGAAACTCCCCCATGTCGTTCGTCGCGGGCGCGCTCCTGCTCGGCGCCGCCGCCTTCGCGCAGGAGCTGCCGCCCGCGAAACCCGAGAACCTGGGCCTCTCGCCCGAGCGCCTCCAGCGGATCGGGGGCGCGGTCCAGCAGTCGATCGACGACAAGCGGATCGCCGGGGTGGTGACGCTCGTCGTGCGCCACGGCCGGGTCGCCTGGTTTGACGCCCGCGGTATGGCCGACCGCGAGGCGGGCAAGCCGATGCAGAAGGACACGATCTTCCGCCTCTGTTCCATGACCAAGCCCATCGTCAGCACGGCCGTCATGATGCTCTACGAGGAGGGGAAGTTCCTGCTTGAGGACCCGGTGTCGAAGTACCTCCCCGAGTTCAAGAACCCGAGGGTGCTGGCGAAACCCGCCAGCGGCCCGTCGTACACCATCCCCGCCACGCGCGAGATCACGATCCACGACCTGCTGACGCACACCTCGGGCCTCACGTACCAGTGGGACGCGGACCTCGGCAGGGCCTACGCCGACGCCAACGTCGCAAGCGGGCTCGTGCAGTACGACGGCACGATCGGCGAGAGCGTGAAGCGGCTGGCCGCCCTCCCGCTCCTCTTCAACCCAGGCGAGCGCTGGAACTACAGCCTGTCGGTGGACGTTCTGGGGCGCCTGGTCGAGGTCGTCTCCGGCATGCCGCTCGACCAGTTCCTCCAGTCCCGGATCTTCGAGCCCCTCGGGATGAAGGACACCTACTTCTACCTGCCCCCGGAGAAGGCCGACCGGCTCGCGGCCGTCTACACGTACTATGACGGCAAGGGCCTCGGCCGCTTTCCCGACAAGCCCATCGTCGAGGGGACTCTTGTTTACTCGGCCGACTATCCCGTCAATGGGCCGAGGAAGCTCTTCTCGGGCGGCGCCGGCCTCTGCGGGACCGCCATGGACTATGCGCGCTTCTGCCAGATGATGCTGGGCGGGGGAAAGCTCGGGGACGCCCGGATCCTCAGCCGCAAGTCGGTCGAGCTCATGAGCCACGACCAGCTCGGCAAGATCAGCCCGGACACGGGCTTCGGCCTCGGCTTTGGGATCGACGGAGCCAAGGCGCCCCTCAAGGAGCTCGGCAGCGCGGGGTCCTTCAACTGGGGAGGCTTCTACTACACGTCGTTCGAGATCGATCCCAAGGAGGACATGATCATCATCTCGATGGCGCAGCTGCACCCCACCGGCGATATCAGCCTCGAGGCGCAGGTCAACGTCCTGGCCTACCAGGCGCTCGCGGACCAGGCGGCCGCGCCGGAGCTCCCAGCCGCCTGGCTCCACTGATTTCAGCCATGGCCGACCCAAAGCTCCTGCAAACCTTCCCGAACCCCGCGCCGGGGCGCGACTACGTGATCGAGCACACCCATCACGAGTTCACCTCGGTGTGCCCGGTCACGGGCCACCCGGACTTCGGTTCGATCACCGTGCGCTACGTGGCCGACCGCACGTGCGTCGAGCTCAAGTCGCTCAAGCTCTATTTCCACGGCTTCCGCAACCAAGGGATCTTCTTCGAGGCGGTGACCAACAAGATCTGCGACGACCTGGGGGCGCTGCTCAAGCCGAGGAGGCTCACGGTCGTGTCGGACTGGAAGGGACGCGGCGGCGTCACGTCGGTCATCACCGCCGAGTGGGGCAAAGGGGCCGCCCGGCGCCGGCCCACCTAGGTTCCGGGACACGAGTCCGTCCAAGCGCCCTCCTGCGCGACATGGGCCAAGGCATTAAGCCGTAGTCGCTTACAATCTGGAGTCGCTTTTTTTCATAAATGCCTCTAGGTCAGGAGACTGACAATTGATGCGGAGGTTTGGGCAACCGATGCAATGCGGCACCAGCCGCTGGAGTCTAAACTGGCCACCTTACTATGATCGAGTCCATCGAGTCCCTGGTCCGTCCCACCTCAAATTTCTGGCGCTCCGCACGCGGCAGCGCCGTCTCGCCCGCGGATGCCGTCAGCGGAATCCGCAGCAAGACCAACGTCTTCATCCACGGGGCGGCGGCGACGCCCACCCCGCTAATCGAGGCGATGGCCGCGCGCCGGGATCTCTCCGACGTGCACCTCTACCACCTGCACACGGCGGGGCCCGCGCCCTTCGCCGATCCGGGCCGCGAGCGCGAGTTCCTCTCTAACTCGCTCTTCGTGGGCGCCCCCCTGCGCCCCGCCGTCGCGTCGGGCCAGGCCGACTTCGTGCCGATCTTCCTTTCGGACATCCCCGGGCTCTTCTCAGGGGGCATCGTCAAGCTCGACGTCGCGCTCGTCCAGCTGTCGCCGCCCGATGAGCACGGGCTGTGCTCCCTCGGCACGTCCGCCGACGCGGCCAAGGCCGCGGTGGACCATGCCCGCCTGGTCATCGCCGAGATCAACGAGCAGATGCCCCGCACGCACGGCAACAACGTCGTCCCCTTCGACCGGCTCGACGCCTTCGTCTCGACCAACCGGCCCCTGCATGAGCACAAGGCTCAGCCTGAATCCCCGATCGAGGCCCGCATCGGGGAGATCGTCGCCGGGCTTGTTGAAGACGGGTCGACGCTTCAGATGGGCATCGGCGGCATCCCGGATGCCGTCCTCTCCCGCCTTCTCACCAAGCACGACCTGGGGGTCCACACCGAGATGTTCTCGGACCGGATCATCGACCTGGTCGATTCGGGCGCGGTGACCAACAGGCTCAAGGCGGTCGGCCACGGCAGGATCGTCACCTCCTTCATCAACGGCACCCGCCGCCTCTTCGACTTCGTGGACGACAACCCGCTGGTGATGTTCTACCCCTGCGACTGGACGAACGACACCGCCATCATTCGGCAGAACCCGAAGGTGGTCGCGATCAACTCGGCCATCGAGGTCGACCTCACGGGCCAGGTCTGCGCCGACTCGATCGGCCACCGCATCTACTCGGGCATCGGCGGCCAGATGGACTTCATCCGGGGCGCGGCCCTGTCGCCCGGCGGAAAGCCGATCATCGCGCTTCCGTCCACGGCGAAGGGCGGGCGCCTGTCCCGGATCGTGATCCAGCTCGCTCCGGGGGCCGGCGTTGTCACGACCCGCGGCCACATCCACTGGGTCGCCACGGAGTACGGCGCCGTGAACCTGCACGGGAAAAGCCTGCGCGAGCGCGGTGAGGCGCTGATCTCGATCGCGCACCCCGACTTCCGCGCCGAGCTGCGGCGCGACCTGTCGGCGCTGCGCCACTTCACGCCGGCCGCGTAGGGGCCGCTGTCAACACCGGCACCGCGCTCAACCCTTCACCTTTCTTGGGGGTCGGGCGGGTGCTTTGCACCCCTTGGGCGGGGCCGTGAAGGGGGCGGACGCCGCCCGGTGTTATGCCGGGCGATTCCACACCACCCCATGAACAGCCCCACATGCCTAGCCCTGCTCGCGTCCCTCGTGTGCAGCCCGACCGCCCTGGCGCAGGCCGCACTCCCGGACTATGTACCGGTTAAGATCAACCAGAACGTCGACGCCACCTACCCCCCGAGCATGACGACGGCCGGCGTGAAAAGCGGCGTGGCGAGCCTCGCAATAGCCGTCGACGACTCCGGCGTGCTCTCGGATTGCCTGGCGACCGGCTACACGCACCCCGCGTTCGCCGCATCCGCCATGACCGCGGTCCGGAAGTGGACGTTCGAGCCCGCGCGCATCCACGGCGCCCCCCGCAACTCGAAGGCGGACGTCACGTTCCACTTCGAGCTGGACGGCGTCGCGGTCGTGTCGATGGACGTCATCTCCTACAACGAGCTCGTCCACTTCAAAGTCGCCCCGAACAGCGAGGCTTACAGCGTCTGCACGCTCTCCCAGCTCGACCGCGTGCCCGCGCCCCTCAAGGTCGTGAGCCCGGTCTACCCGGGCGAACTCGCGCGCAGCAGCCGCGGCGGGCACGTCGTGGTCGAGTTCTACATCGACCCGCAGGGCCGCGTGCGGATCCCCTCGGTCGCGCGGGAGACCATCGAGGCCAGCCCGGAGCTTGCCGCGGTCGCCGTGGCGGCGGTCTCGCAGTGGCAGTTCGCCCCGCCTGTCTCGAGCGGGAAGCCCGTCCTGGTCGTCGCGAGCCAGGACTTCAGCTTCAAGCCGCCGGCGCCGTGACGCCGGCCGGGCCTCGGCCCTAGCCGAGGGTCGCCACGATCTTGGAGCCGTCCCTGATCCGGTCGAGCGGCGCCAAGGCGCCCTCGACCGGCTTGCCGTCGATAACGAGCGACCTGACCCCCCGGCTGACGCCGTCCGGGTTCTTCACCGTGATCTTCACCGTCTTGCCGCGGAAGACCCGCGTCATGGTGAAGCCCGGCCAGGACCTGGGGATGCAGGGGTCGATGCGCAGGCCGTCGATCTCCGGCCTGATGCCAAGGATCCACTGAAGCGCCGTGTGGTGGCTCCATGACGCCGTCCCGGTGAGCCACGGGGTCGCCGACTTGCCCGCGTTGCGGTTGCACGTGGCGTAGGTCGTCTGGCAGTGGACGTAGGGCTCGATCTCGCGCACCTCCGCCCGCGTGTTGTAGGCGGAGGGCATGAACGCCCGGTAGAACTCGTAGGCCTGGTCGCCGTTGCCGAGCAGGCACTCGGCGATGACCACCCAGCTCTGCGTGTGGCAGAAGATGCCGGCGTTCTCCTTGACCCCGTGGTTGAAGATCACCCCGACCATGACGGTCGGCGGCGTGAGCGTGAACGGCGGGGCGCTCAGCATGATGCCAAACGGCGTCGCCAGGTCGCGCACGAGGGCGCCCATGCACAAGCGGCCCTGCTCCGGCGTGGCCGCACCGGAGATGACCGCCCAGCTCTGGGTGTTGACGTAGATCTTGCCCTCGGTCTCCGCCTTCGAGCCGTAGCGGTGGCCGTCCGCGCCGATCGCCCAGAGGAACCATTCGCCGTCCCACGCCGCCTTCTGGATGTTCGCGTCCAGCTTCGCTAGCTCCGAGCGGGCCCATTCAGCCTCCTCCGGCAGGGCGAGCCGCCCCGCGATCCGCGCGTAGGTGTCGAAGGCGTAGCGCAGCTGGAAGGCCACCATCACGGACTCGCCCGCGTAGCCCATCTTCACGCAGTCGTTCCAGTCGGCGTGCAGCCCGCACGGCAGGCCGTTCCTGCCCGAGTGCTGGACGTTGAACTCGATCGCGCGGCGCAAGTGGCCCAGCACCGTCGCCTCGCCCTTGTCGGCAAACGGGAGCACCTTGTTGTAGAAGTCGAGGTCGCCCGTCTCGGCCACGTAGTCCGGCACCGCGTTGAACAGCCACTGGCAGTCGTCGGACCTGAATTCCTCGGCCCGGGGAGCGGGCATCGCTCCCGGGTGGTGGTTGAACTGCTGCACGACCGGCATCGCGCCGCCGCTGGCGACCTGCCCCGTGAGCATGAGTTCGAGGCGCTCGCGAATCCCCTCCTTGAGGATCGGGATCGCGCCGAGCATGTCCTGCACCGTGTCCCGGTAGCCGAGGCCGTCGCGCTCGCCGTTGTAGATGAGCGACGCGTGCCGCGACCAGGTGTAGGCGATCAGCGCGTTGTAGGCCCCCCAGACGTTGGCCATCGAGTCGAACTCCGCGTCCGGAGTCTTCACCTTTGCGCCCTCGAGGAGGCCGTGCCAGCGGCCGACGAGCTTCTGCAGCTCGGCCTCGCAGCGCTCCGGCGTGCCGAACTCGGCCCGGGCCCTGTAGCCGTGCGAGTCGGGCGTGCCGAGCCCGAGCATCGCGATCAGCTCGCGCGTCTCGCCCGGCTGCAGCGCGATGTCGGCCTGGAGGGTCCCGATCGCGTTCCCGCCCTCGGCCAGGAAGTTGGAGCACTTCCCGTCGATCACCGCCTGCGGGTTCGCGTAGGTGTTGTAGATGGACCCCAGGAAGCGCTCCCGGACGGTCTCGTAGCCGGCGAGGGGGGCCCCGACCAACGCCATCCAGAGGCGGTGGCAGCCCATGAGGTCCGCCGGATCGTAGGGCATGTATGGATGGACGGCCATCCCCAGCATCTCCTGCTCAACCGTGGCCTTCGTGATGAACTGCGAATACTGCAGGTTGCTCATGTCGTTGGGCATCGCCCAGGGACTCGACATCTCGCAGTAGGTGAAGACGGAAAGGCGGCGCACCTTCCTGGACTTGTTTGTCACCCTGAGGCGCCAGTACTCGAACGCCTGCCCGAGTGGCACGAAGTACGTCGACTCGGTCTCGATGCCGGCGTAGCGCGACGTGATGATCGTGTAGGCCGTGCCATGGCGGCAGACGCTCTTGTACTTGGACAGGGGCTTGCCGACCGGCTGCCAGGAGGACGACCAGTAGTCCCCGGTCTCGGCGTCGCGCAGGTAGAAGTAGCGCCCGGGCTGGTCCATCGGCACGGAATTGGGCCGCATGCGCAGGAAGCGGCTCGTCAGGGCGCTCTTGTAGAAGCTGTAGCCCCCGGCGTTGTTGGTGATGATGGCGCCGTAGTCGAGCGACCCGAGGTAGTTGCTCCACGCCCGCGGAGTGTCCGGGCGGGTGATGACATATTCCTTCGCGTCGTCGTCAAAGTGGCCGAATTGCATTTGCGGGAGCTGCCTACGATCGAAAGCCCGTGGGGAAAGCGCAAGGATTTGCGCAGTCCCGGCGCCCGATTATGACTCCCGCGTATGGGCTCATGCGCCCGCATACTACGGCCCCGGAGGGGCCGCGGCGGCGGTTTTCACCCCAAAAACCGCTCCGGAGCGCGCCAGAGCGTCCCCCAAGAAACGCCCAGCCATTGCCAAAATGTGAGGAGAAGCGCGGTCCGCGGGCGGCTATCCTCCCCTCGTGGAAGCTAATTCTATCTTGACCGATAGGAAGGGCGGCGTTGCTCGGATCATGAAGCACGCCAGTGGAGACAAGCGCTTCAAAATCCTCGAGGCGCACATCAAGAAGTTTCAGGGCCGCCAAGACGCGCTGATCGAGGTGCTGCACCGCGCCCAGGAGCTCTTCGGGTTCCTGGAGGACGACCTCCTGCTCTTCGTCGCCTACAAGCTGAAGCTGCCGGCGAGCCGCGTCTACGGCGTCGCCACGTTCTACCACTACTTCATCCTGAAGCCGCAGGGCGCCCACACCTGCGTCGTGTGCACCGGGACCGCCTGCTACGTCCGCGGCGCGGACAAGGTCCTCTCGGCGGTCGAGGCCAAGTCAGGGATCAAGGCCGGGGAGACCACGGCCGACAATGAGTTCTCGCTGCTCACCGCGCGCTGCCTCGGCGCCTGCGGAATCGCGCCCACGGTCGTGTACGACGGCGTGATCACGCCCCACCAGACCCCCGACGCGGCCGTGGCGCGGGTCAACGAATGGCTTCCCCATGATCATTGACGACCTCGACGCGATCGCGGAGGCGGAAAGGTCCTCCGCCAAGAAGACGGTCATCCGCTGCTGCATGGCGGCCGGCTGCATGTCCTCCCACTCCGAGGCGGTCAAGACCAGCCTCGAGAAGATCGTCCGCGACTCGGGCCTCTCCGAAAGGATCGAGGTGCGCGGCGTCGGGTGCATGCGCCTCTGCTGCCAGGGCCCGCTCGTCGGCGTCGACCCCGACGGCATCATCTACGAGAAGGTCACGCCCGAGGACGCCCCGGCGGTCATCATCGCGACGCAGGGGGGCGAGGCGAACGTCAAGAGGGGCGACCCGACGCACCCCTTCTACACCAAGCAGCTCTCCATCGTGCTGGCCAACAGCGGCCTGATCGACCCCGAGCGGATCGAGTCCTACATCGCGGTCGACGGGTACCGGGCGCTGCACGCGGTGCTGCGCGAGATGACGCCCAACGACGTCGTCGAGAGCGCGATCAAGAGCGGGCTGCGCGGGCGCGGCGGAGCGGGGTATTCCACGGGCCTGAAGTGGGCCACGGTGGCTAAGACGCCCGCCGCCCAGAAATACGTGGTCTGCAACGCGGACGAGGGCGACCCCGGCGCCTTCATGGACCGCAGCGTCCTCGAGAGCGACCCCCACAGCGTGCTCGAGGGCATGGCCATCGCCGCCTACGCGGTCGGCGCGAACCAGGGCTACATCTACGTCCGGGCCGAGTACCCGCTCGCGATCAAGCGCCTGCAGATCGCCATCAAGCAGGCGCGCCAGACGGGGCTGCTCGGCAGCGGCATCTTCGAGTCGCCGTTCAGCTTCACAGTCGACATCCGGATAGGCGCGGGCGCGTACGTCTGCGGCGAGGAGACGGCGCTCATGGCCTCGATCGAGGGCCGGCGCGGGACACCGAGGCCGCGCCCCCCCTTCCCCGCGGAGAGCGGCCTCTGGGGCTGCCCGACGCTCATCAACAATGTCGAGACCTTCGCCAACATCCCCGTGATCATCCGCAAGGGGGCCGAGTGGTTCGCCTCCATCGGCACCGGCCTGAGCAAGGGGACAAAGGTGTTCGCGCTCGCCGGAAAGATCGAGAACACGGGCCTCATTGAGGTGCCCATGGGCACGCCGCTGCGCCAGATCGTCGAGGAGATGGGCGGGGGCGCGCCTGGCGGCGTCAAGATCAAGGCCGTGCAGACCGGCGGGCCCTCCGGCGGATGCATCCCGGCCAGCGAGCTCGACACGCCGGTCGACTACGAGTCGCTCACCCGCCTCGGCTCCATCATGGGCTCCGGCGGGATGATCGTCATGGACGAGTCGACGCGCATGCCCGAGATCGCGCGCTTCTTCATGGAGTTCTGCATGGACGAGTCGTGCGGCAAGTGCATCCCGTGCCGCACCGGCACGGTGCAGATGCACCGCCTGCTCGACAAGATCGTCCGGCGCGAGGCCACCCCCGAGGACCTGGCCAAGCTCGAGGAGCTCTGCGACATGGTCGCCCGCACGAGCCTGTGCGGCCTCGGCCAAAACGCGCCGAACCCGATCCTGAGCACCCTCAGGTTCTTCCGCAACGAGTACCTCGAGCTGCTGCAGGCGCAGCCCGACGGCAAGCCCGCCCCCGCGGGCGCGAACGCCACCTGACCCCCATGGCAGCCAAGACCCTCATCATCGACGGAAAGCAGGTCAGCGCGCAGGACGACGCCACGATCCTGGACGCAGCGACCGACGCGGGAATCAAGATACCGACCCTCTGCCACCTGGGGGGCGTGTACGACGTCGGCGCCTGCCGCCTGTGCCTGGTCGAGGTCGCCGGGGCGAAGAAGCTCTTCTCCGCCTGCACGACCCGCGTCGCCGAGGGGATGGAAGTCCACACCGACACGGAGCGCCTGCGCAAGTACCGCCGGATGACGCTCGAGCTCCTCTTCGCGGAGCGCAACCACGTGTGCTCGGTCTGCGTGTCCAACGGGAAGTGCGAGCTCCAGACGCTCGCGTGGCAGAACGGCATGGAGCACGTGGGCTACGACTACAGCTTCCCGAGGTGGGGGGTCGACGCGACGCACCATCTCTTCGGCCTGGACCACAACCGCTGCGTCCTCTGCCAGCGCTGCGTGCGCGTCTGCTGGCACATCGAAGGCGCCGGGACGAAGAACGTCGCGGGGCGCGGCGCGCGGTCGGCCATCATCGACGACCTGAAGCAGCCCTGGGGCGACTCGGAGACCTGCACCTCGTGCGGGAAGTGCGTCCTCGCCTGCCCCACCGGCGCGCTCTTCAACAAGGGCTCGACCGTCGGCGAGATGTCGCGCGACCTCAACAAGCTCGAGTACATCGTCAACGCCAGACTCAAAAAACAATGGATCGCCTTAGAATAGCCACCGTTTGGCTGGGCGGCTGCTCCGGCTGCCACATGTCCTTCCTCGACCTGGACGAGTTCCTGATCGACCTGGCGGGCCTTGTGGACCTGGTCTACAGCCCGGTCATCGACGTGAAGGAGTACCCGGAGAACGTCGACGTTTGCCTCATCGAGGGCGCGGTCTGCAACCGCGACAACCTAGAGATGCTTCACACGGTCCGCCGGCGCACGAAGGTCCTCGTCTCGTTCGGCGACTGCGCGGTGACGGGCAACGTGCCCGCGATCCGCAACCAGCTGGGCGCGGGCAACGATGTGAACGTGCTGCAGTGCGCCTACATCGCGAACGCGCAGAACAACCCGAGGCTGCCCGTCGCCGACGGCATCGTCCCCGAGCTCCTGAAGCGCGTGAAGCCCCTGCACGAGGTCGTCCCCGTGGAGGTTTACCTGCCCGGCTGCCCGCCGTCGGCGGACCGGATCAAGCTGCTGCTCGAGCGCGTGCTCGCGGGCCTGCCGCCCGCCCTGGAGGGAGAGCAGATCCGGTTCGGCTGAGGACTTCCCATGGCAAAGCGCATCGTCATCGACCCGGTCACCCGCATCGAGGGGCACGCCAAGATCAGCATCTTCCTGGACGATGCCGGACAGGTGTCCGACGCCGAGTTCCACGTCGTGGAGTTCCGCGGCTTCGAGAAGTTCTGCGAGGGCCGCCCCTTCAGCGAGATGCCGGCGATCACCGCCCGCATCTGCGGCATCTGCCCGGTGAGCCACCTGCTCGCCTCGGCCAAGGCGGGCGACGCCATCATGGCCGTCGCGATCCCTCCCGCGGCGGACAAGCTGCGCCGCCTGATGAACCTCGGCCAGATCGTCCAGAGCCACGCGCTCAGCTTCTTCCACCTGAGCGCGCCCGACTTCATCCTCGGCTGGGACGCCCCCCCGGCGACCCGCAACGTCTTCGGCCTGATCGCCGCCGACCCCGCGCTCGCCCGCTCCGGGATCCGGCTGCGCCAGTTCGGCCAGGAGATCATCGAGGCGCTCGGCGGCAAGAAGATCCACCCCGCGTGGGCCGTGCCGGGCGGCGTCCGCAGCGGGCTTGACGAGGAGGGGCGCGCCCGCATCCGGCAGCGGCTGCCGGAGGCCTTCGCGACGGCCGAGGCGGCGCTCGGCATCTTCCTAAAGGCGCTCGAGTCCCACCGGGAGGAGGCCCTCATCTTCGGCAACTTCCAGTCGCTCTTCATGGGCCTTGTCGCGCCCGATGGCGGATGGGAGCACCACGGCGGCAGGCTGCGGTTCACGGACAGCACCGGCAGCGTGATCGCCGACCAGATCGAGCCGGCGCGCTACCTGGAGTTCCTGGGCGAGTCCGTGCAGGAAGCCTCGTACCTGAAGACGCCGTACTTCAAGGCGCTCGGGCTCCCGGGCGGGATGTACCGGGTGGGGCCGCTCGCCAGGCTCAACGTCTGCGAGCACATCGGGACGCCGCGGGCGGACGCCGAGCTAAAGGCCTTCAAGCAGATGGGCCGGGGCGCCGTCACGTCCTCGTTCCTCTACCACTACGCGCGCCTGATCGAGATCATCGCCGGCCTCGAGGCGATCGAGCGCGCCCTCGAGGATCCCGACCTGGGCAGCGGCGACCTGCGCGCCGACGCGGGCGTCAACTCGCTCCACGGGGTGGGCGCCAGCGAGGCGCCGCGCGGCACCCTGTTCCACGACTACACGGTGGACCGCTCCGGGCTCCTGAAGAGCGTCAACCTGATCGTCGCCACCGGCCACAACAACCTGGCCATGAACCGCACGGTCGCGCAGATCGCGCGCCACTACGTGCAGGGAGACAATATCCCGGAGCCCGTGCTCAACCGCATCGAGCACGGCATCCGCTGCTACGACCCCTGCCTCTCCTGCTCCACCCACGCCGCGGGCCAGATGCCGTTGCGCATCCGGCTGGTCGGGCCCCGCGGCAACGTGCTCCGCGAGGTGGTCCGTGGATAGCTACCTGCTGGTCATCGGCTACGGAAACACCCTGCGCCGCGACGACGGCGTCGGGCCCAAGGTCGCCGCCGCGCTGGAGCGGCTCCGCCTGCAGGGCGTCCTCACGATCGCCTGCCCCCAGCTCACCCCGGAGCTCGCCGACCCGCTGTCGCGGGCGGGGGCCGCCGTCTTCGTCGACGCGAGCGTGGAGCACCGGGGGCCGGTGCGCCTGCGCCAGCTGGGCCCGGCCGACTCCTCGCAGATCCTCGCCCACGCCGCGGACCCCCGCGTGCTCCTGGCCCTGGCGCGCGACGCCTTTGGCCGCGCACCGCGCTCGTGGATGCTGACCATCCCCGCCAAGGAGCTCGGCTTCGGCGAGCGCCTCTCGCGCCCGGCCGCCCTCGGCCTCAGGGACGCCGTGCGCTTAGTGCGTGGGCTCCGCCTCCGACTGCGGGGGCGGCGCCGCGCGGAGACTTCGGCCTGAACGCGTCGGGCGCGGTCCGCCCGCAGGTCCACGTGCGGACGTAGATCTGCTCCGGGGTGCCGAACGCCGGCACCTGGATCAGGAGCCCGCGCTCGGCGTACCACGCCAGGAGGGGCAGCGTGCTCTCCTCGTAGACCCGCATCCTCGTGCGGATCGTCTCGGGCTTGTCGTCCTCGCGCTGCAGGAGCGCCGTGCCGCAGGCGTCGCAGATGCCCGGCCGCGTGGGAGGCTGCATCACCGTGTGGTAGACCGCCTTGCACTTCGGGCACACCCGCCTGCCGGCGAGCCGCGAGACAATCTCTTCAATGGGCAGCTCGTAGCTGAACACGACGTCAAGCGCCACCCCCTCGCGCTCCAGGAACCTGGAGAGGGCCTCGGCCTGCGCCACGGTGCGCGGGAAGCCGTCGAGGACGAACCCGCCGCAGCACCGAAGGCACCGCCCGCGCTCGCCGACGAGTTCAAGGATGGTCTCGTCCGAGACCAGCGCCCCCGCCTTCATGCTGGCGAGCGCGGCCTCGAGGGCCGGCGTGCGCTCGCAGTCCGTGCAGGCCGCGGCCCGCAGGATGTCCCCCGTCGAAAGGTGGCAGGCCCCGAGCCTCGAGCAGAGCAGGTCCGCCTGCGTCCCCTTGCCCACGCCGGGGGCTCCGAGGAGCACCAGGCGCCAGGGCGCACCGGGGGGCGGGTTGGGAGGATTGGCACAATGCGCCTTTCCTCCGCGCAGCCACGCCATTCGGTCAGGTTTGTTCGTCATAAGTTGCGATCCTCCAGGCCTGGAGGATCCGGATGTAGTTGGCCCTCTCGAAGGCCGCGGGGTCCGGGCAGCGTTTCAGGTTCATCGCGCCGCGAAACTCGCTCACGCTCGTGTAGCCGTGCTCGCCCATCCACTGGCTCATCCCGTCCAGGAGGACCGAGAGGAAGCGCGGGCCGTTCTGCAGGAGCGCGGAGACGATCTGCACGGCGTTGGCCCCGGCGAACAGCGCCTTGAGGACGTCCTGCGCGCTGTGGACGCCGCCCGTGGCGGCGAGCGAGCAGCGCACCTGCGGGGAGATGATCGCGAGCCAGCGCAGCCGCACCAGGAGCTCCGAGGTCTCGGACAGGCGCAGCTTCGGCAGCACCTCCATCTCGTCCAGGTCAAGGTCCGGCTGGTAGAACCGGTTGAAGACAACCACGCCGGCGGCCCCTGCGTGCTCGAGCGACAGGACGAAGTTGGCGGGCGAGGTGTGGAACGGCGAGATCTTGACCGCGACCGGGATGCGGACCGAGTCGGAGACCAGGTGCACGATCTCGCGCAGGTCGGCCTCGACCTCGTCGGCGGCGACGGAGGCGCGGGTGGCGATCTGGTAGAGGTTGAGCTCGATCGCGTCGGCCCCGGCCGACTCGAACTTGCGCGCATAGTCGATCCACCCGCCCATCCGCGACCCGTTGAGGGACGCGATCACCGGGATGCTGAGCGCCTTCTTGAGCCCCTCGATCTGGTGCAGGTACTGGTCGGGCGCCAGCTGGTACTCGGAGAAGTTGGGGAAGTACGACGTCGCCTCCGGCGTGCTCTCGGCCGGCGTCTCGATGGCGTGGGCGAGCGCCCGCAGCTCCACCTCGATCTGCTCCTCGAAGATCGACCTCATCACGACGGCCGCCGCGCCCGCGTCCTGGAGCTGGCGGGCCGAGTCGACGCTGTCGCAGAACGGCCCGGCGCCGACGATGAGGGGGTTCTCAAGCTTCAGTCCGAGGTACTCTGTGGAGAGGTTCATGATTGGGCGGGGGGTGGGGTTGTGGCCGCGGGCGCTGTCCTCGTCGCTGGAAGTGCCGGGGCCGCCGGGGCCGGGGCCACGGGGGTTCCCCCGTTTCCATTGCTTGGGGGCTTTCCGGCCAGGCGCTCATAGAAGGCGAAGCGCCGCTTCACCTGCTTCTGCGCCTTCACGGCCAGCTCCTCCGCGCGGGCCGGAGCGACGTGCCTGAGCATGCTGAACCGGGTCTCGTTGCCCATGAACTTCGCCAGGTCGCCCTTCGGCGCGGCCGAGTCGAGCTTGAGCGGCTCGCCCGTGCCCACCAGCCGGGGATCGTAGCGGAACAGCGGCCAGTAGCCGCTCTCCACCGCAAGCTTCTGCTGCTCGGCCCCCAGGTGCAGCGGGAACCCGTGGGCGATGCAGTGCGAGTACGCGATGATGAGCGCCGGCCCGTCGTAGGAGAGCGCCTCGCGGAAGGCCGTCACGGTCTGGCTGTCCTTGGCGCCGAACGCGACCTTGGCCACGTAGACGTAGCCGTACTGCATGGCCATGAGCGCCAGGTCCTTCTTCGCCACGGACTTGCCGCTCGCCGCGAACTTCGCGACCGCGCCGATCGGCGTGGACTTGGACGACTGGCCGCCGGTGTTCGAATAGACCTCGGTGTCGAGCACGAGCACCTTCACGTTGGCCCCGCTCGCCAGGACATGGTCCAGGCCTCCGTAGCCGATGTCGTAGGCCCACCCGTCGCCCCCCACCACCCACACGGACTTCTTGACGAAGTCGTCCGCCAGGGCCTCGAGCCGGCGGGCGTCGGCCCCGTCGAGCGTCCGCAGGATCTCCCGCAGCGCGGCGACCCGGCCGCGCTGGGCGGCGATCCCGGCCTCCGTGCTCTGGTCGGCGTTCAGGAGCGCGTCCTTCAGCCCCGAGTTCGGCAGCCGCGTCTCGATCCGACTGAGGACATCCCTGGCGGAGCGCGCCCGCTGCTCCATCGCGAGCTGCAGGCCGTAGCCAAACTCCGCGTTGTCCTCGAAGAGCGAGTTCGCCCAGGTCGGCCCGCGGCCGTCCTGGTTCGCGCAGTAGGGCGTCGTCGGCAGGTTGCCGCCGTAGATGGACGAACAGCCCGTCGCGTTCGCGATGACCAGGCGGTCGCCGACAAGCTGCGTCAGGAGCTTCAGGTAGGGGGTCTCCCCGCAGCCCGCGCACGCCCCCGAGAACTCGATCAGCGGGGTCATGAACTGGGACCCCTTGACGACGCTCGCGTCGAGCTTCGTGCGGTCCGGGTCCGGCAGGCGCATGAAGAAGTCCCAGTTGGCGCGCTCGGCCTCGAGGCGCGGCGGCTGCGGCACCATGTCGATCGCCTTGTGCCTCGGGTTGGTCCTGTCCTTCGCCGGGCAGATCTGCACGCAGATCGAGCAGCCCGTGCAGTCCTCGGGAGCGACCTGGAGCGAGTACCTCTGGCCGGGGAACTCGGTGGACTTGAAGGGCGTCGAGACGAAGCCCTCCGGCGCGCCCTCCAGCGCCTCCGGCGGGAAGAACTTCGCGCGGATGCAGGCGTGCGGGCAGACGAGCACGCACTTGTTGCACTGGATGCAGACGGCCGGATCCCAGGCCGGGATCTCGAGCGCGATGTTGCGCTTCTCGAAGCGCGACGTGCCGGTCGGCCAGCACCCGTCCATCGGGATGGCGCTCACCGGCATGAGGTCGCCCTTGTCGGCCAGCAGCCGGGACGTGACCTTCAGGACGAATTCGGGGGCCCCGGCGTACGACGGCGGGACCGTGGCGACCGACCCGGAGTCGGGGGCGGCGGGGATCGCCACCTCGTGGAGCCCGGCCAGCGCCGCGTCGACCGCCGCGTAGTTCATCTGCACGATCTGCTCGCCCTTCTTGCCGTAGGTCTTGTTGATCGCCTGCTTGATCTGCGCCACGGCCTCGTCGGGCGGCAATACGCCGGACAGGGCGAAGAAGCAGGTCTGCAGGACCGTGTTCGTGCGCCGGCCCATGCCGGCGGCGTGCGCGACGCCGGTGGCGTCGATGACGAAGAGCCGCAGCTTCTTCGCGATCAGCGTCTCCTGCCACTCCCGCGGAAGCTTGCCCCACGTCTCCAGCGCCGAGTAGGGCGAGTTCAGGAGGACCGTGCCGCCCGGGGCCGCGTAGCCGAGGATCTCGGCCCTTCCTATGAAGCTGAACTGGCTGCAGGCGACGAACTCCGCCTGCCGGATCAGGTACGGCGCGCGGATCGGCCGCGGTCCGAAGCGCAGGTGCGACACCGTCACCGAGCCCGACTTCTTCGAGTCGTAGACGAAGAACCCCTGGGCGAAGTTGTTGGTCTGCTCGCCGATGATCTTGATCGAGTTCTTGTTGGCCCCGACCGTGCCGTCGGCGCCGAGGCCCACGAACACGCAGCGCCGGACATCCGGCTGCTCCAGGTCGAAGTCGGCGTCAAACGGCAGCGACATGTGGGTTACGTCGTCGGTGATGCCCACCGTGAAATGGATCGGCGCGGCGGCGTCCGTCATGCGCTCGAACACGGCCCGGGCCATGCCCGGCGTGAACTCCTTGGACCCGAGCCCGTAGCGCCCGCCGCTGACGCGCACGGAGGCGGCCCGGGCGCGGTCGCCCTCGGCCAGGGCGCCCAGCACGTTCAGGTACAGGGGCTCGCCGAGCGAGCCCGGCTCCTTCGTGCGGTCGAGGACGGCGACCGACTTGGCGGTGGCCGGCAGCGCCGAAAGGAACGCCTTGACGCTGAACGGGAGGAACAGGCGCACCGCGACGACGCCGACCTTCTCGCCCCGGGCCACGAGCCAGTCGACCGTCTCCTCGATCGTCTCGACGCCGCTGCCCATGGCCACCACCACCCGCTCGGCCTGCGGATGCCCATGGTAGTCAAAGAGATGGTACGAGCGTCCGGACGCCGTCGCCAGCATGTCCATGGACGCCTGCACGGCGCCCGGAAGGACGTCATAGAACCGGTTGACCGCCTCGCGCCCCTGGAAATACACGTCGGGATTCTGCGCGGTGCCGCGAAGGGTCGGGTGGTCCGGGGTCATGGCGCGGGAGCGGAACTCCGCGATGTCCTTCTCGTCCACGACCGAGCGCAGGACCCGGTCGGAGAGCAGCGCCAGCTTCTGCACCTCGTGCGAGGTCCGGAAGCCGTCGAAGAAGTGGATGAAGGGGACGCGTGACCTCAGGCTCGCCGCGTGCGCCACCAGGGCCAGGTCGTGGGCCTCCTGGGCCGAGTTGCTGCAGATGAGGGCGCAGCCCGTGGCGCGGCAGGCCATGACGTCCTGGTGGTCGCCGAAGATCGAGAGGGCCTGCGCGGCCAGCGCCCGCGCGCTCACGTGCACCGTGAACGGGAGGAGCTCCCCGGCGATCTTGTAGAGGTTCGGGATCATCAGCAGCAGCCCCTGGGACGCGGTAAAGGTGGTCACCAGGGCCCCGCCCAGGAGCGCCCCGTGGACCGCGCCGGCAACGCCCCCCTCCGACTGCATCTCGACGATGCGCGGCAGCTGCCCCCAGAGGTTAGGCCGGTCGGCCGCCGCCCATTCGTCGCAGAACTCCGCCATCGGGGACGACGGCGTGATCGGGTAGATCGCCACCAGCTCATTCAGCCTGTAGGCGACCGAAGCAACGGCCTCATTCGCATCACACGTCACGTACTCCAGGGCAGAAGGCATTTTTCCCATGACAACATGATGCCACCGCCGGGGGGTCGGCTCTACGCAGTTATTGCCAATCGCTAGGCGAATATTGCGGCCCCGCATTTTCGGCTGCCCAATAACTGCATAGCAATGCGCAATCCATGCGCAGCCCCGACCCTTGCGTATTGGTAGCTTAAGGCGTCATGAAAACGATACTCGCACCGATCGACCTCTCTGACGCGGCGGCCGGCGTGACGTCTGAAGCCCGCGCCCTTGCAGGGATTCTCGGAGGCAAGGTGTCCTTGCTGCATGTCGTGCCTCCTCCGGTTGTGATCAACGAATACTCCCCCGAGGCCGAGCGCTTGGCGGACGAGGAGCAGCAGTCAGCCGAGCAGAGCCTCGAGTACTGGAAGCAGAGCCTGGAGAGCAGGGGCGTGGAGGCGGAGACCGCGCTGCGGCACGGCCCCCCGGTCGCGACGATCCTGGACGAGGCGGTCCGCACCAACGCCGACTACGTCGTCATGGGCTCCCACGGCCACGGAGCCCTCTACAACCTCCTGGTCGGCGGCACCGCATCGGGCGTCATCCAGAAGTCCCCCTGCCCCGTCGTCATCGTCCCCACCCAGAAGGCGGTCGCACGCGCCACCGCCGCAACCCAGGCACACTCGTGAAACCAAGAACCCGCGCACTGCTCGCAGCCGCCCTCTTCCTGGCCGCCCTTCCGGCCGCCCAGGCGCATCCGGGCCATGACGAGGTCATGGGCCTGGCTGGAGGATTCGCCCACCCCTTCAGCGGATGGGACCACCTGCTCGCCATGCTCGCCGTCGGCTACTGGGCCGCGCAGCTGCGCGCCCCCCGGCTCATGTCGGCCGCGTTCCTCGCTGCCATGGCGCTCGGCGCCCTGGCCGGCGGCTGGACGGGGCCCATCCCCGGCATCGAGCAGGCCGTCGCGGCGTCGGTGCTCGTCGCCGGGCTCCTGATCGCCCGCCAGGTGCGGATGCCGGCCGCCGCCGGGGCCGCGCTCGCCGGCGTGTTCGCCCTGCTCCACGGCGCCGCCCACGGGGCGGAGATGCCCGCCACGGCCGGGGCGCTGGCCTACGGCTGCGGCTTCATCGCCGCGACGGCGCTCCTGCTGTCGGCCGGGATCGCCGCGGGAAGCCTGGCCCGGCGCCTGCCCGCCCGCGCCTCGACGGCGCCCGGCTGGCTCGTCGCCGCCGCGGGGATCGTCCTATTGGCCGTCTCGGCCTGAATCAGAGCTTAGCACGGAGGTCATGCACGCATGCACGAGGTTGGGATCATGGAGACAACGATCGCAGCGGTCCTCTCAGAGGCCCGCGGCCACGACGCGTCCCGTGTTCACAACATCGTGCTTCGCGTGGGAGCGCTATCTGGAGTGGAACCCGACGCGCTTCGGCTCGCCTTCGATGCTGCAGTGAAGGGCACGCCCGCGGACGGCGCCGGACTCGAAATCGAGTCGGTGCCGGCCCGCGGGCGTTGTCCCGACTGCGACCTGGAATTCGACGTCGAGTCGGACTTCATCTTCACCTGCCCCAAGTGCGGCCGGATCTCGGGAGAGCTCGTCCAGGGCCGCGAGCTCGAGCTGACCCGCATCGTGATGTCCTAGGCCCCCGCCGATGCCGACCCCCCTCGCACCGTCCGCGCAAAAGGCCACACGAACGGTCGAGCTGCGCCTGTCGCTCCTGGAGAGCAACGACCGCCAGGCCGTGGCCAACCGCCGGCGCTTCAAGGAACTCGGGATGGTCGCCCTCAACCTCGTCTCCTCGCCCGGATCGGGCAAGACGACGCTCCTCGAGCGGACGCTGGCCGAGTTCGGCGCGGCCACGCGGTGCGCCGCCGTCGTGGGCGACCTCGCCACGGACAACGACGCCCGGCGCCTCGGCCGCACGCGTGCCCCCGTGGCCCAGATCACGACCGGCTCCGCGTGCCACCTCGACGCGGGCATGGTCGCCCGCGCGGTCGGCGGCCTCGACCTTGCGGGCGCGCGCATCCTCTTCATCGAGAACGTGGGCAACCTGGTGTGCCCCGCCTCGTTCGACCTGGGCGAGCAGGTACGGGTCGTGCTCCTGTCGGCCGCCGAGGGCGAGGACAAGCCGCTCAAGTACCCCCCGATCTTCAAGTCCGCCCATGTCGTCCTGCTGACCAAGGTCGACGTGGCCGGCGTCCTCGGGTTCGACGTGGAGGCCGCCGCGCAGAACGTCAGGCGGATCGCACCCCAGGCGCGGGTGATCCGGCTTTCGGCGAAGAGCGGCGAGGGAATCAAGGAGTGGTACGACCTGCTTGGGTCGCTCGTGAACTCGGGGAAGGGGTGATCCCATGGTCGGCCGCACCCCCACCCCGCCGGCAACGCGCGAGCCGTCGGACATGCTCCTGCGCGTGCGCGGCACGGTCCAGGGCGTCGGCTTCCGCCCGTTCGTGCACCGGGTCGCGACCCGCCTCGGCCTGCGCGGCTGGGTCAGGAACGACGCCGAGGGCGTGCTGATCCGCGCCGTGGGCCCGGCCAGGGCCGTGGCCGAGCTCCTGGGGGCGCTCAGGTCCGAGGCCCCGGCGGCGGCGCGGGTGGAGGACATCGAGGCCGTCCATGCCGGGACCTGGGACGGCGACGCGGCCCCGGCGTTCACGATCGCGCCCAGCGGGACGGGCGCCCTGCCCGCCACCGCGGCCCTCCCCCCGGACCTGGCGCTCTGTCCCGACTGCCGCCGCGAGCTTCTCGACCCGCGGGACCGCCGCCACCGCTACCCCTTCATCAACTGCACCCAGTGCGGGCCGCGGTACTCGATCGTCGAGCGCCTGCCCTACGACCGGCCGAACACGACCATGCGCGCCTTCCGGATGTGCCCGGACTGCGCGGCCGAGTACGCGTCGCAGGGGAGCCGGCGCTTCCACGCGCAGCCCAACGCCTGCCCCGCATGCGGGCCGCGCGTCACGCTGCGGGCCCCGTCCGGGGGTGAGCTTGCGGGCGAGGCGGCGCTCGCCGAGGCCGTGGCCGTCCTCTGCCGCGGCGACATCCTCGCGGTCAAGGGCGTCGGCGGCTACCACCTGATGGCCGACGCGGGCAACGACGCCGCGGTCGCCGAGCTGCGGCGGCGCAAACACCGGGATGAGAAGCCCTTCGCCGTGATGTTTCCCGACATGGAGGCGCTCCGCCTCGCGGCGGAGGCCTCCCCGGCCGAGGAGGAGCTCCTCGACTGCCCCGCCGCCCCCATCGTGCTCCTCAGGCGCAGGCCGGGGGCGGTGCTGGCGCCCTCCGTGGAGCCCGGCAACCCGTGGGTCGGCGCGTTCCTTCCCTACGCGCCGCTGCACCTCCTCCTCCTTTCGGCCCTCGGGCGGCCGGTGGTCGCCACGAGCGGCAACCTCGCCGAGGAGCCGCTCTGCACCGAAGGGACCGAGGCGCACCTGCGCCTGGCGGGCATCGCGGGCGCCTTTCTCGACCACGACCGCCCCATCGCGCACCCGGTCGACGACTCCGTCGTGCGCGTGACCGCGGCCGGCCCGATCCTTCTGCGCCGGGCCCGGGGTTACGCGCCGTCGCCCCTGAGGCTGCCCGGCTCGGTCGACGGAAGCTGGCTGTGCGTCGGCGCCCAGATGAAGAGCACGGTCGCCGTCGCCGCCCGCGACCAGCTCGTCCTAAGCCCCCACATCGGAGACCTCGACGCGGCGCAGACCCAGGCCGTCTTCAGGCGGACAATCGCGGTCCTCGGCGAGATCCACGGCTCCAGGTTCACGCGCGTCGTCTGCGACCGCCACCCCGACTACGCCTCGTCGATCTACGCGCGGGCGACCGGGCTCCCGTGCACCGCCGTGCAGCACCACCTGGCGCACGTCCTGGCCTGCCTCCTCGAGCACCGGCGCAAGGCGGACGCGGTCCTCGGCGTGGCCTGGGACGGCACCGGCTTCGGCGAGGACGGGACGGTATGGGGCGGGGAGTTCCTCCTGCTCGAGAAGGGAGAGGCCCTGCGTTTCGCCCGCCTGCGCCCCTTCCGGCTGGCGGGAGGCGAGGCGGCGGTCCGCGACGGCCGCCGAGTCGCGCTCGGCCTCGCCCATGCGGCCGGCAGGACGGGCTTCATGGCGCTCAGCCGCCGGCTCGGCTTCTCGGAGACCGAGAGCGCCCTCCTGGACACCATGCTGGAGCGCGGGGTCAATTCGCCGCTGGCGAGCAGCGCGGGCCGCCTCTTTGACGCGGTCGGGGCGCTCCTTGGGGTCGGCGCCCGCAACCGGTTCGAGGGCCAGATCCCCCTGGCGCTCGAGGCGGCGGCGTCCGGCTTCTCGGGGTCCGCCCCGACCCTTCCCCTTCCGCTGCGCCCCGTGGCGCGCGGGGGCGGCGCGTGCGCCGAGCTCGACTGGGAGCCGCTCGTCGCCTCGCTGGAGGGGGGCCTTGCCCGCGGCACGGGCGCGGCGGAGCTCGCCGCCTCGTTCCACCAGGCGCTCGCCGACGCGATCGCCGCAACGGCGCGCACGGCCGGCGTCGGCACGGTGGCGCTCGCAGGCGGCTGCTTCCAGAACGCGCGGCTGCTCTGGCTCACCCAGGCGGCGCTCGAAGCCGCGGGTTTCGAGGTGCTCCTCCCGCGTGAGCTCCCGCCCAACGACGGGGCGATCGCCGCCGGCCAGGCGCTCGGGGCCCTCTGGGGCCTCACCACCGTCAGGATGCCCTAGCCGCCATGTGCCTCGCCGTCCCAGGAAAGCTTCTCGACGCCCAGGGGGACGACCCGCTGGAGCGCAGCGGGCGCGTCAGCTTCGGCGGCGTGATCAAGGTCGTGAGCCTCGCCTGCACGCCCGAGGCGCAGCCCGGGGACTATGTGCTGGTGCACGTCGGCGTCGCGATCGCCGTCGTCGACGCGGCCGAGGCCGAGGAGACCTTCAGGTACCTGCGCGCCATGGGCGAGTTGGAGGGGCTCGAGCCCGAGCCGCCGCCCGCCGCCGCCGCGCCATGAAGTTTGTCGACGAGTACCGCGACGCCGCGATCGTGCGGCGGCTCTCCGAGGCCATCGCGCGGGCCGCGACCCGGCCGTGGACCGTGATGGAGATCTGCGGCGGCCAGACCCATGCGATCGTCAAGTACGGCCTCGACGAGCTCCTGCCCCCGGGGGTCACTCTGGTCCACGGGCCCGGCTGCCCGGTCTGCGTGACTCCGGCCGAGATGATCGACCAGGCGGTCGGCCTCGCGCTCCGGCCCGGCGTCACGCTCTGCTCCTTCGGCGACATGCTCCGGGTGCCCGGGTCCGGGATCGACCTGCTGACCGCGAAGGCCAGGGGGGGCGGCGTGCGGATGGTCTATTCGCCGCTTGACGCCGTGGAGTTCGCGAGGGCCCATCCCTCGCAGCAGGTCGTCTTCTTCGCCGTCGGCTTCGAGACCACGGCGCCGGCGAACGCCATGGCGGCTCTGCGGGCCGAGCGCATGGGCCTTGCGAACTTCTCGATGGTGGTCTCCCACGTCCTCGTGCCGCCCGCCATGCGCGCCATCCTCGGGGCGCCCGGGAACCTCGTGCAGGGCTTCCTCGCCGCCGGCCACGTCTGCGCGGTCATGGGCACGGGCGAGTACGGGCCGATCGCCCGGGAGTTCCGGGCGCCCGTCGTCGTGACAGGCTTCGAGCCGGTCGACATCCTCGAGGGGCTCCTGCGCTGCATCCGCCAGCTGGAGGCCGGAAGGGCCGAGGTCGAGAACGCCTACGCCCGTGTGGTCCGCGCGGAGGGCAACCTGCCCGCCCGCGCCATCGTCGGCCAGGTCTTCGAGGTGGTCGACCGGAACTGGCGGGGCCTGGGCGTCATCGCCTCGAGCGGCTGGGGCCTGAAGGGGCGCTTCGCCGCCTTCGACGCGGTGAAGAGGTTCGGCCTCGGGGCCCCGGCGGCGGCGGCCGCCGGCGAATGCGTGAGCGGCGAGATCCTGCGGGGCCTCAAGAAGCCCCCCCAGTGCCCCGCCTTCGGGACACGGTGCACCCCCGAGCACCCGATCGGCGCCCCGATGGTGTCAAGCGAGGGCGCCTGCGCCGCCTACCATCGCTACCGCCTCCGGAGCCGCTCCGAGAGCGCGGCCTGAACCCAGGGTCAGGCCTTCGGCTGCGCGGGAGCCTCTTCCTTCTTGTCGCAGGCGCAGGCCAGCATGCCCAGCCAGACGCTGAGCGCGATCGCCACCACGGCGACCGCCAGGCTCAGCATGGGGCCGATCGAATGGCTTCCGATCATCACCTGGAACGGGCGCACGAACCGAGACAAGTGCCCTAGCCCGACCAGCATGAAGATGACGCTGGCGACCAACAGACCCATTTTTTGAGGCTTCATAATATTATTCCGTACTGTCTTGGGGTTATCCCTCTTCCTGTTCCCTGACCTAGCAAATTCTCGGAAGCTGCTCGCCGCTGAGCCGGCTGAGGATCCGCTCGGCGCCCACCGTCCTCCTGAGCATCACCTCCCCAGACGCCGAGGCCCTCACGCGCCCGATGATCGCCGGCGGCCCCCCGCGGGCCGTGCGCGAGAGGATCGCGAGCGCCGACAGCGCGGAGGATTCCGGGACGAAGCAGATGAAGCGCCCCTCGTTGGCGACGTAGAGCGGCTCGAGGCCCAGGATCTCGCAGGCGCCGCGCACCGCCTCGCAGACCGGGACGGCGCGCTCGTCGACCGCGATCTCAAGCCCGCGGGTCTCCGCCAGCTCGATGAGCGCCGTGGCCAGCCCGCCGCGGGTCAGGTCCCTCATGCAGTGAACTTCCTGGTACTCCTCGAGGAGCGACGCGACGGACGCCGCGAGCGGCGCGCAGTCGCTCTCTATCGGGCCCTCGAAGGCCATGCCCTCGCGCACCGCCATGACGGCCATCCCGTGCCGCCCGATGTCGCCGCTCAGGATTACGACGTCGCCCGGCTCGATGCTCGCGGGCCCGATGTTCACGCCCTCCGGGACCACGCCCACGCCGGCGGTCGTCACGTAGAGGCCGTCTCCCTTGCCGCGCTCGACGACCTTGGTGTCGCCGGTGACGATCGAGACGCCCGCCGCGGAGGCCGCCGCCTTCATCGAGGTCACCACCCGCCTTAGCACCTCGAGGGGCAGGCCCTCCTCAAGGATGAACCCGGCGCTCAGCCAGAGGGGGCGCGCCCCGCACATGGCGAGGTCGTTCACGGTCCCGTTGACCGCCACCTTGCCGATGTCGCCCCCGGGGAAGAAGAGCGGGCTGACGACGTGCGCGTCGGTCGTGAAGGCCAGGCGGGCCGCGCCCGCATGGAGAATCGCCCCGTCGTGCCTCGTGTCGAGGGCAGGGTTTGAGAACGCCGGCCGGAAGATCGTGTCGAGCAGTTCCTCGGTCAGCCTGCCGCCGCCGCCGTGCCCGATCGTGATCTCGGAGCGCTCCGCGATCGGCACCGGGCACTGCAGCCCGCTGCCTGGAGCGGGCGGATCACCGGCCTGTGCTGGAGCTTTGCTTGCCGAGACCATGGGGTATCGCCGCCACCGTGAGTATCGCCCCGGCACGACTGCATTGCTGCGCGCACGTTGCCGAAGGCTGCGCAATTCTTGCCGTGTGGAAACGGGCTGCGCGAGGTCCGCCCCATCGGGACGCGAATCCCCCCACCCACGGGAATGGCGCCTTCCCGTTTCATGGCAATGACATAGGTAACGCGTGCGCCCCGGCCCTCCGGAGGACCCCGCACGCGGCCACGCCGGGATTGATTCGGGCGGACCCCTGCCCGTACATTGCCCGCAATGCAGGGTCCACGCGCGCCTTCCGTCCCCCGCGCCAGCCTCTGGTGGACGGCGGCGCTGATCCTCGGGCTTTCGCTCGCGTGCTATTGGCCGGCCCTGCGCGGCGGCCTGATCTGGGACGACGACGCCCACGTCACCAAGCCCGAGCTCAGGTCGGCGGCGGGACTCTGGCAGATCTGGTCGAATCCCCGCGCCACGCAGCAGTACTATCCCCTGCTTCACAGCGCCTTCTGGGTCGAGCACCGGCTTTGGGGGGACGCGACGCTCGGCTACCACCTGGCGAGCGTGCTCGAGCACGCGGCCGCGGCGCTCCTGCTGGTCCTCATCCTGCAAAGGCTCCGCGCCCCGGGGGCCCGCCTGGCCGGGGTCGTCTTCGCCGTCCACCCGGTCTGCGTCGAGAGCGTGGCGTGGATCTCGGAGCAGAAGAACACGCTGTCGCTCGTGTTCTACCTCCTGGCGGCGCTTGCGTACCTGGGCTTCGACGGCGCCCGGGGAAGGCCCGGGGCCGCGCGGCTCTACCTCCTCTCCTCGCTCCTCTTTGTCCTGGCGCTTCTGACAAAGACCGTGACCGCGACGCTTCCGGCCGCGCTCCTCGTCATCTTCTGGTGGCAGCGCGGCCGCGTCGACTGGCGCCGCGACGTACGCCCCCTCGTCCCCTGGTTCGCGCTCGCGGCAGCCAGCGGCGCCTTCACCTCCTGGGTCGAGCGCACGCTGATCGGGGCGCAGGGCGCGGCGTTCGACCTGACGCTCGCCGAGCGCTGCCTCTTGGCCGGCCGCGTGGTCTGGTTCTACCTGGGGAAGCTCCTCTGGCCGGCCCATCTCGTCTTCATCTACCCGCGCTGGGACGCGAGGTCCGACGCCCCGGGCTGGACGGGATACCTCGTGGCGGCGCTCCTCGTGACCGCGGCGCTCTGGCTCCTGCGGGGGCGCATGCGCGGCCCGCTTGCCGCCTGGCTCTTCTTCGCCGGCTCGCTCTTCCCGGCCCTCGGCTTCTTCAACGTCTACCCGTTCCTCTTCTCCTACGTGGCCGACCACTTCCAGTACCTGGCCAGCATGGGGATCATCGCGGCCGCGGCCGCCGGCGCCGCGCTGCTGTTCGGCAGGGCCCCGCAGGCCGTCCGCGCCGCGGGGCCCGGGCTTGCCGCAGCGCTCGTCGCCGCGCTCGCCGTCCTCAGCAACGCGCAGAGCCGGATGTACGCGGACCAGCCCACGCTCTACCGGACGACCATCGAGCGGAACCCCGCGTGCTGGATGGCCCACAACAACCTGGGCCTGTGGCACGAGGGACGCGGGGACATTGCGGACGCCGTCGCCGAGTACCAGGAGGCCATCCGCCTGAAGGAGGACTTTGCCTCGGTGCACAACAACCTAGGCGGCATCCTTCGCAGGATGCCCGGCCGCGCGGACGAGGCGTTTGCCCACCTCCAGGAGGCCCTCCGCCTGCAGCCCGACTTCCCCGAGGCGCACAGCAACCTCGGCGTCTGGTACGAGGACCGCGGGGACCTGGCGAGCGCCGCCGCCCAGTTTGAGGAGGCGCTCCGCGAGAATCCCCGCTACGCCACGGCGCACAACGACCTCGGCAGCGTGCTCGCGATGACCCCCGGCCGGCTCGGCGACGCGGTCGCCCATTTCCAGGAGGCCGTCCGCCTGCAGCCCGATTACGCCGAGGCGCACGCAAACCTGGGGAGCGCCTGGATGGGCACGCCGGGCAGGATGGACGACGCGGTCGCGGAGTACGAGGAGGCGGTCCGGCTTAGGCCGGACTCCGCCGAGGCGCACAACAGCCTAGCGAACGCCCTCCTGAAGCTGCCCGGCCGGCTGGGCAAGGCCGTCGCCCAGTTCGAGGAGGCGCTGCGCCTGCGGCCCGGCTACGGCGAGGCGCACAACAACCTGGGCCTGGCGCTGAACGCCCAGGGACGTCCGGCCGACGCGGCCGCCCAGTTCAGGGAGGCGCTGCGGCTCCTACCGGCCCACCCGGAGATTCACTTTAACCTCGCGCTCGCCCTCCTGCGAACGCCGGGAGGCGAGGCCGAGGCGGCCGGGCACCTGGAGGCGTTCCTGCGCGTCGCGCCCGACAACGAGCGGGCGAAACAGATCCTCTCCAGAATCCGGGCGGCAGCGCCGTGAGACACGGCCCCTGGGGCGTTTGCGGCTAGAAGTGCCACCCCAGGCTTGCCATCGGGCCCACCGCGTTCAGGCCGGGGTTGACCCGGTTCAGGTAGGTGTTCGAGATGTGCTGGAAATACACGCCGACCGAGCCGCTCAGCCTGTCCCTGAGCATGAAGCGCACGCCCGGATAGGCCAGCCAGGTGAAGTTGAAGTCCTCGCCCTGCCCCCCCTTTACCGCGTGGCCCTTGCTGTCCAGCCAGCCGACCCCGCCGCCGGCCGCGAAGAACAGGGCGCGCGTCCGCCGCTTGTCCCACCATTCCATGATCCCCGAAGCGGTGCCCCCCAAGAAGTGGTGCTCGGGGCCCATGGAGATCGGCTCAACGAGGAGGCTGAACCGGTTGCGGATCACAAAGTCGCCGCCCGCGAGCGGGCGGACGGTGCCCACCCGGGTGCTCTCCACCGTCAGCAGCTGGGGCAGCACCGTGTAGGCGAGCGGCGTCGCCGAGCCCGTCACGCGCCAGAGCACCCCGGTCTCGGTGTTCACCTCCCAGTGCTCGGTCGGGTCGTATGGCTGGGCCGAAGTCGCGTCCGCGTCCGCACGCGCAAGCGGCGCGGCGGCCATCGCTGCGAGTGCGCAGACTGCCCGAATGAATCGCATCGGGCGACACTTGGGGCGGCCGGGGCGGGAAACAAGCGCACAAGTCGGAAATCCCAGGTCCGGGGCCCAAGATCTTTAGGATTTTCCGGCGGGCGGGCCCCGAGTAAAACGGAGATTTGACGCCCTCATTCAAGCGGTGAATACCCAACCCGCGTCAGGTTCGGGAATAGACTCCGGCATGCTTTTCGTTAATAGTGGCCGCCAAGCCGAAAACGCGGCCAACCCCACCCCCTTATGAAGGATACCTACGTTCCCTCTGAACTGCGGAACTTCGCCGTTGTCGGCCACGCCTCCGCCGGCAAGACGATGCTCTGCGAGGCGATGCTCATGTGCAGCGGCCGAATCGGCCGGATGGGCAGCATCGCAGCCGGAACGACGGCGTCCGACTATCACGCCAGCGAGCAGCAGCACCAGTTCTCAGTCCACGCCTCGCTGCTCCACACCGAGTGGCAGGGGAAGAAGTTCAACATCGTCGACACGCCCGGTTACGCGGACTTCATCAGCGAGGGCATCGGCGCCCTGCGGGTCGGGGACTTCGCTCTCGTCGTCATCAACGTCGCCCACGGCCTAGGGGTCGGCACCGACACCGTTTGGGACTACGCCACGCACTACGGCCTGCCGAAGATCATCGCGATCAATGCGCTCGACAAGCCCAACACAGATTTCGACGCCGTGCTTGCCGTAGCCCGGGAACACTTCGGGAGGACGGTCTTCCCGATGACGATACCGCTCGACTCAGGACCCGGCTTCAGCCGGGTCCTCGACGTTTTGCGCAACGAGGTCGTCACCTACAAGCCGGGCAGCAACGGCACCTACAAGGAGGAGACGGCGGACGGCGAGCTCGCCGAGCGCGTGCACGAGCTGCACCGCCAGCTGATGGAGTACGTCGCCGAGTCCGACGACGCGCTGATGGAGAAGTTCTTCGCGGAGGGCGTCCTCGGCGAGGAGGAGATCCGGGCGGGACTCCACAAGGCGGTCCAGAACCAGGTGTTCATCCCCCTCTTCGCGGTCTCCGCGGAGCGCAATGTGGGCGTCGCCCGCCTCATGGACTTCATCGCGAAGTTCGGCTCGTCGCCCGAGGACAGGGCCGACGTGCCCGCCCGCGACGGCAGCGGGCTCCCCTCCACCGTGTCGCTCACTCAGCCGGAGCCGGTCGCCTATGTCTTTAAGACCATGAACGAGCCGGGCGTCGGCGAGATGTCTCTCTTCAGGATCTACTCCGGGAGCATCCGCACCGGAGAGGAGCTCTACAACCGCACGCGCCAGCTGAGCGAGCGCCTCGGCCAGCTCTACATGCTGAACGGCCGCGAGCGCGTGGCGGTCCAGACGCTCAAGGCGGGCGACCTGGGCGCCGTCGTCAAGCTGCGCGAGGCCCGGACGGGCGACACCCTGTGCAGCTCCCGCTTCGTCGTTGAGCTGCCGAAGGTGGAATACCCCCATCCCAACATCCACATCGCGCTTCGCCTGAAGGCCAAGGGAGACGAGGACAAGCTCGCGGTCGGCCTGGCGACGCTCCAGCAGGAGGACCCAACCTTCCGCTCCAGGGTCGACGAGGAGGTGCACCAGACGATCATGTCGGGCCAGGGCGAGATCCACCTGCAGGTGATCGTCGAGCGGCTGGCCCGAAGGTTTGGCGTCAACGTCGAGCTCGAGGAGCCCCGCATCCCCTACCGCGAGACGATCCGCGGGCGGGCCGAGTCCCGCTACCGCCACAAGAAGCAGACCGGCGGCGCCGGGCAGTTCGCGGAGGTGTGGATGCGGATCTCCCCCGGGGCGCGCGATAGCGGAGTCGCGTTCACCGAATCGCTTGTCGGCAACGATGTCGATCGCGTGTTCGTCCCCTCCGTGGAGAAGGGCGTGCGCGCGGTCGCCAACGAGGGCGTCCTCGCGGGCTACCGGATCGTCGACGTGGTGGTCGACTTCTTCGGCGGCAAGATGCACCCGGTGGACTCGAAGGACATCGCCTTCCAAGTCGCCGGCTACCACGCGTTCAAGGAGTGCTTCGCAAACGCGTCCCCCTGCCTGCTCGAGCCGATCTACACGGTCGCCATCACGACGCCCGAGGACTACGTCGGCACGATCCTGGGCGACCTGTCTTCGCGGCGCGGCCGCATCCTCGGGATCGACTCGGACGGACACTTCCAGGTGATTCGCGCCACGGTCCCCTACAAGCAGCTGGCGCACTACACGACCACCGTGCGCTCGCTGACAAGCGGCCGGGGCCGCTACGCGGAGAACTTCGACCACTATGAGGAGGTGCCGAGCGACCAGGTCGCGGCGATCCTCGCCGAGGCCAAGGCGCGCAAGGAGGCCCTGGCGGCGCAGAAGTGACCGGCCCCGGGCCGGGCTTGCCTTAGGATTTCCCGACGTCCTCCGGGTCGTTGGGCCCGTACGCCTCGTGGATCCGGAGGCCGCCGGATTTTATGAGGGAGCCCCGGGAACTGCCTTCTCGGGGACACGCGCTCGAGGATCTCGCGGCTCCTGGGCGGATTCGCCGTGGGCTGGCGCCCCGTGGAAAGGCCCGACGCTGTGGCGTTCCCGTCCGCCGATGTAGAGAGGCCCCGCATGGGTCCAGCGGCTTCCGCCCTTGCGCGCGCCCCCTGTTGGGTATTGTCTGCGCCTTCCCGCAACCCCCGATGATGAATTGCCTCACGACCCCGATTCAACGAACCGAACAGCTCTCCAGGAGCGTTTGCGGGTAGGCTGCATGGCTCGCCCAGGCCTTTCCCCTCCAGAGCGTTTCAGGCCGGATGCGGCCTTCCCTGAGGTGGTTCCCGCCGGGAGTTCCGGGCTGTTTGAGCTCCAGGAATCCAATCGCTGGAGGGTCGGGGTTGCGTCGGTTCCCGGAAAGGCCGTATTGGCGCAGGCCGTGCAGCGGATTTACCAAGACCTCCTCCTGGCGGCCGAGGGGATGCACCTTTGCCGCATCTGGAACTTCATTCCCGACATCAACGGGCGCACGGACTCCGGGCTGGAGCGGTACCAGGCGTTCTCCAAGGCCCGTTCCCTCGAGTTCGAAGCACGCTTCGGCCCGGACTTCAGGCGCCGGCTGCCCGCCGCATCCGCAGTCGGGGCCGGCAGCGACAACGTCGTCGTCTGGTTCGTTGCCGCGTCGCGGGAGGCGACCCACGTTGAGAACCCGCGGCAGGTGCCCGCGTACGATTATCCCCCGGAGTACGGCCCGAGGCCGCCGAGCTTTTCCCGGGCCACGCGGGTCTCATTCGACGGCGAGACGGACATCTTCGTCTCCGGGACGTCCGCCGTGGTGGGCTCCGATACGGTCGCGCCCAACGATACACGGGCGCAGCTCGAGTGCACGCTCGAGAACCTGGCGGCCGTCTCGGGCGCGTGCGGCCTCGGGCCGAACCTTGGGGGCGGGCGCGCCGCCTTCAGGCAATTCTCGGTCTACCTCCGGCGCCCGGAGGATAAGTCATGGATCCTGCCCGCGCTCGAAGGCCGCCTCTTCGGGACCGGCGACCTAGTGAGCGTGGCGAAGGCGGACATCTGCCGCGCCGAGCTGAACATCGAGATCGAGGTGACGCTGCGCGGCGTCCGTGCCGGGTGAGCGGACCCGGCGCCGGAGCGCTCCCAGCGACGCGACTGCGGCTGATTTTTTCCAGGTAGGCGCCTTTGGGCTCACCGCCGGATCCAACGACTCAGCGATGAAGATCGTGCTGCCCGTGGGAAATTACACTTCCCAGATAACAGGGGCCGTCGTCGACCCGATTGCCGGTTCTGCGACCGGGACAGGCGTCGCGCTCGCCGAGATCTACGACGCGGATACCGGCACACCGAGTGCGCAGCTCGTCAACATCTCCACGCGCGCATTCGTCGGGACCGGCAGCAATGTCTTGATCGCCGGATTCGTGATCGAGGGATCTACTTCGCAGACGGTTCTCATCCGGGCCGCAAGGCCTACGCTCACCCCCTTCGGTGTGCCCAATTTGCTGGCGGACCCGCAGCTCCAGCTCTTCGACGGCAACATGAACCTGGTCGCCTCGAGTCTTGGCTGGGGAGGCAACCCCCTGATCACGAATGCTGCGGCGGCCGTGGGCGCGTTCTCGTGGAGCAATCCCTCAGGCTCCGACGCGGCAATCCTCATCACGCTGCCCCCGGGGTCCTACACGGTCGAGGTAGGGGGCCGGAGCGGGGACACCGGAGTCGCGCTCATCGAGGTCTATGCGGTGCCCGCGGTGACCAGTCAGTAGGACGCACGCAGCGGACGCGAGGTCCGAAGATCCCTGCCCCGCCTCCGCCTCAAAGCGACGACTCGATCTTCCTGATGTCAGGCTTCCCCCGGGCAGTCACCGGGAACTCCCGGAGCACCATGATCCGGTCGGGAAGCTTCCAGGCGGCGATGCGCCCGGCGAGCGCGCGCCGGATCGCCGCCGCACTCCCGTCGGAGAGGACGGCCGCGGCCAGACCTTCGCCCCCCCTGGGGTACGGGAACACGACGGCGTCCCGCACCGACTCAAGCGCCCTGAGGGCCAGCTCGACCTCCGCGGGGTCCAGCCGCTTCGCCCCGATCTTCACCGAGCGGTCGGAGCGCCCGAGGAGCACGAGCTCTCCCGAGGGCGACAGGGTCCCGTAGTCGCGCGGGCTGTGGCGGCCCCGCCCCATGACGGCCGGGCTCGCGACCGAGAACCTTCGGCCGCGCAGGGGAACGATGCAGACCCCCTTAAGCGCAGTGCCCACGCTGCGGCCGCTCTGCGTGGCCTCGCCGGACCGATCGTAGCTGATCCCGCCGGTCTCGGAGGATCCGTAGAACCCGTGAATCTTCCGGCCGAACCGCGACGAGAACGCCTGGGCAACCGCCGCCGGGAGCGGGGAGCCCGCCGAGATCACCAACCGCAGGCTCTTCAGGGAGACCTCGGGGAATTCGGCGCCCACGAGCGCCCGCAGGAGGATGGGGACCGCGGGCAGGACGGTCGGCCTCCACGTCCGGCAGTCCGACGCGATCGCCTGGGGAAACGGGGCCTGGCCGCAGACGGCCGCGGTGCCCTGGACCAGGAGCGGGACGACCAGGTTGCCAAGGCCGTAGGAGTGGCCGAACGGGACCACCGCCAAGTTGAGGTCGCTCTCCCGGATGCCCATCGTCGCGCAGACCTGGCGGCCGTCGGCGATCATCTGGGCGTGGGTGAACGCATAGGCCTTCGGCACACCGGTGCTGCCACTCGTCACCTTCAGGAGGCAGAGGTCCCGCCTGGGGGAGGGCCTGCGTTTTCGTATGAGCCGCAGGCGGCCGCCCTCCCATATCCACGACGCGCCGATCGAGCGCGCGATCGCCTCCCGCGCGTCCGGGGGCTCGGCCGGATCGACGGGTGCGGCCACGGCGCCCGCCGAGACGATCCCGAGGAACACCCGCAGCCATTCAAGACCGTTCGGCTCCGCCATCACGATGCGCCGCCCGCGAAGATCCGGGACGCAAGCCACGCCGGAAAGCCACAAGCCCGCGGCGGCCTCGAGTTCCTCCCTCGAGTACCGGCGCGCGCCGGAGCTCTCGGCGACTGCGAGGGCCCGAGGCGCCCGGGAGACCGTCCGCCGCCAGAGGCTGGTCAGGGTTTCCGGCATGCGCACGCAGCGGACCCCGGGGCATGCACCGTTCTCATCGGCGGGGCCATCGCGAGCGGGTCACACTTCCTGCAGCTCCTCTACGCCCTTGCTGCCGAAGCGCTGCAGGGTCTCGATGTATTCCCACATGGGCCCGCGGACCCCCCGCTTGCGGAGCTTGCTTATCGTCTCCAGGAATTCGGGCGGCGGGTCGCCGACCACCCAGTTGTGGCAGTCGTTCCTGTGCTGTCTCAGCCTCCCGTAGAGGCCGCCGACCGTGAAGGGCGGCTCCAGGAAAAAGCGCGGGTCGACCACGTAGTCCGCGGCGGTCTCGCCGCGTTTCTCGGGCGCCAGCTCGCCCCAGAGCGGCGTGCCGGGGTAGATCCGCATCCCGATCGTCGCGAAATAGAACGCCCCCGGCAGGGACTGCGCGTTGACGAGGGTCTCCTCGACCGACTCCGGCGTCTCCCCCGGGCCCCCGAAGATGAGGAAGTGGCTGTACTTGATGCCGAGCTCGTGGGCGTAGGCGCTGCACTGCCGGATCTCCTCCCACGTGAAGCTCTTGCCGTACCGCTTGAGCACCGGGTCCGAGAAGCTGTCCGAGCCGAACTCGATGTGGCGCAGCCCCGCGCGGTGCATGAGCTGGAGGAGCTCGCGCGTGACGTTGCGCGGCCTCAGGAAGCACTGCCACTCCATGTCCAGCTTCGCCTCCACGAGCGCCGTGCAGACCTGCACCACATGGTCCGCCCGCGTGTTGAAGACGGAATCGACGATGAACGTGAAGTTCGTGCCCATCGAGAGCAGGATCCTCATCTCCTTCACGATGTCCTCGCCGGTCCGGTAGCGGCTGCGCTTGCCCTCGATCAGCGGGTAGGTGCAGTAGCAACAGCGCAGCGGGCACCCCCGCTGCGTCTGCACGCCCGGCAGCGATCCCCGCGCGGCGTAGGCGCGCAGGAGCTGCGCATCGTGCGACGGCTCGGTGCTGAAGGCCGTGTCGCGGGCGATGCAGGCGTTCATCCGGACCGCGCCCGAGGCGTCCCGGTAAACGAGCCCGGAGACGCCCGCAAAGTCGCCCCCGGACTCGATCTCCTGGAGCAGCTGGACCAGGGCGACCTCCCCCTCCCCCTGGACGCCGTAGTCCACGTCAGCCAGCGCGAAGAGCTCCTTCGGAAAGACGGAAAACCCGCTGCCCCCGAGGACGAGCCTGGCGTGCGTCGCCGCGCGCAGCCGCTTGCAGGTCTCCAGGAGCTCCCGGACAAAGGAGCGCGGGTTGTGGTACTGGACGTTGTCGACATTGCGCAGCGACAGCGCGATATACGCGGGCTCAAACGAGGCCACGCAGGTCTCGAGCGTCTGCTCCGAGACATGGGCGTCCCATATCCTGGCCTCATAGCCGGCCGCCCTGAGGCCGCCCTCGAGGTAGGCCAGCCCAAGCGGATAGACGGGATACGGCTGGTCGTAGCCGTTCAGGTTCGCGAGCAGGATCCGGCCGCGGGCAAGGGGGGGCGTGTTGGGTTCCATCGGTGGGTATCTGCCGGATCTGGACCGGCGGTAATTAATCCACCTTCGGGCGTACGGCAAGCCCGGCATGCCGGTCTGCCAGGGGCCCCAGTTCCACCGCCGCAAGCGCCGTCAGGATGATGACGGCGACCATCGATCCGAGCGCCGCCACCACCGGTATGCCGCTCAGCGCGAGGACGCCGAACGACGCGGCCGCGCATGACGCCGAGATGCGGATGGAGGGGGGAGGCGTCTCGCCGCGGGCCGCGCTCTCCCAGGTGAAGATCGCGTAGTTGTGGGCCAGGCACACCCCCAGGAACGCGCCCAGAAGGTGAAAGAGGTTGAGCGGGTGCCCGAGGAGCCCGAACAGGCCGAAGGCGAACAGGCATGAACCGCACGGCACCGCAAAGATCCCGAACCCGCGGCGCCAGCCATAGATCGCAAAGACGCTGAGCCCGATGATCCCGAGACCGAGCGTGCTCAGGCGAAGCGCCGACATCCGGTAGCGCCCGAAGAGCCCGTTCAGGTTCTCAAGCTCGCGCGAGCTGAAGGTGCGCGTGTCGGCCGGCGGTTCCGCACCCGCGGGATGGTCCGAGAGCGTGACAAACCAGCACGCGCCCCCGTGGGAGGCCAGGGTCAGGGCCACCGGTCCCTTGAGCGACGCCCCGAGGCTCACGACAAAGGCGTCGTACCCCGCGTTCCCGCGGCCGCCCCGCCAGCGCTCCCACTCGTCGCCGAACGAGGCGAACGCCGACCGGTCAAATCCGTGGCGGGCCAGGGCCGCCCCCAGGTCGGCCCCGAACCCGTCCAGGCCGGCGAGCCTCGCGGGCAGCGCAGCCCACTGCGCGGGCGAGGGCAGCAGCGCGCCAAACGAGAGGACGCCGGCTTCCGGAAAGGCCCGGCTGTGCCACGCCAGGAACCGCTCGAGGGATTCCCGCGCCTCGGTCGGCGTCGCGCCCTGCGTCAGGTAGACCATCCGGTCCGCCCTGTCGCCGAAGCGGCTCCGCAGGTCCCCGTCGTTCGCCTCGAGGTCCGGCGACGGAACCTGCAGGTCGCGCACGTCATCCCGCCACGTGAGCCGCCACGGTCCCGCGAGGGCGACGACCGCGGCCACGAGAAGGACCGCCCGGGCCGCCCCCCGGACGGCCGGGGACTCGGGCCGGGCGCGGGCGAAGCGCCGCGTCTCGAGGAAGGGATCGTCGACCTGGGCGAACCAGAGGATCGCCGACCCGAGCGCCGTCAGGAGGCCCGCGCCGACAAAGACCCCGACCTGGCGGACCAGCGGAAGGTCCGACCCGAGGAGCATCGAGAAGCCGAGCACCACCGTGAGCGAGCTCGCAAGGAGCGGCTTCATGAGGCGCCCCACCTTCTCGGCATAGGGCTCGCCCGGCCGCGCCGGCGCCTGCAGGAAGATGTACAGGCCGTAGTCGATGGCCACCCCGCAGAGAAGCGAGCCTACGACGAAGACCACCACGTGGACGCGGTCGAAGGCTGCGATCACGGCCGTCCAGGCCCCGAGCACCGAGAACACGACGACCGGGACGAGGAGGAGCGCGCGAACGGGCCTGCGGACGCAGGCGAGGACGACGGCCAGCACGGCCGCGAGGGAGAGGAGGTTCAGCCGCGAGAACTCGCCCTCGATGCGCCGGCGGCTCTCCGCCGCCAGCCGGACGACGCCCGACCAGCGAAGGGCTATCCCCGGGTCCGCGGCCGACAGCTCGAGCTGCGCCCGAGCGAGGGCCGAGGAGGCCGCCACCTGCCCGTCCGTCTCGAGCGCGGAGGAGCGAAGGAGCGCCCAGATGAGGACGCCGGGGGACGACCCGTCCGCCGCGCCGGTGAATCCCTGCAGGCGGTCGGCCGCGCCGGGGACCAAGAGCAGCGGGTCCGCGTGCATCAGGTCCTGGAAGCCGAGGGCCTCGGGCCGGTACAGGAACGCCTCGAGGCGGGCCGCGGTCCTTTCCGCGAGCCAGGGGCCCCACGGGGCCTCGGGCGCCTCCTTCTCGTGCTCCCCCCAACGCTCGGCGAGCCACGCCGGACCTAGAAGGTCGAACCGGCGGTCGAAGACGAGCCTTCCCAGCGTCTCCCGGTAGGACCCGCCGGTGAGCTCGACCGTATCCTCAAAGGCCCCGGAGCCCCGCAGCGAGGCGAGCACCGCGTCGCGGGCCTTGGCCAGGCGGGCGCCGTCCTTGGACTGCGTTGCGTCCTTCGGGTAGAGGGCGACCATGACCACCCGCGATTGGCGGTCGCCCGCCAGGCTCCGGATGAGCGCCAGCTCCGGCGAGCTCTCGGAGCTCGGGACCAGGTCCATCACGTCAGTTGAGACGTGCCGCGGCGCGTCCCGCAGCCAGAGGATCCCGAGGGCGGCTGCGCATGCGGCGGTGAGGACAAGCCGCGCGGCGCGTTTCTGGTGGTGCGGCGCCATGTCCAGGTTCAGCGGAAGTAGCGCTTGCGGTCGGCGGCCCCGAACGTGACCCCCGGCGCGGGCGCCCCGACCCTGATCTCGATTCGCTGCGTGGACGACCGGTGAATCTCGATCCGCGACAAGGTGTCGCCGGTCCCCTCCACCGTGACCGTGCCGACCCACCGCGCGAGCTCGGCCGACCGGGGGACAAAGTCGATGCGCCAGGCGCCCCCGGAGCGCGCCCCGCTTACATGGAAGACCCGGAAAAGCTCGCCCTCGTCGAACCGCAGGATCGGCAGCAGCGTCCCGCCGATGTCGAGCGTGCGGTCGTCGGGCCGGATCGCGCGGGAGCGCCCCGATGCGTCCCTGAGGACAAGGCCGCCGGCGTCGGCGATCACCATCCGCTCCTCGGGTCTCAGGTAGTGGAGGCTCAGGCCGAGCTCCTTTGAGAAGCGCATCTCGCCGTCAAGGACGACTGGAGCGGTGCGGAACGGGAACCACCGGTATTCCGTGAAGTTCGCAAGCACCGACCCCCGGGATGCCAGCGACCGGAAGAGTTCGCGGAAGCCCGCGTCCGCGCCCGCGGCCGGGAGCTCGGGTCCCGGCTTCTCCGGGAACGGGGCGTCCGGCGGGGGCGCCCCGCACAGGGCCGCCAGCCCGAGGGAGAGGGCCAGCACGCATCGAGGGGCTGCGCGGGTCATCGCAGGCGCCTTCGCCGGGCCCGGAGCGCCGCTGGCCACCGATAGAGGAGGAGCTCGGTGATCAGTCGGATGTGCATCCATGCCATGCGGGTGTTGGCGGACAAGTAGTGAAAGTGGGACACCCCTCCCTCGGCACGCGAAAGATAACGGCAGCTGGAGGCCAGATTCAACGCGGGGACGCCGGCCCACGTCAAGCGAACCGCGACCTCGTGATCGAAGTCGAAGCGGCGCGCGCCCCGCGTCGAGCGCAGGACCCGCGCGAGGGGGGCAAGCGGGTACACCCGGAATCCAAACAGCGGATCCCCGACCGACCGTCCAAGGAGCTCGAGGGTCACCAGCGCGATGCTCAGCTTGCGCCCGTTCAGGCGGATCCACGGAGCCTCGGGCCCGAACACCGGCCGCCCGAGGATCATCGCGTCGGGCGCCTCCCTGGAGGCCCTCATGAAGTCCGCGATCCGGTCGGCCGGATGCTGGCCGTCCGCATCCATCACGAGGCCGTGGGTGAATCCCGCCCGAAGGGCCTCCTCCGCGGCCGTCAGGACGGCGGCGCCCTTCCCGCCGTTCCCCGGGCGCATGAGGACGCGCAGCGCCCCGCCCTCCGCGCGCTCCCCCGCAAGGGCCCGGTCGCTCCCGTCGGTGCTCCCGTCGGAAACCACCCACACCGGGCTCCAGGCGCCCAGCGCCTCCCGGACGGTCTGCGCGAGGCGCCACCCGGGGTTGTAGCTCGGGATGATGACGACGTGCGTGGAGTCCGGGTCCGCCATGGTCAATCGAGCACGGCCTTCAACCGGCCTTCCAGCTCAACCAGCAGTTCGGCGCTCGAGCGCCGGCCGTCCCACTCCCAGCGCCGGTCCTGGGTCACGGTGATCGATGCGGGAATCACGTCCGGAAGCCGCCACCAGGGCCTGCCCTTGCGCCCCAAGCCCGGGGACGCCCTGACGACGATCAGCTCGACCGGGGCGCGGGCCCGCTCCGCGCTAATGAGGAAGCCGTGCGCCATCGGCCCAAGGACCGCCCCCTCGGGGGTGCGCGTCCCCTCCGGGAAGATGAGGAGCGACTTGCCGGCGGCCACCTTGGCCGCGGCGTCGCGCACCCCGTCCACCGTCTTCCCGAAGACGACATAGCCCGCAGCGATGGCCGCGGGACCCGTGAAGGGGTTCCTCATCAGCGAAGGCTTCATGACGCAGATTGCGTCCGGCAGCCTGGAGAGGATGACGGTCGCGTCCACGAGCGTCGGATGGTTGGCGACGTAGACCGTGCCCGGCGTGAGCGGCCGGTCGAATCCGAGCCAGCCGATGCGCACCACGCCGCTCCAGTCGAGCCACCATCCCCAGAATCGGAAGAGGCGGCGGATCGTGCTGCGGACCAGCGCCCCGGCGCGGGGGCTGCCCGGGATGAGCAGCAGGGGGACGCAGGCGGCGCTGAGCACCAGGGCTACCGTGGCAAACAAGAACCAGGACAGGTAGTAGCGCGCCCTGTAGAAGGCCCTGGCGATCCTGGTCGTCATGGGTCGGTCGCGACGCCCGCCCCGGCCCCGGCCGCCGGATTGAGCGGGATGAAGTTGAACCAGAGGTACGGCCGCTCGCGCAGCAGCCCCTCAACCATCCGCAGGAACCCCTGAAAGTGCTCGCGAGCCCGGGCCCGCATCGCGTCCCGGCCTTCCCCGGCCACCAGACCAAACAGGGGCGTCCCGTAAAGGCGCGAGCGGCCGCCGGGCAGCGGGACGCCGACCGTGAGGATCACCGGGCGCCCGAGCACCCGCGCGAGGCGGTAGATGGTGGTCGGGAAGCTCCGGCGCGCACCGAGGAACTCGAAATCCTCCATCTGGCGGGCGTTCTCGATCCGGTCGCACTGCAGGGCGATGGCGTCACCGGTGTCCGCGGCCGCCTTCAGCCCGAAGACCAGCTCCGAAGCCTCGTTGCTCCAGATGAACCGGACGCAGCCGCCGCTGATCCTGGACAGGCGCTCGGTGTCGCCGGAATTGCCGACGCGGCGCCTCACCAGGTAGACGCGGCGTTTCTCGTGGCAGCCGATCTGGAAGCCGAGCATGTCGGATGCGCCGATGTGGAAGGTGCCCAGAAGGAACGGGCCGCCGCCGGCGAGCCACGCCTCGAAGGCCGCCGCGCTGGGGTCGAACTCGCACGGGATGTCGAGGCCGTTGGCCACACGGAGCTTCGCCATCAGGGCCTCCTCGCAGGCGAAGAAATGCCGGAACACGTCCCGGAGCGTGGGCGCTTCCGGCAGGACGAGCGCGAGGTACTCCCGCGAATGGCGGCGCTGCGCGTGCATGAAGGCGAGCGCGACCCACGTGCCCGCCGCCCGAAGCGGCCTGAAGAGCCCCTCCGGCAGCAGGCGGTCGCACCCGAGGAGGAAGCCGTAGCCCCAGTCGGGGCCGGGGTTCCTTGGGCCGTCCGCGACGCGTGTTTCCGGCGTGGTCACGTCCACTCCAATCCGAGCCGCCATTCGGCCGACACGGTCCCGTTGAAGTTCCGGCGGGAGTGCAGCAGGTCGAACCAGGCGGGGAACGCCATCCCGCCCGGGGCGCTCCCGGTCCGCGCCTCCGGGTCCCCGTCGGCCGGCTCCAGGCGCAGGCGGGCCAGCGTCGAAGCGTCCCGACTCTTCCTTAGGGCAAGGGCGAAGGCGAAGCTCCTGTCGCTCGCCACGCCGATGTCGGCCATCCAGCTCCCGCGCTCCTCGCCCCCACAGAACACCACCGGGTCGCAGGGGGAAAGGAGCGCGGCCAAAAGGGCCCGTGCCGCAAGGCAGGGGCCCCCGGCAAAGGGAACGTATTCCCGGATGGGCAGCTTTCGCTCGATCATGACCTGCTGCACCGCGCTCGGGTGGATGGAAGTCTGGAAAAGCGTGGGGCTCTCGTGCGGGAACGTGTCGAGGAAGTCCGCCAGGGTGCGGGTCTCGCCATAGGCCGAGGCGTAGACGGTCGTGCCGCCGCACTGCTCCATCACGCCGCGCAGGACGCCGCCGATCAGGAGCCCGAGGACGGTGGCCCGGCGGCTGAAGCCCGGCGAGAGTCCTGCCCGCAGCCGGGCACGCGTGGCGGCGGGGTCCTCCCCGCCCGCATCGTCGGTGCCCACGTAGCTGACGTAACCCTCAAGCATGGCAGAGGAGGAGGGCCGCATGCGCCCCGCCGAAGGCGTTGCTCGCGCAAAGGACCCCGTCGAACGACCCGTCGGTGATCGGTTCCAAGGCGACCGTCTCCGAGAACGCCGGCGCTGCGCTGCCCACCGTCCCCGGAATCCGTCCCGAGCGCAGCGACTCCACCGCAACGGCGAGCTCCACCAGGCCGTTGCTGCCGAGCGTGTGGCCGATGCTTCCCTTCCACCCGACAAGCGGGCAGGACGGCATTACCCTGCCGAACGCCTCGGCCTCAAGCCTGCCCGAATCAAGCGTGCCCGTGCCGTGCCCCTTGATCCAGAGGCGCCTGCCCGAGGCCAGGCGCACGAGTGGCTCGATGCACGCAATGAATCCGGCGCCGTCGGGGGGAAAGGCCGTGAAGTGATGCATCTCGTTGTGCAGCGTCTGGCCCGCGATGATCCAGCCCGTCCCGGGTCTGCGCAACACGGCAAATGCCGCCCCGTCCCCGAGGCCGATGGAGCCGGTGGCCCGCGCCTGGTAGGGCGCCGGGAACTCCGAGTTCAGGATCTTCAGGGCGTGAAACCCGCCGGCGACGAACGGGCTCAGGAAATCGAAGGTGAACACGAGGGCTTGGTCGGCGAGCCCCGAGGCGACCTGGCGCGCCGCCAAAACGAGGCCCACGTTCGCGGAAACGCAGGCATGCGAGACGATGGAAACGTTGCCCCCCCATCCGAGCTCCCGGCCGATGAACCCGACGCAGGCCTCGGGCGTGCCGTAGCCGAGGTGGGACGCGAGCGCGGTGCGGCGGAACTCGTACAGGTTGCCCACCCCGAAATTGCTGCTGGTCACGAACACCGGATGCCTCGCGCCGCCCCAGGGCGCTTCCGGGCAGCCGCGCATCAGCCGCTTCACGTCGGGGAGCCACGAGGGCGGGCTCGTCTCGTCGAGGCTGCGCCCGGGCAGGAGGGCGAGCGGCACCGGGTCGCCTCCCGCGCTCCCGTGGACCGGCACCAGGGACAGAGCCCTCTCGCCTCGCAGGAGCGCGGCGTGCGTCTGCGCCGCGTCCCCTAGCGCCGTGAGGCATCCGTGGGCGCCGAGTTGGACCGGGCAGAAGGCCATTGGGGAAGGGGTGGACTTCGGCGCGGCGCTGTCCGACACACCGGTCAGGCCGGCGGCAGGCGGGAGGGATCCGCCTTCTGGCGGATGAAGGCCACAAGCCCCGAGACGCTCGAGAGCGCAACCATCGACTCCTCGCTGCTCTTGATCTTGATCCCGTATTCCTTCTCGAGCGCCACGACGAGCTCGAGGGCGTCGATCGAGTCGATCGAAAGGCCCGTCCCGATCAGCGGTTCGTCGTCCTTGATCGATGCAGGGTCAATGTCCTCCAAACGAAGGGTTTGGACGATCATCGTCTTGATGCGGGCGTTCAGGGGGTCGGGCATGCTCGGAGCAACGGATCATTCCCGACGGGACCGTCCCGGGCAAGTGCTGATCACGCGGGAAAGGGCTTGAGGACATGGCAGACGTTGCTGCCTCCGAAGCCGCTGCTGTTGTTGAGGACCGCCCGCGGCCGAGCCTCGACGGTCTCAAGCGGCAGGCGCAGGCCGTCGCAGGCGGGATCCGGCTCCACCAGGTGGGCGCAGCCCGGGACAAAGCCGTCCCTTACGGCCAGGGCGCAGATCGCGGCCTCCAGAACGCCGGCCATGGAAAGCGCATGCCCGGTGAGCGCCTTGGTGCTGCTGATGGCGGGCCTGCCGCCCGCGCAGAACACCGCCTTGAGCGCGGCCGCCTCGGAGCGGTCCCCCACCGGCGTCGAGGTCGCGTGGGCGTTCACGTAGTCGATCCCGTCGGGGGGCGTCGCCGCGTCCCTGAGGGCGCGCCTCATGGCCTGCGCCAGCCCGGAGCCCTCGGGGTGTGACAGCGCAACATTGTGCCCGTCGCCGGCCTGGCCCCAACCGGCGAGCTCGGCGTACACGGGGGCTCCCCGCTCCGCGGCCAGGCCCGCCTCTTCCACGACCATGACGGCGGCCCCGCCCGAGCTCACAAACCCGTCCCTCCTCCGGTCGAAGGGCCGGGAGGCCGAGCCGGGGTCCGGATTGACCGAGAGCGCCCTCATGGCCGCGAACGGAAGCACGGTCTCGGCATGCGTCTCCTCGGCGCCGACAACCAGCACCCGCCTCTGGCGGCCGAGCCTGATCTCGTCGATCGCGTAGCCCAGCGCGTGGCTCGACGACGCGCAGGCCGAGACAAACCCGCAGACCGCGCCCCTGATGTGGTAGTGCGCCGCGAGGTTGAAGTTCAGCGTCCCCGCAATGCTCGAGACCATCCCCATCGGGCTGCCGCGCTCCCCCCTCGCCTCCTCCTGCTGGCGCAGGTAATGGTAGAAGAGGAAGGGCGAGCCAGCCGAGGCGCAGAAGAGCCCGGTCTCCCCGTCCGCCAGGTCTCCGGCGCCTAGGCGGGCGTCCTCGAGAGCCTGCTCGCAGGCGCACAGCGCATAGAGCCCGTGCGGCGAAACCGACCGGAGCGCCTCCGGCCCGAAGCGGTAGCGCTCGGGGTAGCGCCAGTCGCGCCAGTTGGTGGAATCCGTCTCGAAGCCCTCCACCGCGCCCACCACGCGCACGGGGATCCGAGGATTGCCGAGGAATTCAACCGTCTTGAAGCCGTGGCGCAGCTCCCGCAGGCTGCGCAGGACGTCGGTGCGGCTGTTGCCGATGCTCGTGATGAACCCGATACCCGTGATGACCGCCCGCGGCATGTCAGGCTTTGGCAGACTCGAGCTTGTCCCGCACGAAGCGCCGGAGATCCCCCAGGGTTTTCACCTTCGCGATTTCATCATTCGAGACCGAAATCTGGAAAAGGTCCTCGAAGAAGAACACCGTCTCGATGGTGGCCAGCGAATCGAACCCCAGCTCCTCGAGCAGCCGCACATTATCCACCCAGCGGACCTCGCCCTTCTGGTCCAGCTTCTTCGCCAGGAAGTATTTAAGCACCTCGACGACAAGCACTCCGAGCGCCTGCTCGCTTCCCGTTTGCATGAACTCGTCATAGCTGCGAAGGGCAGCCGCAGGAAGACGGCCCAGTTTCCCCCTGGGGTCTCGATCGGGTGCTGCAGACGGGGGCGGAACGGGGTTCGCCTGAGACATAGACTGGATCAAGATGGTAGAAACTCCAATATCCGCATAAAGCTCAATCTTCGTGAGGACTACGATTAATGCCGCCTCGCCGAGCGCGGCCTTTCGACATTACCGGTGGATCACCGTCGTGTCGAAGGTGCCCCTGCTCTGGCTCTGGCCCCACTACCCCCTTCTTTCCCTTGCGGTGTTCATGGTCCCGGAGCTGTGGCTTGCCCTGAACACGGTGGTCCCCAACGCCTCGGGCCTGGGCCCGGTGGCAAGGCGGTTTGCCGCCCAGGGCCGGGAGGTCTTCCTGACGATCGACGACGGTCCCGACCCGAAAACGACGCCGGCCGTCCTGGACCTGCTGGATTTGCACAAGGCCAAGGCCGTGTTTTTCCTGATCGGGGTCAAGGCGGCCCGGCACGCCGATCTGGTGCGCATGATCGCCGCCCGCGGGCACGAGCTGGGCAATCACACGCACACCCATCCGCTCGCCTTCTTCTGGTGCGCCGGACCCGGGCGCACCGCCCGGGAAATCGACGCCTGTTCCGGAGCGATCGAGGCGGCCGCGGGGCTTCGGCCGCGCTTCTTCCGCTCCCCCGCGGGAATCAAGAGCGTGTTCATGTTCGGGGTGCTTGCGCGGCGCAAGCTGACCTACGTGGGGTGGAGCGGCCGGGGCCTGGAACCCTTGAGTTCTAGCTCAGACGGGCCGGTGGGGCGGCTGATCCGGAAGGTGGCACCCGGCGCGATCCTCCTCACCCACGAATCGGGAACGAATTCGAAGATCCGCACGGACGTGATCGCCGGCCTCCTTGCGCACCTTTCACGGGAAGGCTACCGGTGCGTCCTGCCGCCGGCCGGGTGATGCGGGCCGCCTCGGCGCCTCTCGCCCGGAGGCGTCCGATCAGATAGGGCTTCCAGGCCGCCGCTCCTGTGCGGGTCCCGGCATTCCCGCCGCTCAGGCCATTGTCGCCGTGGTCGGCGCCTCGAATCCCCTTGCCGGGACCGTCCCCGTCCCGGGCGTGCGCTGCCGGTTCGTATGGGACGCTAGCCTGAGCGCCTGCCACACCCACCCGCTCGGCAGCCCCACGAACGGGAGGCGCCCGAGCGCGAGGCACCGCTGCAGGATCGCCGGGCGCTCGCGGAACCGGCGGGCGTAGCAGCACGCGTTGCGGTAGGTGAAGAACCGGGCCAGCCAGCGGCCGGTACGCGGATACGCGGAAAACTGCTCCGCGGCGATCTTCAGGCGCAGGAGATGGGTAAGCGCCAGCATCCGGGCCCAGACCCGCTCGGTCCACTGGCCGGGCGCCACCCGGTAGAACGCCCCAATTGCGCGGACCACCGTGATCCGCCCGGCGCAGCCGAGGCGGTACCAGAACTCATAGTCCGCGATCGGGCCCCAGCGCTCGTCGAAACCGCCCAGGCGCAGGGCGACGTCCCTGCGCACGAGGACGCCGGGAAACGGCGTCATCGAGCTTTTCAGGAAATGTCGGGGCGGATAGTCCTCAGCGGGGGGCGCCGCGCCCGGGCGCTCGGCTTCCGGCACGACCGGGCCCCTGGACGTCATGGTGCACACCGCGACGGATCCGGCGGCCAGGTGCGGAAGCACGCATTCCAGGTACCAGGGATAAAGCGCGTCGTCCTCGTGCAGGACCATGACCCATTTGCCGCGCGCCATGCTGAGGCACCGGTTCCAGTTGCCGACCGCACCGAGGGTTTCGGGATTCGGCGAGTACCTCACCGGTCCCCATGCGTACCGCCCCGCCACCTCGCGGGTCTGCGCCATCCCCAAGTCATCGCAGACGATCACCTCGATCGGCACGCGGATCGTCTGCGCGGCGATGCTCGCAAGCGTCTCCTCAAGCATGGCCGGCCGGTTGAAGGCCGGCACCGCGATCGAGATCAGGGGCGGTTCATCGTGCCGAATTGGTTGCCAGGCCGGGTCAAGGGACAATGTCTGGGCGGGGCAACTCAGCATGATGAATCGTCCTTGGGAGACGATCAGGTGCCGGAAAGGTTTCCGCGCCTGACGATTTATCCAAAAATTCTCAGCTCCTGGGCCCCGACCCCGCTGATGGCGCCCCCCCCCCCCCCGCAATCCTTAGCGGGTCTCCCGCAAAACCACCGAACGCAGCAGGGAAAAAAATCAATATTCCGCAAACCCTTTTGGCCCCGGGTGCGTCACACAAGACCGGAGCCGAACGAAGGCCACGACCTCTCGTGCGCCGGTTCCGGCCCATCCCTCCTGCTGCCCTTCGACCATGTCCCTGCCCGACAAGGTGGATAATGATATTGTGCTCGACGCCGACTCGGTCTGGCGGATTCCCGGGCCGGACGGATTCTCATACTCGGACGGCGAGTCCCAGGAGCGATACCTTCGCGATGTCCTGTGGAAGGCCGGGGACCTGGGCTCAGACTCCTACGAGCTCGAGCGGCACATCAGGGACTGGGTCACCGAGTACCACCTGTCCCGAAAACGCTCGCGGCTCCTGAGCGGATTCACGTTCAACAGGTCCGACCGCGTGCTCGAGGTGGGGTGCGGATGCGGGGCCATCACGCGCTACCTGGGCGAGGTATTTGACGATGTCGTCGCGGTGGAGGGGAGCCCCGCCCGCGCGGCGATCGCGCGCCTGCGCACCCGGGACATGCCCCACGTCTCCATCCTCGGCGCCCCGTTTCAGGACGTCCGCTTCCGCTGCCGCTTCGACCTCATCTTCTGCATCGGCGTCTTCGAGTACTCGAAGCTCTTTGTCGGCGGCGCCGACCCGCACGACGCGGTCCTGCGCCTCTTCAAGGGCATGCTGGCGCCCGGCGGCGCCGTCGTACTGGCGATCGAGAACCAGTTAGGACTCAAATACTTCGCGTCAAGCGCGGAGGACCACAACCACATCGTGTTCGACGGCCTGGAGGGCTATCCGCGCCAGGACCTGCACCGGACCTTCGGCTACAGGGAACTCGGGGACCGGCTGGCGAGGCAATTGGGCCCGGTCCGCTTCTTTTTCCCGTACCCGGACTACAAGCTGCCCTCCTGCGTCCTCTCCGAGGACGCATTCGGCAAGGTGAACGTGGGCGAAATGATCGGAAACCTCGCCCCCCGCGACTATTCAAAGGCGCGCACCCCCGTGTTCGACCAGAGGCTCGTCCTCATGGAGCTCGCCCGAAACAATATGCTGCACCTCCTTGCGAACTCGTTCCTGACCGTCGCCGGCGACGCATCGCGCTCCAAGGTCGCCTTCGAGGGACTGGGGGTCCTCTTCAGCGACCGCAGGACCAAGGAATTCCAGACCGAGGCGAGGATCCTGGAACACGCCGACGGAAGCGTCTGGGTCCGAAAGCGCCGCCTGGGCTCCGGCGTCTCCGCCGACGGAGCCGTAAAGCTTTACGGGTACGAGGAGCCGTGGCTGGGGTCGGAGTCCGTGCAGATGCAGGTGCTTCGGAAGGCGAAGCGAAGGAAGATCGCGTTCGGCGAGCTGTTCGAGCCGTGTGCCCTCTGGATGCGGAAGATCCGGTCCGTCGCCACGATGAGGTCGGGGGAGCTCATGGTGGACGGCAGGTATGTCGACTGCAGCTGGGCGAACTCCTTCGTGAGGGACGGGGACTGCGAGTTCATCGACAGCGAGTGGGTGTGGAAGGAGGAGATCCGCGTGAACGTGCTCGTGGTCAGGAACGCGCACTACCTGCTGAACGAGGTCCGGGGAATGCGTGACCTGAATCCCCAGCTATCGCAGTCCGGGGAGAAATCCCTGGTCGCTAGGATCGGACGGGAACTCGGCGTGGTGATCACGCGAAGGGACTGGGAGGACTTCCGAAAACTGGAGGCGGGCTTCACCGCGACCGTGACCGGAGGAAGGCCGGCGGGAAGAGCCCGCCTGGCGCAGAAGGTCCGGCGCGCGCTCGGCCGGTACCTGGGAGCCTAAGCCCATCGGGTTGCGCTCCCGGGTGGGCGCCCCCTAGGCTCGCGGCATGGACGACGTCACCGGCCTCATCGCCCGGCTCTTCACCGAGCCGCCGTCGTACTACCTCTCGTGGCCGGCCACGGCGATGGTGGCCGGCACCCTGATCGGGATGATCTCCAAGGGAGCGGCGGCGCAGCTCGCCCTTGTGCCGAGGACCGGGGCCGGCCTCCTCGGGCTCATCACGGAGCCCTTCGTCCACACCAGCCTTTCGCACCTTGCGGCCAACCTGCCGCCCTTTCTCATCCTGGGGGCGCTCGTGCTGCGCCGCGGCGAGGCGCAGTTCCCGGCAGTCGCGCTGGCGATCGCGCTCGGGCAGGGCGTCCTCCTCTGGCTTCTCGGGCGGCGGGCGGCGCACGTCGGCATGAGCGGCGTCGTCTTCGGCTTCCTCGGCTACCTGCTCGCGGTCGCCTGGTTCACGAGGACCGGGACGGACCTCCTCGTCGCCGCCGGCGTCCTTCTCTTCTACGGAAGCATGCTGGCGGGCGTCGCCCCCGCGCGCGACGGCACCTCGTGGGACGGGCACCTCCTCGGGCTCATCGCGGGCCTCGGGATCGCCTGGTTCCGGTACCGCGCCTGACCCAAAGTTAGGTTCTTCCGGTTTCTTAGTGGGTCGCTGACTCAGGGAGGACCGGAAGCATGTTGAGTTTACCACAGTGAAAAAGGATCCGAGAGCGATAGTTGATGAATC
>Ga0302319_10000586_pt1 | contig 82331 bp, 71 predicted proteins | sample Bog_T0_2_FD_203319 | JGI IMG/M metagenome (GOLD analysis project Ga0302319, IMG submission 203319) | Peat permafrost microbial communities from Stordalen Mire near Abisko, Sweden - Bog_T0_2 | ecosystem: Environmental > Terrestrial > Soil > Wetlands > Peat | place: Sweden: Abisko, Stordalen Mire...
GACAATGGGTAGTGTAAACCTGATCCTCTCCAATTTGGGCAGCATCGCCCGCCTGCCCCAACTGGCCACGTCAGGGGTGCTCATTTTTCACCCCCTCCCCGGCCAACACAGAAATAGGACACGACCCCCAGCCGGGACCATCTGTTTTCTGCTATATTAAATACAGAATTGTAGTTATATTCACGGCCCATTCACACAATTCCCCCACACTGAAACTGAGACGATGTCCAGTTTAGCCGAAACAGTTCTGAATTCGATCGCGCGACGCGACTATTCGCTCATGCGCAAGGTGCAGAAATGGCCTGCGCCCAAGTGGATCCGGCTGTGGATGATTTGTGCCACGCGCGGCGGCGACGGCTGGCTGTGGTACATAATGGGTGCGTTTTTGCTGATTTTCGGCGGAACGCAAGGGATGCTGGTCGCGGCCGAATCGGGCTTCGCCGCGGGCACCGGAATCATCCTTTTCCTGGGCTTGAAACGCGCCACGGGCCGCCGTCGGCCCTGCGCCGTGGAGCCGTCCTGCTGGTCCAAACTATTGCCGCCCGACCAGTTTTCTTTCCCCTCCGGCCATACTATTACGGCCTTCGCGGTCTGTACTCCGATAGTGCTGCAATATCCCCACGCCGCGCCGGGCATTCTCTTTTGCGCCGTCAGTATAGCCGCCTCGCGCATTATTCTGGGCATGCATTTCCTCAGCGACGTGGTCGCCGGTGGCGCGATTGGGTGGATGCTCGGCCTGGCCGTCCGGCAACTGTTCTAAACCCCGCCTCGCGCGCTCATCCCCTCCGCCTTCCGCCCCTTTCGGATTCGCCCGATCACCAGGCCGTCATTCCGTAAGGCGATTTGCGCCTGATCGCGGCTTGACCCGCTGCCCGCAGCTAAGTTGCTGGTTTTGAAGGACTATTGTAGGATGTAAGAGAACCCAACATGCTACGCTTTGAAACTGCCGGCGAGTCCCACGGAGAGTGCCTGGTGGCCCTTCTGACCGGGCTGCCGGCCGGTGTCCCAGTCACGGTCGCCGCTGTCAACCGGGAATTGTGGCGGCGCCAGCAGGGCTACGGCCGCGGTGGGCGGATGAAGATCGAACACGATGAAGTGGAAATCGTCTCCGGCGTCCGCCATTCCGAGACCACCGGCGCGCCGGTCGCGCTGATCATCCGCAACCGCGACTGGAAGAACTGGACTGAGGCGCTGCCGGTGGAATCGGCGCCCGATAGCGACCAAAAAAAGAAGCCTCTCACGCGGCCGCGGCCGGGCCATGCCGACCTGGCCGGAGCGATCAAATACGATTTTCACGAGGCTCGTCCGATCCTCGAACGGGCCAGCGCCCGCGAGACCGCCGCGCGCGTGGCCGCCGGCGCGCTGGCGCGCCAGTTCCTGGCCGCATTCGGCATCGAGGTGCTGAGCCACGTCGTGCAGGTCGGCCCGGTGCGGCTGGAACGCGAGGCCGCCTGGGAGGAGCTCGCCGCACTGGCGCAAAAGGACGAAGTGCTGCTGGGATGTGTGGACCCGGAAACCGAGGCGCGCATGAAAGCCGTGGTCGACGAGGCCTACCGCACCGCCGACACCGTGGGCGGCATCTTTGAAGTACGCGTGCGTCACGTGCCCGCGGGCCTGGGCTCGCACATCGCCTGGGATACCCGCCTGGACGGCCGGCTGGCCCAGGCCATCGTGTCGATTCAGGCCGTCAAGGGCGTCTTCATCGGCAGCGCCGACGAGGCCGCGGCGTTTTTCGGATCGAAGGTCCAGGACGCCATCGGCTATAGCCGCGAGCGCCACGAGTTTACCCGCGGGGCCAACAAGGCGGGCGGGTTGGAGGGCGGCATCACGAACGGTCAGGAAATCGTCGTGCGCGGCCTGCTGAAGCCCATCTCGACGCTGCGCAAACCGCTCGAAAGCGTGGACCTCGAGACCAAGGAAACGGCTCTGGCGGCGTACGAGCGCAGCGACGTGTGCGTCGTGCCCGCGGCCGGCGTCATCGGCGAGGCGATGGTGGCGTTGACCCTGGCACAGGCCTTTCTTGATAAATTTGGAGGGGATAGCCTCAAAGAGACGCGACGCAATTTCGACGGCTACATCCAACAGGTTAAGGAGTTCTGACCAGGTGGGGCCTCAGACCACGATTTACACTATCGTCAAGTACGGCGATCCGGTTCTGGAAACGCCGGCTGAGCCGATCCTGGAATTCGGCACCAGCGAGCTGCGCGAATTGGTCGAGAGCATGTTCGAGTCGATGTATGCCGCCAAAGGGCTGGGCCTCGCCGCGCCGCAGATCGGGATCTCAAGGCGTCTGGCGGTCATCGACACTTCGGCCGGCCAGGATCCGGCCGCGCGAGTGGTGCTGATCAACCCCGAAATCGTCGAACAGAACGGCCGCCAGGTGGGCGAGGAAGGCTGCCTGTCGATTCCCGGATTCCGCGAGGACGTCAAGCGCGCGATGAAGATCCGGCTGCGCGCCCAGAACGTCGAGGGCGAGTGGTTCGAGACCGGCGGCGAAGAGCTGCTGGCTCGCGCCATGCAGCATGAACTGGACCATCTGAACGGCATCCTGTTTATCAACCACGTCAGCCCGCTGAAACGCGACCTCATCAAACGCAAGATTCGCAAGCTGGCCAAGGCCGGGGAGTGGTAATCTGCGATTTGCGATGAACGTCGCTTTTCTCGGCACACCCAATTTCGCCGTTCCCACTCTGGAAGCCATCGCCGCCGCGGGCCACCGCATCGCGGCCGTCTACACTCAACCCGACCGGCCCAAAGGCCGCGGCCAGGAGCTCGCCGTTTCGCCCGTCAAGGAAGCCGCGCTCAAGCTGGGCCTCAGCGTGCGCCAACCTGAACGAATTCGCCGTCCGGAGCCGGTAGCCGAGTTGGCTGAATTGCGCGCCGACGTGATCGTGGTCGTCGGCTACGGGCAGATCCTGCCGCAGGCCATCATCGACCTGCCGCGGCTGGGCGTGGTCAACGTGCACGCCTCGCTGCTGCCGCGCTGGCGCGGCGCCGCGCCGGTCCAATGGTCCATCGCCAGCGGCGACGCGGTCACCGGCGTGACCACCATGATGATCGACGCCGGGCTCGACACCGGCGACATTTTGTTGCAAGCCAAAACGCCCATCGGCGCGGAGGAAAGTTCTACCGAGTTGAACCGCCGGCTGGCGGCCATGGGCGCGGAGTTGTTGATCGAGACGCTGGTGCTGCTCGAGCGCTGCGAGTGTCCGCGCACGCCGCAGGATCACACCGCCGCGACGCCCGCGCGCATCCTCAAACGCGAGGACGGCCTGATCGACTGGCAGCGGCCGGCGCGCGCGATCTTCAACCGGGCGCGCGGATTTCTGCCCTGGCCCGGCGCCTGGACCTGGTTCCGCGGCGACCGGTTCAACGTCTGGAAGTGTCGCCCGGTCTCGTCCAGCGAATGGATCGCCGGCGAAGAACTGGCGCCGGGACTACTGCACGTGGTGGACAAGCGCTTGCTCGCCGGAACCGGCCATGGCGTGCTCGAACTGCTCGAAGTGCAGGTCGAGGGACGACGGCGCGTGAGCGCGGCGGCCTTCGTCAACGGCACGCGGATGACTGGCGACGACATGCTGGGCGAACGCGCCTAGAGAATCCCCGCCCAAGTGCATTCCATTGCCGAGTCCATCTGCACCCCACGGAGGCCACGCGGATGGGTCCGGCAGCAGTCGCGAGGACGGCGTCAGCAGGAGGCTGCGAACAGCTTGACCTGGGCCCGGTGGCCTCTCAGCAATTTCTCGTCACAGGTGTAGAGCACTGAGCCCGTGGCTTCCGCCAGCGCGATGTACACGGCATCGTATGCCGTGAAGTTGTGGCGCAACTGCCAGATCCGCTCGATCAGCGGCGTGTGAGCGTACCGTTCCGCGGGCAGCTCAGCCAGCGCGGCCAGCATCTGCGCGCTGCGATGAGAGTCGATGCGCCGGCCCTCTGCAAGCCTGCGCAGCGCGCTCATCGCCTCGACGTCGATCAGGTGCGGAACGATGAATGAATCGTCTCGGCCGGCGAGTTCCTCCCGGATGGAATCCGCAAGGCTCCCGTTGATGAGCAGTTCCACGACGACTGAGGCATCGAGGACGATCATCGTTCGTCCCGCAACGCCCGCACCAGTTTCGCGGCGGTCACCTTCGCCGGTATCGGCTTCGCCTGCTGCGTGCGCCCGAGCCACTCCTGCATCGTCGGCTTCTCAGCCACACGCGCCAACTCGCGCTTGATGAAGTCCGAAAGACTCATCCCCTCGCGGGCCGCACGCGACTTCAACGTGCCGTGCACGGACGCGGGGACATCGCGCACCTGGATCATCTTGCTCATGCTCTAAGCATGAAAGCATGTGTAGCACATGTCAAACCGAAACTCCACGCCGCGGGCTTGCGTGCCCCAGGGCAATGCACGCCTCACGCGTCGGACTGCCTTGCCGATTCTGCCCGCGCGGCCCGCGCCTCGCGAAAACGGTCACACTAGGAGAATCCATGGACCCCGCCAACCTGCCCGCCGGATTTCGTTACTCGGCCTTGTACGCTGGGATTCGCAAGGTCGCCAGACCGGATCTGGCGCTGATTGTTTCGGAAGTTGAAGCCGCGGCCGCCGGCGTGTTCACCACGAATCTCGTGCAGGCCGCGCCGGTTCGTTTAACGCGCCGCAATCTGGCCGCCACCGGCGGCCGGGCGCGCGCGGTGCTGGTCAACGCCGGCAATGCCAACTGCGCCACGCGCACTGGTGACAAGGTTGCGCTCGCCACCAGCCGCGCCCTCGCGAAGCTGCTCAAGGTGCCCGCGCCGCAGGTGCTGCCGTCGTCCACCGGCGTCATCGGCGTCGAGCTGAACCCGGCTCTGATTACCGATGCGCTGCCGGCGTTGGTCGAGGGTCTTTCGACCGACCGTTTCAACGACGCCGCCGACGCAATTCTGACCACCGACACGGTCAGCAAGACGGCCTGCGTGGAGCAGACGGGCTTCCGCGTCGCGGGTCTGACCAAGGGTTCGGGCATGATTCATCCCCATATGGCCACCACGCTGGCCTTCGTCGTGACCGACGCCGCGATCGCGCCGGCCGAGTTGCAGCGCGCCCTGCGCCAGGCCGTCGCCCTCAGCTACAACCGGCTCAGCGTGGACGGCGACATGAGCACTAACGACACCCTGCTGGTGCTGGCCAATGGCGCTTCGGGCGTCAAAATCACGGCTTCGAATCGCGCTCAATTTCAGCGCGCGTTGAATGAAGTCTGCCAGTCGCTGGCCCGGCAGATCGCGCGCGATGGCGAGGGTGCGAAGAAGTTCATCGAAATCCGCGTCGAAGGCGCGCGCAGCACCCAGGACGCCGTGCGCATCGCGCGCGCCATCGCCAATTCCAACCTCACCAAAACGGCCATCGCCGGATCGGATCCCAACTGGGGACGCATTCTGTGCGCCGCGGGCTATGCGGGCGCGATTTTCGATCCTTCCAAAACCGACATCTGGCTGCAGGGCGTGCCCGTCTGCCGCCGCGGCCTCGCCGCCGACTACGACGAGCTCGCATTGTCGCAGAAGCTCGACGCGCCGGATTGCTCGATTCGCGTGCGGCTGGGCGAGAAAGGCTCCGGCACGGCCACGTTCTGGACCTGCGACCTGACGCACGACTACATCACCATCAACGCCAGCTACCGCACCTGAGCGCGCCCGTGCGCTGCTGAGCCGCGACCGCCTGACGGAGCCGCGACCCTCAGGGAGCGGACGTGTTGGGTCCGTTCGCGGACAAGAGTGACGGAGCTGCGACCACAGGGAGCGGCTGTGTCCGCTGTCTCCGTGCCAGGGGACTGCCCTCTTCAGCAAGTTGTTACATTGTGGGTGTGAAGAACCTGCATGTGCTGGCCGCGGCAACGCTCGCCTGCGCCGCCGCACTCGCCGCTCCGCCCGAGATTCGTTTTCAGGCCTACACCATCGCTACCGGACTCACCGGCGGTTACCACGTCGTCGTCGCCGACATGAACCACGACGGCAAGCCCGACATCATCGCGCTCGCCGCGGGGCTCTCCGAACTGGTGTGGTACGAGAATCCCGGCTGGCAGCGGCACGTCATCGTCAGCGGGCGCAAGGAGATGATCAACCTCGCCGTGGCGGACATAGACGGCGACGGCATTCCCGAACTGCTGCTGGCCGAAGGCTTCTCGATGAATCCGGCCGAGAGCGCCGGCAACATCTGGCTGCTGCACCACCAGGGCGATCCGCGCGCGCCGTGGTCGATGCGACTGATCGACCAGTTGCCCACGTCGCACCGCCTGCGCGCGGGCCACTTCGGACCCGGCGCCACGATCGGTTTCGTCAACGCGCCGCTCGCCGGGCCACATTCGACGGCCCCCGATTACCGCGACGCCATTCCCCTGGTGCTCTACCATGCTGGCGATTGGAAACGGGAAATCATCTCGAACGACCTGCACGGCGTGTTGCACGGCATCTTCGTCACCGACTGGGACGGCGATGGTCGCGACGACCTCTTCACGGCCAGCTTCGAAGGCATCCATCTGTTCCTCAACACGCCCACCGGCTGGGTCAAGACGCGCATCGGCGCGGGCGATCCATCGCCCTGGCCCAAATGCGGATCGAGCGACGTGACCGTCGTGAAATCGCGCCGCGGCCGCGAGCTGGCAGCCATCGAACCGTGGCACGGCAACCAGGTCGCCATCTATCACCAGGACAATGCCACCTGGTCGCGCCGCGTCATCGACTCGAGTCTTGAAGACGGCCATACCATCGTCGCCGCCGATTTCGACGGCGACGGCGACGAAGAAGTTGTGGCCGGGTTCCGCAAAGCCCACAGCCTGGTGCTGTACCATGGCGACGGCCACGACGGCTGGACGCGCCGCGTCCTCGACGACCACATCAGCGCCACCGGCTGCGCCGTCGCCAATTTGAACGCCAGCCCGCACCCCGGCCTGGTCTGCATCGGCTCCGCCACCGCCGACCTGGTGTGGTATGAAAACCTGACCGGCCGCCCATGAGGGCACTGACTTAATCGGCAGCCTGTCTGCCCGAACGACGCCGGAATGTGCCCGCGCCGCTGCGGGTAGGAATCGCCCCAACTGTGGCGTGCCCGAACGTCCCGGGCCGGTCAAGCGGCCGCAGAGCGAGCCCGCGGGAGGAGCGCCGGCAGCCGCGGGGCCCAAGCCGCTGTAGCGCCGACCTGCGAGAGCCCTGACCGCTACTAATAGCGGCCATGATTTTTTAAGTAATTGATAAAAAATGACTTAACAAGGGGTGGCCGCTACTCAGTAGCGGCCTGGGGTTATCCTGAGCCACCTCGGACGCTTGATCCGTCGCCTCAATCCGGGCATGAAAAGCGTCGCGCGTCGCGACGGGCGTGGTGAGGAATGCGCGGCTACCGCTTCGGCACCCGGATCGTGATGTTGCGGTACTGCATCAGGCCATAGTGATCGCCCTGCAGGTAGAACGGCCCCGGCTCGCCTTCGCGGCTGTCCAGCGCCCCGCCGGTGATGCCCGGGATCTCCTGGTTGTCGATGATCTTCACGCCGTTGCGCACGAGCGTCAGCCGGCGTCCCACCAGCGTCGCGTCAAAACTCTCCCACGTCCCCGGCTTGTGCGGCATCCGCACCATCGGCGCGAGGTAGCCGTAAATCGAGCCCATCTCGTGCAGCGTGTCCTCGAGCACGCTCTCGTACTCCACCTGGACCTCGTAGCGCCCGCGCAGGTACACGCCGCTGTTGCCGCCCTGCGGGCAGTTGAATTCGATGTGCAGTTGGAAGTCTTCGAACTTGCGCGTCGATTTCAGATTCGCGCCGCTATCCTGGTTCACCAGCACTCCGTCTTTCGCCGTCCAGTGATTGCGCGCCGCGTCGTCCGGCTCCCAGCCCGTGAGATCGCGGCCATTGAAAATCGCTTCGGGCTCGCTCCACGCTTTCGGCGCGGGGCGCAGCATCGCCGGCGCGCGCACGCCTGCCACCTGGCCCGCAAGCTTGTCGCCGCGCTTCAGCTCGCCGCTGAGCCGGTCGCCCGCCGCGCTCAACTCCCACCGCGACTCAGCGTGGTTAGCCGAAGCCGCCTCGATCGTCAGGATGAGTTTCGCGCCTTCCATCTTCACGCCTGCCACCGGATGCACGCCGCCGGCGCGCGGCTGTACCCGGACCTGCGGCGTGCCGCCCTGTTCCACCAACTCCATCCAGCCCGGATAAGTGGCTGCCGGCGTCGTGATGGTCATATCCCAGCGACCCGCAAACGGTTTGGCGTTGTTCTGACAAAAGGCCGGGACGAGCAGCGCCGCGCCCAGCAGCAGCAGGTTGAATAATCGCTTCATGTCCGCCCAGTCTATCCCAACCCGCCTGCGCCGGCGCGCCGTTGGCCTGGCGGGCTGTTGGAAAAGGCTGAGAACGGCTTGCTGACGCCCTCGATTCTGAGTCGAGACTCCGCGTTTGCCGCGAGTTTCTGCGCCGCGATTTGCTATTGAGCCGCGCGTTGTTACTGAGCCGCGACGACGTGACGGAGCGGTCCTGGCGTTGTGATCGATCCGCGAACATGAGGGAGCGGTAGTTTCAGCCCCGCCTCGGCACTCGGTTACGCCTCCGCCCACTGCCGCTTCAGATACGCCAGCGCGCGCGTGAGCGCCGCTTCCGGGTTGTCCGTCGCGCCCGATTCCACCGTCAGCCAGCCGGCGAAGCCCCATTTCTTTAATGCGCAGAAGCCCGGCCGGTAATCGAAGGGCAGGGAACCGGGCTCGGTTCTCTTCGCCCCATCGGCCAGATGAACGTAGGCCGTGTGCCGCCCGGTTTGAGCCAGCGTCGCGGCGATGTCGATCTCCTCCATCTGCATGTGGAAGAAATCGCTCAACAGCCGGAAGCCCGGCTGGCCCACCGCCTCAACCACCCGCGCACCGTGGCTCTGCAGATTCATGTAGTGCGTCTCTTTGCGCGTCAGCGGCTCCAGCAGCAGCGTCACGCCCGTCGTCCGCACCTCTGCCGCGAGTTGTTTCAGCCCCGCTACCAGCAGCCGGTCCTCGACCTCGAGCGGCGTCAGCACCGGCGTGATGTTGGTGAACCGGTCCGGGCCGAATACCGGCACTTCGATGACGCAATCGGCGCCCAGCTCGCGCGCCATGCGCAGCCGTTGGCGATCCAGTTCCACGGCTTCCGCGCGCTTCAGCGGGTCGGGATTCAACAATTGCAGCGAACCCACGATCGCGCTCACCGCCGCGCCCGTGCCATCGAGTTGTTTGAGAATCTCCGGCGCCGGCTGGTTCAGCCACTCCGGCCCCAGCTCGATCCCGTCATAGCCCAGGCGATGCACCAGCAGCGCCCGCTCGCGCAGGCTCAATTCTTTGGGAAACGGAGTCCGCACGCCGAAGCGCACGCCCCGCGGTTTGTCGCTTTCAGGCGCCGCCGCGCCGGCTGCGATCGCGGTTGCGGCCGCCAGCAGACCACGCCGCGTCAGCTTTTGCGATTCCATCGGTGCACCTCTTTCTTCGACTGAGACAGCATATCGCCCTCACCCGCCGCGTGTACACCGTGAAATCACCATGCATCCACCGTGACTTCACCGTGGCAACACCACAAGAACACCGTGAAAACACCGCAAAAACACGGTCAAGGCACGGTGGATTCACGGTGCCGGCAGGCGCCGTCATGGCGTGCCGACGGCCGTGATAGAATCCGGTCGGAATGAACAAACAGACCCGCCTGATTCTGCTGGCCTCCGCGGCGGTCATCGCTTGCGCCGCCTCCGTGCCGTTGCTCCAGCTCCTGCAATGGAAACCCGGCGATCACAACCGCCCCGCGCCGGTGCACGTGACGCCCGCGCTGCCTGGCAAGGCGCCCTCCGACGCCGTCTCGCTGTTCAATGGCAACGACCTCTTGAATTGGCAGGACGCCAAGGGCCAACCGGTGCAGTGGAGGGTCGGCGACGGCTACTTCGAGGTGAAGCCCAACTCGGGTGACATCATGACCCGGCAGCCATTTGGAGACGCCCAGTTGCACGTCGAATGGCTCTCGCCCGATCCCCCGCACGGCACCGATCAGGAACCCGGCAACAGCGGCGTCTACCTGATGTCGCGCTATGAAATCCAGGTGCTCGAGTCGTACTCGAACACGACCTATCCCGATGGCCAGGCCGGCGCCGTCTACTGCCAATACCCGCCGCTGGTCAACCCCGCTCTGCCGCCCGGCCAGTGGCAGACCTACGATATCGTCTGGCACGGCCCGCGCTTCTCGGCCGGTGGGGCACTGGAGCAGCCGGCCACGGTGACGGTGCTGTGGAACGGCGTGCTGGTGCAGGATCACGTCACGCTCACCGGTCCGACCGACTGGCTGAAACGCCCGCCTTACAAGGCGCATGCTCTGAAAGAGCCTTTGCTATTGCAGGACCACGGCTCGCCCGTGCGCTACCGCAACGTGTGGGTGCGCGAGTTGAAGGAAACGCTCAACTAGGGGCTCAATCCAGCGCGGCCAGGAAGACCTCGGCCAGGCTTTCGCAACCCTCGCGATCGGCCGGTTCGAAGCGGCCCGCGCGCGGGCTGTCCAGATCGAGCACGCCGATGAGCGCGGCGCCCTTTCTCAGAGGCACCACCAGTTCAGAACGCGACGCTGTGTCGCAGGCGATGTGGCCCGGGAACTGATGCACATCGGGCACAAGCTGCGACTGGCCGGTCTGCGCGGCGGCGCCGCAGACGCCCTTACCGAGAGGGATGCGCACGCACGCCGGCTGGCCTTGGAACGGCCCCAGCACCAGCTCCGCGCCGCGCAGGAAGTAGAAGCCGGCCCAGTTCACCTCCGGCAGTGCGTGGTATAACAGCGCGGCCGTGTTAGCGGCGTTGGCGACCAGGTCGCGCTCCCCGGCCAGCAGGCTGGTCAACTGCGCCCGCAGTTGAGCGTAGAGCTCGCGCTTGTCCGTGGTAACGGGAATGTCGATGGTGTGCATGGCTCGGATCCCGGCGCGGTGCGCCGGCCTCTCTTTCAGCTTAAGCGCAGCGGGCGGAAGCCCCGGGAGTTGCCGATGCAGGCAGGTCATCCTTGGGAAGAAGATAGTGATGTAACCTGGTCCACGCGCGGAGGTGATGCGATGAGTATTTCACGGCGGGAGTTTGCGGCGTTGCTGGCCGCGGCGGGCGTACCGGCGCAGGCGGCTCAAACCGTGCCGCCTCAGCCAGCGGCGGCGACGGGATCGGACATCGGCAGTCTGTACCCGTTCGTTCAGAAGCAAGCGGATCGCTCGCGGCTCGAGCTCTCCTGGTTGCGGTCCGAATTCAGCGCGCTCGAGCCCTGGCAGCAGAAAGTTCGCGCGCTGGTCTTCGATCACCTCTTCTACGCGCCCCCGCCAGTCGCACCCGAGCCGATGTCGATCCGACGCGTCGAGCACGCCGACTTCTGGGAGGAGTCGCTCACGTTTCAGACCACGCCCGATCTGCGCGTGCCCGCGTTCGTCCTCGTGCCCAAGAACGCGAAGTTCCCGGCTCCGGGCATCGTCGCGCTGCACGACCACGGCGGGTTTTACATGTGGGGCCGCGAGAAGCTGCTGGAGCAGCCGGGCGAGAATCCCGCGCTCACCGAATTCCGCCGCGGGGCGTATGGCGGCTTGAGCATTGCCGCCGAGCTGGCGCGGCGCGGCTACGTGGTCGTGTGTATCGACATGTTCTATTGGGGCGAGCGCCGGATGCTGCTGGATGACGATGGCGAGGACTTCCGCACGCGTCCGGCCGGCATGCCGAAGCAGCGCATCGACGAATTCAACCGCCGCTGCGGCCAAGACGAGCAGTTGGTCGCACGCAGCCTGTTGACAGCCGGCGTCAGTTGGCCCGGCGTGATGCTGTGGGACGATATCCGCAGCGTGGACTACCTGGCATCGCGGCCGGAGGTAGATGCTGCGCGCATCGGCTGCGTCGGACTGTCCGTCGGCGGCTACCGCAGCTTTATGCTGGGCGCTCTCGATCCGCGCATCAAGGCCGCCGTGGATGTCGGATGGATGACGTCACTGGCCACGCAGATCAAGAGCAAAGTGGTGCACACGATTGGCCTGACGTTCCACGTCCCCGGCCTCTACCGGTGGGTGGATTTGCCGGACCTTTCCGCGCTCATTGCGCCGCGGGCGTTGATGACCATCATCGGTTCGCGAGACCCGCTGTTCGCGCAGGAGGGCGTGCAGGCCGCCTTTGAAAAAATCGGGCGCTGTTACGAAAAGGCCAGGTCCGGGGAGCGCCAGAGGTGCATCACATACGACGGGCCGCACGAATTCAATCCGGCCATGCAGGCCGAAGCCTGGAAGTGGCTCGCGCGCTGGGTGTAGCACGGCGCTTCACGGACTGCAGTTTCAGGTCCGCGGGCCTCAGGGCAGCGTGAGCACGGCCACGCCGAAGCCGGGCAGGCGGAAGCCGGCGGCGCCCAATGTTTCAACGCGCGCGGGTGCGCCTTGCGTGGTCTGGTCGACCACGGCGGCCGTCGCCCCGTACGTTTCTCCAGAAGTCCCGGACGTGCCGGCCAGGGGGACTTCGATCTCGTGATTGCGCTTGTTGATCAGCAGCAGCTTGTGCTTCCCATCGCGCGTGAGGAAGCCCTGCGCGTAGACGTATTGCGGTGCGCCGGAGGTGGCGACGAGCTTGTCGCCGGGGCCGAAGTTATTCTTCAAGAGTTCGAGCACGCGGAAGCGGGCGTTGGGCGCGCCGGTTTCCCAATCGACCATGCTGACGCTGGGGAACTGCGTCGGATAGCCGACCAACTGGCTCTCGCCGGCGATGTCGATTCCCATTTCGGCCAGCCGCGCGAAGACGTACGCGTAGGTCGCCCCCGACAGGTTCCAATAGGCATTGGGGATGGGCTTGAAGACAAAGCCCGGCTCGCCTTGTCCTAGGTCTTCGGCGGAGATGGAGCCGATCTCATCGACGGTGGTTTGCGTGGCGGGCGAGAGGCGCTGGCGGATGGACTCAATGAAACCGACGCTACTCAGGAAACCGTCGGCGGCGGCGAAGTAGGTGCGCTCCTGGATGTCCATCGTCTCGTCGGGCTGCGGCACGGCGTAGAAGTGGTAGCTGATCATGTCCAGCGGAATGCCCGGCTTGTGATTTTTCGGGTTGAGGAAGTACTCGAAGTAATGCGCGTCGTGGGTGGGGGACATGAGCGCGAGGGCGACGAATTTCATGTGCGGCGCGACCTTGTGGATGGCGGCGGCGATGGCGTCGTAGCGCGCGGTGTACTGCTCGGGCGTGGTGTCGTGTTCGCCCTCGATCTCGTTGAAGATTTCCCAGTAGTCGATCTTGAAATGGTGGCCGGAGACGTGCTTCACGCCGAGCTCGTCGACGAAGCCGCCCTGGGTGTACCAGGAGACCAGGCGCGCGTAGTAGTCGGCCAGCTCCTTCAACGACGGGTCGCGCAGCTCGGTGCCCTGGGTGTAGTTCCAGACCGGCTGATCGGGGTCGGCGGGGTAGGGCACCGGTTTATCGGTCTTGAACATCCACTGCGGGATGGTGCTGAAGTTGAGGATCACCGGGTGCGGCGCGGTGGCATTCAGGAAGTCGATGGTCATGGGATCGATGAGCGAAAAATCCCAGCTCGTTTTGCCCGCGGCGGGCGGCTCGAGCTCGGCCACGGCGAGCTTCGGATAAGGCAGCCAGGGGACGTAGCGGACATAATCCGCGCCGAGCTTGCGCAGCTCCTCGTAAGTACGGTCGTGAATCTTAGAGCCCGGCCGCAGCGGCGGGTTGACGACCACCTGCAGCGTGGCGGTGGTCCTCGATTCGCGCACGACCTTATCCCATTGGACATTGACGGGCGCCGCCAGCAACGCGGCGGAGCACGACAGCAGAAGAACGAATTTCATTTCTCAACTCCTCGCAGACAAACAAGACAACCAATCGCGGAAGCGCGCGGCAGGAGCGGCTCCCTTGTCACTCTATCTCCCGGCGCGGTGGAAGTGCGGCCAGGACCGGGCGGTCGGGCTCAAGTAGAGAGGTAAGAGCCCGAGAAGATCTCATCGAAAATCGACGGCTGGTGCGCGCTCCAGCCGAAGTAGCGGGTGGCCTTGGTCGAGCCGACACGCTGATCCAACACCAGGCAGTCGGCCATCGGGCCGAGCGTCGCGCGGGCCTGATCGAGCGGGACGACTTCGATATTGCCTTCAATGCCGCAAGCCCGGGTCACGGCCAGGGCGATCTTGCGAACCGGCTGGGGCGATCCTCCGCAGGCCACGAACAGCTCGCCGGCGGCGGGCTCGGCGAGCACGCGGAGGTAAAGCTCGGCCAGGTCGTCGGCGTGGATCGTCGACCAATGGTTCGCGCCGTCGCCGACCAGTTTCACAGCGCCATGCTCGCGGGCGTCGCGGAACATGGCGGCGACGCGGCCGCCGCGCCGGCCATAGACCACGCCTGGGCGCAGCACCGTGCCCTGCACGCCGTGGGGCTTCGATGCGAGGACCAACTCTTCGACCGCCGGCCGCCAGGCGACATGAGCCGGCGTGTGCAGCATCGACACCTCGCCGGCCATGCTGCCGCGTGTGTCGCCGTAAACCCAGACTCCGCTGGTGTAGATGAACGGCTTGCCCGAGCCTTTGAGCGCGCCTAGCAGGGCCTCGACGGCGGCGCGGTCGACGGCGCCCGCCTCGGGTCCATGAGCCAGGCCGGCGTGGATCACGGCATCGGCCGCGGCGGCGGCCGCGCGCAGGAGATCCAAATCGGTCAGGTCGCCGCGCAGGGCTTCATAGCCCGCGGCTTCCAGGACGGCTTGCGATCGCAGGCTGCGCGCCAGTCCGATCACGTGATGGGCGGCCAGCCGCAGCGCGTCGCGGACGGCCGAACCAACATAGCCCGTCGCGCCTGTCACCAGGACCTTCATGGAAAGCCCAATACCTCCGTTGCTGGTGAGTCTATCAGGAGCGCGTGAGTGGGATAAAGAGAAAAAGGCCCCCTAAATGGCGTGGAGGCCCCGGGACTGGGATTCTCGGGGCCTCCTTCAGAGGGGCTTGCGAAGAGCTGGGCCTCTTCGCTGGGATGCAAGTAAGTCGATGACGACTTTAATTGATTCCTATTCTTGCAAGTTCTATGCCATTCGCCCAGGCAACGGGAAATCAATGAGTTTCAGATCTGCTTGGATGAAAATGGCTCTTTTGCGCGGGGTATTTGCCCCAAAGACGCTCTCAGCATGGGGGTTATCGCCCAGTACCGATTAAGGCAGAGTAAGGGTTCGAAGGCCGCTCCCCGCCATGGCGCCGCTCAGCATCCAGGGCCGAAATCTTTTTCGAATTCCGCGGCCAGACGGGCGCCCCAATTGAGCTTGGGCGCGAGTTTGCCGGCGAAGAAGCGCAGCACCGGCGGCTCCTCGCGGAACTCCAGGCCACCGACGAGGGCGCGGTGGTCGTAGAGCCATTTCAGGCGGTCGGCGGCGTACAGGAAGTGCGAGATGGTGAAGACGCGGCGCGGGACCGCCAGGCGCACCAGTTCCATGTCTGAGGGCACGTCGTTGCCGTCCTTATCGCGGTCCATCGACACCGAGCCGCGCTCCATGCCGCGGATGCCGGAGGTGAGAAACACGGCCGCCGCGAGGGCGCCGGCGGGGTATTCCGACTGCGGCACGTGGGGGATGAAGCGCATGGCGTCGACATGGCAGGCCAGGCCGCCGGCAGGGGTGACCACCGGGACGCCTTTCTCCTCGAGCAAGGCGACAAAGTACTTGATGGCGTCGGCCGAAGAGCCGGCCACTTCGAGCTGGGTCATCTCGCGGATGCCCACGGCCATGGCCTCGATCTCCTTCGACGACATGCCGCCGTAGGTGAAAAAGCCCTCGTAGACCGGCAGCCAGGGGCGGATCGCCTCATACAAATCCTTGCGGTTGGTGGCGATCATGCCGCCGCGCACGCTGCAGCTTTTGCGTCCCGAGAGGTAGCACAGATCGGCGACACTCATGATTTCGCGGATGATGTCGCGGATGGAGGTGTTCTCGTAGCCCGGCTCGCGCTGGCGGATGAAATAGGCGTTCTCCGAGATCAGGCTGCCGTCGACCACCAGGAAGATGCCCAGCGGCTCGATCAGCGCCTTGACCTGGCGCAGGTTTTCGAGCGAAAAGGGCTGGCCGCCGATCAGGTTGGTGGTGGCCTCCATGCGCACGAACGAGACGTTGGCCGGTCCGGCCTTGTCGATGGCCGCCTTCAGCCGGCCGAGGTCCATGTTGCCTTTGAAGGGGAACGAACTGGTAGTCTTCAGCGCTTCGTCGGTGTACAACTCGAGCACTTTGCCGCCGGCCAGGTCGAAGTGGGCCTTGGTCGTCGTGAAGTGGTAATTCATGGGCACGATGTGGCCGGGCTTGACGAAGGTCTTGGCCAGCAGATGCTCGGCGGCGCGGCCCTGGTGGGTGGGCAGCAGGTACTGATAGCCGAAGATTTCCTTGACCGCGTCGAGCAGCCGGTAGAAGCTCTCCGAGCCGGCATAGGCGTCGTCGGATTGCATCATGGCGGCGAGCTGGTTGTCGGTCATGGCATTGGTGCCGCTGTCGGTCAGCATGTCCAGGAAGATGTCGCGGGAGCGCAGCAGGAAAGTGTTGTAGCCCGCCTCCTCAATCGCCGCCAGGCGTTCGCGCGCGGGGCACAGGCGCATCGCCTGCACGATGCGCACCTTGTGCATCTCGATAGGGATCTCGGTTCCGTTGGATAGACGTATGCTCATGGGTTTCCTAGGGTTGGTGGTGGATTATCAGAATAAGATTTTCGGATCTGGCAAACGCCTAGTATTTCGTATGCCGATGCAAGGCGCAAGTCGGAAAGGCAAAAAGACGCCGAGGGTGCGGGGGAAAGGGGCGTCCTGACCGGTCCATCGAGGATTCCGGAATTGGATGTTCCCGGTTGCCCGGTTCCGGTTCTCGTGGGCCGGGCCAGGCGAGGATGGCGCTTGACACTCGGACAGAACTGTCCGAGCCTGGGGTTGTGAGGGGTGCGGAGTTCGAGCGGCGAGTTCGCAGGTTGGCGCGGAGCAGGAAGGCCGCCTGCCAGTTTGTGGCCGACAAGGGGAAGGGAAGCCACTCCCCGCGTGTACTTCGGTGAGGAATACACCACCCTCAAGGATCGAAAGAAGGAAATCGGCCGCGATCTGCTAGCCAAGATGTGCGGGGATCTGAAGATCGATCCGCACGAACTATAGGAGGCGAAATCATGTTCTCGTTCGCTTATCCCGCGAAATTCAAGGCCGGCAGCGATGGCCGCGTCATGGTGAAGTTCGCCGATCTGGCTCGCGTCGCCACCGACGGCCGCGACGATCGCGAGGCCATGGAAGAGGCCATGGATGCTCTCGGATCCGACCTCTCGATCCGCTTGTCCCGCCGGGAGGAGATCCCCGCGCCCTCAGCCGCGAACCGCGGTCAGCGCCTGGTGCCCGTGCCGCTTTGGCTGGCGCCGAAGCTGGCGCTTTACCTGGCGATGCGCGATCAGCAAGTCAACAACTCCGAGCTGGCCCGCCGGCTTGGGATCCACGAGCGAGTGATCCGCCGGATGCTCGATCCCGAGCACGCCACGAAGGCAGCGAAGATCCAAGCCGCGCTGGCGGTTCTCGGCAAGCAGATGACCCTCGAAGTCCGCGATGCGGCGTAGAGACGTCCGCAGGATTCTGACGGACCGGCAGCGAAGAAAAATCCTCAAATAGAATCCGGGGCGGAGTGCATTGCACGCCTTGAGTACAGCAGTTTAGTGTCTCCGGTTGCGTAGGCCTTTCGCGCGGAGATTTGGGCGGAGGCGCGCGCGACGTTGTTAGAATCGTGGGCGAACCTCATGGCCACTCCTTCCAACAAAAAGAGCATGTTCGTCACCCCCGACGGAAGCAACGTATTGTTCACTTTCATCCTGGTCAGCTCGCTATTCCTGTTGTGGGGCTTCTGCAACGGGATGATCGACGTGATGGACAAGCATTTCCAGGAGGTGCTGAGCCTCAACAAGGCGCAGTCGGCGTGGGTGCAGTTCGCGCACTACCTGGGCTATTTCCTGATGTCGATGCCGGCAGGCTGGCTGGCGAGCAAGCTGGGGTACAAAGGCGGCATCATCGCCGGCCTGCTGATCGTCGCGCTGGGCGGATTCTGGTTCGTGCCCGCGACGCAGATCGCTGCGTTCTGGGCGTTCCTGATGGGCGTCTGCATCATCGCCGCGGGATTGACCTTTCTGGAAACCGTGGCCAACCCGTACACGACCGTTCTGGGGGATCCGCGCTATGGGGCGGCGCGGATCAACCTGGCGCAGTCCTGCAACGGGGTCGGGTGGATCCTGGGTCCGATCGTCGGCGGCGCCTTCTTCTATTCCAAGAATGCGCAGGGTGTCAGCACCGGGAGTCAGACCCTGTACATTCCCTACGTCGCGATCGCCGTCACGGTCATCGTCATCGCCATCGTCTTCTGCTTCGCCCGCGTGCCCGACATTAAGACCAAGGATGATTATGAACTGGGCGAGAACGGCGTTGTAACCGTTGCCGCGGAAGCGGAACCGCGGCCGGTCAATCGCGTTCTGGTCTACTCGCTGCTGCTGTTCAACGCCGTGGTGCTCATCGGCGCTTGCGGGATGATTGCCTGGGTCATTCTGGGGACCGTTCACGTGAATGAAGCGGCGATGGGGACGATTCTGAAGACGCTCGGGGGGGTGTCGATCGCGGGCGCGGCGCTCGTGCTGGTTCCGGTCACCAGGAAGATGACGCACCATAGCATCTGGTCGCAGCCGCATTTTTCTTCGGCCGTTCTGGCGCAGTTTTTCTACGTCGCCGCGCAGGCCGGGATCTTCAGTTTTTTCATCAACTATCTGACCTCCGAAGTCCCGCCGCTCCCGCCATCCTGGGCATCCGGCTTGCTGTCGGGTTGGATTGAAACCGGCAAGGGCGGGTTCCTGCAGTTCAGCGACAGAGGTGCGGCCAACCTGGCCTCGCTGGGCTTCGTGTGCTTCCTGGTAGGGCGCTTCACGGGCGCCGGCCTGTTGAAGAAATACTCGGCGCACAAGATGCTGGGTCTGTATGGCGCGCTCAACGTGCTGCTGACGCTGCTGGTGTTTTTGAAGCTCGGCTGGGTGTCGGTGGCGTGCGTGTTCGGAAGCTATTTCTTCATGTCGATCATGTTCCCGACGATCTTCGCGCTGGGAATCTACGGGCTGGGCGCGCGGGCCAAGCGGGCCTCGTCGTTCATCGTGATGGCCATCATGGGCGGGGCCATCCTGCCCAAGCTGATGGGCCACGTGGCGGACGTGTACGACATGAGCCGCGGCTTCATCGTGCCGATGGCGTGCTTCGCCCTCGTGGCCCTATACGGCTTCAATTGGCCGAAGTTCAGCGGCGCGGAGTCATTAAGCGGTGCGGGCGCGGAGGACGGTCACGTCTAGCGCATCAGAAAGACACGGGGTCGGGCGGTTCACGCAAGGGGACATGCGATTCGTACTTAGATAAGTGAACCTTCAGCGTAGCTGCGAGCGTAGCATTCCCTTGTCGAGTAACGAGGGCGAGAGCCTGTTGTTCTATTTCGATCGCTTGCGGGAAGCGGCCCTTTTCGGCGTAGGCCGCGGATAATGTGTCGAGAATGGATGGGTCCTGTCCGCCGCTCAATTGCTTCGCCCGATCGGCCAATGCAAGAGCCTCGGTAGCATTACGGACCGAGCGGTCCGGGCAGGTGGCCAAAAGATTTGCAGTCCGATTGAGCAAAGCGGCGCGGTTGGGATCGCTCTCCAGAGCCAGACGCAGTTGGGAGAGCGAGTCGGAGTACTTAGCCTGCGAATAGAATGCGTAAGAGAGATACTCATGCCCCTTGGAAAATCTAGGCCGGATGCGAACGGCATTCAGCAAAGCATCGACAGCTTCAGTGACGCGATTCTCTTTCAGCAGCACGACTCCTAAATCATAGAAGGCGTCAAAAAAGTTTCCATCCATCTGCGTGGCCTTGCGGAAGTAGGGAATGGCGGCCGCCGGTTTTCCGGCCACCCCCAGGGCGATCCCAAGCCCTTCATTGGCCCGGGCGTCATCGGGCTGCAGTTCGACGGCTTTCTGCCACCTGACCAGTGCGGCGTCATTGTCTCCCCGCTTCATCAGATCTAATGCCTCGTCGAAGACGCGGTAGAAGTCGGACGCCGGCATATCGATGTTTTGCAAACCGTCGGGCGTAACGTTGACAAACTCAGGTAAGTTGACCGCACGGTTGGCGGGAGTCGAGTTATCGACATAGATAGGTGGGCTATCGTTTCCGTTCTCGTCAATGTGAGTGAGAAACATCTGCGTATAAGGTGACCGGCTCTTGGAAGAGAAAGCCAGCCAGCGTCCGTTGGGCGAGAAGCTATGCCAGGAGTTCATCAGCGAAGTGTTGCAACGCATGCGGCGCGCAACCCCGCCTGTGGCCGGGACGATGTAGAGCTGGCTGTCGGGGCGCATCAACTGTCCATTCCGGTTCTTGACGAAAACAACCCAACGGCCGTCGGGAGAAACCTTAGGGAAGTTATTACTCATTCCATTGTTGGATGCGCCGGCGATTGGATTCGCTTTACCACCCTTCCCAGCATTGAAAGGAACCGTGTATAGGTCGTACTGGATCTGCACTTCGTTCGGGTCATTGGCCTGGAGCACGGGCTTTTGCCCCTCGGGAGTGGGGTCCTTGGCCTTCGCACGGGCGAATACGACGTACTTCTGATCGGGGCTCCAGACTCCATCCGTCTGCACGTAGCGTGGATCGTCGGCGCCAGGCAGCGGCTCCCGGCGGCCGGTAGCGCGGCTGTAGCAGGCCAGGATGCCGCGAGTAGGAAAGAAGACTTGCAGGAAGCGATAGTCCTTGAAATTGATAACAAAGTAAGTACTGGGAATACTCTGGTCTTTCCCGGCAAACGTAGACAGGACATATTGGCCGTCGGGCGAGATTTGCGACATGAATCCAACGCGCGCCTGCCCGACGCGAAGGTCGGTGTTCCATGAAACCGTATCTTCGTTTCGAATAGACATGTGCTGCCGGATGGGAACGATGGCGTACAGTCCTTTGTCGTTGTTGGGGCCATCCACATCGATGCCCATCGTCTTACCGTCGGTAGAGAATGAGTGGCAATTGGCGCACGTATGCAGGTCGTGCATGACGATCCGGCTCTCGGGCTGGCCGATGTAGCGCAGCCGCCAGTCGATGAGATACAGCATGGATGGGGACAAAGGTTGAACGACGCCCTTCTGACCTTCGGAAGGCATTAAAGGAACGTCGCGATAAAGGATCGGCGCTCCTACCGGATCCTTAGATGTGGACAGGCTCACGCGGCCTTGAGTAAGCGGGCGATCCGAAGCGTCGAGGCCCGTGAACGCGACGCTGGCAGGCTGTTCCACCGAGTGGCGCTTAATGAGCGCCCAGGTTGCCGGGTCCGGTTTCCAGGTGTGTGCGGCAGCTTGTTCCGGAGTGAGCGCTGGAAGCTGATTAGAACTGGAGACACAACGCGGGTCAATGGCTCCGATACGCATGGGCTCGCCGTGAGAGGTGGTATGAATAGGCTCTGAAGCGTCGGCAAAGGTGATGTCGATGCGCCATGACCTGGTGGATGCGTCCGTATCGCGCCAGAGGAAGGTGGGCGGCGTGATCTCGGGCGGGAAGATAGAGGCGTCTTCAGGATAATCGATGGTGATCGATGCGCCTCCGGAGCGCAACCGGCCCGAACCTTCGCTCGGAACCGGCCCGGCTGACTGCGCAGCCGCAACTACGCCCGCAGCGCCTGGCAGATAAGCATGGGATGACATCGCATGAGGCAGAAGCGGTGGAAGTAATACGGCTGCCGCGAGGAGAGTCACACTCAGCGCCAGATGGCGGAATGAGTTGGCCGGAGAGAATCCGGCGCGATGTGTGCGACTAACGGCAATAAAGAGCAAAGGATCCCACGCCCTCACGTTCGAACAGTGGAAGGTTGTACCGATCCTGCCACCCTGGCGAGTAATGACTGTCCATGATTGTACATCCAACCGCTTCCCTTGGAAATTCGCTTAATCCTCGCCCATCCGAGCGAATCCGGCGTCACGGAGAGGGGCACAAGTCAGGAGAAGACGGAGCTAGGACTCATGCACAGCGTGTAGTCGAAGATCAATGCATTGCAGTGGTCTCAGGTGGGATGCAAGGGCCGCTCAGCCGGTTTGGGCCCTCTCCGCGCCGGAGGTGTTGACGGCGGTTTCGCACTGATAAGCCAGGAAGCGCGCGGAACCTTCCTGGCCCAGGTAGCGTTCCAGCCAGCGCCGGTCGGTCTTCCGCAGATCGACGACGATCAGGCCGTCTAGCGACTCGCCGAAGCTGCGGTCGACGTGGAAATTCACGATGCGGCCGCCCATCTTCAGATACTGCCGCACGAGCACGGGCATGGCCTCGCCAGTGGGTTCAAGGTCGGATACCCAGGAGTCCATCTCATCGATCGTCTCGGGGTGCGGCAGTCTGTTTACCGGCAGGTGCATGAAGGGTCGGCGCGGCTTGACCAGGGTGGCCAGCTCGGGCGCGCCGGCCAGGCGCAGCAGGGTATTGGCCATCAGGACGCGGCTGGCTTTCTGGTAGCTGTTGCTGATGCTGACGGGGCCGAAAAGATAACGGTAGCGCGGGTTGCGGGCGATGAATTCGCCGATGCCTTTCCACAGCAGCAGCAGCGGCTGGAAAGACCGCTGATGCTCGCAGCGGATGAAGCTGCGGCCCAGCTCGACGGCCGGCGTCACCTGCCTGAAAAACTGCGGATTGAAGCGGAACAGGGTGCGGGTGTAGAGCCGGCGCGGCGCGTGGTCGGTGCCGCACAGGCGGTAGGAGCCGATGATTTCGCGGCGATCCTTACGCCACAACACGAGGTGCTGATAAGTGTCGTCGAAGTCGTCGAGGTCGACCGACTTGCCGGTGCCCTCGCCGGCCTGGCGGAAGGTTTTCTCGCGCAGCCGGCCGATCTCGCGAATGGTGAACGGGCACTCGTCGCGCGTGCACAGCCAGACCTGCCAGGCGCCGGACTCGACCAGCAGGCGACCGGCCGGCAGAGCGTCCAGTTCGGCGCGCAGCCAGTCGGCGGGGATAGCCTCGAACAGCGGATCGTCCTCGTGCAGACGCCGGCGCGTGGGCGCGGCGCACGGCTTGCGGTGCGTCAGCCAATACGTGCGCCGGCGCAGCAGCGCGGTGGTCTGGACATCGTCCCGCGATTCGAATTGAACGGCCGCGATGGGGTGGCCGATGCGCAGCCGCAGCACCTGGCCCTGCTTGTTGACCACTTCCCGCGGCAGCAGCGCCGTGCGGAGGCGCGGGTGGACGATGCCGGCGAGTTGGAAGAAGGCGCTGTTGGAGCCTTCGAAGTACATCGGCAGCGCGGCGGCGCCGGTGCGTTTCACCAGGGCGGCGGCCGTGCGGTTCCAGCCGGGGTCGTGGATGCCGGGGTGGCGGAAGTGGATGTGGGAGACTTCGCCGGCCGGAAAAATCACCAGCATGCCGCCGCGTTCTAGCCATTCCAGGGCCTCGCGCAAGCCGCGGCGGTTGGCGCGGTGGGCCGATTCGCCGCCGAATGGATCGACCAGGATCAGCCAGGGCAGGACCTCGGGCAGCGAGGCCATCATGTTGTTGGCCAGCAGGCGGATGTCGGGCCGCACCTGCGCCAGCCGCCAGATGACCGCGGCGCCTTCGACCATGCCAAACGGATGGTTGGCGACGGCCACCACGGGGCCTTTTTTCGGGATGCGTTCCAGGTCGTCGTCCGAGACGTCCAGGCTGATGCACAACCGCTGAAAGAAATCGCCGATGAATTCCAGGCCGCCGGCGGAGCGCCGTGTCTCGTCACACAGGCGGTCCAGGTACTCCAGCTTCAACAGCTTGCTCAACGCGCCGGTCATGGGCGCCAGCAGCGGCCTGTTCACCATGCGCAGCAACGCGCCAGTAAACATACGTGGATCGCTGGGCGGGGGAAGGTTTGGAACTGGCATCTTCCTTCTTACAAGTACAGCAACAGATTAACGATCGTATGAACGCTTTATGAATTGGCCGTTCGGCGGCCATTGAATCACATCCGCCGACCAAACGCACGGCCTGCCGCAGCGGCCGAAGCTAGCGCCGGCTGCGTGCCGGTTTTGCGACAGCCTGTTAAGCTGGCAGCATGAGGATTTTCTTGTCCGTTTTGAGTTTATCTCTCCTTAGCCTCGCGGTGGGCGCACAGACGCCCGCCGCCCCTAGCCCGGCCAAGGCCGCCGCCAAAAAGGCGCCGGCGAAACAGGCCGCGCCCGCCGTGCCGAAGACGCCCCGGCCGGATGGGTTGTACACCACCATCTCCACGTCCGTGGGCGACATCACGCTGATCTTGTATGAGCAGCAGGCGCCGGTCACGGTGAAGAACTTCCTGTGGCTGGCCACGGGGCGCAAGTCGTGGGTCAATCCGAAGACCCAGCAGCGCGTCAGCCGCCCGTTATACAACGGGCTGACGTTCCACCGCGTGATCCCGGGCTTCATGATCCAGGGCGGCGATCCGACCGGAACGGGCATGGGCGGAACCGACGTCATCGCGGACGAGTTCAACCCGTCGCTGAAGTTCGACCAGCCGGGGCGGCTGGCGATGGCGAATGCCGGCCCGCATACCGGGAGCTGCCAGTTCTTCATCACCGATTCGGGACCCCGTCTGCCGACCCATCTGAACGGGAAACACCCCATCTTCGGGCAGGTCGTGGAGCACCAGGACGTGGTTGGGCAGATCGCGCGCGTGCCGGCCAACAGGGAAGGCAAACCCGACGTCCCGGTCATCATCAAGAAGGTCACCTTCGAGCGTTGGAAGGACGGCAAGGAAGCGCCGGTGTTTGCGCCCGCGGCCACCAAAGCCGGTGCAGCGAAGAAGAGCACCAGCGCTCCGGCGAAGAAGACAACCGCGGCCCCGGCCAAGTGAGGAGCGGGCGCGGCGGAGATTGTTAAACACGCCGGCATTACTCCTTGCGCAAGAACCGATCGCTGACGCGCGCGGCTCCGAAGCTGAGCCGTGACCGTTGTTACTGAGCCGCGACTGTTAAGGAGCGGATGCTTTGCGTGGTTCGTGTTGTTTCTGAGCCGCGACCGTCAGGCAGCGGATGCGCAATTATTTATGACGCTCTGTTTGGTCCGTAGCCGGTCGGGCCCGTGGTGCGCGCAGGCGGAGGCGATCCTCAGTGCGGCGCGGGCGCGGGTTCGGCCGATTTGGCGTCGCCGGGGGCGTCCATCGGCACCTCGGCGAAGAAGACCTCTTTTAGCGTACGGGCTTCGCGAATGCCCGAAATGTAGAGGTATGCGCTGCGCCGCCATTCGGTTTGAAAGTAGAAGAAACCGTGGGTCGATTCACCGGGCAGCAGGTTCTTGGCGCCCCAGGCGCGCGAGTCCAGTTCAACCTGCGATAGAGCATTGCCTTTATGCCTGGAAGGCAGTGGAATCGGCGAGGGGATGTTGGGCCGGTTGAGCGGGTTCTTAGGCGCAATCAGGTAAGGCAGGTCGCGCGGCGGCGTCGGTTCCAGGCGGATGCCGCCGGCGGCGGTGAATTCCACGTGAATCAGGTCCAGCAGCAGATTCTGGTTGCTTTTGTTGTCGATGATCAGCAGGACCGGCAGGATGCCGTACTGGTTGAGATTCACTTTGCCGAACAGCGGACGCGTGTCGTCGTCGCTTTCATAACGCACGGCGGCGAAGGTGATGTCGCCGATGGTCTGATGCGCGGGCCAGGCGGAAGCCGGCGCGGGGCGAAAGGGCTGCGCGGATTTGTCTTCCGCGGCGACGGTAAAGAGCGAAAGTAAAAGGGCGGGGATGACAAAAAGAGCTCTCATCGAGATGGGCTACCGGGCGCTGACGTTCCTGGCGTCTCCTCTGCTCCTACTGTATCTGGCCCTGCGGGTGGCGCGGGACCGGCGCTACGCGCGCGGGCTCGGCGAACGGCTGGGCCGCCTGCCGCGCTCGTTCCGGCAGACGGCGCCGGGGGCGATCTGGTTGCACGCCGTCTCGGTCGGCGAAGTGCTGACCGCCGTGCCGCTGTTGAAGCGCCTGCGGGCCGGCATGCCGTGGGCGCCGGTCTATTTGTCGGTAACGACGCTGGCCGGGCGCGCGATGGCCGGCGAGAAACTCGCCGGACTCGCGGCGGGCGTGTTCTATGCGCCGTTCGATCTGACGTTCGCGCTGCGCGCTGTGCTGCGGGCGTTGCAGCCGTCGCTGGTGGTCGTCATGGAGACCGAGATCTGGCCCAATCTGTATCGCGAAGCCCAGCGCAGCGGCGCGCAACTGGTGCTCGTGAACGCGCGCATCTCCGACCAGGCCATGCCCGCCTACCGGCGCTGGCGCTGGTTGTTCCAGGCGCCGCTCTCGCGGCCCGGCCGGATCCTGGCCCAGGACGAACGGGCCGCCGGGCGCTACCGCGAGTTGGGCGCGGCGCGGGTGGAGGCGGCGGGCAATCTCAAATACGATTTCGATCCCGAGGCCGCTCAGATTGCGCCCGAATTGGCCGCCTGGCTGGAGCGCCTCCAAGCCGGCCCGGTGTGGATCGCAGCCAGCACGATGCCTCCGGAACGCGCGGGCGATCCCGATGAGGACGATCTGGTGGTGGAGACGTTTCTGCGCCTGCGCGACGGATGCCCGCGCCTGCTGCTGGTCTGGGCGCCGCGCAAGCCCGAACGTTTCGACGCGGCGGCGCAACGGCTGCAGCGGGCCGGCATCGCGTTTGTGCGGCGTTCGCGCTGGCAGGGCGGGGCGCCGCTGGCGCTGCCCGGCGTGCTGCTGGTGGATACCATCGGCGAACTCGCCGCGCTCTACCGCCTGGGAGACGCGGTGTTCATGGGTGGGACGTTCCCGCATCGCGGCGGGCACAACCCACTCGAGCCGGCGGCCTTCGGCGTGCCAGTCGTGGCCGGCCCGCACATGGAGAATTTCACCGAAATCGCCGCCGATTTCGATGCGCAAGACGCCTGGATCCGCGTGCCGTCCGCGGACCGCCTGGCCGCGGCGATCGAGGAATTGCTGGGCGATGCCGCACGCCGCGAGGCGCTGGGGCAGCGCGCGCTCGCGCTCGCCCGGGCCCGGCGCGGGGCCAGCGTGCGCGCGGTGGAAGCGCTCAGGGCAAGCTATGAAGACGCGCTCAGCCGGGCGCTGCCAGTGCTCTGGAAACGCCTGCTATTGGGGCCGTTGACGCTGGTCTGGCGCGCAGGCCTGAGTCTCGATCGAGCATTCACATCAGCCCGCGCCCGGACGCCGCCGTGTCCCGTGGTGAGCGTCGGCAACCTCAGCCTGGGTGGCACCGGCAAAACGCCCTTCGCGGTGTGGCTGTGCGGCGAACTGAAACAGCGCGGCTGGCGCCCCGGCGTGCTGCTGCGCGGTTACCGGCGCAGCGGCGGCCCGGCGACGCTCACGGCCGCGCCCGGCTCCACGATGGCGGTCGAAGCCGCCGGCGAAGAAGCGCTGATCCATCTCCGCGCCGGCCACGCCGCCGTAGGCGTGGGCGCGGACCGCGCGCGCGCGTTGGCCGAGCTACAGGCCGGCCAGGGCATCGATTGCGCCGTGCTCGACGATGGCTTCCAGCACTGGCGTCTGCGGCGCGACTGCGACATCGTGCTGATCGATGCACTGGATCCGTTCCGCGGCGGCGTGGTGCCGCTGGGTCGTTTGCGCGAGCCGTTTTCCGCGTTGAAGAGGGCCGATGCCGTGGTCCTCACGCGGACCATCGCCGGCCGCTCCCACGCCGGTCTCGTGCGCGAAATCCGCCGCTGGAACGCCGCTGTGCCGGTGTTTTTCGCCCGTACCGTGGCCGCGGAATTGGCGGCGCTGCCCGCGGGCGCATTCTGCGCGCTGGGCAATCCCGGCTCGTTCCGGGCGACACTAGCGCAGGCCGGCGTGCAGGCCGCGTTCTTCGCGGTCTTTCCCGATCATCATCGCTACAGCCGGCGTGAAGTGCAGGAGTTGCTCGCGCGCGCGCCGGCGCTGGTGACGACGGAGAAAGACTGGCTGAACCTGCCGGCGGAATTCCAGAGCGACGCGCGTATCCGCGTGCTGCGGATTCACATCGAAGTGGACTGCGCCGACGAGTTGCTCAACCTGGTAGCAGCACGCCTTCAAGCCGCAGCAACTCGAGCTTGACCTCCAGGCCGCCACCGTAGCCGGTGAGGCTGCCGTTGGAGCCGATGACGCGGTGGCAAGGCACGAAGATCGGAAGCGGATTGCGGCCGTTGGCCGCGCCCACGGCGCGCACCGCCGCTGGTATCCCAAGCGCGCGTGCGATGTCCAGATACGTGCGCGTGTGGCCGTAGGGAATCTCTTCGAGCGCTTTCCAGACGCGGAGCTGGAACGGCGTCCCCGCGGGCCGCAGCGGAATGGAGAAGACCTCCCGCTCGCGCGCGAAGTACTCGTTCAGCTGTTTCACTGCTTCGGCAAGCACATGGTCGCTCGGGTCGCGCATCCACTCGAGTGGCCAGCCCGGTGGTGGCGTTTGCGGAGAAGCCGCGAACGACGCGCGTATCAGCGCCTCGCCGTCCGAGGCCAGGTAGAGCGCGATGTGATTCGCAAAAACGGCTGAGGTCCAGACTGGCATGGCGGCCGCGCGCGGCTAGTACAGTGTCTCAGTCGAGGATTGACAACGCCGGCCACGCGTCGTGTCGACCGAGCGTCGACACGAGTGTCGACGCGGCAGGCACGAGTGCCTGCGCCGCGGTGAATGGCCGGTGATTGTCAAAGAATCTGCGAGACATGCCACTAGGGGAGCCCGATCTCGCGCAGGAAGCGCGCGGCTTCTTCCGGCGGCGTGGGATTGATGTAAAACCCGGTGCCCCATTCGAAACCGGCGACGCGCGTCAGCTTAGGGATGATTTCGATGTGCCAGTGGTAATAGTCGTAGTCCGGGTCCTGCACCGGCGCCGTGTTCAGAATGAGATTGAAGGGCGGGAATTCGAGCGCCTTTTCCATCTTGCGCAGCAGCGCGCGCAGGACCCAGGCGAGGTTGTGCAGCGCGGCGTTGTCGATCTTCTCGAAGTGTGAGCCGTGGCGGCGCGGCATGATCCAGACCTCGAACGGGAAGCGCGAGGCGTATGGGCAAAGCACCGTGAAATGATCGGTTTCGAGCACTACGCGCTGCTGCGACTCCGCCTCGTGCTGGATAATGTCGCAGTAGATGCAGCGTTCGCGATAGTCGAAGTGGCGCTTGGCGCCTTCCATTTCCTCGATCACGCGCTTGGGCACGATCGGCAGCGCGATGAGCTGCGAGTGGGGGTGTTCGAGCGTCGCGCCGGCTCCCTCGCCGTGGTTTTTGAAGATCAGAATGTAGCGCAGCCGGAAGTCCTTCTTGAGATCCAGCATCCGGTCGCGCATTGCGAAGAAGAGATCTTCGTTTTCCTTCTCGGTCAGCGCGCCGGGCGTAGCCTTATGATTGGTCGTCTCGATGAAAACTTCGTGCGCGCCGATGCCGTTCATGCGGTCGTAGAGCCCCTCGCCCTGCCGGTCCAGCGTGCCCTCCACCCGCAGCGCGGGGAACTTATTGGGCACCACGCGCAGATGCCAGCCGGGCTGGTTGGGGCCGCCCGAAGTGCGATAGGCGAGAATCTCGGGCGGCGTCTTCGACTCATGCCCGACGCAGAACGGGCACAGGCGCTCGCCCGTGGGCACCACGCGCTCGCGCACGAAGTCCTCCGGGCGCCGCGCCCGATCGGTGGAAATGATGACCCATCGGCGGGTGATTGGGTCTTTGCGAAGCTCTGGCAACGTTTTCTCCCAGGCCTGGAAATGGCAAGCAACCAGAATATATGATTTAGACCCGACCGCTTTCCAATGACCATGCATCGGGCTGATGTTCGATCCGCGGCGGGTTCGAGAAGACGACCGTGACCAGGTCGAATCGGATCGCCTGGACATCGATGCGCGCGCTGCGCGCCCAGGCCCGCGCCGCCCGGCGCTGCGCGACCTGTTTGATCACGTCCACCGCGCGTTCGGGCGATCCATGCTCCTCGCCCTGGCGCGACTTCACCTCGACGAACACCGTGCGCTCGCCGTCCGTGGCCACAATGTCGACCTCGGCCAGCCTCGGGCCGGTCCAGTTGCGTGCGAGCAGGCGGTAACCCTGTTTCTGCAGATAACGCTGGGCCAGGTCCTCGGCGCGCCGCCCCAGCGCGCGCTGCGGCGTGAGGCGTCCGCGCGTGGCGCGCGCGCGCAGTGCATCGATCCGCCCCAGCAGCCAGGCGAAAGCCCGCGCCGTAAGCCCCGCATGCAGGCCCGCGCGGCCGGATGAGTGTCCATACTTCGCGGTCACTCGGCCTATTTCAGAACTTCGAACTCGAACTCCATCACCTTGCCGCGCACCACGTAGCACAGGTAGTACTCCCAGAAGCGGCGAAAGCGCGGGAAGGCGTTGACCAGCAGCTCGAAGCCCAGATACCTCCATCCAGCCAGTAGCCGCACGTGGACTTTCTTCTCCCGAAAGCGGGCCTCGGTGTAGTAGCCGTAGCCGGCGTTGTCCGCGCTGAAGTAGCGGAATGAGAAGGAATTCAGGTGCCAGCGGTGGGTGGGATCGCAGAAGGACGAGAAGTCGGTGTAATGCGGCGTAACGATCAGCACCGTGCCGCCGGCGCGCACCAGCCGGTGGAACTCCTCCAGAGCGCGGATCACGTTAGACAAGTGCTCGATGACATGGATCGCCTGCAGGCGGTCGAAGGAGTCGTCGCGGAAGGGGTATGGAAAATGGTCCAGGTCGCACAGCACGTCGGCGCGCGTGCGCGGATTGCGGTCGATGCCGATCGCGCCCGGCAATTTGTTGATGCCGCAGCCGACGTCGAGAATGCGGGGCGTTGTGCCGGAACCCACCAGACCAGTGTAGCCGGGCACGGCCGGGCCGGCGCTATTTACAGACCTCGGTCAGGCACTCCTCGATCAGCTCCAGCCCGAAGTCGGCCTGGTCGCGGGTGAGCACCAGCGGCGGCGCCAGGCGAATCGAATTCTGGCCCGCGCCGAGCACCAGCATGCCGCGCCGGAAGGCCATCTCCACCAGCCGATTGCGCGTGTCGACGTCCTTCTCCTTGCCGGCCTGGTCGCGCACGATCTCAACGCCCAGCATCAGCCCCAGCCCGCGCACGTCGCCCACAACGCGGAAGCGCGCCGGCCAGCTCCGCATGCGCTCCAGCATGTACGCGCCGAGGCGCGCCGCGTTGTCGATCAGCCCCTCCTCCAGCAGCGCGATGGTTGCCAGCGCGGCTTCGACCGAGACCGGGTTGCCGCCGAATGTCGAGGCGTGCGAGCCGGGCGTCCACTGCATGTACTGCGCCTTGGCCACGGTGGCGCTCAGCGGCAGTCCGCTGGCGATGCCCTTGGCCAGCGTGACGATGTCCGGATCGACGCCGAAATGCTGGTAGGCGAACATTTTGCCGGTCCGCCCCATACCGCTCTGCACCTCGTCGCACACCAGCAGAATGCCATGGCGTTGCGCCACCGCCGCCAGTTCGTCGAGGAACTTCTTCGGCGGCACCAGGTAACCGCCTTCGCCCTGGACCGGTTCGACGAAGATCGCCGCGACCTCATCGGCCGGCACAATCGTCTTGAAAAGCTGATCTTCGAGGATCTTCACGCACTCCACGTGACAGCTCTCGACCTGCTTGCCGTAGGCGCAGCGGTAGCAATACGCGTAGGGAATGTGCGTCACCCCGCCCAGCAGCGGCGCGAAGCCGCGTTTCTGGACACTCTTCGAACCGGTCAGCGAAAGCGCACCCATGGTGCGCCCGTGAAAGCCGCCCAGAAAAGCGATGAATTTGTCGCGCCCGGTGTGGTAGCGCGCCATCTTGAGCGCCGCTTCAATCGCCTCCGCGCCCGAGTTGCCGTAATAGACGCGCCGCGGCTCGAGCGCCGGGTCGCCGCCCGTCACCAAACTCGCCAGCTTTTCGCCCAGTGCGACCATGTTCTCGTAGTAGAAATCGGTTCCCGACATGTGCAGGAACTTCTCGGCCTGCCGGCGGATCGCCTCGACCACGCGCGGATGGGCGTGACCGGTGGCGCAGACCGCGATGCCCGCGTTGAAATCCAGAAACCGGTTGCCATCCACGTCCTCGACGATCGCGCCTTCGCCGCGCGCGATCACCAGCGGGTAGGTCCGCGTCGAAGACGGAGAAAGGATCGCCAGGTCCCGTTCCACCACCGCCCGGGCCTTCGGCCCCGGCAGTTCGGTGACGAGATTCGGCAGATCGTGACGTATGGAAACTGGTGTGTTCATCGCACTCCCTCCAGACACTGAAATCGGGAATTAAATGGGCGGCCGAACGGCCGGATGCGCGGGCTTGGCGACGTGCTAGTCGCTCGCGTAGAGGGAGGGCCGGACCGTGGCTGGTTTCAGCACCACAGATCCATTGTACGGGAGCCGGCGGCCGGTGGTGTCCTAAATCTGTGTTGGGGTCAAGACAGCAACCGGTCACGTCCGGACGATTCGGGAGCTACTGGGACAAAGCCTGGATTGTTACGGATGGCGAAGGAAATAGGACCAAATCGCGCCGGCAATCCCAAACACCGCTACGCACACGACGAGACAATCGGATAGACTGAGTGTTCTCACTCGTGCTCGGATCTCGCAAATGGCAGAAAGTCGGGCTGGCCGCGAACTTGGCCGGGGCAGTGTTGCTGTGGCTCTCATTTCAGGCGACCTCTTCCAATCTCAAGATCGTCACCACTACCGACCATCGTACCGCTCTTTGCGCTGCTGGCAGAGCGTTGATCGTAGACGATCCACTCCACGGCGGTACTGCATTTGGGGTTGCTCGATGTCCTGAGTGGGAAAACGCCCGCCCTGCCGCAGTCGTCAATGTCGAACTTCCGTTCCTTGTCACGCTTGGCTTCATCCTACTCCTATTGGGGTTCGCGGTTCAGTACTTTTCTATCCCGAATCCAGAAACGATTGAGCATCTCAGGGAAGAACTCAAATTGCTGCGGAAGCTGCGCAAGAAGCAATCCTGAGCCACACCCCTTGCGATTCCCCGCAACGCCGCCTCGGCGTGGCCCTGTCGGCTCGGTTACAATCGCGCCAGGGAGCAGCAAAGGCATGAAACTGGCTTTGGAGCTGACACCGGCGGAGGCGAAACGCAGGATCGAGGCCGGCGAGGCCATCGCGCTGATCGACGTGCGCGAGCCGGGCGAGCACTTCATCTGCTCCCTGCCGGGCGCGGAGCTGATTCCCATGAACACGGTGCCCGGTCATCTGGCGGAGCTCGACGAACAGGCCGATGAGAAACTGCTCGTCGTGTACTGCCATCACGGTCTGCGCAGCCTGAACGCGGTGCGCTGGCTGAGAGAGCAGGGCGTGGAAAACTGCCAGTCGCTGGCCGGCGGCATCGACCGCTGGAGCGCGGAAGTGGATCCGGCGGTGCCGCGGTACTAAACAGAGCGTCATAAATAATTGCGCATCCGCTCCCTGACGGTCACGGCTCAGAAACAACACAAGAACCGCTCACTGACGGCCGCGGCTCAGCAGCGATTGGGGAGCAGCGTGCCGACCGCTCCTTCACAGTCGCGGCTCAGTAACGCAAGTCTCCGCGACAGGCCACTAGCCTGCATAGATCGCCGCTGCCGTCAGGCGAGTCCTGAACCGGCATCCGCGGCGGAGCCTCAGCTCGCACGTGGACCCGCTCGGGAGATTAGGCGTAGAATCGCCGTTGCAGCATTGAATTCAGGCCGGCAGGAGCTCATGAAGATCTCACGACGCCGTCTCACCCTCGCCGCTCTGGCCGCCTCCACCGGAGCATTCCCATCCATGGCCAACGAATCCGCCGCACCGCCGCAACCCGCCTATGGCGGGCCGCTCGAGAAGTTCTCCGGCCAATACCAGCCGGCCGATTTCGATTCGCTGGCCTACTCGCGCGAGCGCTGGCAATCCACGCCGCGGGCGCTGGGCTTCGACGCGCGTTCGAAGCAGGACGCCCTGGCGTGGCAGCGCAAGCTGCGCGTGCGTCTGGCCGAGTGTCTGGGCGGATTCCCGCAAACGCGATCTCCGCTGCAGGCGCGGACGCTAGAAGTGCGGGATCTCGCCACGCACCGGCGCGAGGCGCTGCTGTTCGACTCGCGGCCGGGCCTGAGCGTGTTCGCTTATCTGCTGACGCCCAAACCGGTGCGCGAGCCCATGCCGGTGGTCATCTGCCTGCCCGGACACGGGCGCGGCGTGGACGACATTGCGGGGATCGACCCGAATGGGCGCGACCGGTCGGAGAAAACCGGTTACGCCTACGACTACGCCGTCCAGGTGGCGGAGCACGGCATGGCCGCGCTAGCCATCGAGATGCTCGGCTTCGGTTGCCGCCGCGATCCCGATGCCCGCCACAAGGGTCCCGAGGCCAGTTCCTGTCAGCCGGCCGCCGGCGCGGCGCTGCTCGTGGGCGAGAGCATGGCCGGCTGGCGCACCTGGGACGTGCTGCGGGCCTGCGACTTCATCGCCACGCGCAAAGACCTGGACGCCAACCGCATCGGCTGCCTGGGCATTTCAGGCGGCGGTACGGTGACGCTCTATGCCACCGCGCTCGAGCCGCGCATCCGCGCGGCGTTCATGAGCTGCTCGCTGTGCACATTCCGCGATTCGATTCTTTCGATTTCCCATTGCATCGACAATTACGTGCCGGGCATTCTCAAGTGGGGCGAAGCAAGCGACATCGCGGGGCTGATCGCGCCGCGTCCCTTCTTCGCCGAATCGGGCATCGACGACCCGATCTTTCCCCTGGCCGGCTCGCGCGAAGCGTTCGAGGCGCTGCGGCGCGTCTACGCAACCTTCGGACAGCCGGAACTCTGCGCCCGCGAGGAGTTCGCCGGCGGTCACGAGTTTCACGGAGTGCAAGGCCTGGAGTTCCTGCGGCGACATCTGACGGCGTAGGATGAAGCGACCCGCTCGGGAACGCGATCGTGTCCGCTGCGTTATCGAACATTGACGCGGGACTGTTAGGCTGGAGCGTTCAACGACATGCGCATAACCATGCTCGGGGCCGGCTATGTGGGCCTCACCACCGGCGCCGCCCTCGCCTACCTGGGGCACGACGTCTGCTGTCTCGATAAAGACGAAAGCAAAATCGAGCGGCTGAAGCAGGGCCAGCCGCCGCTGTATGAGCCACATCTTCAGGAGCTGCTCCAGCTCAGCGGCGCCCATCTGCGCTTCACCTCGGACTATGCCGCCGCCATCCCCGAAGCCGAGATCGTCTTTATCGCTGTCGGCACGCCGCCCCGCGCCGACGGCAGCCCCGACCTGCGCTTCGTGCGCGCCGCGGCCGAAGAGGTAGGGCAGAATCTGGGCACGGGCTACACCGTCGTGGTCAACAAATCGACGGTGCCGATCGGCAGCGGCAAGTGGGTCCGGATGGTCATTCAGGCGGCCTACTTCGAGCGTCATGGCCGCGACGCCGAGGGCCTGGTCGGCGTCGGATCGAACCCCGAGTTCCTGCGCGAGAGTTGCGCCGTCCACGACACCTTGTATCCCGATCGAATCGTCATCGGCGCGGCCGATCCGCGCGTGCTGGAGCGGCTGATCGCGCTCTACCAGCCGCTGATCGACCAGAGCTTCGAACCGCCGCCGTTCCTGCCGCGGCCCGAGGGCATCGCTCCGGTGCCGCTGGTAACCACCGATCCAGCCTCGGCCGAGCTGATCAAGTACGCCGCCAACGCGTTCCTGGCGCTGAAAATCAGCTACATCAATGAAATCGGCAACCTGGCCTCGCGCGTGGGCGCGAACGTGCAGACCGTGGCCCAGGGCATCGGCATGGATAAACGCATCGGCCCGCGCTTCCTTCAGGCCGGCCTGGGCTGGGGCGGTTCGTGTTTCGGCAAGGATACTTCGGCCATCCTCACCACCGCCTTCGAGCACGGCATCTCGATGCCCATCGTGCGAGCGGCGCGCGAAGTCAACCGCCAGATGAGAGTGCAGGTGCTCGAAAAACTGCTCTCGGTTCACGGCGCGCTCGAAGGGAAAAAGATTTCGCTGCTGGGCCTGTCTTTCAAGCCCGAGACCGACGACCTGCGCGACGCTCCGGTGATCGAAATCATTCGCCGCCTGCTCGACCACGGCGCCCGCGTCAGCGCCCACGACCCCAAGGCCGCCGAGGCCTTCCGCCTGCAGCAGCCCGACATGGCCGAGGTGGAGCTCGCCGCCGGGCCCGAAGCGCTTTTTGAAGGCGCCGACGCCATCGTTCTGGTGACCGAATGGAAGCAGTACCTGGGACTCGATTGGGCCGGTTTGCGCCCGCGCATGCGCGCGCCGGTTCTGGTCGACGGGCGCAACGCGCTCAATCGCGTCGAAATGGAAGCCGCCGGCTACCGCTATCTGCGAATTCCCTGAGCGGCGCGTCCGACCTTTCGTGTAGATTCTGGAAATGCGTTCCCGGACGCTCTGGATTGTGGCGGCCGTCCTCACCGTGGCCTGCGCCGCGTACCAGCGCGTGACCGGGCCGACGTGGCCGGCGCGCGGGACCGTCGAGCTGGCCGGCGAGGAGATCCGCTACCGGCTGCCGCGCAGCCATGCCGGTCCCGGCGATGCCGCCATCGCCGTGCGCGCGCCCACCGACGCGCGCGGCACGCTGTCGTTTCGCCGTCACGCGACGAACGATGCCTGGACCAGCGTGGCCATGCTGCGCCGCGGCGACGAACTCACAGCGCTGCTGCCGCATCAGCCGCCGGCCGGGAAACTCGACTACTCGATTTTCGTCATCCGCGCCACGGAGGGCGTCGCGTTGGGCGGCCCGATCACCCTGCGCTTTCGCGGCGACGTGCCGCCGTGGGTGCTCGTGCCGCACATCCTGCTGATGTTCCTGGGCATGCTGTGGGCCACCCGCGCCGGGCTCGAAAAGCTTGCGTCCGAGCCGCGGTATGCCGGGTTCATCGTGTGGACTCTAATTCTGCTCGGCGTGGGCGGACTGCTGCTCGGTCCGGCGGTGCAGAAATTCTCCTTCGGCGAGTGGTGGACCGGCTGGCCCTACGGCACCGATCTGACCGACAACAAGACCGCCGTCGCCTGGCTGGCGTGGGTCGTCGCGTGGTTTGCCAATCGGCGCTCGCCGCGCTCCGCGGGCTGGTGGGTCGTCGCCGCAGCCGTACTCACCCTGGCCGTCTTCGCCATTCCGCACAGCTTGTTCGGCAGCGAAATCCGCAACCGGTAGTTCCTGGTCTCTTGTTCGTTTTTTCAATGTCCATTTTTGAGGGAACCTTCGGCTGCGCGCTAGCGTACTCGTTTTTGAACGCGAGGTTTCGAGCATGGCAACAAATGGCAAAAACGGAAAGAACAAGAAATGGCGTAAGCGTCTGATCTGGCTGGGCGTGGTCGTGGTTCTGCTGGGCGGCGCCGGTTACGGCGTCCGGGCGGCGCTGAAGCCCGACAATAAGATCGATCCCTCTAAGATCGCCAGCATCGAGCGCGGCAGCATCGCCCGCAGCGTTGTCGCCACCGGTAAGATCGAGCCGCGTTCCACCGTCGAGGTCAAGTCCAAGGCCAGCGGCATCGTCAAGAAACTGTATGTCGACTACAGCGCCTCCGTTCATCAAGGCCAGCTTCTGGCCGAGTTGGACAAGGAATTGCTCGAAGCCGCAGTCCGCGAATCCAAGGCCAATCTGCAGGCCGCCCAGGCCGCCGAAGAGTCCGCCATGGCTTCGCTCGAGCGCAATAAGGTCGATGCCGAAGGCCCGGATCTGCCCTTCCTGACTTCCGCCATGGGCCGCGCGCGCCAGTTGTTCAAGGATGGCCTGCTGGCCAAGAACAGCGTCGAAGACGCCGAAAAGGCCTATCAGATGGCGCTCAACAAGCAGTCCTCGGCGATCCGCAATCTCGCCGTCTCCCGCGCCGAAATCGCCAAGGCCAAGGCGCAGGTCGCGCAGGCCACCGCCGCTCTCGAGCGTGCCGATGAAGACCTCCGCAATTCCACCATCGTCAGCCCGATCGATGGTCTCGTGCTTTCGCGCGACGTCGAGGTGGGCAACGCCGTCAGCTCCATTCTGGTGCTCGGTTCGCAGGCCACGCTGCTGTTCACTCTCGGCGACGTCAGCGATGTGTTCGTGCGCGGCAAGGTCGACCAGGCCGACATCGGCAAGGTCTATCTCGGCCAGCCCACGCACATCACCGTCGAGAGCTTCCGCGACCGCAAGTTCGAGGGCAAGGTTTACCAGATCAGCCCGCTGGGCGTCGAGAAAGAGAATGTGACCACCTTCGAGGTCAAGGTCTCCATCGCCAATCCCGGCCGCGAGTTGAAGGCCAAGATGAGCGCCAACGCCGAGATCATTCTCGAAGAGAAGCCCAACGTCCTGCTGGTGCCCGAAGCGGCCATCCTCTACGACAAGGACCGCAAGGCGTCGGTCGAGATCCCCGACCTGACCGCCGAAAAGGGTCGCAAGAAACTGCCGGTGCAGCTCGGCATCAGCAACGGCGTCAAAACCGAACTCGTGGCCGGCCTCAAAGAAGGCGCCAAGGTCATCCTCCAATAGCCGGGCCCCGGTTGCTGCATACGTCAGGAAGTGCGCCGTGAGCTTCGCCGATTTATTGAAGGACACCTGGCAGACGCTCACCGCGCACAAGCTGCGCACGGGGCTGACCATGTTCGGCCTCGCGTGGGGCGTAGTGTCCATCACGCTCATGACCGCCGCCGGCGACGGCTTCCGCGAGGGCCAGCGCCGCGTGATGGAAAAGTTCGGCGACAACATCGTGATCGTGTGGCCCGGCCGCACGTCGCTGCAAGCCGGCGGCGAGCGCGCGGGGCGCAGGATCTGGTGGACCACCCGCGACCACGAAGCGCTCGCGCCGATGTGCCCGTCCTGCCTTTACATCATGCCCGAGCTGACGCGCGGCTCGACCCCCGTCCGCAGCGCCTACAACAGCGCGCTGCTGCTCATCTCGGGCTCGCAGCCGCCGTATCAGCAGATCCGCTACCTGCCCGCTGCCGAAGGCCGCTTTTTCTCCTGGGCCGATGATCGCGAAGGCCGCCGCGTGGCCTTTCTCGGCACGGAGGCGCGTAAGCAACTTTTCGGCCCGCGGGCGGCTCTCGGCGAGCGCATCTCCATCGGCGGCTTCCCCTACGAAGTGATCGGCGTCATGCAGCACAAGGAACAGGACTCCGATTACGACGGGCGCGACGTACAGAAAATTTTCGTGCCTTACAGTGCCATGATCCGCGACCTGCCCAACAAGCCGCCGATGCCGCCCGAAACCATCGACCAGTTCATCGTCAAAGCCCGCTCCATGGAGGTGCACGAGGATTGCATCAAGGAACTGCGCCGCGCGCTGGCGGTGCTGCACGGCTTCGATCCCAACGACAAGGAAGCGGCCAACACGTGGGACACCGTGCGCGAAACCAAAGGCTTCATCAGCATGGCCAACGGCATGAAATTCTTCCTCGGCGCGATGGGTGTCATCACGCTGCTCTTAGGCGGCATCGGCACGATGAACGTGATGCTCGTCGCCGTGCGCGAGCGGACCCGCGAGATCGGCCTGCGCCTCGCCGTCGGCGCCACCCGCGGCCAGATTCTGCAGTTGTTTTTCCTCGAGACATTCCTCATCGTCTTCGGCAGCGGCGCGGTCGGCTTCGGCCTGGCGCATGGCTTGTGCGCCTTCGTCAATACGCTCAAGATGCCGCCCTATTTCGCGGGACTGATCGCCACCTGGCAGGTCAGTCTCGCCTGCGTCCTGCTGCTGGGCCTGGTGGCGTTCCTTTCGGCTCTCTACCCGGCTTCGCGCGCCGCTTCGGTCGACCCGGTCGAGGCGCTGCGTTGGGAAGCGGGCGGGTAGGCGCTATGAAGAGAGAGATCCTCATCCAGGCCTGGATCAGCTTGCTGCGCAATCCCACCCGCAGCGTCCTTACCATGCTCGGCATCGTCTGGGGCATCGCCGCCGTCACGCTTCTGCTGGCCTATGGCGACGGCTTCCAGCACGTGATGGTCGGCTTGTTCGACAACTTTTCCAAGACCGCCGTCATCGCATTTCCCGGCCAGACTTCGATGCAAGCCGGCGGCGAGCGCGCCGGCCGCCGCATCCAGTTCGAGCAGGAAGACATCGACCTCGCCAAGGCCGAGTCGCCGGCCATCCGCCGCATCTGCATGGAGCTCGTCCGCCGGCCGCGGATCGGCTACCAGGACCGCTCGTTCGACATTCAACTGCGCGGCGTGTGCGCCGATTATGGCGAGATCCGCTCCGAGGTGCCGATCGAAGGCCGTTGGTTTAGCCGGGAGGACGAGCAGGAGCGCCGCCACGTGGCGTTTCTCGGCGATTGGGCCAGGAACAAACTCTTCAGCGGCCGCCCCGCCATCGGCGAGGAGATCACGATTCAGGGCATGCGCTTCAGCGTCATCGGCCGCATGGAACAGAAGATGTCCTTCGGCAACTACTACGGCCCCGACGACCGCGCCGTGTTCATCCCCTACTCGACCATGGGCGAGCTGTTCAACACGCGCTATCCCGGTAATCTCGTCATCCAGCCCATTTCAGGCCGCTTCGAGGACGCCGCCGACACGCAGTTCCGCGAATCCATCGCCCACCGCAAGGGTTTCGACCCCAAGGATAAGCGCGCCATCGAGACCTTCGGCACATCCGACATGCGACCCATCGTTGACGGTCTCACCATCGGCCTGCGCGGCTTGCTGCTCTTCGTCGGCTCCTTGACGCTGGCCATCGGCGGCATCGGTTTGATGAACATCATGCTCGTCGCCGTGAGCGAGCGCACGCGCGAGATCGGTCTGCGGCGCGCCCTGGGCGCCACGCGGCGCTCCATTGCCGGCCAGTTTCTCACCGAAGCCATCGTGCTCACGCTGCTCGGCGGAGTGCTCGGCGTGGCCGTTTCCTACGCCTTCGTCGCCCTCATGCCGCCGCTGCCGCTGCTGGGTGAAATCTTCGAAGACAAGACCGGCAAAACCGATCTGCACCTGGTCATTCAGATGCACAGCATGCTTGCCTCGGTGGTCGTGCTCTTTGTCGTCGGCGTGGTCAGCGGCCTGATTCCGGCGCTGCGCGCGGCCTGGCTCGATCCCGTGGAAGCGTTGCGGGTGGAGTAGAGCGGCGTCCCGCGTTGCCGCTCGTTGCAGAGCCGCGTTTTGTTTCTGAGCCGTGTTTTGTTTCGGAGCCGCGACCGTCAGGGAGCGGATGTTCGTTGTTTCCAAGCCGCGACCGTGAGCAAGCGGTCCTGTCGGAGCATTTTTCAACTGCTTGCTAAAACGGCGCCCGCCAGCGCAACTCGGGAAACTTCGCGTAGTCGCGATCCAGCGTGATCCACTCGCAATCCGCTTCGATCGCCAGCGCGGCGAACCATGCGTCCTGCACGAGATTGCCGCGCGCATTCGAGGCTCGGCACAGGTCGGCGAAGATGCTCCAATGGCGCACTCCAGGCTGGAACATCCGGCAGTTGGGATGGCGCAACAACGCGCTGGCGAATTCCAGCGGCCCAGCCGCCGAGTCCGGGCTGCGGAAGACGCGCGGGTTTGTCGCGATACGGACGACGGCAGCGAGAGCTTGCGGACACATCCCGAACGGGGCCCCATCGACTTGCGCTCCAAGCCAGCGTTTGTATCGCTCGTCGCCGCAGGCATCGGGACGGTATGCGTAAAGCAGGACGTTGACGTCCGGCAGGATCATCCCTATCCCTTCCACCCGTCGGCTTCCATGATGTCCAGCAACGCCGCACCGTTGTTCAGGTCAACTCCCGGCATCACGCCGCCGGTCTGTTTTGAAACCGGCAGCACGAACTTCTTCTGGTGTGGACGGCGGACGGGCTGCGCCAGCGCAAGCCGCAGACCCTGGTCGATCAGCGACGTCAGCGTCTGCCCGCGCCGCCGCGCCTCGCGTTTGGCCTGTTCGAGTAACCCGTCCTCCAGCCGCACTGTCGTCCTCATATGTCTAGACATACCACAACCGCGTCCGCCTGTCACTGCGCTCGCGGGCCGTACTGCAGCACCTGCGCGCGCTCCAGCGTCACCAGCCCGCTGCCTCCGCTTTCGATCATCATCGCGTCCAGCTCGGGCAGGAACGCGTCGATCTTTTCCTGCGCGTCGACGATCTCCACCACGTAGCTCAGGTCGCTCGACAGCTCCAGCAGCTTCGTCGTGTGCAGCCGGCTCGAATGCCCGTAGCCCAGCGGGCCCCGCAGCACCGTCGCCCCGGCCAGGTGCGCCTGGCGCGCCCGCAGAACGATCGCTTCGTACAACGGCTTGTGGCCCAGCCGGTCGCTCTCGCCGATGAAGACGCGCAGCAGAACGGCTTCGTGTGGAACTTGCATGCTCCCGCTCCTATCGCTGGTTCAACGCGGACGCCAACGCGTGGCCCAGCCACACTCCCACCAGACACAGCAGCACCGATGCCGTCGCATTCATCGCCGCCGCGCCCCACTGCCGGTCCTCCACCAGGCGCAGCGTCTCCAGGCTGAACGTCGAGAACGTCGTGTATCCGCCGCAGATGCCCGTCATCACCAGCAGCCGCGCCTGTGGCGCCACCAGCAGCCTTCCGTCCGGCCCGCTCAGTGTTGCGAAAAAGCCGATGAACGCCGAGCCCGTCACGTTGATGAACAGCGTGCCCCAGGGAAAGCCCTCCCCCGCGTGGCTGCCGAACCACAGCGCCACGAAGTACCGCACCACGCCGCCCGTGGCCGCGCCCAGAGCCACCGCCAGCCAGCCGGGGAATCCTGTCAACGCCCGCTCATCCTCATTCCTAATGATTATTGCAAACCCTCCCGCTGCGCCTGATTCCGCATGCGCGCGCAATCCCGCCCCTCGAACGAAGTACACTGGCACCATGCACGCGCACGCCAAACTTACGGGCAAACGGATCGCCATTTTCGTCGATCAGATGTACCAGGAAATGGAGGTCTGGTACCCCTACTACCGCCTCATCGAAGAAGGCGCGGAGGTGCATCTGGTGGGCGACCAGGCGGGCAAGACGTATCTCAGCAAGGTCGGCTACCCGGCCCTCTCCGTCAAGTCCTACACCGACCTCAACGCCGCCGACTACGACGGCGTTGTCGCCCCCGGCGGCTACGCGCCCGATTTCATCCGCCGCCACGCCAAGGCCAACCAATTCATCGCCGAAATCAACCGCCAGGGTAAACTCGTCGCCGCCATCTGCCACGGCCTGTGGTGCTGTGTTTCGGCCGACGTGCTGCGCGGCCGCCATTGCACCAGCTTCTTCTCGATTAAGGAGGACGTGTGCAACGCCGGCGGCCTGTGGGAAGACAGCGAGGTCGTGGTCGATGCCAATCTCGTCTCCTCGCGCAAGCCCGACGACCTGCCCGCGTTCGTCTTCGCCGCCATCGGCGTTCTCGCGCGCCAATAGGCAACGCATGGCACCGGAAGTGGCGATCGCGGTCTCCGCGTTGACGAAGAATTACGGCAAGGTCGAGGCCGTGCGCGGCATCGATTTCGAAGTCGCTCGCGGCGAGGTCTTCGGCCTGCTCGGACCTAACGGAGCAGGGAAGACCACCACCGTGGAAATCCTCGAAGGCCTGCGCCCACGAAGCGGCGGCGAGGTGCGTGTGCTGGGCTTCGACCCCGAAGACGAAACCATGGCCGTGAAGGACCGCATCGGCGTCTGTCTCCAGGCCACCCGCCTCTCCGACAAAATCACGGTCGAGGAATCGCTCCAGCTTTTCGCCGCATTTTACACCCGCTCGGCTGACACCACCGCGCTGCTCAAGCGGCTCCAGTTGTGGGACAAGCGCAAGGCCTACTACACCACCCTCAGCGGCGGCCAGAAGCAGCGTCTCGCGATCGCCCTGGCCATGGTCAACGAGCCCGACATCGTTTTCCTCGACGAGCCCACCACCGGCCTCGACGCGCAGGTCCGCCGCGAAATCCATACCCTCATCGCCGAGCTGAGCGACCGCAATACGACCATCCTGCTGACCACCCATTACATCGAGGAGGCCGAGCAGCTCTGCCAGCGCGTGGCCATTATGGACGAGGGCCGTATCATCGTCCAGGGCACGCCGCGCGAGCTGCAGGAACGCGTTATCGGCAAGAGCCGCGTCGAGATCCTGTGCCAGAACGCGTTGCCCGAGGGCCTGCCGCCGGGCTGGCCCGCCGAAGACGCCGTGCACTTCACTCCCGGCCGCTGCCAGCTCGTCGCCGAAACCGAATACCCGGCCCGCGCCGTCGTCGAGCTCGTCAAGTGGGTCGACGGCTGCGGCGCCGGCCTCAGCGACATCCACATTAAACGGCCCACGCTCGAGGACGTCTTTATCGAATTGACCGGAAAAACTCTTCGCGACTGAGCCCTATTCCATCGTGCGTATGAAACCCTACATCGCCTACATCCGCACCACGCTGCGCCTCACCGGCCGCGAGCGCATCGTCATTTTCTTCAACTACCTTTTCCCGCTGGCATTCCTCATCGGCCTCGGCGAGATCATGGGCCCGGTGCCGGTCTTTGCCCTGGTGCTGACCCTGAACATTCTCGGCACGGGTTTCTTCGGCGCCGGCATGCGCGCCACCATGGACCGCGAAGCCGGCATTCTGCGCCGCTTCAAGGTCGCCCCGATCACGCCTGGCCCGATTCTGGTCGCCTCGATGGTCACCGGCTGGGTGGTGTTCGTGCCCGCCCTGATCGGCTTCATCGCCATCCTGAATCTGCGCTACCACATGCCCCTGCCGCCGAACATCTTCTCGCTGTTCGTCTTCCTCAGCCTGGGCGTCGTGGCTTTCCGCTCCATGGGCATGATCGTCGCCTCCGTCGTCAATTCGATGCAGGAGAGCCAGATCATCGTCCAGTTGCTCTACATGCCGATGCTGCTGCTCAGCGGCGCCACCATTCCGCTCACCATCATGCCCGACTGGCTCCAGACCGTAGCCCAGTTTCTTCCTTCCAATTACTTGAACCTCGGCATGCAGGGCATCCTGCTGCGCCGCGAGTCGCTGGCCCAGAACTGGCAGGCCGTCGCCGCGCTCGTCGCCACCGCCCTGCTGTGCTTCTTCGTCAGTCTCAAACTTTTCCGTTGGGAAAAAGAAGATCGCCTCAAGCCCTCGGCCAAGCTGTGGGTCCTGGCCGCGCTGCTGCCCTTCGTCATCGCCGGCGCCTGGCAGGTCTACGACCGCGGCAACCTGCGCAAGGTTCAAATTCTGGCCCACCAGGCCCGCCGCAACGTCTCCTGGCTCGTGCGCGATGCCCGGATTTTCACCGGCGACCGCGTTATCGAGCGCGGCTCATTGCTGATCCGCAATGGCGTCGTCGAGCGCATCTACGAGGGCGATTCGCCCTCCGCCGGCGACCTCAACGCCGAAGGAATCGCCGCCGCCGGCAAGACCGCGCTGCCCGGCTTGATCGACGCCGAAGTCGTCCTCGCCATGAACGCCGGCCTCAGGCCGGGTTCCATGAAGGACGTCAGCGCCGCCGCCGAAAACGCCCTGGCCGCGTACCTCTATTCCGGCGTAACCGGCATCGGCTCCATCGGGCTGCCCCCTCAAATTGAGAAGCTCGTCGAGAGCCGCTTCGTCAGTGGAGAGAAACTCGGCGCCATGGTTCTGCGCTCGGCCGTCGCGCCCGCGCAGGGCCCCTGCCGCATGACCGAGCTCAGCTTCAGTCAGGCTTCCGCCGAACGCGCGGCCGGTGATTTGAGTCTGTTGAAGGAGACGCTGGTCGAAGAGGTGGCGCCGCGTGCCCTGCTCACCCGGCTCGAATCTTCCTATCGCGATCTCGAACCGCACGGCGCCGGCGTGCCGTCGCTCGAAACCGCGCAGCGCTCCATCATGGCCGCGCGCGCTCATGGCACCAAGCTCGCCGCGGCCACGCTTTCCGGAACGGCGCTGCTGGTCCACGGCCCCATGCTGCATCACGAACTGCGTCTGCTGGTCCAGGCCGGCCTCACGCCTCTCGAGGCCCTGCGTGCGGCCACTTCCGATGCGGCCGATTGCCTCGGCGCACCGCGCGCCGGCCGCCTGGGCCCCGGCGCCGACGCCTCTCTCGTTCTGGTGGAAGGCAATCCCGTCGAAGAAATCTCCAGCACCGAACGCATCGTCGAGGTCTTCCTCCACGGCGAAAACGTCCACCGCGGCGCCCTGGTAGAGAAGAAGTAGTCGCGCTCCAGCGCGCCTCAGTTCTGCACGCGGCTGACCGCGTTCAGGAACAGGAACATGCGCACGAACGCCAGCGCCGTGACCGCCACCATGATGCCCGCAACCGCCTTCCACAGCTTGTCGCGGAAGCTGCCGTAGAAATCCGGCGTCCCCGCCAGCCAGCCGACGACGAAGCCCGTCGCCAGGCCCCCGATATGCGCCGCGTTGTCGATGTGGAAAAACGGCAGCAGCCCCATCAGCAGAATGTAGACCAGCCAGCGCACGTAGAACTGCTTCACCATCGTTGCCTCGAGGCCGCGGTTCACCATGCCATAGGCGATCATCGCTCCGATCAGCCCCAGCAGCCCCGCCGATGCGCCCACCGACAGGCTGCCCGTGAAGATCGCGCTTGCGCCGAACCCGCCCATCGTCGACAACAGGTAGATCGAGCTCATGCGCGGCGTCCCGTAGATCTGCTCGGCGTGCGAGCCCACGTCCATCAGCGCCCACGAGTTGAACAGAATGTGCATCAGCCCGCCGTGCAGGAACCCGGCCGTCAGCAGCCGCCACCACTGCCCCGCGCTGAAAATGTAGGGCGGAAACGAGGCCCCGAATTTCAGCAGTGTCCGCCCGTCCACGCCCATCAGACCGCCCGCGCCGGAGCGCATGCTGGCCAGCGCCGTTACCAGATACAGCCCCACGTTCAAGGTCAGAATCAGGATCGTCGCGAACTGTGCGCTGGGGATGAGGCCCGCCACCAGCCCCGCCCCCATCCGGTCCATCGCGCGCGGCCCCACTTTCGTATCGCAGTACGGGCAGATTTTGTCTTTGATTGTGATAAAGGCCCGGCAGTGCGGGCACATGCGGCGCGTTTCCATTTCGCTTTTTAGTGTAACAATCCGGCCCCTCGCCCCTAGAAACGTTTCTGAAGCGCACGATTCCGCGCCACAGGTTACTGCGACGCACGTTTCTGTGTCGCGCGTTTCTGAGCCGCGACCGTAAGGGAGCGGTCGTGTGGTCCGTCCGCGGTCGTGCCGATCCCTTCCTCAGTGTCTACAGCTTGTCCCAGATGAACGCCTTGAAGCGGTGGATCGCATGGAAACCCATGTGCCGGTACAGCCGCAACGCCAACTCGTTCGACTCCGTCACGGTCAGCGACACTTCTCCACAGCCCGCCGCCGCCAGCGCCAGCATCGCCCGCCGCAACAGCTCGTAGCCCAGCCCGCGCCGCTGCCACGCCGGCGCCACGCACAACTGCGCAATGTGCCCCGTCTCCGGCGCCACCCGCGTCGCCAGCACGCACCCCACCAGGTCGCCCTCCGGATCGAGCGCCACCAGGCTCGCCTCGTGCTGGAACACGCCGCAGCCCGGGAAATGCACGATGTTACGCAGAAACCGCCCGGCACCCGCCGCGCTGCGGTACTGATCGTTGATCAGGCTGTCCACGTGGCCCTGGTACACCGCCGCCACCAGCTCCGCGGTCGACTCCATCCACACCGGCCCCCAGCCCAGAAACCGCGCCTCGCTGCCGAATGTCACGGCCCGCCAGCGCGCCCGCTGCTCCAGCGGCGCCAGCATGAATACCCTCGGAAACTCCAGCGGCTGCTGCCCGTTCTCCCACGTGAGCTGCTCCGGATTGGCCAGTTGCATGAGCTGGCTTTCCACTCGCCGCAGGGCCAGCGCCGGCAGGCTGGCCGAGCGCCGCAGCGCGTGAATCGCCTCCGCCAGCAGCCGCCCCTGCGACTGCGCGCCGCGCCACGCTTCCCTCACGTACAGGTCGCCCAGCAGCGCCTTGTGCTCCTCCACCACCCAATAGCAATACCCCGCCACCTCCGCGCCGCACACCAGCGCCAGCCCGTCCAGCGCATGGATATTGACGTAGCGCGTCACCAGCTCCGCCGATCCGCTGAAGTCCCAGTGCAGCCGCGATCGCCAGTTGCGCTTCTCTTCTTCCAACAGCGCGTGCAGGCTGCTGGCCTGGATCGCGCGCAGGTTTTCGATTCGGCAATCCACCAGTCTCCCCGGCGCAGCCATGTCGTGAATCATACCAGAGGCCTGCGGAAGCGCTCCCTAAACCGGGCACCCGGCGCCCAGGCCGCTCACACCGCCGCAGCCGGCGCGGGCTTGCCTTTCTGGTCGCGCAGAAATTCCTTGATCGAGCGCAGCGCCTGCCGCGAGCGGTGATGATTTTCGATCAGCGCGAAGCGCACGTAGCCCTCGCCCGCCGGGCCGAAGCCGATGCCCGGCGACACCGCGACCAGCGCCTGCTCCAGCAGCAGTTTCGAAAACTCCAGCGAGCCCATGGCGCGCAGTGGCTCCGGAATCCGCGCCCACACGAACATCGTCGCGCGCGGCTTTTCCACCGGCCAGCCGGCGGCGTTCAGTCCATCCACCAGCACATCGCGACGCTTCAGGTACAGCGCGCGGATGCGCTCCACGTCGGCCTCGCACTCGCGCAACGCGATGATCGAAGCGATCTGGATGGGCTGGAAAACGCCATAGTCCAGGTAGCTCTTGATGCGCGCCAGCGCCCGGATCATGCGCGGATTGCCGACGCAGTATCCCACCCGCCAGCCGGCCATGTTGTAGCTCTTGCTCATCGAGAAAATCTCGACGGCCACCTCTTTGCCGCCCTCCACCTGCAGGATGCTGGGCGGAGTGTAGCCTTCGAAGCCCAGGTCGGCGTAAGCGAAATCGTGCAGGACCATCGTGCCGTGCTTCAGCGCCAGCGCGACCACCTGCTCGAAGAAACCCAGATCCACGCAGGCCGTGGTCGGGTTGTGCGGGTAGCTCATCAGGATCAGCTTGGGCGGGTTCTTCGGGCCGCGGTACAGATCCTCCAGCCGATTCAGAAACTCCGCCGGGTCGTCGGCCGGCAGCGGCACGGCCTCGCCCTCGGCCATGATCACGCCGTATTGGTGGATCGGGTAGCACGGCGCGGGCGTCACCACGCGGTCGCCCGGCCCGATCACGGCGAACAGCAGGTGCGCCAGCGCGTCTTTCGCGCCCATCGTGACGATGGCTTCGCTCTCGGGGTCCAGCCGCACGCCGTGGTTGCGCTCGTAGCGCCGCGTGATCTCGTGCCGCAGATTGGGGATGCCGCGCGACACCGAGTAGCGGTGGTTGCGCGGATTGCGCGCCGCCTCGGCCAGCTTCGCCACCACCGATCGCGGCGTCGCCCCGTCCGGGTTGCCCATTCCGAAATCGACCACGTCGTACTGCGCCGCCCGCAGCTTGGCCTTCATCTCGTTGACCGCGGCGAACACGTACGGCGGCAGTTTGGCGATGCGGTAGAACTCGTCCGTCGGTGGAACCATATTCCATCCATGGTACACTCGCGGCCATGAAGACTCTCTGCTGGGTCTGCGTGCTTTCCGGAATGCTCTTGGCCATGGGCTTTGTCGTCGCGCGACAGGCGGCTGCGCCCGCACCCAAGACCGTCACCGACGAACAACTCGCCAAGCTGCTCGAGCAACCTGGGAAGGTTTTCTTCCTCGACGTGCGCGAGCCCGAGGAGATCGCTACTCTCGGTTCGATCAAGGGCTACGTGAACATTCCGCTCAGCCAGATCGAGAGCCGCCTCAAGGAAATTCCAAAGGACAAGCTGATCGTCACGCTTTGAAACCGCGGCGGACGGGCCGCCCGTGCGGCGGCCATTCTCGAAGCCCATGGCTTCAAAACTCTCGGCTCCTGCGGCCTCGCGGATTTTCGCGAAAAGCATAAAGACAAGATGGTCTATCCCCAGCCGCAAGAGAAGAAGTAGGCTCGGCCGCGCGGGGTGTGACCGAGGCCCTCGCGCGTACGCCTTTGTGGCGCGCGCCTGAGGTCTGGGCGTTACCAGGCCAGCAGCGCCACCGGCTGCAGGCTGCCGTCCATGTTCACACATGGGCCGCACTGCATTGCATAATCCGGCCACAACCGTTTCACGAGCGCTGGGATCCGATCCGGGTCGGAAGGCCGGTGTTCGAGCGAAATGGCCATGTGGGTGGTGAACGGGCATCGAAGGGAACATCCCCTATTGAGGACCGCTTTGGAATAGACTTCTCGAAGGGATCGACGAGCCGCGTTTCGATTGGGTGGAAGACAGGATAACTTTTCCGCGCAGCGCCCGTCATGAATAAGAATTCTTCAACAGCGGTACTGGTGCTGTATACGATGTCCGGCTTCACCGGGCTACTGGCAGAGCAGGGAATCGAGAAGTACACCGGACTGCTGGTGGGCGTAACCGCCTCGGCCGCAGCCGTGGTTGTGTTCACGTACTTTCTTGGATTCGCGATCGGCGGATTCGTAGCCGCGCGACTGCTGCGGCGGGGATCTCTCAGGCGCTCGCTGCAGGCGTACGGGCTGGTGGAATTGAGCGTCGGCATCGCCTGCGCGGTGTTCACCTATGCGTTCCATCCGGCGATGGAGGCGCTGGCGCCGCTGCAGAGCATTGTCGCCGGAACGCTGGCCCGGCAGGCGGTGCGATTCGCCTGCGGGTGCGTGCTGATTCTGCCGATTGCCGCACTGATGGGCGCCTCCTTTCCGCTCATCGCCCAGGTTCTCGACAACAATGCCGGATCCGGTCCGAGGCGATGGTCAGTGGCCTACACCTTCAATCTGGCAGGTGCGGTGCTGGCGGCCGTGCTGGCGCCGTATTTCATCCTGCCGCACATCGGATTGCGCGGCGGCATGTGGCTGTGTTTCGCCATCTGCGCCTCGATTGCCGCGGCCGCGCAATTCCTTTCCGGCGGGTCCGCCGTGCCCGCAGCCGTCGGCGCCGGGCCGGCCACGCGGGCGCGCCTGGATCGAAGCGCTTCCCTGCTGCTGGTCATCTCGTTCGTCTCCGGTCTGGCTTTCTTCGCTCTGGAGGTTATCTGGACGCACCTCATCGGCACCGTGATCGGCGGCAGTGTCTACGCGTTTTCGTCGATGCTGGCCGCGGTCCTGATCGGTCTCTGGATTGGCGCGGCCTGCGTCAACTGGGCCGACAAAGAAGAGCGGCTGCCGATTTGGGTGCTACTGGCGTTGTGCGCCGGGGCGCTTCTGCTGCAGCTCAAGACGTGGGACCTGGTATGCGTTCTGTTTGTCATACCCGGGCCGGCCATTTATCGTGGTTTCTACAGCCGCGAGTTGTACCGGCTGCTGATCGCGCTGCTGGTGATCGTTCCGCCGGCGGCCGTGCTGGGCATGATATATCCGCGTGTGCTGCGCGGCCCGCGCGGCAATCGCGATGAGGGCGCGTGGCTGGCCGGGTACCTGAGTGCATCCAACTCGCTCGGCTGCCTGCTGGGCGCGTTAGGCGCGACATTCCTGTTTGTGCCCTATTTCGGTTCAGAGAACTCGCTAAAAGGCATGATCCTCGTTTTCGCCGTCATGGCCCTGATCTTCCTGGCCGGCGAAACCAGCCAGGCGCGGACCGTCCGGCTGACCGCGGCCGGCGTGATTGCGATTGTTATCCTCAGCGCGGTGACAACCCACTGGGATTGGTTCCGGCTGACCTCGGGAGCCGCGGTGTATTTCGGCGAATTCGCCAGGGGCGCGGGAGGCACGGGCGCGCTCGCGAGAAGCCGCCTGATTTTCCGCGACGAGCACATCCAGGGCGGCTTCACGACGGTTGTCGATACCACGCCGGTTGACCGCATTTCAGGCGCGAGCATCCGATCGCTGTATAGCGACGGCAAGCTACAGGCGAACGACGATCCGGATGGCGAATTCAAACGACTGAACTTCGGCATGGTGTTCGCGCCGGCCTTGTTTGTAGGGAATTTTGACCGCGCGCTGCTGATAGGTTTGGGCTCGGGCCAGAGTGCGTGGATGCTCAAGCAGGCAGGATTTCAGGGAGTCGATATCGCCGAATTCTCGCCCGGCATTGTGAACGCGGCGGCGGTGGATTTCACTCATATCAATCATCAAGTCCTGGCCGATCGCACAGTGCGAGTCATTCTCGAAGACGGCCGCAACCTGCTGCTGGTTGAGTCTCGAAAGAAGTATAGTCTGATCACGGTGCTGCTCAGTACGATCTGGTACTCCGGCGCCACCAACCTATACTCCAAGGAGTTCTACGAATTGGCCCGGAAGCGGCTCGATTCGGACGGCATCCTTCTACAATGGGTGCCATTGCACCGTATAGGTCCGGACGCCATCAGCTCGGCCATCGCGACCGCCCGCGCTGTCTTCCCAGCTGTGGCGTACTGGGACTACGGCGGGCAGGGAATGCTCCTGGCCGGCAACCATCCCCTAGTCATCCATCCCGAACGCAAAACACGCCTGGCGGAATGGCTGAGCAAGTCCTCCGAACTCCCGCCAGGCCGCGCGGGTCAGATCCTTGATGACATGACCCATGCCGAACTACTGAGTAGCGCGGGCGTCGAAGCTATGATTGCGAGCCGCAAGCCCGTAATCAATACCGATCACAACCGCTACATCGAGTACGATACCCCGCGATACTCCTCCTCGGAACGTGATTGGCGGGCTTATAACATCGCTTACTTCCGCGCCTGGAATCGCTGAACGGAGCCCGGCGCAGGCATCTGAGGCGGCGGGGGCATCGCCACGCACGTCGAACGAGATAATCGTGCCGAAGCCCTTGAGTTGGCGTCGCGCGGCCTCGCGGATTTTCGCGAGAAGCATAAAGACAAGATGGTCTATCCTCAGCCGGACCAGAAAAAACCGGAGCAAAAGAAATAGCCTCGGCCCTGCAGCATCGCCCCCTTCTGGAAACGGCCTTCCGCGTTCGCCTGAAACTGCGATAGGATGCGGGATCGCCGGCTCTTCAGCACCCTGTGCGCCCGTCGGGAGGCAACCCTGAACGACACTTATCGCTGGCCACGCATCGCCGCCTTGGCCCTTGCTTGTACCGTCGGCGTCGGGCTGACGGTGGCGATGATCAGCCAGTCGTTTCATCTCGACCCGTGGCTGCAAGGGCGCGACGATTTCCTGGGCTTCTACGCCGGCGCGCGGCTGGTTGGAGGCCCCCACCTTTACGATCCCGCCGCCGTTCGCGCTGTGCAGACGCAGGCGGTCGGCGAAGCCCACGAAATCAAGTACGGCCGCATTCCCTTTTTTGCCCTGGTGCTGAAGCCCCTAGCGTGGCTCCCCTACCACACCGCGCATGCCGTCTGGGCACTCCTGCTGGCGGCCGCCTTTGCCGCTTTCATCGCCCTCTGGCCGGGCGTCGCCGCCTCCACCCGCTGGCTGATCTGTTGCTGGTCGTTGCCGGCATTTGTCAGTCTCTTTAACTCGCAGGACGACGTCGTGCTTTTGTTGTGGATCGCGCTTGCGGCGCGGCTGCTGCGCGCGGATAAACCCGTCGCCGCGGGGCTCGTCCTGGCGTTGTGCGCTTCCAAATTCCACCTTGTGGGACTCGTTCCGTTGGTGATTCTGGTGCAGCGCCGCTGGCGCATGGCAGGCGGACTCGCGCTCGGCGTCGTCGTCTTGTTGGCGCTCTCATTCGCCGTCGCGGGCTGGGGTTGGCCCGCGCGCTACTACGCCGTGCTGGCCAATCCCGAGATGAGCACGGGTGCCGATCACATGCCCAATCTCCATTCTCTTTTTTGGGGTCTGGGCGCAGCCGGAATGCCGCTCCAGATTGCCGCGGCGCTGCTCCTGGTGGCGGGCTTGTTCCTGGCCGCCCGCGCTACTTCCGACTTCGAAGCGCCGCTCGCGCTGGCCCTCGTGACCGGCGTGTTAGTGGGATTCCACGGCTACCTGGCCGACGGCGCGCTGTTCCTTCCCGCGCTCTTCATCTTCTCCACCGCGGGCTACGCGCGTGTGCCCGCGCTGGTGCTGACCGTGCCCATCCCGTGGCTGCTCCTGCAATGTCCCCGGCCGTGGCCGGTCGTGGCGCAGGCGCTGATGGTGGCCCTCGCAGCCGCGGGTTTCGCGTGGATCATGAAACGGCAACCCGGACAGCGGGAACCGGCGGGAATCGGTGCAGCCAATCCCCAGGTTCAGTCTTAACGAGACCGAAGCTCTTCACAAACTCTGAACCCCGCTCTCGCACGGGTCGCGGTCATTCTGTCTCGAACCAGGCCAGGACGCGACGTTGGTATTCCTCCGGCCGCAGCGTGGCTGCGGTGACGTGCCCCGCCTCGGGCACTTCCCATAGCGTGACCCAGGCCGGATTCGCCTGGCGCACCCGGCGCGCCTCTTCGATCGGAATGTACCGGTCTTGTTGCCCATGCACCAGCAGAACCGGCACCCGAACTCCCCGCACCCAGTCCACCGGTGATATCTGTTCGAGATCCAGCCCATACCGCACCCGCGCATTCCACAACGCCGGCTCCACTAACGGCCATAGCAGCGCGCGCGACACGCTCACCGGTACCCGATAGCGTTCCGCCAATAGCTGATAGCGCGTCGGCATATTGGCCCCGGTGGAGTCGGCCACAACCCGTCGCAGACCGGCGCCCAGCGCCAGGCCATGCAGCAGACTGGATGCTCCCAGGGAATGACCCAACCCGAATACGGCCTTGGCGCCCTCCTCCTCGCGCAGGAACCGCACCCACTCAACCACATCTGCGCCTTCTAACAGTCCCGCCGTCACCAGTTTTCCGCCGCTTGCGCCGTGTCCTCGGCCGTCGGGAGTCAGGCATGTGAATCCTCTGCGCAGCAGCCACGGGACATGGCCTCTCACGTTCAGTCGCGTCCCGCCCGTTTCGTGCATCAGTAAAACCGCTTCGCCGTTCGGTACCGCCGGCCGGAACAGCCACCCTCGGAGCACCGTCTGGTCGCCGCTCTTCACCGCTACTGCCCGCCACGACGCACCGATCCCGCGCGTCACTTCGTCGGCCAGAAATACCGGCGGGACGAACTCCGCCGTGGCAGGTCTCCGAAAGCTGCCGTCGATCCAGCCGTAGTAATACCAGCCGCCGAGGCACGCGAGCACGGCCAGCGCAATTCGCCCTGCCTTCGATCGCGGCTCAATTGTCGCCGCCTGGAACGGATGGTCCGCAGCGCTCTGGACGTCTTCACTCATGGCGTGTGTCGCTGGTCTCCATGTCTCGGTTTTGGCGTGCAGTCCACTTCCAGAAACGCGGTATCCGCAAATCCCGATTACAGCAGTTCCAGCAGATGAACCGCCGCCGGTTTCGGTTTCTTGCGGTGCGGCCAGGCGCGGACGCGAGCGGTGAATTGCCCGCTGCGGAGGGTCGCTGCGCACTCGCCTCGGATCCGAGATTTCACCGCGTCCTGGAAGTGTTTTCAGCTCTGATTTTCAACGGCCGGCGCCGCCTATGACGACCGATTTCACGCCCATCGTTTCCAGCAAACTTCGTACGCCCGTATCCGCGTTGCGCCGGGCCTGATCGAGAATGCCCATGTCCAAGGCGGCCTTTTCAACCGCGTCCCTGGCTGCGAGGCGCGCCTGCCGCTCCAGGTCGGGGTTGTAGGGTACCCACGGCGTCCACCACGTGATGCGCCGGTCCCAGACCTTGGTCGCCTTATCGTCGATCACGATGTGCACGATCTTGGGCGGCGGCAGCGTCACTTGCATTCGTTTATCGGGCAGCAGCTTCACATCCCCGGCCGCGAGAGTGGACAGATCGATGCCGCCCAGCACTTCCGCCTGCACGAACAACAGCAGCTTCTCGCTTCCGAAAGGCACCTTGTTTTCTTCCAGCCCGACCACTTTCTGGATCGTGTATTTCACGGACACCAGCTCGTTCAGGCGCTGGATTTCATGCACCACCGACGCCGCATCCACGGTTCTGACAGGGGCAGTCGCGCGCGTGAGATTGCCCTTGGCAAAGTAGACCATCGCCACCAGGAGAACTCCAGCCACGATTCCGTATGCCGCCCATTTGATTCGCAGGTACATCACGCCTCCAGCCGCCTCGGCCGCACTTCATCTTAACGCCGCCGGCGACCCCAAACCCGTACCGGGTTGATCCTCGGGGGATCGGTCTTGCCGAGTCGTTCAACCGCGACGACGTGACTGAGCCGCGACTGTTAAGGAGCGGTTGTCACGCTGCATCCCAACCGCTACTAAACCGCGCGCGGCAGCAGCGGTGGGGCGCAGGGTAACGATTCTTCAGCCCCAGGTCACTAGTTGAGCGGGCGGATTTTGATATTGCGGTACCAGGCGGCGTCGACGTGGTGTTGCAGCGCGACGGGGCTCGATGCGACCGGCTGATCCAGCAGCAATTGGCGGATGCCGGGGGCGTCGTGCCAGCGTTTCTCGATCGCCTGGCGCACCGCGGGCGCATCCAGGCTGGTATCGACAACCTTGACGCCGTTGAGCCAGTGCTCGACGTGCTTACCGCGCAGCACGATGCGCGAGCTGTTCCATTCGCCCACCGGACGATCCTCGAAGCTCGTCACCGGCGACATGCCGTACAGCGCGGCGGCGCGGTAGCTCGCGCCGCGCAGTGCGTCGGGGTGCCGCGCGCTGTCGATGACTTGGTATTCGAAGGCCACCGGGTACTCTTCATAGTGCCCGCCGGCGCGCACGGTTTTGCGGTCGGAGGGGTGGTTCTGGAACTCGAATTCGACCTGCTGCTCGTAGGGGACGCCGCGGTGGAGCTTGTCGGCGTCCATGAAAACCAGCGCCTGGATGCGGTATTTCACTCCGCTATTGGCGCCGGGGGCGACCTTCCAATCGAACACCATTTCGAAATCGCTGAACTTGCGCACACTCATCAGATCCTCGCGCGTGGCCGCGTGGGGCACGGTTTTGAGGCAGCCGTCCACGACTTCCCAGGCGTGCGCGGGGGGATCTTTCAGGTTGGGATCGACCCAGCCGTCAAAGCTCTTCCCATCGAACAGCAGGATCCACCCGGAGCGCTGCTCCTCGGGCGTGAGCGTGTTGAGCGGCTGCGCAAAGGCACTGGCAGCGGCTGTGGCAACGAAGAGTGCGAGTAGTGTTGGGCGCATAGAAAAATGGCGGCGAAACCGAGCCGCGGCATCCGGCAACCGCTCCCTCACGGTCGCGGCTCAGAAACGAGCGGTTCGGGAACAACACAACCGCTCCTTGCAATCGCGGCTCCGCCAGACGGTCGCGGCTCCGTCAGACGGTCGCGACACCGTCACGTCGCGGCTCAGAAACGAGCGTCTCAAAACCGGCGGCTCGCCAACCCGCTAGTGAACCATTAGAGGAACAGAGACTCTGCTGGTTTCCCAAGCGATCTTCAGCGTTCCGTTCTGTCCTGCGCCGGCCTCCAGGGAGATCGTCAACTGCTCAAGCGGCTCGGAGAGGTGCTCCACGGGCACTTTGATCTGGCCGAGATCCTGGGCCTTGTTCTTTTCGTAATCGAAAGCGCCCCAGGTTTTGGCCACTTTATTGAGAATCACCGTCCATTCCTTCTCACCGGGAATGGTGAACAGGGCGTAGGTGCCGGCCGGCACGTGCAGCGAGCCGAACATCAGGGCGCCGGTGGTGGTGAAGGTGGTGGCCTCGTCGGCGCCGGTGCGCCAGACCTTGCCGTACGGTTCGTGGTCGCCGAGCATTTTGCGGCCTTTCAGGTAGGGACGGCCGTATTCGACGGTGATGGTCTGGCCGCCGACGGTGGCGGAGACTTTTTCATGCGGGCTCTTTCTCGGGTTCTGAGCGCAGACGAGTTGGGCGGACGCGAGCAGGAGCGCCAGCGGTGCCAGGACGAGCAACAGTTTTTTCATAGAACAAATTCCCCCCTACGTTAGCGTAGTGTAGCAGCCGGGCGGCCCGGGGGAGGACCGGTGGACGAGCAGTGGAGGAGCAGAGCGGCCCGGGCCAGGGCTCCGCGAGGGCGGAATCGCGGCTGCGGCGGCTGGGCCCGGCAAACGCGCGAGTGGCGGCTATAATCGGAATGTGAAACAAACCCTTATTGTTTGCACTCTCCTGGCGGTGGTCTCATTGGGCGGCTGCCGCAAGAATCTCCAGACCGACGAAGCGGTACGGCAGGGAGTGATGAATTACCTGTCGCAAAATAAGAACCTGTCGTTGAACATGATGGACATCGAATTAAAGCAGGTGACGTTCCGCGACAAGGAAGCCGACGCGGTGGTGCTATTCAAGCCCAAGGGCGGCGACGCTGCCAGCGGCATGAGCATGCACTATACGCTGGAGCGGCAGAACGGCGGCTGGGTGGTGAAGAAGAAGGCCGACAGCGGGGCACACGGCGCCACCAAGGCGATGCCGATGTCGCAAATGCCATTGCCGACGCCGAGCGGTGCGCTGCCGCCGGGTCATCCACCGATGAGCGCGGAGCCGAAGAAGTGAACAAAGTCGCCGTCCTGGGCGGCGGTCCGGCGGGCGCGATGGCGGCGGCGACGCTCGCCGCGGGCGGCGTCGAGACGGTGCTGCTGGACGAAAAGCTGGCCTGGGAAAAACCGTGCGGCGGCGGCCTGACGTGGAAGGCGTACGACCGGTATCCGTTTCTGCTGCAGAATTCGATTCCCAAAAAGCTCGTGACGTACACGGGCCTGGACGATCCGCGTTCGGGCCCGGCGATGCTGCGGCTGGCGCGGCCACTGGTGATTTATTCGCGCCAGGAGTTGAACGCGCTGCTGCTGGCGCGGGCCGAAGCAAAGGGCGCGCGGCTGGTGAAAGAGCGGGTGCAGGGCATCGAGCGCGCGGGCGCGGGGTGGCGCATCGAGACGGCGGCCGGGTCGTTCGAGGCGGACTATGCGATCGTGGCGCTGGGGGCGCGCAATCCGCTGAAGGATTATGGCAGCGCGTTCAAAGCGGCGGACACGATGCTGGCGCTGGGCTACCGGGTGGATGCGCCGCAGACGCACATTCATCTGCAATTCATTCCGCGGTTCGAAGGTTACATGTGGATCTTCCCGCGGTGCGGGCTGTCGTCGGTGGGGATCGGCGGGAAGGGCGTGCCGGCGCGGACGATGCGGCGGCGGCTGGAACAGTGGATGGAAGTGCGCGGATTGCGTTACGACAACGCGCCGTTTTACGCGCACATGATCCCGGCGCTGGAGCCGGCCTCGTGGGCGTCGAATCGCATCAGCGGAGAGGGCTGGATGGCGGCGGGGGACTCGGCGGGGCTGGTGGACCCGGTGACCGGCGAGGGGATCTACTACGCCATGCGGTCGGGCGAAATGGCGGCGGAGACGCTGCTGGATGAGCGCGTGCCGATGGCGCAAAAGCACGTGGCGTACCGCGAGGCGGTGCGGCGCGAGATCATGGACGAACTCGAAGCCGGGGCGCGGCTGGCGCCGAAGTTTTACCTGCGGCCGTTCCTGTTTTCGGGCATGACGGCGCGCATGATCCAGTTCATGCGACGCAGCCCGGCGGTGTCGGAGGTGGTGCAGGACCTGTTCGCGGGTTCGCAGAGCTACGTCGGCCTGAAGGCGCGGCTGGTGGGCCGGGCGCAGCGGGCGGTGATCGAGATTATGCGCAGCCTGGTGTTGCGCCGACGGCTGGCGGAAGAGGCGGAGTAGGAGCGGGCCGCGCTGGCCGGGGCGTGAAAACCAGGCGACAGTTCGAGGCATGTCGCGCGGCCGCGACACTGGCGAGCATGAAAATGCACGCATTCTGTGCGGGTGAGGTCACTTGCGGGCATTGACAAGCCAGACGGCCGCAGTTCCCACGGCGCGGCGGAGGCGAAGGGTGGATCGAGGGAATTGAGCGCCTGGGGCCTGGACGTCGGTCCCCGATTTTGCTCACGTTGAGTAGAAATCTGGCTGTAACCTATTGATCCTTAGTTGAAAACTGCTCAACCTGAGGAAAATGCTCTTTGCCGGATGACTCCGGATGATCGAAACCAAGACAGACCAATGACACTGCGGGAGGCCAAGCCATGACGCTGGAACGGAGCGCGGCGCTGCTCAAGCGCGCGGAGAAGGTGATCCCGGGGGGCGTGAATTCGCCCGTCCGGGCGTTCCGCGGAGTGGGCGGGACGCCGCCGTTTATCCAACGCGGGAAGGGTTGCCGGGTGTACGACGTCGATGGCAACCGCTACATCGACTACGTGTGCTCGTGGGGTCCGCTGATTCTGGGCCACTGTTTTCCGCCGGTGATCGAGGCGATTCGCGGGGTTCTCGAAACCGGCCTGAGTTTCGGCGCGCCGACCGAAGGCGAGGTGGAACTGGCGGAGGAGATTCGCGCGGCGGTGCCGTCGATGGAGCTGCTGCGGCTGGTGAATTCAGGCACCGAGGCGACGATGAGCGCGCTGCGGGTGGCGCGCGGATTCACGGGTCGCGAGCTGGCGATCAAGTTCGAGGGCTGCTACCACGGGCACGTCGATTCGCTGCTGGTGAAGGCGGGCAGCGGGATGGCGACGCTGGGCATTGCCGACAGCGCGGGCGTGCCGGAGGGCTTCGCGCGGACGACCATCGCGCTGCCGTACAACTCGGTGGAGGCGCTGGAGGCGGCGTTTCGCGGGCAGGGCGAGCGCATCGCGGCGGTGATTGTCGAACCGGTGGCCGGCAACATGGGCTGCGTGGCGCCGCAGCCGGGATTTCTGGAAGCGATCGGCAGGCTGTGCGAACGCCACGGGGCGCTGTTCATTTGCGACGAAGTGATGACGGGGTTCCGGCTGGCACTGGGCGGGGCGCAGAGCTTGTACGGGATTCGCCCGGATCTGTCGACGTTCGGCAAAGTGATCGGCGGAGGACTGCCACTGGCGGCCTACGGCGGACGCGCGGATGTGATGCGGCGGGTCGCGCCGGAAGGCAACATTTACCAGGCGGGGACGCTGAGCGGGAATCCGGTGGCGGTGAGTGCGGGGCGGGCGATGCTGCGGCATCTGACGGCGCACCCGGAGGTGTACACGCAGATCGAGCGGGCGGCGGCGGCGATCTGCGCGGCTGCGCCGGCGGGCGTGACGGCGAACCGCGTGGGCTCGATGTTCACGTTCTTTTTCACTGACGCGGCGGTGACCGATTGGGAGTCGGCGAAGCGGGCCGACAGGGTGCGGTTTGGGGAGTTCTTCCACTTCCTGCTGGAGCGCGGCATCTACCTGCCGCCGTCGCAATTCGAGGCGGGCTTCGTCTCAGCCGCGCACGACGAAGAGGCCGTCAAAACAACGGTTGCGGCCATTCGGGAGTGGGACGAGGCGCAGAGCGGCGCGCGAGAGCGAGCTTGAGACGCCAGCCGGCGTAAGACGAAGCCAGGCCGAAAAGCAGGATCGAAATCCAAATCAGGAGCCGCGAGCGGAGCGGAGCGGCGAGCTGGACGGGGCCGGCTACGCCCGTGCCGGAGAGCAGCGTCACCTGCAGATGGACGATGGCGGCGGCGCGGCCTTCCAAGCGGTTGTCGAGCACGATGGCGTATGCACCGGGGTCGGGGATGAGGAACATGAAGCCGCCCGTCTCGGCGAAACCGGTGGAGGCGAGAGAGCGGTGCGCACCGCCGGAGAGCCAGAGGCGGACGTCGTCGCGTTTCAACAAGACGGCGCGCACGCCGGAGCGGCCCTCGACGAGATGGAACTTGCAGAGCACGCGAGTGTCGCCGGATGAAAGGTCGAAGTCCAGCGGGCGCACTTTGGAGGGGCTGACGGTGACTTCTTCGTCGATCAGCACGTCGGAGTGGAGGGGCGGAGTAGGGGCGGCGAGGACGACGGCGGGGAGGAGACAGGCGAGCAGCCGAATTGTGATCCGCAGACCGAAGGCAGAGTCGGGCATTATTCAACCGAGCCCGCACTTTGCGCACTAAAGAAATGGGCGCTTTCGGCGGGGCGCGAAAACACGGGTGACAGACGGCTCTGTCCACACGGCGCAGATGACGCTGTGCGTGAATAGAGAGAGTTGTGCGCGCCTAGGACAGAGACGTCAGTCCCCGTGTTTTCCGGGTCGACATGCGTGCGCGGGCGCGTTTCAAACATTTTCACTTCAGCTCGTTTACGAGTCTACCGCCGAGAAAAGTCATGCGCACGCGGGTTTGAGGGATTTCCGACTCGGGCACGGTCATGATGTCGCGATCGAGGACGATGAAATCGGCGAGCTTGCCGGGTTCAAGAGAGCCCTTGCTATGTTCCTCGAAGGCCGCGAAGGCGCCAGAGAGCGTGAAGCTGGCGAGGGCTTCGGCGCGGGTCATGCGCTGGGCGGGCATCCAGCCGCCGGCGGGCGCGCCGCTGAGATCCTGGCGCGTGATGGCGGCATACAGGCCGAGCATCGGGTTGGGCTCCTCGACGGGGGTGTCGCTGCCGCCGGCGATGGGGATGCCGAGATCGAGGAAACGCCGCCAGGCGTAGGCGCCGGCAACGCGATCGGGGCCGAGGCGCTGCTCGGCCCAGCGCATGTCGGAAGTGGCGTGGGTGGGCTGCATGGAAGGCAGGATCGAAAAATCCTTGAAGCGCTGGAAGTCGGGCAGGGCAACGACCTGGGCGTGTTCGATGCGGAAGCGATGGTCGTTGGGGCCGCCGAGCGCGGCGGCGTAGGCGTCGAGAACGATGCGGTTGGCTCGGTCGCCGATGGCGTGGGTGCAGACCTGAAAGCCGTGGGCGACGGCGTCGCGGGCTACCTTTTCGATGTCGGCCCGGGACGTGATCAGCAGGCCGGTATTGCCGGGATCGTCGGAATAGGGCTGCCAGAGGGCTGCGCCGCGCGAGCCCAGCGCGCCGTCGGCGTAGAGCTTGATGGCGCGCACGGTGAGGTTCTCGCCGATCTCGGGACCGCGGCGCAAATAATCGCGCCACAGCGGGCCAGGGCCGCCGATCATGGCGTAGATGCGCAGGGGGAAGTCGCCGGCGGCGAGCAGAGCGCGGTAGGCATCGAGGTCTGAAGAAGTGATGCCGGCGTCGTGAATGGTGGTCAGGCCGAGGCGCGCGCATTCGCGGGCGGCGAGAGCGAGTTGACGCCGAGTTTGCTCGGGAGTGGGCGGCGGCATGTGCGAACGAACCAGCCCTTGAGCGCCGTCGATAAGCATGCCGGTGGGGCGGCCGGCGGCATCGCGGATGATTTTGCCGCCGGGAGGATCGGGCGTCTCGGGCGTGATGGCGCACAGTTTCAGCGCGACTGAATTGACCCAGGCGGCGTGGCCGTCGACGCGCGTCAGCAGGACGGGATGGCCGGGCGCGGCGGCGTCCAGATCGCGCGCGGAGGGGAATTGGCCGCCCCAGTTGGTCTGGTCCCAATTGCGGCCGACGATCCACTCTCCAGGCTGGCGGCCGGCGGCCTGCTGGCGCACGTAGTCCGCGATTTCGGCGATGGTTTTCACATGGCGCAGATCGCGGGTTTCGAGCAAAGCGCCGAGGCCGTGCAGGTGGGCGTGGGAGTCGATAAGGCCGGGCACGACGGTTGCGCCGTGGAGGTCGATGCGCGTGGTGTGCGGGCCGGCGTAGGAGGAGACGTCGCCGCCGACGGCGAGAATGCGGCCGCTGCCGATGGCCAAGGCGCGGGCCGACGGCTGGGCGCTGTTGAGCGTGTAGATGCGCGCGTTTTCAACGATCAGATCGGCCGGCGGAGGCGCTGCCAGGCACGCGAGGAGCAGCCCCGGCAAGGCTACAATAGGCAGCATGGATGACAGTATGGCACAGGCGGGCGCGAGCGCCGTGGCTGAACCGGAGGCGAGCGGACAGCCCGTGTGGCAGGTTGTCGTGGCCACGATTGCAGCGGTCCTGCTGGCCGCGATTTTCCTGGTTTCCGGACTGTGGAAGCTGACCGATCCGCTGGCGACGTCGGAGCGGATGGCGCAAATGCTGGTGCCGCGGCAACTGGCGCTACTGGCGGCGATCGGCGTCGGGATGTGCGAAACGCTGGCGGGCGTGCTGGTGCTGGTGCCGCTGTGGCGGCGCTGGGGCGCGTGGCTGTGCGGATTCCTGCTGGTCGTATTCATGATCTACATGGGCGCGCGCTACAACGCGCTGCACGGAGCGGACTGCAGTTGCTTTCCATGGCTGAAGCGGCTGGTGGGGCCGGGCTTTTTCGTCGGCGACGCACTGATGCTGCTGCTCACCGTGCCGGCGTGGCTGTGGTCGAAGCCGCCGCGGCGATGGGGCTACGCGGTGGCGGCGCTGGTGGCGATCGGCGTATTCGCCGGATCGTTCTACGGCTATGACGCGATGCGGAATGGCGGCGTGGTGGCGCCGGCCGCGATCAGCGTGGAGGGCAAAGCGTTTCCGCTGCGCGAAGGACGCGTGTTCGTCTTCTTCTTCGATCCGGAGTGTGCGCATTGCTACGCCGCGGCGAAAGACTTTGCGACGTACCGCTGGAAGACAGGCGTGCAGTTGGTGGCGACGGCGACGACGCAGCCGCAATGGGGTGCGATTTTTCTGAAGCGAACGGGATTCAACGCGCGGCTGACGCCGGACGCGAAGGCGCTGCGCGAGACGTTCCGGTTCACCGATCCGCCGTACGCGGTGGCGCTGGAAGACGGCCGTCTGAAGCAGGCATTACGATACTTCGACGACGTGGAGCCGCGCAAGAGCCTCAAGGCGATCGGCTGGATCGAATAGCGCGGCAAACAAAAGTCGCAGATTGCGGTTTGGAGCGCGGGCCGGCGGGGGAGTAGAATCAGCCGCTAGGTATGGATATGGGACAACTGCAACCAGCGTGGCTGGCGATGGCGGAAGCGCTGCTGATCGGCCTGATCGTGGGCGTCGAAAGAGAAGCCGACCAGACCGAGCGCCGCGCGGGGCTGCGGGATTTCATTACGGTGGCGCTGGCGGGCGGCGTGTGCGGGCTGCTGGGGGTGGCGTGGCTGACGGGCACGGCGCTGATTGCGCTCACGGCGTTGATCGTAGTGTTTCGCATCCAGACGCCGCAACGGACCGGCATCACGACCGAACTGGCGGCGGTGGCCACGTTCCTGCTGTGCGTGCTGACGACGACGCCGGGCCTAGGGTGGGGCGCGCCGCTGGGCATCGCGGTGGCGGTGATCTTCACGCTGGTTCTGGAAACGCGCAAAGTCCTGCACAAGTTTTTCCTGCAGATGATCACTGAGCAGGAGTTTCACGACACGCTGCGGTTTCTGGCCGTGGTGTTCGTGATTCTGCCGATTCTGCCGGACGTGAATGTGGGGCCGTACGGATTTTTCAACCCGCACCGGGTCTGGATTTTCGTGATCCTGATCTGTTCGATCTCCTGGCTGGGCTATTTCCTGCAGAAGTTCCTGGGGGCAGGGCAGGGGCTGCGGATTACCGCCCTGCTGGGAGGACTGGCGTCGACGACGGCATCGACGTCGGCGTTGGCGAAGGAATGCGCGGCCGACCCGAAGCACCCCGAGGCGTACGTGCAGGCGGCGCTGTTGTCGAATACGGTGCAGGGCCCGCGCATCCTGGTGCTGCTGATGATTGCATCGCCCGCGCTGGCGATGTACTGCCTGCCGGCGCTGGTGGCGATGACGCTCGCGGGCGTAGCATGCGCGTTCCTGTTGGGCCGGGGTCACAAGGAGGACAAGGAGGCGCCGGCGCGGATGGCGATGAGCAACCCGCTGCGGCTGACGCCGGCGTTGCAATTCGGCGCGTTGTTTGCGGCGATTCGCTTTTTCGCGGCATTTGGAGTGACCGAACTCGGCTCCAGCGGCGTGTACTTGACGAGTGCGGTGGCGGGCGCGGTGGATGCCGATTCGGTGGTGTTCTCCATGTCCGGCTTGATGCGGGAAAACAAGTTGCAAGAGTGGCCCGCGGCGATGGGCGTGATTATAGCCATTGCGGCGAATTTCGTGCTGAAGTCCATACTCGCCTGGAGCACGGCGCGAGGCGTGTTTGGGCGCCGCGTGACGATCGGTTTCGTGCTGATGACGGCGGCAGCCGTGGCGGGGATGTTCGTGCACTTCTGAAGAGCGGGCGCAGGCTCCTCGAATGGAAGGGTGTTGAATCATCCGAATAGCAATGCCGGCTGCGTCGAAACTCAACCCTCGCGAAGCCGCGACCGTCAGGGAGTGGCGGCGCAATCGAACAGAGCGGCCCGTAACAACGCAAGAACCGCTCTTTTCAGTCGCGGCTCCGTAACAACACAAGACCGCTCCCTGCGGTTCTTCGCTCTCGGAATCTTCAGTGGTCTCGCCGAGGCAATTGGGCAGTTTTGCCCAACTCGGTTTCTAAATCATTGATTCTAAAAGTCGTAAAATGGCTGGTTGGGAAATCGTTGCCCAATCGCTTCCTACCGCGGACCATCCGGCATCCCTTCCTCGCAGCTCGTCACAACGCGAAGACCGCTCCTTACAGTCGCGGCTCGGAGCACGGCACGGCTCAACGCGGGTTCATTTATCGGTGGAGATGAGGCGCGCGGTGCGGCGGAAGAACGTTTCCGCGCGGGCAACGTCGCGCATGATTTGATCGCGCAGGACTGAGGCGGAGGGGAACGCGCGCTCGTCCCGGAGGCGGCGCAGAAACTCGAGGTGGATGCGTTCCGGCGGCGGCCCGACGAGCGGATCGAGCACAAAAGTTTCCACGGTCAAGTGGCGTCCGCCGAAGGTGGGGCGCATGCCGACGTTGGTGATAGAGCGCCAAAACCGAGGGTGGGACTGCGCATCGGAATCGGACGAAGTGCGCGTGATGTAGACGCCGCTCGCCGGCAGGGCCGCGCGTTCCAGGGCGAGCGAGGCGATATCGAGATTCAACGTCGGCACGGTCTCGCGGCGGCCGCGGCCCGCGCCGGCGACCACGCGGCCAGTGAGAGCGAAGGGCCGCTCGAGCAGTCGCCCGGCTTTTCCCACAGCGCCGGCGGCGAGCAGTCGGCGGATCTCCGAAGAGGAGACGATCACGCCGCGGCGGCGTACGGCGGGGACAATCTCGATGCGCACGCCGAATTCGCGGCCGAGTTCAAGCAGCGTTGATGCATTGCCGCTCTGATTGCGTCCAAAAAGAAAATTGTGGCCGACGGCGAGGGCGCGCGCGCCCAGAGAGTCCACCAGGATTTCGCGGAAAAAGTCCGTCGGATCGAGCGAACTGATGCGTTCATCGAAGGGCAGGATCAGGACCTGTTCAATACCGTCGCGTTCCATCAAGGCGCAGCGCTCAGCGGGGGAACTCAGCAGCAGCGGCGCACGCGCGGGGGCCAGGAACTCGGCCGGATGGGGATAGAAGGTGAGCGCCGAGGCGCGAGCGCCGCACTCGCGGGCGAGGTGGACGACGGTGCGCATGAGCTCGTGGTGGGCGGCGTGCACGCCGTCGAAATTGCCGATGGTGAGGGCGCTGGGCGCGAATACGAGGCGGGCCTCTTCGAGGCTGCGATAGATCCGCATGGGGTCCCGTTAGCGATCGACGACCACCTCGAGGCCGTCGTAGGCCAGGCGCACGCCGGCGGGCAGGAGGCGCTCAGCGCGCTCGTGCGGCAGGTCGTGCGCGATATGGGTGAACCAGGTCTGACGCGGCTTCAACCGCTCGACGATTTGCAGGCTCTGCTCGACGGTGCTGTGGGTGGGATGGGGCTTGTAGCGCAATGCGTCGAGGAACAGCACGTCCAGGTTTTCCAACATGGACAAAGACTCCTCCGGCACTTCGCTGTGGTCGGTCAAATAGGCTGCCTTGCCAAAGCGAAAGCCGTGGCAGGTTCCGCGGCCGTGGAGCAGAGGGACGGGCATTACGCTGAGCCCGGCGACGTCGATCGGCGCGCCGCTGAAGGCGTGAGCGCGGATGCGCGGCCGCGAGGACTGGGATTCGCCGGCGTGGAAAATGTAGGCGAAGACGCGGCGGATGATTGTCAGAGTCTCCTCGGAAGCGTAGACGGGGATGGCCTCGCTTTGAAGAAAATTGAAGGGACGCAAGTCGTCGAGACCCAGGATGTGGTCGGCGTGACCGTGTGTAAAAAACACCGCGTCCACGCGTGGGAGACCGGCGCGGAGAGCCTGCTGCCGGAAATCGGGCCCAGTGTCGACGACAACGCAGTGCTCGTTCCAACGCAAGGCGATCGAGGGCCGCAGACGCTGGTCGCGCGGGTCACCCGAGTGGCAGACCTCACACGGGCAGCCGATGGTCGGGACGCCGACGCTTGTTCCAGAGCCCAGAACGGTGATGGTCAGCCGCCCGGGCGAATCAGGCATCGTCTTTCGGACCTTGTTCCGCTGCCGAGGCTTCGTTGCCGGGCGAAGGTTGGTCCGGGGCGGCGGCGCTGTCCTCCGCTTTCCTCTTTTGCTCGTTTTCGAAGGACTGGATATAGCGGAAGCGCAGTTCGGTCAGCGTATTGTCGAGCAGGCGCTGCTCCTCCATCGACAGGTTATTGCGCGTTTTCTCCTGCAGCATCGCCAGAAGATCGATGGAATGCCGAGCCAGAGGCAGATTGACCTCTGGCTTCTCCTGGCTCCAAGGCGTCAGGCCCAGGTGGGATTCGGTCTGCAGTCGCAAGCTCCAAACGAGAAAGTCGAAGCTCGGGGCGGGCAGGTGGGGTGTTGGGTCGCTCATCAATGAGTATTGTAGCGAGAGCCTAGTGGCCTGGTGCGGCCAAGGCTTCCGAGGCAAAACGGGCAGCCGAAGTGGGGCGGAACCTGGCTGGTTCGCACGTAAGTCCAAAGGAGCACTGCACAAACCGGCGAGGACGCGCGAGAGCAGGAGCGCAGCGGGCGACCCGGCGCCGATTTGGCTTGGGAATCTAAAGGGAATTTCATCTGAAACCGGATCATATGGGAGAGAAAAGGTAGTCGTCACGAGCACTCAGTGAAGTGAACGAGCAAAAATTAAGAGGGCATAAAGACCTATACAGGTTCTAAGGACCTGATTAATGAGAAGTCATTGTCAAGCGCGGCGATACGCTTTCACGGCGGTGTAGAAAATCGCAAGCACGGGTACGTGCCTCATAACTAAGCCGGCGCTTTATTTCAGCGAAGGTCGAAAAACCCTCTTATTTAAATGCTTGGAAAACTCTCAGGCACAGAACCGAGTATCGGGCGATGACATCAGTGTTTTTGGAAGGCACTTCAGAAATAACACACTGCAAGACGGTTACCTTCGCGAACTGAAGGCAAAATCCAATAAAAATATCGCCTAGAACTAATTCTGCTTTTACGTAAAAGCCGATCGGAGTGTCGCATGCGTGACCAGTCAAAGCGAATTGTCTCTGGTTTCAAGATTAATCTAAACATCGACAATACTATTGAGCGACGCCCACCCACGACAGTGGCCGCTCCAGACGCACGCCAAAAGAGACGATTTCACGCAGACTTACCCCATGATTGAGAAGATCTTGAGCCGCTCGATCTCGATCAAACAGACGCGCCTAATATGGCGAATTATTTATTTTGTCATATATGGGCTCGCCTTTGCACTATCCGGTATACTGGCATTCGAATTGCGTTTTGAATTCGCTATAGAACCGCAGTATAAGCAGTATTTCCTTTTTGCAATTTTAATTTGGGTTAGTGTGAAGATAGTAACATTCAGCGTAGGGCGGTTTGACCGGGAGGAATGGAGTCAAGTTTCTGGGTCTGACATATTGAGAATCGCCGGCGCAAACATCGTTGCATCTGGGGCGAGCACCATCGTCCTTTTAGCCCTGTTTACTGGCTTTCCCCGGTCGCTGCTTCTACTAGACTTCCTGATATGCCTGCAAGCCACAATTGGATTACGGGTGGTGGCACGGATTGCGCGCGAGCTGACGGCGCGCTCCATCGGTCCCGGAGTGCGCAAACGGATCCTGATCTACGGCGCGGGCGCCGGTGGAGTGATGCTGCTACGCGAACTTCGAGCCAACTCAGCGTCCTCTTACGAGGTATGCGGCTTTATCGACGACGACCACAGAAAACAAGGAATGCTCGTCGACAGAGTTGCGGTGCTTGGCTCAGGCCAGGAACTCGCCGAAGAAACTAGAAGAAAAGGGATTACAGAAGTCCTCATAGCGATTCCATCAGCGCGCGGAGCACAAATGGCACAGATTCTGCAACACTGCCACGCGGCGGCTGTTCCATGCAAGACGATGCCCGGATTGGCCGAATTCGTAGTAAGCGTTCGCGCCGACGCACAGATCCGGGACGTCGCCGTGGAGGATCTCCTTGGCCGAAATCCGGTGCATCTTGACGAAAAGAACATCCGACAAAAATTGGAAGGGCGAACGATTCTAGTAACCGGCGCTGGGGGTTCGATCGGCAGCGAGTTGTGCCTGCAAATTGCGCGATTCCGCCCCCAAACCATCGTAGGACTGGACATAGCCGAAAGCGCCGTATTTAATATACAACAAGAAATGAGCCGTCTATTTCCTGATGTCGACTTTCGGCCTGAAATCGGCAGCATTAGAAATACTCAACGAATATACGAAGTGTTTCACAAATACACGCCAAGCACTGTATATCATGCAGCGGCATATAAGCACGTACCTTTAATGGAAGAACACCCGTTCGAAGCAGTAGAAAACAATACCCTTGGTACGTGGCAAATTGCTTCAATGGCAGGAACATTTCAAGTCGACGACTTCGTCATGATCTCATCAGACAAGGCGGTCCGACCTACAAGCATTATGGGTGCTACTAAACGAACAGCAGAATTATTGATATATGCGATACAAAATAATAAAACGAAATACATGTCTGTCCGATTTGGAAACGTGTTAGGGAGTAACGGCAGCGTAATACCGACATTTAAAAAACAAATAGCGATTGGAGGACCCATAATTGTAACACATCCTGAAATGCGGCGATATTTCATGACAATTCCAGAGGCGACGCAACTTGTGCTGCAAGCATCCACAATGGGTAGTGGCGGAGAGATCTTTGAGTTAGAAATGGGAGAGCCGATCAAAATAGTCGACTTAGCGCGGAATCTTATACTTCTGTCCGGCCTGCGCCCCGGTAAGGACGTAAAAATCGCCTTCAGTCGACCGCGACCGGGTGAAAAGCTGTATGAGGAATTAAGCAGTCGCGATGAACGTACAATGCCTACCTACCATGAAAAAATAAGAATACTTGTAGGCAACAACATTCCCAGTCAATTCAAAACTAATCTTGAGGGACTCAAAACATCTTGTGAATCACGCAACATGTTTGATTTACTTATGAAGCTCAAAGAAATAGTTCCAGATTATAACCCTGGGGCACGCATACTAAAAAACGTCATAATAAATATCGCTAACCAAAAAACTTTGATGGCTAAGTCGGCCGAACTATGATACAAAAACGGCTTTTTGACATAATTGTATCTGTATTGGTTTTGACGTTTCTCGGTCCGCTACTGCTCCTACTCGCCGCCTACATTATCTTTTCGTCTGGTCGCCCAGCGCTTTACAGCGGCTGGCGGGCCGGTAAAGCTGGAGTGCCATTTAGAATCATAAAATTACGCACAATGGTTGCTGACGCGGAAAACCAAGGCGGCGCAGAAACTCCCAGCGACGACGCTAGAATAACGCCTTTCGGGGCAATTCTTAGGCGATATAAACTAGATGAATTACCGCAGTTTGTGAATGTCATCTTGGGTGATATGAGTATCGTCGGACCGCGACCAGAAGTTCTCGAGGAAACCTGTCAGTATGGAAAAACAGAGAAAGAGTTACTGTCACTCCGACCAGGGATTACAGACTGGGCCTCGATCAAGTTCCGGCATGAAGATGAAATGCTGCGTGGGGCGGCGGACCCTCACGAAGCATACCACAGACTCATTCAACGAGATAAAATTCGCTTGGGCTTGAACTATACGTGTAATCGCTCAATGAAAGTTGATCTAATTATAATTGCAAAAACGGCGTTAGCTGTCTTTAGCAGCAAAGTGTAAAGCATGTATTATAAAAATGATCAATTAGCCATTGATGGTGGTAAAAAAGTCCGAAAGCGAGCATTTGCGCCATGGCCATTATACGACGCAGAAGAAATTGCCGCTGTCAGCGCAGTTCTGAAATCCGGAAAAGTGAACTACTGGACCGGGAATCAAGGAAGACTGTTTGAAGAGGAGTTTGCAACTGCAACCGAAAGCAAGCATGCGGTGGCTGTAGCAAACGGAACTGTAGCTCTGGAGTTAGCTCTTCAAGCGTTGAACATTGGCGTCGGTGATGAAGTCATTGTGCCAAGTAGATCGTTTGTCGCTAGCGCGAGTTCTGTCGTAATGCGAAATGCAACTCCCGTGTTCGCTGACATAAGCGAAGAAAGCCAAACAGTGACTGGGGAGACGATCGAGGCAGTAGTAACCAAAAAAGCCAAGGCAATTATTGCCGTACATCTAGCGGGGTGGCCCTGCAAAATGGACGGCATCTTGTGTGTAGCTAAGAGATATAACCTCAAAGTAATCGAAGATTGTGCGCAGGCCCAGGGCGCGAGGTACTTGGGTCGTTCCGTCGGCTCATTTGGGGACGCAGCGGCATTCTCCTTTTGCCAGGATAAAATTATGAGCACTGGCGGGGAAGGCGGAATGCTCGTAACCAGTAATGACGAGGTCTGGCGGAGAGCATGGTCTTTCAAGGATCATGGAAAAAATGTGGACGCTGCACGCGATCTGCCGCCGAGCGAGAAATTTCAATGGCTTCATGAGTCTGTTGGTACGAACTGGCGGCTCACGGAGATGCAGTCGGCTATCGGGCGCGGCCTTCTTTCAAAACTTAAGAAATATGTAGAGAAACGCAGGAAGAACGCCGGGTATTTGAATAATCTACTAGGAACGTTACCCGCACTTCGGCTTACGATACCATTACAGGAGACGTTTCACTCGTATTACAAGTACTACGCATTTGTTCGACCTGAACGAATTCGCAAAGGATGGGATCGAGACAAAGTATTGTTAGCGGTTAGGGCCGAAGGCATTCCCTGTTTTTCTGGGAGCTGCAGTGAAATTTATTTGGAAAGGGCATTCTCGGGAACTCCGCGGCCAACAAGACGTCTGGCTGTCGCGCGTCGTCTGGGAGGAACAAGTTTAATGTTTCTGGTGCACCCAACGTTGGGTGACGAAGAAATGAATGACGTATATCTGGCTTTAAAAAAAGTAATGTCAATAGCTTCGGTTTAAAAGTGTAATAATCGTAATGCTTATGTCGCCCCATGTTTCCATTATAATACCAATGAAAAACGAGGAGCTGCGCATAGGACGATGCTTAGATAGCATTGCAGAGGGCAGTTACCCGATGGCGGATTGTGAAGTGTTAATAGTTAATGGGGGCTCAACGGATCGCTCGTGTTCAATTTCGGAAAGTAAATTGATTCAGTTTCCTTTCGCGAGATTGATTCACAATCCCAAGAAAACACTGCCTGCGGGACTTAATATGGCCGTAAGGCTGGCTAGGGGCAGTTATATAATCCGAATGGATGCACACTGTGAGTATCAGGGTGACTACATCGAAACGTGTCTTGCGGAGCTAGTACGGACTGGCGCTGCCAATGTTGGTGGACTCCTCATAACTCTTCCCGGTAAGAACACCCGCATTGCCCGATGCATCGCACAGATCTCTCAGCACCCGGTGTGTGTTGGGAACTCGGCGTTTCGGCTCGGGGTGGGAAACCAGTTTGTCGACACGGTTCCCTTCGGTGCCTTTAGACGAGAGGTGCTCGACGTTGTCGGTTTATACCGGGAGGACCTTCCACGAAACCAGGATTACGAACTGAACGCGCGAATCCGAACGGCTGGATACCAAATCTATCTCTCATCAAAACTGCAAACTAAGTACTACAATTCAGAAAATCTGACGAGGTTCATTGCGCAAGCAAAGGCAAACGGGCAAGGGGTGGCCCGGTGCTGGAGTGTGAATCCAGGTAGTTTCAGCTGCCGGCATGTTGTTCCCTTGCTATTTGTTGTAATGTGGCTTATATTGCTTACGCTTTCAATATTTGTTCATTATGTAAGCATTGCTTGTATTGTATGCGCTTCATTTTACATTGCCGCCCTAATGTATGCAGCCATTCAAATTGGACTGTCAAGCGATTTGTCTTTAATTATGTTTGTACCTGTTATTATTGTGATTTATCATATAAGCTATGGTGTTTGGACATTCGTTGGGGCGCTTCAAATAGTTACTACGATGGCGGCCGTGCGCTTTGGGAAAGTGGCAAATGCAGTAATAAATTGTGAGCGCGCTACAATCATTAACGCAACAAAGTTACTCAGTATATTGACAAAGAGGCTGTATTGGAACGATGGTTATGTCTGCTGTAAAAAATATTGGCAACGGGGCGATAGGTAATGCGTTGCAAAAGAAAAGAGCTAAGAGCCGCGGATAGCGGTATGGTACGTAATCGATTTGGCTTACCGAGTGGCCGTGCTCGCCCGGTGGATTGTCAGTCTGATTTACCCTTTTCGCTTAGTAAGTCGGTTTGTAATAGCTATAAATGGAGTTTTGTTTTTAGTGTTATTACTAAACGACTTAAGTTTGTTGCATGCGTCGCTGCGATAATATTTGTAATTATCATTGCATCTTTGTTGGTATTACCTGTAAGCTATGAATCAACTGCTAAGGTTGTTGTCGAACCTCCTGGCTCTGAGGCGCTCTCTCTGCAGGCCGCGTCTCCTGGCGTAAGTGAGCCAGACTATATAGAAACGCAAGCACAAATTTTACGCGGAAATAGTGTTGGTGTTGAAGTTGTGCGCGTGTTGAGGTTGGACCGCAGGCCGCTCATTACAAAACAAACATGGCCTGAGGCCTTCATTGTTTGTCTTCATGTAGATGCGCTTATTAGACTGTTACAACGAGACGAAAATGTCAATGCAGTTGTGGATAGTATTCATCTTGCGCCTGCAGAAATGCGTGCATTAGAGTTCCTGAAAAAGCACTTGGTGGTCACGCCGGTAAGAAATAGTCGCGTAATTGAAATTGTTTTTAAGTGTTCGGGGCGGGAGCTTTCAGCAGAAATTGCGAATACAGTTGTACAAAAATTTATTGACAACAGCAACGATGCGCGATTTGACGCAGTAATGAAATCCTCCCAGTTTTTGACAAAACAACTGGAAGATGTTCGAAACATCTCAAAACAGTCACAGACATTATTAAAACGGTATCGACAGGAATATGGAATTGTTGATGTGGATGAGAAGCAAAACATATTTTCTGAGCGAGAAACTGAACTGATTCATTACCACGCGCAGGCGCAAGCTGAGAAGATTCAGCTTAAGTCTTTATTAATGGGAATACGGTCATCTGGTGTTGGCTCAGTGCCTCAATTTCGTGATAATCCAATAACCCAGCAGTTGGCTTTGAAGGGTGCTGAGGTGTCTGGACTGCTGTCGCAGGCGCTGGTGATTTACGGTGAGAAGCATCCGGAGATTGAGAAACTGAGGAGTGAACTGGCAGAGTTGCAGAATCAATCGGATGCACATGAGCGAAACATGTTAATCCAGTTTCAGACTTCGTATCGCGAGGCAGAATTGCGAGAAAAGACATTGGCCGACGAAGTGAGCCGAGAGGCAGTGTTGTTAAACCGCGTATCAGGGTACAGCATTTTGCGACGGGATTCTCAGGCCGGCGAAGATCTCTATAACTGTCTTTACGCGCGGGTCAAGGAGGCTGCGATTGCGGCTGGATCAAGGTCAAGTAACATTCGGGTGATCGAGAGAGGGCTTGTTCCGTTTGAGGCATCTGGGCCTAACGCGATATTAATGCTTCCGATTGGATTATTAGTGGCCTGCATTGGGGGATTCGCGGCGGGGGTGGTCAGGGAAGGCATGGACGTTAGTGTGCGGTCGCCTGAGGATGTCAGTTTTGTGGCAACGGGGGCGCGTCTCGTTCTTCTCCCCGAAACGCGGCGACGTGGTAGGTGCGATGACGACCTGGCCGCAACTGGACGCACATTGAAACCTCAGGCAAAAGGTGGGGTAAGAGTTGAGCGGTTTATGCTTGAGCAGCCTGCGTCAGCATCAGCGGAGAGCATCCGGGCACTAATGGGATTAATTATGCTTACGAGGCAAAAAAACAAATCGCAGGTTTTGTTAATCGCTTCGCCATTTTCACGCGAAGGAAAAACTACTGTTGCGTACAATCTTGCTTTAGGGTTAGCAGAAAAGGGACCGACATGCTTTGTGGATGCAGATTTGCGAAAGCCGAACAATGGAGATGTTGGAGGACTTTTTGCTCACTATAGAGATGCGGCGACAGCGGAGGAACTTGAGGCTCCTTCCGGTGATTCTGGAAACTTGACTTGTGTGAGTTCAGGGACAGGCCCAGAGAACCCAATCAGCGTTCTGATTTCGGACAAATTTCGAAGATTCGCGTCGGGAATTCGCTCTCGTTACGAGTTTGTTGTCATAGACTCGCCGCCTCTGTTGCCGTATGCTGACGCCCGGTTCTTGGCGGCGTTGGCCGACGGTGCCGTGTTGGTGGGGTATGCGGGTTTGACTGCAAGAAAAGCGTTGGTGTCAGCTGCGGAGATACTGGCCCAGCAGGCGGTTCCAATCCTGGGGGTTGTACTGAATGGGGTTCGAGCGGTGGAAATACCCTATCGTGGGTATTAACGATTAGTTTTCGAAGCATTGGCCAACCGTTACTGTTTGTTGTGAAACCCGTGTGGAGTTGTGAGGACTTGTGTAGTGAAGGTCTGCTTTGTGTCGACGATTCCAATTGAAACTTCACGATTGGTCGCGCGCCAATGTGAAGCTGTTGCAAGGCTGGGCGCGCGCGTCACTTTGATCGCGCCGCTTCATGCGAAACTTCACAATACGAGTTTCAAACTACATTATTTCCCATGTGCGACAGGTGCAATTGGAAGATTGTTTAGCACCCCGTTGGCTCTTATTGCTTCGTTACGGGAAAAAGCAGATATTTACCATATACACAGTTTTCAACTAGTTGGTTGTGCTATTTTACTAAAAGTGTGTTTTCGTAAACATATAGTTTATGACATGTTTGAAGATTTTCCCTCTATGATGTTGATGAAACATTCAATTCCAAGCTTGATTAGAGCTATATGTAGCTATGTTGTTCTGTTCTTAGAAAGGCTTGCCTGTAAGACATTCGACGCAATCGTGACGGCTGATCCAGCCGTATTGCGGATGTATACGGAAAGACACAAATTGATTGGAAAAGCGAGGCGCAGGGTTTTCTATAACTTCCCTGCTGAGTGGTTTTTGAATTGTTATGAATCTGAGCGACGGCGTTTTCCCAAAAAATACGACCTGGTTTATTCAGGTGGGATGTCGGAGAGAACGGGGCTCTCCGTGCTTTTAGACGCCGTTGAGTTAATGGCTAAGGTCGGAGTGCGGCCGAAAGTATTGATGTTTGGTTATGTGGATGAACCGAGATTCGTCACTGAGTTTAAGATGAAGGTGTCCGAAAAGGGTTTAAAAGATTGTTTTGAAATGCTGGGACGCGTACGGCCATTGGAAGTGCCATCGCTGCTGTGTCAGGCGCGGATTGGCGTCGTTCCGCTGCAGCCCATTCCAAAGTTCCTGAAGAATATTCCGACTAAGATGTTTGAGTATTGGGCGTGTCGATTGCCGGTGGTGGCTAGCGACCTTCCACCAATCCGTTTGTTCCTGCGCGAGGGAGAGTTCGGACATCTTGTGGATCCAACCGATGCATCCGCACTTGCCGAAACACTCCTGAATCTGCTCTCAAATCCTTTAAGGGCCGAGGCGATGGGGGCCAAAGCTCAAAAGGCAGTGCGGTTGAGAATGAATGCAGAGTCTGAACAGAGAAGACTTTTACGGTTGTATTCGACGATTCTTGGTTGGGATGCTTCGGATGACTTTAGTATGTGAGAAGGGGTTGAAATTTATAAAGTTGTGAGTCTGGATATATGAAATATTTTTTCAAAATAGTGTTGAACACATTTTATGAATTGGATGTGAGGGCAAAGTGGAGCTTGAAAAATGGTACAGGTATAAGGCCAAGCACCTGCAATTTGTGTATGATCGGATGCCCTTGTTTGTTCGTACTGGCCTAGTGAGTGTGCGGGGTCTGTCACTCGTAATGAACCGCTACGCTCAATCAATGTACGAAGACCTCGAACAATTGAAGAGCCATGATCAATTGAGTCGACGAGAAATAGAACATAGACAGATTGTTAGTTTACAGCATATTCTTGATCTAGCGCGTGCATGCTCACCATTTTATAGCGCATACCCGCCTCTCAAGCTCACGTCACTTTCGGCTTGGTCGCATTTGCCGATTATATCGCGCGAAGAAGTGCGGACAATGGCACAGGCAATGCTGAATGTGACTGTTCGTGAACGAGACCGGATTTGGGTTACAACAACAGGTACGACGGGTGGCAGCCTCAATGTGTGCTATACGCCAGCGGTGATGCGGAAGAATTGGGCATTCCGGATGCAACAGTTCCTTTGGGCTGGCATTCGGCCTAGAAGTCCTCGCATTACTGCATTTGGCAGTAAGGTTGTTTCATCGCGCCAGAAATCGCCGCCATACTGGGTCAGCAATATTTCAGAAAATCAGATCCTAATAAGTATATTCCATTTATCATCTTCGACGGCTGCAGACTACGTGGAATTTCTCAGACAGCATGCTAACAGGGTTTTGGAAGGGTTCCCGTCGGTGCTGGGATTACTTGCCAATTTCGTTCTGGCTGCCGGTGCACCAATTCCAATGCGAACAGTGCTTACGGATGGCGAGCCTCTTCCTGCTACTTTGCGTGAGAGAATAGAAACCGCATTCTCTGCTCAAGTGTTTAACACCTACGGTAATACGGAACTGTGTGGTCTGATTCAGCAATGTGAACATCAGGGAATGCATCTGAATCCTGACTATGCATTTCTAGAGATCTTAGATAAAAATGGCCGTCCGGTCGAGAAAGGAGAAACGGGAGACTTGGTGTGGACGGGATTTATTAATGACTGCATGCCACTATTGCGATACAGAATCGGCGATCGGGGCGCATGGCTGTCGTTGCAAGAGTGCCCGTGTGGGAGGCAATCCGCGCTCGTCGATCCTGGAGTTAGCAGGGAAAGCGACCTGCTGTACGCGGCCGATGGGAGAGTATTCTCTCCCCGCGCTGTGAATCAAGTATTGAAGGACGCGACGTCATTTCGGTTTTGCCAATTCGTTCAGGGCCAGAAGGGTCACGTATTAGTTCGCGCGGTGGGCGCCGGCATGCGCGCGGAGCAAGAACTATCGGGAGTTCGACAGGGCATTGTCTCGCTGCTGGGGGCGGGCACCATCGTAGAGGCCGAGCTGGCAACGGAACCGATAGTGACAGTTGGCGGCAAGACACCACTGGTGTTGCGGGAACGAATTTGATGTCACGGGTGCTGATCATCAACGGCGACGATCTAGGGTTAACGAGGGCGGTCAGTGACGGCATCTTCCAAGCGCATGCGAACGGCTTGCTCACGAGCGCCTCACTCATGGTGAACCAGCCGGCGACTGAATTTGCCGTGCAGCAACTCGCCCGGCACCTCAATCTCGGTGTCGGTATTCACCTGAATCTCTGCCAGGGGAGGCCGGTTTTGGGCCCGCGGGCGGTTCCGAGCCTCGTCGGCAGTGACGGCAGGTTTCTGGCCCCCAACGAGATGCAAGCCCGATTGATGACATGGCGTGTGTCAAGAAAGGAGATTGAAGCGGAATACCGCGCTCAGATAGCGCTGGCACGCGCGATGGGAGTTGATCCAATACATGCAGATTCACACCATCACCTGCACTTGTACTTCGCGGCCGTGGCTCCATTTCGAAGAGCGCTGGAGGCCGAGGGAATCCAATGGATCCGCGCGTGCCGCATCCGGCAGCTGCCCCGCACGAGGCGGGTTGGCGGTCCGCACAGCGGAAGCGCGCTGCGCCGGCTCGGGGTCCTGGCGTATATGGAGTTTCTGAGTTCCGGTCCGTTTCGGTCCTTCCGCGCCCCCAATTACCGTATCGAGACGCCGCGTGCCGCTGCCCCTTCGATTGTCGAATCCATGATCAAGACCTGGTCTGAGGCGTTTGAGAGCCTGGAGGAGAATGGCATTTTCGAGCTCGTCTGCCACCCCGGCTGTTCCGATCCCGAAAGTCGGCTGACGGACCGCATCCACGACAAGCGCGTCCGGGAACTGGCTCTATTGACTGCGCCGGGATTCACGGAGCTTCCCGCGAGGCACAGGCTCGCACTGGCATCTTACGCCGGGCTCGCCTCAAACCAAGTCCGGGCGTTCGCGGCACAAGGTGCGGCTTGATCGGCCGGAGGCGTGCGACTGGCGTTTTAAACGAAGCTGCGGCTTCGTCCGCCTCCATTGACGACGGCCGCGCCGTTCTGGTTGGCGGAGGATCCTCGGTTGCAATCGCAGATGTCTCGGGAGAGGGATCCTCCGCACTCGTGCGGCTGGGAGATGGAGCGATCCCGAAGCGGGCGGAGATGTGCTGATCTAGCGGAGCCACGCCATGGATCTGTCGCTAAATGAAACCCATCCTTCCGCACTAATTGCTGGCCGTCCGCAAATCCTGACATCGAGTGTCACGATTATTATTATCATTGTAACTTCCACTTTCACGCTGGCAGCTTCATACTATGAATGGAAACTATTCATCATTCCGCTAGGTTTAACTTGCTGGTTTTTACTGACCAAATTCCCCGAGATCGCACTCGGCTGTCTGATGGTTGTGGGCACGTTCAAGGGAGCGCCTCAGTTGGAAGGATCGACGATCGATCTGACTGTCGTGCTCGTGCTCGCCCTTGTATGGTCAATGGCGCGTGCATGCTTGAGAAGAGAATTAATTCCTCTTCCGAAGGAGTTCTTGTTATACTTTCCAATTCTGTTCATGATGTTATTGAGCTTGTTATATACTCCGAATCTTTCTGGCGGAATCGACAAAACGGCGCGGTTTTTCATCATCGGTGGTGTGGCTATTTTAGGGCCGTTCGCTGTTCTGACGACGCCGGCCCGGCTGAGAAGATTCTTCTACACACTATTAATGGCCGGAATAATTGCGAGCGCCGCTTCTCTCCCCATGCTCGGCGGACGGGAGAGGCTCACGACGCCCGGAGGAGACACAATCCAATTAGGCCACGTCGCCGCGGTAGGAATCGCAATCGTGTGGTTTGGCCTCATGCCGGGCCGGAAAATCATGGTCAGAGTGATTCTATATGGCTGCATCACCCTGCTGGCGGTCGCTTTGGTTGGGTCGGGAAGCCGCGGACCGATCATCGGGATTGGAGCAGTCATTCTCATCAGCATCTGGCACCGGCGGCATGTGGGATTCACCGTGCCCCAACTGCTCTTCGATTTTGCCTTCCTTGTCGGAATGGGTATACTGTTGCTCCCTTTCATTCCAATTCCGGAAGAGTCAACGAATTACTTGGGGCAGTTGTTAACGTTCAAGAACGCGACGACGTTCCTCGGGCCCAGGGCAGGATTGTTGCAGTTGGGATGGAAATTGACTCTCGAACATCCTCTCACGGGTGTCGGCATAGGTGGTTTTCCAACTCTGTACACGGGCATAGGAAACTGGCCACATAGCATTCCGCTCGAACTTGGATCCGAGTTAGGTTTGATCGCTGCACTATCGTTCTGTTGTCTTGTGTTTGTTGCCTTGATGACCGCATTCAAGGAGTTCGTCTCAGAGGATGAGAGTTTGCAGTCACTTCGGAATCTGATGTTCTGCTTCGTTGTGATCGTAACGATCAGTATGCTGAACACCGGTAATCTGAATGATAATCGTCAGCTTTGGACCGCCCTGAGTCTCCCGTTCTTGCTCAGGGCCGCGCGGGTTGAGGGGACTACTGGTTAAGTCATGTCGCAGCAGGAAGCAATGACTGACCACGGCTCCCAGGCGCCTTTCCCTGTGTGTCGAACCCGCAGCCTGCGGCACCGTGGCGGGCGCGGACTTCCCGAGCATGGCCACGAGGTGCTGCGACTTTTCGGGAAGAACACGTTGTGGCTGCTGTTGGATCGTGCCGGCCTGAAGGTCGGCGCGATGTTGGCCGGCGTGATTCTGGTCGGCTACCTCGGTCCCGCCAACGTCGGCATCTATAGTACGGCGCTTGCTGTCGGTTGTCTCTTGAACGCGCTGCTGGATCTCGGCCTCACGCGTTACGCCGCTCGCGCCGTCGCCGCCACCCCCGGAGAAGCGCAATCCATTTTGGCCTTGTCGCTCACCAGCACACTCGTTGCGACTCTCGTCGAATTGTGCGCTGCCGCCGCAGCGTATTACTCGGGGAATTGGTATTGGACCTGCCTTTGCGTGGGATTCATCTTCACAAATCTGGATGGCACGGCGTCTGCTTGTGGCGGAGTGCTGTCTGCGGACCTTCGGTCGCGGGCGGTGCTGCCCGGCTCTGTCTTGAACGCCTTGGGCGTCGTGGGCATCATCGCTTTGGTTGTGAGATTTCGCCTATCAGTTCTTGCGCTATTGGTGGGGCTGACAGTCAAATCCCTGATCGTACTGTTGGTCCGGCTGTGGCAGCTTAGGGCTTTCTGGCCTTCCTCGTGGAATTACTTCACGCCTCATGCGTTCGTCCGTCTGGCGAAGCGTTCGTGGGTCTTCTTCTCGTACTCACTTACGCAAATCGGGTATGAGAAGGTGGCAATCATCTCATTCGGTCTCGTAGCCGATTATGAGCATGTCGGACTCTTCTCGACGGCGCTGCTGATCGCCGGCATTTTCCCATCTTTCACCTATGCGGCCTCAGACGCGTTGCTGCCCGTGATGACGCGTTTATACGAGGACGGACGTACCCAGGATTTGCTGGAACTGAGGCGTCGCCTCATCAACCTTCTGCTGCACCTATCGGTGCCGATCGGCATCGCCCTCGCAGTTTTTGCGCCTCAAGTCTGCCAATTGCTCGGAAACAGGTTCGTGGCCTCAGCCATCATTTTGCGGATAGCGGCCAGCCGGTCGCTGCTTTCAGTTCTTGATAACTTCATCGGCCAGGCAG
>Ga0302319_10000590_pt1 | contig 82013 bp, 74 predicted proteins | sample Bog_T0_2_FD_203319 | JGI IMG/M metagenome (GOLD analysis project Ga0302319, IMG submission 203319) | Peat permafrost microbial communities from Stordalen Mire near Abisko, Sweden - Bog_T0_2 | ecosystem: Environmental > Terrestrial > Soil > Wetlands > Peat | place: Sweden: Abisko, Stordalen Mire...
TTCGAGGCACACGACGCAGTACACGGCCACCGCTTCTTCCCTGCCCAGGTAGCCCATCTTCTCGTTGGTCTTGGCCTTCAGGTTCACCTGGTCCTCGAAGCAGCTGAGCAGGCTGGCCAGGTGCTTTCGCATGGCCGCGAACTGCGGCGAGAGCTTGGGCCGCTCAGCCACCACAGTGATGTCGGCGTTGGCCAGCTCCCAGCCTTGGCTTCGCACCTTGGCGAGCACGGCCTTGAGGAACATGGCGCTGTCGGCGCCCGCATGGGCGGGGTCGGTGTCGGGGAAGATCTGGCCTATGTCGCCCAGGCCGGCTGCGCCGAGCAGGGCGTCACAGAGCGCGTGCAGCAGGGCGTCGGCGTCGCTGTGGCCCGCCAGGCCGCGGCCCTTGCTCTCGACCTCGATGCCGCCCAGCACGAAGCGGCGGCCCTCGACGATGCGGTGAAGGTCGTAGCCAAAGCCCACGCGGCTCTTCATCCCTTGCCTCCCTTGCGCTTGGCCCCAGTGAGCAGCTGGCGCGCCAGGGCCAGGTCTTGGGGCGTGGTGACCTTGAAGTTCTCGTCCCCGCTCTTGACCAGCCGCACCGGGATGCCAGCCTTGCCCGCCAGGCCCGCCTCGTCGGTGAAGCGCCAGCCCCTTCTCGCGGCGCGCGCGCTGGCCTTGAGATAGGCCTTGAGCGGCAGGGCCTGGGGCGTCTGGGCAGCCCACAGCTCATGCCGGGGAAGGCTCTCGACCTTGCTGCCGCGCAGGCGCTTGATGCTGTCCTTGACCGGCGCTGCCGCGATGGCGCAGGCCCCGCGCCGCGCCGCCTTGGCGCAGGCCGCCACCAGCTGCTGGCTGGCGAAGGGCCGGGCCGAGTCATGGACCAGGAGCACGGCGTGCCGGCCCGCCAAAGCCAGGGCGCCTGCGCGCACGCTGTCCTGGCGCTCAGCCCCGCCCTCGGCCAGGCACAGGGGCTTGGGCCAGGGGCCGGCCAGGGCGAGCCGCCGGCTGAGCTGGTCTAGGTCATCCGCATGGCAGACCAGGCAGACCTCGGCCACGCAGGGCGCGGCCATCAGCGTCTTGAGGCTGTGCATGAACAGGGGCAGGCCAGCCAGCATCACGCGAGCCTTGTTGCAGCCGGCCTTGAGCCGGCTGCCCGTGCCGCCCGCCACCAGCACCGCGCCCGCGTAGGGCTTCTCAGACCGCATTGAGGGCCTCGGAGAGGTCTTTGACCGGCTTCAAGGCCAGGCCCTGGCCAGCCTTGCGGCATTCGGCCATCTCAGCCTCGCGGGCCGGCTTTGGGAAGATGGCATGCTTGAAGCCCAGGCGGGCCGCCTCGCGCAGGCGGTCAGCGGGCCGCGACACGGGCCTCAGCTCGCCGCCTAGGCCGACCTCGCCGAAGCAGGCCAGGCCCTGGGGCGCGGCCTGGCTGCGCAGGCCGGTGGCCACGGCCAGGGCCACGGCCAGGTCCGCAGCAGGCTCGGTGATGCGCAGGCCGCCGGCCACGCTGACAAAGACATCTTGGCTGTAGAGCGCCAAGCCGCAGCGCTTCTCCATCACGGCATACAGCAGGCTCAGGCGGTAGGGGTCGAGCCCGCTGGACTGGCGCTGGGGCTGCCCAAAGTGGGCAGGGGCCACCAGGGCCTGCACCTCGGCCAGGATGGGACGGCTGCCCTGCAGGCTGGCCAGGGCCAGGCCGCCGCCGCCCAGGAAGAGCTGGCTGGGATTCTCGACCCCGCTCAGGCCCGCCTCGCCCATGCTGAATAGCCCCAGCTCTTGGGTGCTGCCAAAGCGGTTCTTCAGGGCGCGCAGGGTGCGCAGGCCGCCCTGCTCGGCGGCCTCGAACTGCATCACCACATCCACCAGGTGCTCGAGCACGCGGGGCCCGGCCAGGCTGCCATCCTTGGTGACATGCCCCACCAGGATGCAGGGCACGCCGCGCTCCTTGCAGGCGTCTTGCAGCCTGGCGGCCACCTCGCGGACCTGCCCCACGCTGCCGGCCGAGCCGGTGAGGTCTTGGCTGTGAAGGGTCTGCACGCTGTCAGCCACCAGCAGGCCCCAGTCTCCTGAAGCGAAGGCCTGCAGGGCATTCTCAAGGCTGGTGTCCGCCAAGAGGTGCACGTTGGGGCTCAAGCAGCCCAGGCGGGCCGCGCGCAGGCGCACCTGCTCGAGGCTCTCCTCGCCGGTGACATACAGCACCTTGGCCCCGGCCCGGGCCACGCTGGCGCAGGCCTGCAGGGTGAGGGTGCTCTTGCCTATGCCCGGGTCGCCGCCCAGCAGGGCCATGGCCCCGGGCACCAGGCCGCCGCCCAGCACCCGGTCGAACTCAGGGGCGCCGGTGGACAGGCGCAGGGCTGCGGCGCCGCTGGGCGGGGCATCCAGGGGCACCGGCAGGGCCCGCGGCCGTGCGGCGGCGCCATGCTTGCCCGGCGCCGGGGCCAGCGCCTCCTCGACGATGCTGTTCCAGGCCCCGCAGCTGGGGCAGCGCCCCAGCATGCGCATGTGCAGCGCGCCGCAGGACTGGCAGCAGAACTGGGTGCTGGGCTTGGCCATGCGCCTCACTTCTTCCAGAGCAATTTCCAGGGATGGGCCTTGAGGTCGCTCAAGATGTCGCGCAGCTCATCGCCCACCTGGTCGTCGTTGGCCAGGGCGCCCAGGGCGCCCTGCTTCTTGTCTATCTTGACCATCACCTTGTCGAGCTTCTCGAGGCTGGAATGCAGGTGGGCCAGGCTCTCTTGGATGCTCTTCTCGTTGGCGTCTGAGAGCAGGCGGCCAGCCCTCTGCGTGAGGCCGTGGCCCTCTTGGCCCATGGCCTTCAGGTCGGCTGAGGCGCTCTTCAAGTCAGCCAGGGTGGCCTCGATGTCAGGCCGGGCCTTGGCCACCAGCTCGCGCACCTGCGCGGCAGCCTGGCTCACGTTGCTGAGCGTGCCGCCGATGCCGCCCATGATCTTGGGGTCTGACAGCAGCGGCTCCAGCGCGTCAGCCAGGCGCTCCACGCGAAGCAAAGTGCGGTCAAGGCTGCCCGGGTCCACGCCCGTGACCTCGGCCCCCTCGGCCAGCAGGGGCCCGCTGTCATCGGCGGCGTCGAACTGCACGTACTTCTCGCCCAAGATGCCGGTGGTGTTGATGGTGGCCAGGCTGTCCTTCGAGATGCGGGTGCCCTTCTCGAGCAGGCAGGTCACCTTCACCTTGCCGCGCTCGGCGGTGATCTTCTCCACCGTGCCGATGCGCACCCCGCCGCCGTAGAGCACCGGGGCCTCGGGCTTGAGGCTGTCCACGAAGTTGAAGAGCACCGATACCCGGTAGCCCTGGCGGCTGAAGCGCGCCCGGCCCACGAAGAGCGCCAGGGCCAGCAGGCACAAGAGCGCCGCCAGCACCGTGAAGCCCACCTTCTTCTGCTTGTCTAGGGACATGGTCGCTTCCTTAGCGTCTCCCCTCTCCCTCTGGGAGAGGGGCGGGGGGTGAGGGCAAAACACTGGGGCCACATGGCCCGGGCAAGGGCAGCTTTGCCCTCACCCTCATTCCAACGACCCTCTCCCAGGGAGAGGGTCTCACAACAAGCGTCACATCAGCTGTATCGGGCCCTCGGCCCGGCCGTGGATGAACTGCTGCACCATGGGGTCCTGGAGCTCGCGAAAGGCCCCGGGCTCGGCGGAGGCCACCAGGCGGCCGCCATAGATGAGGGCCAGGCGGTCGCCGATCTTGTAGGCGCTGGCCATGTCATGGGTGACCGCCACGGCCGTGGCATGGGTGCGGTGCTGGATGTCGACGATGAGCTGGTTGATGGCATCGCTCATGATGGGATCCAACCCGGTGGTGGGCTCGTCATAGAGCAGTATCGGCGGGTCAGTGGCGATGGCCCGCGCCAGGCCCACCCGCTTGCGCATGCCGCCCGAGAGCTGGGCCGGCTTCTTGTCGAGCACGCCCTTCAAGCCCACCCAGGCCAGGCGCTCCTCGGCCACGGCGCGCAGCTGCTCTGGGCCCAGGGGGCTGAAGCGCCGCAGGGCGAAGGTGACGTTCTCCTCAACGGTGAGCGAGTCGAAGAGCGCCGCGCCCTGGAAGAGGAAGCCGATGCGGGGCGGGTCGAGCGGCCCGCGCGGCGGCAGGTCAAAGGCCACCTCGCCGGCATCGGGCTGGAGCAACCCGGCGATGATCTTCAAGAGCACGCTCTTGCCGGTGCCCGAGGGGCCCAGCACCACCAGGGTCTCGCCGCGGGCCACGTCAAGGTCGAGCCCTGAGAGCACCTTCTGGCCGCCAAAGCTCTTGGCCAGGCCGCGCAGGCTGATGAGGGGCTTGGGCATGGCGGGCCTAGAAGAGGGTGCGGAAGACGGCGGTCAAGAAGTAGTCGCCCACCAGGATGAGGATGCTGGCGGTCACCACCGCCTTGGTGGTGGCGCGCCCCACGCCCTCAGCCCCGCCATGCGCGCGAAAGCCCTCATGGCAGGCCACGGCCGCGATGATGAGCCCGAAGACCGGGGCCTTGCCCAGGCCCTTCCACAGGTCGGCCAGGGTCACCATCTGCGGGATGTCGCCAAAGTAGGTGAGGCTGCTCAGGCCCACGGTGGCCACCGCCACGATCCATCCGCCCAGCAGGCCCAGCACCATGGCGATGACAGTGAGCACCGGCAGCATCACCACCGCCGCGATCAGGCGCGGCGCGCCCAAGGTGCGCAGGGGGCGGGCGCCCAGGGTCTGCAGGGCATCGATCTGCTCGGTCACCTGCATGGTGCCTATCTCTGCGGCGATGGCGCTGCCCACCCGGCCGGTGACGATAAGGGCGGTGAGCACGGGCCCCAGCTCGCGCAAGAAGGGCAGGGCGACTGTCCGGCCCATGAACTGGCTGACGCCCTTCAAGACCTTCTCAAGGCTGTCGCTGGCCTGCAGGGCCAGCACCATGCCGGTGAAGAGCGCGGTCAGCAGCACCACGGGCAGGCTCTTGACGCCCATCTCCTCCATCTGCTCGAGGATCTGGCGGCCGTCCAGCTTGAGCGCCGCGCGGCTCTTGAGCAGGGCCCAGCTCTCGCAGAGCAGGTCCCAGGTGAAGCCTGCCAGCTGGCCCGCCTCGTCGACGAAGGAATGCCCTGCCCTGGCCAGGCGCTCAAGCACGGCCGGCTCCGATGAGCTCGCGCGGCAGGCGCGCGGAGAAGCCGCAGAGCACCTCATAGGGGATGGTGCCGGCCAGACCAGCCCATTCGCGGGCGGTCACCTGCTCTTGGCCCTGGCGGCCCAAGAGCACCGCCTGCTGGCCCAGACGAACGCCCGGCACGGCGCTGGCATCGGCCATGCACAGGTCCATGCACACGCGGCCGAGGATGCGGCAGCGCCGGCCCCCCAGCAGCACCTCGGCCTTGTTCGAGAGGGCGCGCGGCAGGCCGTCGGCATAGCCGATGGCCAGGGTGGCCACGGTGGTGGGGCGGCGGGTGATGAAGGTGTGGCCATAGCTGACGCCGCGGCCCTTGGGCAGGCGGCGCAGGGCCACCACCTGGGTGGCGAGCGACAGCACCGGCTGCTGCTGGCGTGCCAGCGGCGACCAAGCGGGATCAGCCGCGCCGTAGAGCAGGATGCCGCAGCGGGCCATGGAGAGGCGGGACTGGGGGTAGCGCAGCAGGGCCGCGCTGTTGGCCGCATGCAGGGGCAGGCCGGCGGGCCAGGGCAGGCTGACAAAGGCCCCCAGCTGGGCCTGGGTGGCCTGGGCCTTGCGCTCATCAGCGCAGGCCAGGTGGGTGAAGGCGCTGGCCAGCGCGAGCCCGGGCCAGGAGCCACGCGCGAAGCCCTGCAGGGCCAGGGGCACCTCGCTGGGCATGAATCCCAGGCGGGCCATGCCCGTGTCGACCTTGATGGCCATGCGCAGGGGGGGCAGGCCCCGGTGGCCCCTGAGCGCGCGCTGGGCGCGGGAGAGGTAGGCGCGGTCCCAGACGCTCAGGCTCACCCTGGCCCGGGCCGCCTCGGCGGCGTGGCTGGGGTGGACGGGCCCCAGCACCAGCAGCTCGCCCCGGATGCCCGCTCGGCGCAGCTGCAGGGCCTCCTCCAGCGCGGCCAGGCCGAAGTGGCGGCAGCCCGCGGCTTGCAGGGCCAGCGCCACAGCCTCGGCGCCATGGCCGTAGGCATCGGCCTTCACCACCGCCATCACCGCGCGGCCAGGGCCGGCGGCCCGGCATGCCAGGCGCCAGTTGGCGGCCAGGGCCCTCAGGTCTATGTGCACGCGGCTGGGGCGGGAATGGGCGGCGACGCTCATCGCTCGGGGCCCTGATAGGTGGGGGCCTGGTTCTCGAACTTGGTGTGCTGGGGCCGCCAGACCAGCTCGACGCTGCCGGTGGGGCCGCTGCGCTGCTTGGCGATGATGATCTCGGCCCCGTTGTCCTGCTCGGCGCCGGCCTCCTCGCCGTTGTCCTTGGCGTAATAGCCCTGGCGGTAGATGAACATGACCACGTCGGCGTCCTGCTCGATGGCGCCCGACTCGCGCAGGTCGGAGAGGCGCGGCTTGGGCTCCTTGCCGCCGCGCTGCTCGGTCTGGCGCGAGAGCTGGCTGGCCACCAGCAGGGTGATCTGCAGCTCCTTGGCCAGGGCCTTCAGCTGGCGGCTGATGGTGCTGACCTCTTGCTGGCGGTTCTCCTGCTTGCCGCTGGCCGAGAGCAGCTGCAGGTAGTCGACCATCACCAGCTGGATGCCCTTCTCGCGCACATAGCGCCGGGTGCGGGCGCGCACGGTCTGGACATCGAGCATGCTCGAATCGTCAAGGTAGATGGGCATCTCGTACAGCTTGGTGGCCGCCAGGGTCAGGCGGCTGAACTCGTCGTTGCGCAGGCGGCCGGCGCGCATGTTGCCGCTGTCGATGTTGCCCTCGGCGCAGAGCATGCGCTGCAGCAGGCTCTCGCTGCTCATCTCAAGGCTGTAGATGAGGGCTGGGGCCTTGCTGTAGAAGGCCGCGTGGCGCACCAGGTTGAGGCAGAAGGCCGTCTTGCCCATGCCGGGGCGGGCGGCCACGATGACCAGCTCGCCCTTCTGCAGGCCGCTGGTGATGCTGTCCAAGTCGGTGAAGCCGGTGTGCAGGCCGGTGAGCCCGCCCTTGCGGCCGCGCAGGTCGTCGATGCGCTTGATGGTGGGGCCCAGCTTGTCCTTGAGGGCCACCACCGGGCTGGCGCTGCCCTGGCGGCCCACCTCGAGGATGCGGTTCTCGGCCTTGTCGAGCACCAGCTCGGCCTCCTCCTCCTCGCTGTAGCACTGGCCCAGGATGTCGCCGGCGGCGCCGATGAGGCGGCGCAGCAGCGCCTTGCGGCGCACGATGGAGGCGTAGTGCTCGGCGTTGGCGGCCGAGGGGACCCGGTCGGTGAGCTCGCTCAGGTAGGCGTTGCCGCCCGCGCCGGGCAGCTCGCCCCGCTTGCCTAACAGCTCGCCCACGGTGAGCAGGTCCACCGGCTCGCTCAGGCTGCCCAAGTCGAGGATGGCCTGGTAGATCTTCTGATGGGCCTCGCGGTAGAAGTCAGCGGTGGCCAGGCTCTCGGTGATGACGTTGACGGCGTCAGGCGAGACCAGCATGGCGCCCAGCACGGCCTGTTCGGCCTCAAGGCTCTGGGGGGGCAGTTTGCTGCGGGAGCTGTTATCCATGGCACGCAAGAGAGGGGGGCAAAGGCGCACGATCACGCCTCATGTTAACGCGGCCTGCCGCGCCGGGCAAGCCGCGCGGCCAAAAAAAAGGACGCGGCCTTGGGCCGCGTCCCTGTGTGCTGCCGCCTTGAGGCTCAGCTCAAGACCGTGCTCCCCTCGCTGGGGGCATCGGCCGTGGGGGCCTCATGGTCGGTGGCCTGGGGCGCCACCACCACCTTCAGGCTGATCACGATGTCATGGTGCAGGTGCAGGGGCACTGTATGCTCGCCCAGGCTCTTGATGGGCTCGTGCATCTCGATCTTGCGCTTGTCCACCTCGACGCCCTGCTCCTTGAGGGCGGCAGCCACATCGGCATTGGTGACCGAGCCGAAGAGCTTGCCATCCTCGCCCGAGAGGCGGGAGACGGTGAGAGTGAGCGCTGAGGCCTTGTCGGCAATGGCCTGGGCCTCGCCGCGCATGCGCCCCTGCTTCTTCTCAAGGGCCTTCTTCTCGTTGGCGAAGACCTGCAGGTTGGCCGGGGTGGCGCCGAGCGCCATGCCGCGGGGCAGCAGGTAGTTGCGGCCGTAGCCGTCTTTGACAGTGACCGAGTCGCCGCTCTTGCCGAGATTGCGGACGTCTTCGAGCAGGATGACCTTCATGGGTGGATCTCCTTCTGGGTATAAGGGGCGGGTCAGACCGCCGAGAACGGCAACAGGGCCATGTTGCGGGCCCGCTTGATGGCCATGGTGAGGATGCGCTGGTGCCGGGCGCAGTTTCCGGAGATGCGCCGCGGGACGATCTTGCCGCGCTCGGTCAAGAAGTTGCGCAGCCGGTTGCTGTCCTTGTAGTCGATGGTGACGATCTTGTCGGCGCAGAAGCGGCAGGACTTGCGCTTGTTCTTGCGCTCTAGGCCGTCGTCATTGCGCTTGCGCTTGACCTTCTTCTTGGGGACGGGCATTCTTTTGGCTCCTTAAAGGACCTGGGTTGGGCGGTGCTGCTGCTTCAAAAGGGGATGTCATCGGCGCCCGTGCTGGGCGCCTCCGGCGGCTCGCCGGGGCCAGGGTCGCTGCTGCCAGCCCCGCCCCCGCCCTCGCCCTCAGCGCGGCGAGAGGAGAGGAACTGCACGCGCTCGGCCACCACCTCGAGGATGGAGCGCTTCTCATGGGCGTCGGTCTCCCAGCTGCGGCTCTGCAAGCGGCCTTCGACCAGCACCGGCGACCCCTTCTTCAGGTATTCGCCACAGGCCTCGGCCTGCTTGCCCCAGACCACCACGCCGACGAAGGTGACCTCTTCCTTGGTCTCGCCGCTGGCGGCCTTCCACTTGCGGTTGGTGGCCATGCGAAGATTGGCCACCGCGGTGCCGCTGGGGATGAACTTGAGCTCAGGGTCCTTGGTGAGGTTGCCCACGAGGAGGACGCGGTTGAGGCTGGCCATGGGCGGCTCCTAGGCCAGGGCCGGGGCTTCGACGGCTTCGGGCAGAGGCTTCAGCTTCTTGGCCTTGACCTTGAGCTGGCGCAGCGGCTCGACGATGAGGGTCTGGTGCTTGAGCACGCTGTCAGTCAGGCGCATCTGGCGCTCGAATTCGTGCACTGCGGCGCCCGGGGCCTTGAACTGGAAGAGGACGTAGAAGCCCTCCTGCTGCGCCTTGATCTCATAGGCCAGCTTGCGCTTGCCCAGGCGCTCCACCTTGGTCACCTCGCCGGTCTGCGTGGCGATGACATTCTGAAAGCGCTCGATGAGCTTGTCTGTCTCATCCTTCGACAGGGTCGGCAAGAGGATGAACATGCTCTCGTAGTTGTTCTTCTGTGACATGGGGCTCCTTCTTCGACGCGCAAAGCGCGGCAGCATGAAAACAAGAGCGCCCCGTCGCCGGGGCGCTTGAAGCGGATAGAGTATAGAAAATACGGCAAAATGTGTCAAGTGTCGAATGGCGGCAAAAGCCTAGGGTTTGGGGCCAGCCTGGGCCAGGGCGGCCTGGGCCTCGGCGTCATTGGGCGCGAGCTGGAGCGCCTTCTGCCAGCAGCGCTGCGCCCAGTCCGCCCTCTGCAGGCGGCCATAGGCCCGGGCCAGGGCCTTCCAAGCCAGCAGATCGCCGCTCTCTAGGCGCAGGGCCTCCAGGTAGGCATCCACCGCTTCCTTATCCCTGCCCTGGGCTGCCAGGGCATCCCCCTGCCCCAAGGGGTCGCTGCCAAGGTCCATCTGCGTCTGGGCCCCTGGCAGGGCCAGCATGCCCGGGGTCGGCGTTGGCGAGGGCATGGGCTGCTCTGACAAAGCCTTGGGCGCAGGCGTGGCGCTGCTGGTGGGCGATGGCAGCTCTGGCGGGGGCGGCAATGCTGGCAGGGGCGTTGGCGTGCCCTGCGGCTCTGGCGCAAATTGATAGCCCAGGCTGAAGACCTGGCCAAGGCCCGCGCTCCCCAGCATCACCAGGGCGTAGTCCATGCGGGCATCCCAAACCTTGAGCCCCAGGCCACAAGTGCCGAGCTGGCCTTGGCTAACGGGCTGGCCGCTCTGATGCTCAAAGCCAGCGCGCACAAAGGCGCAGCGCCAGAGCCCCTGCTCAAGGCCCAGGCCCCAGCTGCCGCTATCCATCTGCCAGAGCTGGCCAACAAGCCCCAAGGTGAGGCGGCCCCAAGAGCCCTCATCCAAGCCATAGGCTGTGGCAGCGCGGGCCAAAGCCTGGCCATCCTTCCCCTGGATGCCGGTGCTCAGGCCAGCGCACAGGCTTTGCGATGGCTGCCAGCCCAAGCTAGCCAGCGCGCCCAGCCGCATGGGCGGATGGGTGGACACCATGGCCTGCTCGCCCTGCAGGGACGCTCCCAGGCTGAAGCTGCCCAGGCCCTTGCCCAGCCCCAGGCTGAACTGGTCCAGCTCTCCGCCCAGGCCGCCCACCCAGCCGCCCTGCGGGTCAGCCAGGCTGAAGTCAGCGACATGCTCGTCTTGATAGGCCAGGCCCAGCACAAGGCCGGCCGCCAGGGGCAAGCCGCCAGTGACCGATTGAGCAGCAGAGCCCTGCGGCCAGGCAGCGCCCGCGGCATTCAGCTCGGCTTTGTCCATGCCCGCCAGGCTGGAGGGCATGCTGGCCAGGCTGTCGCTCTGGCCGGGAAGGGCCATCAGGGCCGATCCTGCGCCCGCGCTGCGCGCTGAGAGCGCTGATGCCTGCGATGGCACCAGGTCTGAGGAGGCCGGCAGGGCCGCTGCCAGAGCCAGCAAGAGCGAGACAAGGGGTTTTCTGGCAGCACAGGTCATCGGGTCTTGGAGTGTGAGAGGCCCCCAGTTTAGCCCGAGCCGGGCTCAAGGACAAGCAGGACTGGCGTGCAAAGCCAAGAAGAGCCGGGCGGCGAGCCCGGCTCTTCTTGGCTGCAGAGCGCTATTTGAGCAGGAAGAGCGTGGCCTTGGCGGGGCTGGCTTGAGCGGGCGCGCCCAAGCTCAGATGATAGCGGCCATTGGCCAGGCCGCTGAACCAGCCCGCAGGGAGGGTGAACCGGCTCCAGCCCTTGGCCAGCGGGCCCTCGGCCTGCTGCTTGACCAGCGCATAAGAGCCGCTGTAGCAGCGCAGGCTGGCACTCGGCACGGGGCCGCTGCAGAGCGCGAACACGGTCACCTGCGTAGTGCCGCGCACCAGGCTGGGCATGAGGACCAACCGCAAGACAATGCCGCTCTGCACCGGGGCAATGGTGGGCGTGGGCGTGCCCTGCACCGCAGATGCCGCAGGCGAAGGCGTGGGCGTGGCGGTGATGGTGGCGCTGGGGCCCGCCGTATAGGTGCCATTGCAGGCGCCGGCCGTGGCTATGCTCAAAGGCACCGGAATGTCCCAGAACCATCCGCTGCCAGAAGTGACGGCATTCTCAGCCCATTGCACGCGCAGGCGGTAGACATGGCCTGGCAGCGCATCGGCAGGAAGGCGCATGGTAATGGCCAACTGAGCGCACTGCAGCGGGCCAGGCAAGGTGACAGCATAGCCTGCGTTGAAGGGATCCACGCCCCAGGCGCCAGTGACAGCGGGCACTCCCGCTTGGCCCTGGCTGCCCCAGACCAGCCACTGGCCCGGCGTTCCCAGGGCCGCAGTGCCAGTCAGGCTGAGGCTGGTGTCCTGCAGCCACACAAAGGCGCGCAAGGGCGGCAGATACGCGGCATTGGTGCTGCAGAAGGTCACGCCCATCTGCAGGCTCTGGCCAGGGCAGAAGCCCGCGCTGGGGCTGCTGCAGTACCACCCGGTGATGGCCGCATCTGTGCCGTATTGCAAGGCCACAATGGTGGCGACAGGCGTGCCCTGCCCCGCTGTGGCCGAGGGCGTGGCGGTGATGGTGGCGCTGGGCGTGGGGATGGAAGTGCCCGCCCCTGGCAAGGACTGGGTGGGCGTGGAGGATGGCGTGGCAGTGCCGCACGCGGAGCTGCTGGCGCTGACGAAGCCCAGGTCATAATAAGCAGCTGCGCTCTGGCCAGCGTAGATCTCGGCGTATTGGACTCGCAGCCGGTAGGCGGTGCTCGGCTTGAGGCCCACAGGCAGCTGCAGGGTCAGGTTGCTGGTGATGCATTGATAGGCGCTGGTGAATGTGTCCGTGTAGCCCCCGCCCAGGGGCGCTGTGCCCCAGGCCCCGCCAGCCAAGGGCGGCATCTGCGCGCCGTTGTCGCCGAACAAGAGCCATTGGCCAGGCGTCCCCAGGTCTGCCGTGACCGCTGTGCTGGTGAGGCTGGCTTCTTGCAGCCAGACAAAGAATCGCACCGGAGCCAGGTAGTACTGGTTGCTATTGCAGAAGGTGACTGCCATGTTGAAGCTGTCGCCCGGGCAGTGGGCAGAGGCATCGCTGGTGCTGGAAAGGCAGAGGAATGACGTGTTCAGGAGCTCAGCGCAGGCGCCGCCGGTCACCGTGGGGGTGGGCGTGACCGTGGCAGTGCCCAGCAAGCTGCCCCCAGCCGGATCAGGCGTGCAGGTGCTGCTGGGAGTGGCGGTGGAGGTGGGCGTGATGGTGGCTGTGCCCAGCGCTGCCAAAGTGGAGGGCGAAAGGGTGGCGGTGATGGTGAGGGTGTCCGTGGGCGTGCCCGCTGCCCGGGCAGGCTGAGCCAGCACGAGCAGGCCCAGGATAAGGAGCAAAGCGCTCAAATAGGTCTTCATGGGGCTCTCCTGCAGAAGGGGTTCGGCACTGACTTATAGTTGCTGCCAAGGGCCGCTGATTCCCTTTTTAGCCTCCAAGAAATGGCATAGATGAGGGCTGGGTCAGAAGCACAAAAGCCGGGCCCTAAGGCCCGGCTTTTGTGCTTCTCAAAGCTCCGTTGATCACATCAGCACAAAGACCCTTGTCCTGGCTGGGCTGGCCTGGGTGGGCGCCGCCAAGGTGATGTGATAGAGGCCATTGGCCAGGCCGCTGAACCAGCCAACTGGCAGGGTGAAGCGGTTCCAGCCCTTGACCATGGGGCCTGAGCTGAACTCGCGCACCAGGGTGTAGGAGCCTGTGTAGAGGCGCAGGCTGGCGGTGGGCAGGGAGCCATTGCAGAAGGCGAACACTTCGACCACCGAGCTCTTGCGCACCACGCTGGGCATGCAGATGACGCGCTCGACGATGCCCTTCTGTGCGATGGCCCCCGCGGTGGTGGTGCAGGTGGGCGTGCCAGCCATGGCGGTTGGGCTAGCGGTCATGGTGCGGGTGATGGTGAGCGTGGGCGTGTAGGTGCCTCCGGTCTGGCTGGATGTGGGCGTCAAAGTGCTAGTGCCGCCGGTCTGGGTAGGCGTGGGCGTGAAGGTCCCGGTGCCCACCATTGAAGTGGGCGTGGCGCTGATGGTGGCAGTGATGGTGGGGGTGCCGTTGCAGTTCACCACCACCGAGCTGCTGCAGGCCAGGGTGCCAAGATCGGTGGACATGGAGCTGTTGTTGGTCTGGGTGCCGCTGGCAGAAGGGCAGTTGGGCGAGCCGACCCAGGTGAAGCTGCCGGAGCTGCTGTTCCAGGTGGGCACCTGCCAAGAGAGCAAGCTGCCGGCCTGGGTGACGCCAGCAGTAGCCGTGACGTAGCTGATGCCAGCAGGGATGGTATCCCAGACCGTGGCCGAGCCAGGGCTGTAGACCCTGAAGTCCTCGAAGCTCATCAGGTCATCCATGCCCGCGATGCCCGGCTTGAGCACCAAGCCGTCGCCGGCTATGCAAGGAATAGTGGCGTCCCTGCAGGTGAACATCCAGCCCGTGGGCTCTGGGGCGCCGCGCAGCCAGTACTTAGCCATGAAGGTGCCAATGGGGCTCTCCAGCACCTTGATGGTGTACCAAGAGCCTTGAACTGGGCCCTGGCCAGCGGGCGCGATGTAGGTGCCACTGGCTGGCCAGGCCGGGGTCGGGCTGTCCACCTGCAGATAGAGGTTGGCAGGGTTGGGGTCAATGGAAATGCCCACCATGTATCCCTTGCCGGTTGCCGGGTCCTGCCGAAAGGCAATGGCCGCATCGCCGCTGGAGGCATTGCCATCGATGCGCACATCAGCCACCACCATGCCGCCGCAGAAATCCTCTCCATTGCCGAGCGATGATGGGCAGCTGTAATAGAGGACGCGATAGCCTGCCGGGCTGTTCAGATACTGCAAGTAGGGGCTGCCAGCATTCTCCTGCAAAGCCTTCCAAGAGCTGGGGCCAGCACTATTGCCATCATCCTGCCAGCCAGGGATGGCGGTGCTCAGATAGGTCTGGCCCTGGGTGAGCCCGCTAAAGTCATCAAAGCAGTTCAGGGTAGGGCCAAAGCCGCTGTAAGCCAGCGTGTAGGTGACCTGCTCCCCTGCGCCCAAGGCGCTGGCATTGGGGCTGCAAGTGAGGGCGGGCCCAGCGATGACAACCTGAGTGACATTGTTGCCCGCATTCCAGACCCCGCCGCCGCCGCTGGTGGACAGGGTGCTCACCAGGGTGCTGCCGGCCAGGTCGCCAGGGTTCACCTGCACGCGCACCCAGAGCTGGCCATCATACTCGCCGCCTCCTGAGGAAGGCAGGTTCCAAGTGATGATGCTGCCGCTGAGGGTGGCTGCCGCCCCGCTCACCGGGTCCTTCTGCGCGGAGAGGATGTTGAGGCCAGGGGAGATGCTGACCTGCACCTGGCCGCCCGTGGAGCCCGTGATGCGGTAATCCACCAGCAGCATCTCCACCGAGCCGGGATAAGGGCTGCCCTCGACGCTGAGGATGGCAGACACAAAGGGCGTGCTGGTGGGCGTGGGGGTGGAGGTCGCCGTGCTCAAGCCCACGATCTGGGTGGAGGTGGGGCTGGCCGTGGAGCTGGGCGTGCTTTGCACCACCGAAGCCGTGGCCGTGAATGTGGATGTGCCCTGCACCGCCGAAGCTGTGGCCGTGAATGTGGGCGTGCTTTGCACCGCCGAAGCCGTGGGCGTGGGCGTGCGGGTGGATGAGCTGGTAGGCATGGAGGTTCGGGTGACGGTGGGCGTGATGGTGGCGGTGCCCGCCGAGCAGTTGGCTTGCACGTTCACGCTGTTGCTGGGCTCGATGGCCATCGAGTCGGCCATGATGGAAGCCACATTCGTGACTGATTGGCTGGCCCCGCAGGCCACGGTGCCCTGCCAAGTGAAGGAGCCGCCGCCATCCCAGAAGTAGCCTTGGGTCGCCCCATTGTCGCTGTTGAGAAAGTCCCAAGCCAGCAGGCCGCGGCTGCCCAGGGCTGGGGCCTTTTCAGGCGCAGAGGAGCTGCCTGCATAGGCGATGCCAGCTGGCACCGTGTCCCAGACATTCAGGCCGCCGATTAGGTTCACGGGGATGACCCTGAAGTTGTCCCACTCGGCCTTGTTGGCCATGCCAGCCGCGCCGATGTAGTTGGTGCTGGGGCAAGGCAAGGGGTAGTTGTCCTGGTAATCCAGCATCCATTGGGCAGGCTCAGGCGTGCCGCGCTGCCAGAACTTGGCGTAGATGTTGCCATCCTCCTGCATCATGGCCCGCAGGGTGTACCAGGTGCCGACGATGCACTGGGCGTTGGGCGCGCTGCCCGCCCAGGTGCAGCAGCCGCTGCCGCTGGTGCCATCGCTGCGCTGCACCCCCAGGTGGACATTGGCGACATTGCCGATGTTGCTGTCGCCGGAGACGATCACCGCATACCCGCTGGGAGAGGCTGCGTTGTCGCTCTGCATCCACACGCCAATGTCCATGGTGGCGCTGCTGGGGTCTGCCAGCATGATGTCAGACACGATCTCGTAGCCGGTGCAGGTGGAAGTCTGATACGAGCCGGCCGGGCAGCTGTAGTAGAGCGAGGCATAGCTGGTGCTGGTGCTGGCAGGGACGAACTGCAGGGCATAGCCATCGCTGGCGCTCACGATGTCCCACTGGTCCGCGCTGTTGAGGTTGGCGGTGCCGGGCGTCCAAGCGCTGCTGAAGCCGATAGGCCCGCTGCCAGAAGGGCTGTAGGCGCCCTTGGTATAGCCGTCAAAGCTGTCAAAGCAGGACAAGGGGCCGGCCGAGACATTGTAGTCCAGCTCATACTTGACCGGGCTGCCGCCAGGCAGGCTCGCGCCATTGGGGATGGGGAAGCCATTGGCATCCAGCTGGCGCTTGCTCAGCATGATGGTGGAGCCGTTCTCCAGGCAGAAGGTGGCCGCGTTGCCAGACATGGGATTGGTCCAATAGACCGGGGTGTTGCAGAGGGGATAAACGCAGCCTGCGCCCAGCTGCACCTCGACCCACAGGCTCCCGCTGCTGGTGTAGGGCTGGGGGCTGGTCGAGCCATTCACATCCGGCAGATTCCAGGTGACGGTGTTCCCGGCGAGGAAGGCCACCTCGCCCATGGGGTCGGTGCTGGCCCGCACGATGGTCTCGCAAGCCGGGAAGGTGTCGGCGATGCTGGTGCTGCTGGTGTTGACGAAGCTGTAATCCAGGTGATAGATGACCAGGTCGCCGCTGCCGGTGACGCCCTCCACGCGCTGGACGATGCTGGCCTGCGGGGTCAGGCTGTTGCCGCAGCTGGAGCTGACCGTGATGGGCAAGCAGGCCATGGCTGAGTAGCCGGTGGCGGTGGCAGGGTCCACATAGCCCGGCCCCAGATAGGCCATCAGATAGAGGGTCTCTCCCACGGTGGCTGCGGCAGGCACCTGGAAGGGCATGACCAGCTGCTGGGTGCTCCAAGTGGGGATGCCGGAGACGCCCACGGTGTAGCCATTGCCTCCCTGCCCGATGCCGTTATAGTCCGTGGAGGGCGTGGCCGCGCTGCTGGCCGTGGTGGTGTTGTAGATGACCCACCAGCGGTTGGCGAGCACCGTGGCGTCGTTGGCCTGAGCCGCGCAGCCCGGATAAACGCTGCTGTCATTCAGGCTGGCCTTGACCATGATGCCGGAGGCGCCGTCTGAAGGATAATCATTGTTGAGGATGTTGGCATAGAGCGTGATCACCTGGCCAGGGCAGGGCGACGGGTCGCTCAGGTACACGCTGCCGCTGACAAAGGTCTCTGCCTGGTTGGCGGCCGCCAGGCTGCCTGCGATGAGGCCAAAGGCCAGGGCCAGGCCCACGGCCAGCAGAACTTTCATCCAATTGCGCGTCATGGCGGTCTCCAAAGCGGGATAAGGCCCTTATGCCTTGCCCTCTAGTGTCATCGCTGGCTTTGCCATTCCATAAAATGCTCGCTCAAGGCAAGAAAGAGCCCGGGCCGAGGCCCGGGCTCTTTCTCAATTCATCTTCACCTTCAGCATCCGGGTCTGCACCACCCCATCGCAGGAGAGCTCCAGCCGGTAGCTTCCCGGCACCATGGCCTTGCCGTCCCAAGAGAAGCTGTGATCGCCCCTCTCCAGCGGGCCATCGTGCAGCACGGCCAGCACGCTGCCATTCATGTCGAAGAGCCGGATGCGGGCCTGGCTGGGCCGGGGGTTGCGCACCGATACCCAGAGCAGCTTTGCGGCGCTGTCCACCTGGGCGTCCAGGCTGGCCTGGGCCAGCGCCTGAGCCGGGAGGGCTTGGGGCGCGCTCGCAGGCTCTGATGCTTGCCGATACTCTCCCTGGGGGAGCAGGGCTATGCTGCTCTCCTGCTCCTCAGCGGGCCAGAAGGCCCAGGTGGCCAGGCCGGCCAAGAGCACGGCCCCGCCCAGTCCCATCAGCAGGCCGCGGCGGCTGCGCGAGCCTGCCAGCGCAGGATTGGGCAGGCCGGTGGCCAGGTAGGCGGCCTCAGCGCGCTGCGCCATGTCCAGGCTGGCCTCAGGGGAAGATTCCAATTCCCTTCCCAGGGCCTCGAACTCCTGGTCATCCAGGTCGCGCTTGAAGAATTGCTCTTTAAGGTCTGTCATGGCGCGCCTCCTTGAGGGCCTTGCGGACCCTCTCGCCCAGGGCTTCGCGGCATCGCGCCAGCCTGGACATCACCGTGCCTATGGGCAGCTTGAGCCCCTGCGCGATGTCCGCGTAGCTGCGGCCCTCGACATCGCGGAGTGTGATGATGCTGCGGCAGCCCTCTTTCATGGCCGCCAGCTCTTTGCGCAGGGCCGAGAGCCTCAGCTCCTGCTCCTGGTCCTCGCCGGCCTGCTGATGCTGCCGGAGGGCCTGCGGGCTGCTCAAGAGCTCCAAGGCCTCGCCGGGCTGGGCCACGGCCTTGCGGCGCTGGCGGAGCCTGGCATAGCAGAGGTTGACGCAGATGTGGTTGAGCCAGGTGTAGAGCCCTGAGCGGAACTCGAAGCCTGCCAGCTGCTTGAAGGCCGCGAGCAGGGTGTCCTGCACCACATCCTCGGCCTCTGGGTCCTGATAGCCCAGGAAATGGACCGCCGTGGCGTAGAGCCGCTGCCTAAAGCGCCGGCTCAGGTCCTCTTGGGCGGCTTCATCGCCCTTGAGCGCCAGGGCCACCAGCTCCCTCTCATCCATCGCTTGCTTGCTTGTCATATGGTGCGCCGAGCCAGGGGATTATTCCATCCGAAAGGCCCTCGTGGGCCCATTGCGGTATTGTCGCATTCGCAGGTTCACAGTTTTGCGGTCTGGCCGCGAGCCTTCAGCTCACACGTTGAAGCGGAAGAAGACCACATCCCCGTCCGCCATGATATATTCCTTCCCCTCCACGCGCAACAGCCCGGCCTCGCGCACGGCCTTCTCGCTGGCCAACCGGTCCAAGTCGGCGAAGCTCATGGCCTCGGCGCGAATGAAGCCCCTCTCAATGTCGCTGTGGATCTCGCCCGCGGCCTGGGGGGCTGGCGTGCCCTTGCGGATGGTCCAGGCCCGGCACTCGTCCGGCCCGCCGGTGTAGAAGCTCATGAGGCCCAGCAGGTCATAGCCCGCCGCTATGAGGCGGTTGAGGCCCGGCTCGGCCAGGCCGAGGCTGCGCAGGAACTCAGCCTGGTCAGCCTCGGCGAGCTCAGAGAGCTCAGCCTCTATCTTGGCGCAGACCGGGATGGCCAGCGCGCCCTCTGCTGCGGCGCGGGCCTGCACCTTGGCGGTGTGGGCGTTGGCCATGGCCGGCAGGTCGCCCTCGCCCACGTTCATGGCATAGAGGGTGGGCTTGGCCGTGAGCAGGAAGAAATCCTTGATCAGGGCCGCCTCAGCCTCGCCCAAGGCCAGGGTGCGGGCCGGCAAGCCCTGACCCAGGTGCGCGCTGAGCCGGGCGCAGAGCTCAAGGGAGGCCACCGCCTTCTTGTCGCCCCCGCGGGCGGCCTTCTCATCGCGGGCCTGGCGCTTGGCCACCGTGTCGAGGTCGCTCAAGGCCAGCTCAGTGTTGATGATGTCAATGTCGCGCAGGGGGTCCACCCCGCCGCTGACATGGGTGATGTCCTTGTCCTCAAAGCAGCGCACCACCTGCACCACCGCCGCGGTCTCGCGGATGTGGCTCAAGAACTGGTTGCCCAGCCCCTCGCCCTGGGCCGCGCCCTTGACCAGGCCGGCGATGTCCACGAACTCGACCGTGGCCGGCACCCGCTTCTTGGGCGCGTACAGCGCGGTCAGCCTGTCCAGGCGCGGATCCGGCACCGCCACCACGCCCACATTGGGGTCGATGGTGCAGAATGGGTAGTTGGCCACCGCGGCGCCAGCCTTGGTGATGGCATTGAACAGGGTGCTCTTGCCCACATTGGGCAGACCGACGATCCCCAGCTTCACTGCGTGCTCCTTTCAAACAAGAACGCCCCGCCGGCTGGCGGGGCGTCCTGGCTCTTTGACCTAGCGCCTATCAGTATTCGATGGGCAGCTTCTTGCGGGCCGTGGTGTGCGGCGCGTAGCGCGGCGTCTCCTTGGCCTTGGCGATGGCATCCGCGGCCTTGGCAGCGTCAACATCCCTGGGGATGCTCAGCTTCCAATCGGGGCGGATCAGGTCGGGATCCTTGATGCGGTCCTTGTTGGCGATGTAGATGAGGGGCCAGTGGAAGCCGTCGCCGTAGATGTCGGCCTTGGCCGAGATCTTCCACAGCGAGTCGCCCTTGACCACCACATACTCGCTCAGGCTGCCAGAGGCGGCAGGAGCAGCTGCCTCAGGGGCGGGAGCGGGAGCCACAGGAGCTGCGTCCACCGGCGCCGCAGGAGCAGCGGCCGGGGGAGCAGCGATGTCACCGCCCGGGGGCGGGGGCACCGCGCCTGCATCCGCGCCAGGGGGCGGGGGCAGGGCGCCGGCATCAGCGCCCGGGGCCGGGGGAGCCGCCATGTCACCGCCAGGGGGCGGGGGCAGGGCGCCAGCATCAGCACCAGGGGCCGGAGGGGCCGCCATGTCGCCGCCAGGGGGCGGTGGCAGGGCGCCGGCATCAGCGCCGGGGGCCGGAGGAGCAGCCGGAGCCGCATCCAAGCCGGGAGGAGGGGCCAGATCAGGGCCCGCAGCCGGCAGGGGTGCCGGAGCAGCGGCATCCAAAGCCGGAGGGGCAGCAGGATCGGCCGAAGCCGGAGCCGGCGGAGCGGCAAGATCGCCGCCAGGAGGCGGGGGCAGCAGGTCATCAGCCCGAAGTGAAACCGCCAGGACCAGGACCAGCGCCGAAGCCACCATTAAGCCAGCGCGTGCGATACGCTTTTTCGACATACAAACTCCTCCTTGCAGGAGTGTTGGTTTGACGTTTAGAGCGAAAAAGCTCTGGAATCGTGAGGATGTTAATTGAGGTGCGGGATTAAGTCAACCTTAAAAACGCTGTTTTGAAGGAGCGCTCACAGGCCCTTGGAGGCGTAGTAGGCCTTGTTCTCCTCAAGAGTGATGCACTTGTAGTCTTTGGCATGCCCGGCTGCGCCGAACTGTCGCATGCGCTCTGCCACCACCTTGGCGTGGGCTGCGCGCGCCGGGGTCAGGTAGTCGCGGGGGTCGAACTTGCTGGGCTCTTCAAAGAAGACCTTGCGGATGGCGGCCGTGATGGCCAGGCGGCCGTCGGTGTCCACATTGATCTTTGCCACGCCCTTCTTGATGCACTCCTGGATGGCCGGGATGGGCACACCCATGGTGTTGGGCATCTTGCCGCCGTACTTGTTGATCTCATCGACCAGATCCTTGGGCACGCTGCTGGAGCCATGCATGACCAGGGGGATGGGGGTCTTGGCGCGCACCTTGTCCACGATGTCAGTGGCCAGCTTGGGGGCGACCTTGAACTTGTAGGCGCCGTGGCTGGTGCCGATGGCCAGGGCCAGATAGTCGAGCTTGGTGGCCTTGATGAAGGTGATGGCCTGATCGGGGTCGGTCAGATGGATCTCGCCGCTGCCCACGCCATCCTCGATGCCGCCCAGGGTCCCGATCTCGCCCTCCACCGACACGCCGTACTTGTGGCAGTACTCCACCACGCTGGAGGTCACATCCACGTTCTCCTGATAGGTGGTGGGGGTCTTGCCGTCCTCCTTCAGGCTGCCATCGATCATCACGCTGGTGAAGCCCAGGCCCACCGCGGTCTTGGCGCTCTCCAGGTTGTTGCCGTGGTCCAGGTGCATGGCCAGGGGGATGTCGGGATTCTCTTCGGCAGCGGCGAGCATCAGGTGGTGCAGGTAGATCAAGTTGCTGTATTTGAGGGCGCCGCGGCTGGCCTGGATGATGACTGGCGACTGGGTCTCGCGGGCCGCCATCATGATGGCCTGGATCTGCTCCATGTTGTTGACATTGAAAGCGCCGACGCCGTATCCGCCTTTGAGGGCCTCTTCAAGGATCTGACGACCAGGAACCAGGGGCATGGATGAACTCCTTGCTGGGGTTTTGAATGGTGGCTGAGCGCGCCGTCTGTCAGGACAGCGCTTAGAAACCTGTGTTTTATAGCATAGGCCAGGGGCTTGGTCAAATAGCGTTTTCTCTCAATGCAAGACGAGCATGCGGGCGGCAGGTGGCGCCTTGGCGCTGGTGCTGCCCTGCTGGCCGCTGACGCTGATGAAATAGGCGCCCGAGGGCAGGGCGGCGAGGCTGGGCAGGGGCACCTGCTGCCAGCCGGCCTGCAGGGGCCCGGCCTGGGACTGGCCCACTAGCACCAGGGCGACTGTCCAAACCTTGACCTGCACTTGCGACAGAGCTCCCAGCAGGCGCAGGTCGAGCATGCGCGGGTTGGGGTTGGGCACGGGCACAATGCGGTCGATGACCGGCCTTCCCTGCCCTGGCGCCGGCGCTGAAGGCGAGGCTGAAGCGGTGCCGCTAGGCTCCGCCGTAGCCGTAGGCAAAGGCGAGCCCATAGCTTCGGCTGAGGCAGTCGGCGTTGGCGTGAAGCTGGCAGTCGCTGAGGGGGACGTTGTTGAAGAGTTTGTGGGGGATGCGGCAGCTGTCGGAGAGGTGGTCGAGGTGGGCGAGGGGGTGGCAGTGTCAGTCGGGCTGTCCACAAGGTCCAAAGTGGGCGTGGCGCTGGCAGTGCCGCTGGGCTCCGCCGTGGCCGAGGGCGAGGGCGAGGCAGTGGGCTGCTCGGTATTGCTGGCTGTTGGGGATGCTGTTGCCGAGGACAAAGGCGGAACAGTGGCCGAGGAGCTGAACGAAGGCGTCGCCGAAGGGCTTGCTGTCGTCGTCACAGTGCCAGCCTTGGACAGGGTGGCTGTCAGCGTGCTGGTTGGGCTGGCCTGCCCTGCGGTGGCTGAGGAGCTGGGCGTGGCGCTGCGGGTTGCCGAGCTGGTGGCCGTGGCAGAGGCAGTGCCAGTGGCTGAGGCGCTGGGCGTGGCGCTGCGGGTTGCCGAGCTGGTGGCCGTGGCAGAGGCAGTGCCAATTGCTGAGGCGCTGGGCGTGGCGCTGCGGGTTGCCGAGCTGGTGGGGGACGCCGAGGCGGTGGGGGTGCGGGTTGGGCTGGATGTGGGCGTGCCCGGCGCTACAGTAGCCGACGGCGTTGGCGTGGCGCTGACAAAGCCCTGCATCTCCAGGCGCACATAATCGTATTCCACGTCATTGGAATTGGAGGCCCCGCCAGCAGCCCGCAAGGTGATGTCTATCTCATTCATGCCCTTGTGCAGCAGGCTGACGGCGAAATCGGTGGCCGTGTCGCCCCAGTCGCCCTGGCTGCCCAGGCGAATCATGGCATCGCCGCTGCAGGTGGGGTAGAAGCCCGTGCTGCTGGTGATGAGCGCGCCATTGACGGTCTCGATGACAGCTGCGCCATAGGCCGTGGCAAACGCTGTGTACAGGCGCGCCTTGTCCCCCGCCACCGGGGCTTGGGCCAGGTTGAAGAAGACCTTAGAGGTGCTGCCAGAATAGGTGACCCCGTCGGCATTCAGCACCGTGGGCTGGCAGTAATCCCAATCTGTGGCGTAATTGCTGGCGCCCACGGTATAGCTGACGCCATTGGGGTACTGAGTGGGGTAATCGATGAAGGCTCCCCACACCGCATAGCCGGGCAGCACCCCGGGTGTGCGGTCGCCATTGTTGAATTCCTTGCTGTCGCGGTCCGGGATGCCTATCTCCCACACCGTGGGCCCCAAGCGCGGCGGCGTCCAGGTGACCGTGCCCAGGCTCAGCGCCTGGCCGGCTAGGACCGTGAGGCCTGCTTGCTCAAAGGTGCCGGCGGCACCTGGGCCAAAGGCCCACAGGTTGTAAGCGCCGGGGATCACATTGGGTATGATAAAGCTGCCATCCGCAGCGGTCTTGACCCAGAACTGATAGGTGCGAGCCTGCAGCTGGAAATCGTTGCCGCCATCCTGGGGCGCCAGGCCTATCCACATGCCTGCGGGCGAGGCAGCGGCATTGTAGGCGTCCTTGATGGCGAAGGTGCCGCTCACCGAGCCGCGGGCAGAGGCCTGGTCATAGATGGCGGGATGGGCGAACCAGGTGTAGGGCCAGGCAGCCTTCTCAGCCGCAGCCTGGGCCTTGGCGTCAGCCCACAGCGCCTGGGCTTTGGTGGCGACCGGGTCTGTGGCTGCGCCGGCATACTTGTTGAAATAGAGGAAGTAAGGGCCGTAGGTCTTGGTGAACAGCGTGCCAGCCGCCATGTCGAACTGGCCGCCCATGCCGTAGTGCTGGCCGCCGAACATGTTGAGCAGGGTGTTGCCCAGATGCTCCGTCAATTCCCTCTTCATGGGCCCGCCGCTATAGTACTCATGGCTGGGGATCACCTGCCAGATGCCCAGGGGGGTGGTGCTGCTGGCCCAGCCGTAGCAGTCCAAGCTGCCCAGGGCTGCGCTGTAAGCATACTTGCACTCGGTGAGGCCATTGTAGATGCCGCTGGTGAACTGGAAGACCTCCTTGGGCGCGCCAGCCACCGCCACCGAGGTGTCATTGGGCGAGGCCATCTGCTTGAAGCGGTAGGGATCCACGCAGAGCCAGTCAAAGGCTGAGCCCACATACACATTGGAGCGCCACTCGCCGCCGGTGTTGTCGGGGTAGGAGGCCGGATGGGTGATGACCGCCGTGGTGTAGAGCCCTTGCGCGCCGCGCGGCAGGCTGTAGTAGATGTCCACATCCATGGCCACATTGACGGCGGCATTGCCGCTCCATGGTGAATGGACCATCACTTCGCCGTAATTGCCGCCATTGCTGGTCGGGTTAGTGATCACGCTGAGCGTGCCATTAGGCCCTTCATTGCCATCAGCCATGGTCCAGTCATGATAAAAGACGCCACCGTTGTGGCCGCCCGACAGCAGGTTAGAGCCCGAAAAGTTGAATTGGGTGACCTGAGCCGAGGTCTTATTAATCAGAAAGGAGACGATGCCGTTGCCCAGGGTGACGGTGGTGCCATTGTCCACCAAGGTCACGTTGGCACCCGTGCCCGTGCCACCGCCAGCGACATTGGCCTTGAGCGTGGCTGCAAGAGCCAAGGCCATGAGCAAGCTGAAGAACCTGCACAATTTGAAGACGCGGGCCATCCGCCCCCCCAGTGAAACGCTTTAATTAAAGAACCTTTAAAGGAAAATACCACATGCCGTATGCGTTACAAAGACAAATAAATTCAGACGTTCTTATTAATGAAAAACACAGCCTTTTAGGGGCCGTGTTTTCTCAGTTTTGCCGCATCGAGCTTCTATTGGCTCAAATTCGAAGGTTCACTGCCCCGCTATAGTCAGAGCTGGCCTCACCTGATGCCACTGTGTCGCTCCAGCCAGCGCTCAAGCCCAGGGGACCATGGGTCCAGGCCAAGGTCACCGAGCCCAGGCTGTTCCAACCAGCCGGGCTGATGAGGTTGTCACCCCCAAAGCTGCCGCTCAAGCCGAACCCAGCAGGCAGGCGCAGGGCCAAGCCCGCGGCCACAGCATCGTAGTAGAAGCCTGAATTGAGGCTGCCCACCCGGCTGCTGGCGATGCCAGTGCTGTAGCGCTTGTTGATAAGGGCCGCGACCACCTCGGGGTCCTTGTTGTAGAAGTAATGGCCGTAGGTCAGCGAGGGCGTGAGCAGGCCGTGATCCAGCGGAGCCTCCAGGCTCAGATTGGGATAGAACTGAGTTATGTAGAGCTCATCCGAGCTGGTGAGCTGGCGCAGCTTGAGCCGCTTGGTGTTGGCGCCTAAGTCCACGCCATAGCCGTGGATGTCAGCGCCCAGGGCCAGGCGCCAGGCCTCCTCGCGCCTTGGCGCAGGGTCGTCCTCATCATCATCCGAGCCTTCCGCAACTTTGACCCGGCGGGTGCGGGTGTAGCCCAGGCTGATGCTGGGGCCGGCAAAGGCTATGAAATCGACCTGGTCATTGGAGTAGTCGATGTCGCCCTTGATATCCCAGGCGCCTTCCTCATAAGACAGCCCCAGGCTGGCGGCATGGGTGAAGCTGGGCGAGGCGGTCTTGGTGACCAAGGTGTCTTGATAGGTGCCAGAGAGGCCCCAAGCCTGGTCCGCGCCCAGGTCCAGCCCCAGGCTGGCGCCAGCCATGCCGGTGTTGGGCCCTCCTGCGCCGCTCATGCCCAGGGTCACATCCGCCCAAGCCGCCGCTGGCATCAGAGCGGCCAGAGCAAGGAGCAAAAAGGTGCGCATCAGAACTCCCATAGCAGGCTAATGGCGGCTGAGAGCTGTTTGTAGTTGATGTCATCATTGCCTGCGCCGCTGGAGACCTGGTTGGTCTCGCGCAAGTCATCGCTGGAGAGCAGGCCGCCAGCGCCATAGGTGCGCGTCTCGACGATGTGGGTGGGCCCGTTGTCCCAGGTCATGCTGTAGGTACCCGGCGCCGCGGTGGCGCCAGAGGGCAGGTTGGATGTGACCGTGGCGGTGCTGACTGCGGGCGGTGCGCTGACATAGCTGTCGGTCACCTCGGTGGTCTGGATGACCTTGCCCGTGCTGTTGACGGTGGCACTGGAATAGCTGCCGCCCGTGGGCGCCAGATGGCCGATGAGCAGCCCACAGCGGGCGCTGAGCGTGAGATGGGCGCTGAGCTGGGCCGAGGCCTCGAGGCCGCCCATGAACGCCACGCCGGTCGCATAGTCGCGCTGATATTGGATGCTGGTGGTGTCCGGGGAGTGCGCCAGCTTGTCCTCAAGCACCTGGCTGGTCGTTTCGATGTAAGGCTGGGGGAAGAGCGAACCCACGCCAAAGAGGGTGCCTAGGCGGATGCGCGGCGAGAGCTGGGAGCTGGTGTGCACATTGATAAGCAAGGGCAGGGACATCTGGGTGACGCTGGTGTTCACTGTGGTGGTGGTGGCTGCGGCCTGATCCACCACGCTGTAGCTGGTGGAGGTCTTGAGAGGCATCACTGACAGGCCCAAGGCAAGGCCCGGGCTCACGGCATAGAGCGCCTCTAGGCCCGCCAGCGCGCCCTCACCCTCGCTGTATTGGAAGCTGTAGCGGGTGATGTTGTTGATGTCAGCATAGTCATCGATGGCCGTGACCGCGCCGGCCGTGCGGGTGAGGGTGAGGCCATAGCGGCGGCCAGCGGTCATATTGTCAAAGCCCCAGCCGTAGCCGGCCAGAGCTTGCAAGCTGAAGGGCCCTTGCTCCGCGGATGGCAACAAGCCCAGCCGCCTTCCCTGCTCCTCGATGCCCTTGGCATAGCTGGCAGCGGTGGTGTCCTCTGCGTCGTCTGCCAGGGCCTTGAGCTGCTCCAGCGCCTGCTCGCGCCAGCCCAGGCGGGCATAGCAGCGTCCCAGCTCTAGCGCCGCCTCATCCTGGTCCGGGTCGTCGGCCAGCGCGGCCTTGAAGCTGTCGGCCGCTTGCTCGAATTTCTGCTCCTTCTCGAATTGCAGGCCCTGCTGCACAAGGCCATCCGCATCCAGAGCCTCGCCAGTGGCCGTCTCATCTGCCCGCAGGAAAAAGGGCAGCAGGATCAGGGCCGCCAGAAGGGTCATCAGGCTCTTTCTCACGGCATCTCCTCAGAGGCTGGCGTCCCTCTCCAGATAGCTCTGCACATAGTCCTTCACCGCATCCTCCAGGCTCCTGAGCTTCAGCTCGCCGGCGCTGGCGTTCCACTTGCGCATGTCAGCCTGGGTGAAGTACTGGTACTTGCCCTTGAGCTGGGCGGGCATCTCGACATAGTCGATGGCCTCGGGCTTGCCCAGGGCCTTGAACACCGCGCCGGCCAGGTCGTTCCAGGTGCTCGCCTGGCCGCTGCCCATGTTGTAGAGGCCGCGGATGTCGGGGTTCTTGTAGGCGGTCCAGAGGGCCTCCACCACATCCTTCACATAGATGAAGTCGCGCTTCTGCTCGCCGTCGGCGAAGTCGGGCCGGTCGCTCTTGAACAGCTGCAGGCGCCCGGTGGATCGCACCTGCTCCCAGGCCTTGGCCACCATGCTGCGCATGTCTCCCTTGTGCCCCTCGTTGGGGCCGTAGACATTGAAGAACTTGAAGCCCGCCACGCGCGAGAGCAGGCCCTGGTCGCGGGCCCACAGGTCGAAGAGCTGTTTGCTGAAGCCGTACATGTTCAGGGGCTTGAGGCGGTCCAGCCCTGCCTCGTCATCGCTGTATCCCTGGCTGCCATCGCCATAGGTGGCGGCGCTGCTGGCATAGATGAACTGCACGCCCGAATCAAGGCTCCACTGGCAGAGGGCCCGCGAGTACTGGAAGTTGTTGCGCATGAGGTAGCCGGCGTCACGCTCCGTAGTGGAGCTGCAGGCGCCCATGTGGAAGACGGTCTCCACAGCCTGGCCCAGGCCCTCCTCGAAAAGGGCGTCCAGGAACTCATCCTTGTCCAGGTAGTCGCTGAAGCGCTTGCCGCGCAGGTTCTTCCATTTGTCGCCCTCAGCCAGGTGGTCCACCACCAGGATATCGGTGATGCCCATCTGGTTGAGCTTGGCGACCAAGCAGCTGCCGATGAAGCCCGCTCCTCCGGTCACGATGATCATCTCTGCTCCGCTATGTGGATTAAAGGCGGATAAAGGCCGCCTTTAGAACTAAAGGACTTTCTTCAAGTACTGCCCCGTCCAGCTCTCCTTCATCTTGGCGACCTGCTCGGGAGTCCCCTGAGCCACCAGCCGCCCGCCCTTGCCGCCGCCCTCGGGCCCCAGGTCGATGACCCAGTCGGCGGTCTTGATGACATCCAGGTTGTGCTCGATCACCAGCACCGTGTTGCCCGCCTCCACAAACCGCCCCAGCACGTCCAGCAGGCACTGGATGTCGGCAAAGTGCAGGCCGGTGGTGGGCTCATCCAGCACGTAGAAGGTCTTGCCCGTGCTGCGCCTTCCCAGCTCGGTGGAGAGCTTGATGCGCTGGGCCTCGCCCCCCGAGAGGGTGGTGGCCGGCTGGCCAAGCTTGAGGTAGCCCAGGCCCACATCCTGCAGGGTCTTGAGCACCCGCCGCGCCTGCGGCACCGGCTCAAAGAAGGCCAGGGCCTCATCCACGATCATATCCAGCACCTCGGCGATGCTCTTCCCCTTGTAGAGCACCTCCAGGGTCTCGCGGTTGTAGCGCGCCCCCTTGCAGACCTCGCACTGAACATAGACATCGGGAAGAAAGTGCATCTCGATGCGCCGTATGCCGTCGCCCCCGCAGGCCTCGCAGCGCCCGCCCTTGATGTTGAAGCTGAAGCGCCCCGGCTGGTAGCCGCGGGTGCGGGCCTCGGCGGTGGCTGCGAAGAGCTGGCGGATGTCATCGAAGACCCCGGTGTAGGTGGCCGGGTTGCTGCGCGGGGTGCGCCCGATGGGAGACTGGTCGATGGCGATGAGCTTGTCGAGGCTCTCAACGCCGCTGAGCTCGGAGAAGCCGGGCGGCTTGCTGCGGGTGCGATAGAGCTTGTGCAGGATGGCGGGCACCAGGGTGTCTTGCACCAGGGTGCTCTTGCCGCTGCCCGAGACCCCGGTGACAGCCACGAACTGGCCCAGCGGGATGCGCACATCCAGGCTCTTGAGGTTGTTGAGGCAGGCCCCCTTCAGCTCAAGGGCGCGGCCATCGGGCACCTTCCTCGATGCCGGCACAGGGATGCTCTTCAAGCCGCTCAGGTACTGGCCGGTGAGGCTCTTCTTGTCCTTGCTGACCTGCGCCGGTGTGCCGCAGGACACGATCTGGCCGCCATGCACCCCGGCCCCGGGGCCCACGTCGATGAGCCAGTCGGCCTCGCGCATGGTCTCCTCGTCATGCTCCACCACCAGCACGGTGTTGCCCTGGTCGCGCAGCTGCTTGAGGGTGGCGAGCAATCGCGTGTTATCGCGCTGGTGCAGGCCGATGGAGGGCTCGTCAAGGATGTAGAGGACCCCCACCAGGGAGCTGCCGATCTGGGTGGCCAGGTGGATGCGCTGGGCCTCGCCGCCCGAGAGGGTGCCCGCAGCGCGGTCCAGGGTCAGGTAATCCAGCCCCACATTGCGCAAGAAGCCCAGCCGCGAGCGGATCTCCTTGAGCACCAGCTTGCCGATCTTGGCCTCGCGGTCCTCCAGCTTGAGCTCGGTGAAGAAGGCCTCAGCCTCGGCCACCGATGCCTGGGTGGCCTGGATGATGTTGCGGCCCCCCACCGTGACCGCCAGCGACTCGGGCTTGAGCCGCGCGCCCTTGCAGGCGCTGCAGGGCACCTCGCGCAGGTAGCCCTCGATCTTCTCGCGGATGGTCTCGCTCTCGGTCTCCAGGTACTGGCGCTGCAGGCGCCCCACCACGCCCTCCCAGCGCCCCATGTAGCCGAATTCGGCGCTGCCCTTGGTGAAGGTCATGGGCACCTTCTCGCTGCTGCCATAGAGCACGATCTTCTGCTGCTCGGGCTTGAGGCTCTTGAAGGGCACATCCAGCGAGAATTTGAAGTGCTCGGCCATGCGCGCCAGCAGCTCCTGGTACCAGACCTGGCTGGGCCCGCTCCAGGGCTCGATGGCCCCCTTGCGCAGGCTCAGCTCGCGCTGCAGCACCAGGTCAGGGTCCACCTCTTGCCGGCTTCCCAGCCCGTTGCAGCTGGGGCAGGCGCCAAAGGGGTTGTTGAAGCTGAAGCTGCGCGGGGTCAGCTCCTCGAAGCTCAGGTTGCAGTGGGCGCAGGCCAGCTTCTCGCTGTACAGACGCACCTTCTCCCAGCCGGCTGGCGCGCCGTCGGGGAACTCCACCATCAGGCTCCCCTGCCCCAGCTTGAGCGCGGTCTCCACCGAGGAGGCCAGGCGCCGGCGGGAGTCGGGCCCGGCGGCCAGGCGGTCCACCACCACCTGGATGTCATGCTTCTTGTTCTTATCCAAGGCTGGCACATCGCCGATCTCATGCACCACCCCATCCACCCGCACGCGCACAAAGCCCTGTCGCCGCGCCTCCTCAAAGACCTTGCGGTACTCGCCCTTGCGGCCGCTGGCCAGGGGGGCCAGCAGCTGCAGCTTGAGCTGCGGCAGGGCCGCCAGCTGCGAGGCGATCTCGCTGGCGCTCTGCGCCGAGACCGGGCGGCCGCACTGATGGCAGTGGGCCCGGCCGACGCGGGCGTAGAGCAGGCGCAGATGGTCGTAGATCTCGGTCACCGTGCCCACGGTGCTGCGGGGATTGCGGCTGTGGGTCTTCTGCTCGATGGCGATGGCCGGCGAGAGCCCCTCGATGGCATCCACATCGGGCTTGTCCATCTGCCCCAAGAACTGGCGGGCATAGGCTGACAGGCTCTCCACATAGCGGCGCTGGCCCTCGGCATAGATGGTGTCGAAGGCCAGGGAGCTCTTGCCGCTGCCGGAGAGGCCGGTGATGACCACCAGCTTGTTGCGGGGTATGTCGAGGCTGATGTTCTTGAGGTTGTGCTGCCGGGCCCCTCGTATGCTGATCAGGTCAGTTGCCATGTTGGGCCGCTTGCGCCAGGGCCAAGCGGGCCTCCCAGAGCGTGCGAGGGTCCTTGTCGGTCATGACCACCCGCATCCAATAGGCCCGCACCTTGGGCCATTGCTTGTTCTTGATGTAGAGGTTGCCCAGGGTGCGCACCAGGATCTCGGGCCGGTCCGGCTCCTCCACCATCAGCTCCAGTATCTGCAGCGCCCGCGGGTCGTCATGGGCCTTGCGGTAGGTGAGGCCCGCCAGGTAGAGGCGGTAGCGGGGGTAGCTGGGGTCGGTGCGCGCGGCCCGCTGCAGCAGGCTGATGGCCTCGGCCAGATGGCCCTCATTGAAGCCCATGATGGCAGCGGTGTAGAGGATGCCGAAGCGGAAGTGCGGGTCAAGCCAGAAGATCTCGTCCGCCAGCGGGATGACCCCCTGGAAGCTGTTGTCCAGGCGGTTCCTGCCGGTGCCATAGTACTGCAGCATCTCGATGTAGGCCCAGTCAGCCGCAACCCGGCGCATGCCAGCCAGCGCCCCAGCGAAGCCGAAGGCGGAGAGCTTGGCCGGCGCTGGCGTCAGGAAGGCCAGCGGCAGCTCCGCCTGGTCCCGGCGCGCCTGGCGCGCGATGCCCGCCAGCGCCGCAGCCAGCAGCAGGAGAAGGGCGACAGCCATCAGCAGGTGGCGGAAGGGCATGCGCTCCATCAGATCTCTTTCCGCTGGTACTGCCAGGAGGCGAGCAGCATCACCGCCAGCGCGTAGATGGCCCCATAGGCCAGCGGCCACAAGAAGCTGGAGGCCGAAAGCGCGATCCCGGTCTTGATGTTCTCGCCGCCCAGCGGGAGGCTGTCCCCCAGGTTGAAGACGGCCAGGTTGGGCAGCAGGTAGTAGAGCACCTTGACCAGCACCAGGGCGGCGCCCCCATCCAGCTTGGCCATCCATTCCACCAGGTTGCCGGTGAAATGCCCCAGGAAGAAGGTGAAGGTGGAGTACACCACGCAGGCCGGGACAGTGCTGGCCAGCACCGAGAAGAGCAGCACCACCGCCGACATCACCACGCTCTGCCAGAGCAGGAAGAAGACGGCCAAGAAGAAGGGCAGGCTGGCCAGGCTGTAGCCCCGCCACCAGCCCACCAGCAGCAGCACCGCGACCAAGCCGGCCACATTGAGCGCCGCGAGCAGGCTGGAGCCGACCAGCTTGCCCAGCAGGTACTGCCATCGGGCCACCGGCTTGACCAGCAGCATGGTGATGGTCTTGAGCTCGGTCTCCTCGAAGAGCAGCACCACATGGCAGAGCAGCACGGTGATGTAGCCGATCCATTCCACGCCCAAGAGGCCGAAGTCGCGGCCCAGCCGCGCCTCGCTCTCCTGCCCCAGCTCGCCTAGGAACACCGAGAGCCCGCCCATGCCCAGGGCGAAGATGGCCAGCACGGTGAGTATGCGGTTGCGCAGCAGCTGCCGGAAGATGTTGATGCCGATGACCCAGGCCTGCCTCATCCTGCCTCCTCCGCGCGCACCGCCTCGATGAAGGCGGTCTCCAAGGGTGAATTGGCGCTGATCACGGTGGGCGCCGCGCCGTGGGGCAGCTTGACCTTGGCCAGCACCTGGGCCAGCTGGGCGTTGGGCACCGCCACGGTCCACACCCGGTTCTCCTGGCTGGGCGCCAGCCGCAAGGCCTTCAGGGCGCGGCGCTGGGCCGGGCCCAGGCTGCGGAATGCCAGGGTTACGGTGGATGCGTGGCGGCTGGCCAGGTCGGCCACCGGAGCCTGCAGCAACATGCGGCCGCGGTGCATCAGGCCCACCCGGTCGCAGAGCCGCTCGACCTCGCTCAAGATGTGCGAATTGAAGAAGATGGTCTTGCCCTGGCTCTTCAGCCTGAGGAAGAGGTCTCGCATCTGCTTGATGCCCAGGGGGTCCAGGCCGCTGATGGGCTCGTCCAAGAAGACCAGCTCTGGGTCGTGCAGCAGGGCCTGGGCCAAACCGACCCGCTGCTGCATGCCCTTGCTGTACTCGCGGATGGGCTTGTCCAGGGCCTCGGCCAAGCCCACCCAGCCGAGCATCTCCGCCACGCGGGCTCGGCGGGGCTTGTCGGGCATGCCCTGCAGGCGGCCATAGAAATCGAGCACCTCGCGGGCGCTCAGGTACTTGGGGAAGCTGGGCAGCTCGGGCAGGTATCCGAAGCGCGCGCGCGCCTCCATGCTGGAGGCGCTCAGCCCAAAGACCAGGGAGCGGCCCTGGTCGGGCCTGAGCAGGCCGGTCATCACCTTCATCAGGGTGGTCTTGCCGGCGCCATTCACCCCCACCAGGCCATAGACCTCCCCTGCCCGCACCTGCAGGCTGACCCCGCGCAGGGCCTGGGACTTGATGGGATGCCAGAAATCGCCGCTCTTGTAGCGCTTCTGGACCTCGATGACCTCGATGGCGAATGCCGGGCTCATGCCTTGGGCTTCCTCGGCTTTGGCTGGCGCGGGGGCCGGGCGCTGAAGCGGGTGCCGGCTTCCTCCTCGCGCGCCACGCGCGTGATGCGGTTCTTGGCGTCCACGAACACCACCACCGGCCGCTGGCTCGCAGCCAGGGCGTCCTCCACCATGCCGTAGGCGAGGATGATGACCAGGTCGCCCGGGGCGGCGAGCAGCGCCGCAGCCCCGTTCAGGCAGACCTGGCCGCTCCCGCGCCGGCCCGTGATGGCATAGGTGGCCAGCCGGTTGCCATTGGCCAGATTGAGCACCTGCACCTGCTCATAGGGCAGGATGCCGGCAGCCTCCATCAGCTTGGGGTCCAAGGTGATGGAGCCGATGTAGTCCACATCGGTCTGGGTGATGGCCGCCCGGTGTATCTTGGATCTGAGCATTGAACGGAGCATGGTTGTCCTTAAGCTGCTATGTTGTCGATGAGCCGGGTCTTGCCGAGCTGTGCCGACGCCAGCAGGCGCCGGGGCTTGCCCTTCTGCGGGGCCTCAAGGGTCTCGGCATCCGCCAGCACCAGGTAGCCGGCCTTGAGCTGGCCGCCCTTCTCCAAGAAGGCGCGAGCCTTGCGGCAGGCCGCCGGGCCGCTGTCGCCAGCCTTGAGCCGGGCCAATGCTAGGTCCAGGCTGGCCTTGAGCCTGGGCGCTGAGCCCCGCTCTGCGGGGCTCAGGTAGGCGTTGCGGCTGCTCAGGGCCAGGCCGTCTGCCTCGCGGACGATGGGACAGCCCACGATGCCCACGGGCAGGCGCAGGTCCTGCGCCATGCGGCGGATGACCTGCAATTGTTGCCAGTCCTTCTCGCCAAAGAAGGCGGTGCAGGGGCCCGCCAGGCAGAAGAGCTTGGCCACCACCGTGGCCACGCCCGCAAAATGCCCGGGGCGGTGCGCTCCTTCCAGCACCTGGGTCAAGGGGCTGTCCACGCTGACCCTGGTGGCATGGCCCGCGGGATACACCTCCGCCGCCGAGGGTGCCAGCACGACCAGCGGCCCCTGCCCCGCCAGCAGCCTCAGGTCGGCAGCCAAGGTGCGCGGGTAGCGGCCAAAGTCCTCGCCCGGGCCGAACTGGGTGGGGTTGACGAAGATGCTCACCAGGGTGCGAGCGCAGCGCAGCCGGCTCTGCTCCACCAGGCTCAGATGCCCGGCATGCAGCGCCCCCATGGTGGGCACCAGGCCCAGGCCGCCGCGCCGGCCGCGCCAGGGGGCCAGCAGGGCCTCAAGGCCAGAGAGCCCTCGGGCCAGGGTGATGCCCTTGGGCGGCCTCAAGCCAGGGTCTCCGCAAGGCCCGGGAAGCGGCCCTGCCGCACGTCGGCGCAGTAGCGGGCGATGGCCCTGCGCGCCTCGGCATGGGCCTGCCCGTACTGGCGGGCGAAGCGCGGCACATGCCCAGGCGTGAGTCCCAAGAGGTCGTGGCTCACCAGCACCTGGCCATCGCAGGCCGGGCCGGCGCCGATGCCGATGACGGGGATCTTGAGGGCCTTGCGCGCGCGAGCCGCCAGCGCCGCGGGCACCATCTCGAGCACCACCGAGAAGGCCCCAGCCCGCTCCAGGGCGCGGGCGTCCTTGAGCAGGCGCAGTGCCCCAGCCTTGGCGCGGGCCTGCACGCGATAGCCTCCCAGGGCATGCACCGACTGCGGCGTCAGACCCAAATGGCCCATCACCGCGATGCCGCTTTGCTTGAGCAGGGCCACGGCCGCGGCCATCTCGCTGCCGCCCTCCAGCTTGACCGCCTGGGCCCCGGTCTCCTTGAGCAGCCGGCCAGCGCTGCGCAGGGCCTGCAGGGGGGACTCTTGGTAGCTCATGAAGGGCAGGTCCACCACCACCAGCGCATGGCTGGCGCCGCGCACCACGGCCCTGCCGTGGTGGATCATGTCCTCCAGCGTCACCGGCAAGGTGCTCTCATAGCCCAGCACCACCATGCCCAGCGAGTCGCCCACCAGGATCAGGTCCACGCCCTCGGCATCCGCGGCCATGGCTGTGGGGTGGTCATAGGCGGTGAGGCAGGCGATGCGAGAGCCTTCGGCCTTCATCTTCATGAGCTGGCTGATGCTGACCCTGGGCATGGGGCTCCTCAGCGCTTGCGCCGGATGGGGGTGTAGATGCTGGTGCCCTGGCGGTGCTCCAGGGCCCTGTCCACCAGGTCCTCCAGGGCGGCGCTGTCGCGGTCCAGGTCCAGGTCATTGGTGTTGACCACCAGCAGGGGGCAGTCGCTGTAGTTGAAGAAGAAGGTGTTGTAGGCCTTGTTCAGCTCCTCGAGGCCGGCGGCGCTCAGGCCGCTCTCGGCCAGCGCTCCACGCGCCTTGAGGCGGGACATCAGGGTCTCGGGGCTGGCCTGCAGGTAGACCACCAGGTCGGGCCGGGGGCCGCCCTCGCGCAGCAGCAGCTTCCAGAGCTGCTCGTAGAGGGCCAGCTCGGCATCGCTCAGGTTCAAATAGGCGAAGATGCGGTCGCGGGCCAGCAGGTAATCAGAGACCGTCACCTCGGCGAAGAGGTCCGCCTGGGCCAGCTCCGCCTGCTGGCGATGCCGCGCCAGCAGGAAGAAGATCTGCGTCGAGAAGGCGAAGCCCCGCCGGTCGCGGTGGAACTGCCTGAGGAAGGGGTTGCCCGACCCGGCATCGGTGACCAGGCGGCCCACGAGGCGGCGCGCCAGAGCCGTGGCCAGCGCGCTCTTGCCCGCCCCGGTGACGCCCTCGACCACGATGTAGCGCAGATTCTCCAAATCAGGGCCTCTCGGTCAAAGGGTCCAGGTCGCCCACGGGCCGAGCCGCAGGATGCCCGGGCGGCAGGGCCTGCAGCAGCTCGCGGATGCCCCGGCCCAGCAGGGGGTGGGCCAGGCCAGGGTCCAGCTCTAGCAGAGGGCCCATCATGAAGGCCCGCTCGTGCAGGCGCGGATGGGGCAGGGTCAGCTCAGGCGATGCCAGCACCTGCCCTTCGTAGAGCAGCATGTCCAGGTCAAGGCTACGGGGCCCCCAGCGGAAGGGGGTGGCCTTGCCCTGGGCCAGCTCGATGGCCTGCAGGGCCTGCAAGAGCTCGAGGGGCGCCAAGCGGGTGGCCAGCCGCGCTGCCATGTTGAGGAAGGCCGGCTGCTCGGCGTAGCCCACCGGCTCGGTCTCCCAAACACGGCTGCAGGCCTGCAGCCCCAGCTCGGGCGCGCGCAGGGCCTTGAGCGCCGCGGCCAGGTGGGCTCGGCGGTCGCCCAGGTTGCTGCCCAGGCTGATCCATGCCAGCGGCACGCTAGGCCCGCAGGGCCTTGATGCGCGCCACGGCCTTGGCCAGGCGCGCCTTGGGCGCGCACAGGGTCATGCGGAAGTAGCCCTCGCCCGAGGGGCCGAAGCCGTTGCCCGGGGTGGCCACGATGCCGGCCTGGTCGAGCAGGAGGCCGCAGAAGCCGGCGCTGGTCTGGCCCTGAGGCACGCGGGCCCACACATAGAAGGCGGCCTTGGGGGCCTTGACCTTGATGCCTGCTTGCTTGAGGCCCGCGATGAAGCTGTCGCGGCGCTCTTGGTAGACCTTGCGGATGCCAGCGGTGAGCGCGGCCGGCGAAGTGAGCCCGGTGATGCCCATCTCTTGGATGGCCGAGACCACGCCCGAGTCGAGGTTGCCTTTGACGCTGGCCAGGGCCTGCACCAGCTCGCGCCGGCCCACGGCAAAGCCCGCCCGCCAGCCGGTCATGTTGAAGGTCTTGGAGAGCGAGTGGAACTCGATGGCCATCTCTCTCGCGCCGGCCACCTCCATCACCGAATGCGGCGCCTGGCCATCGTAGTAGACCTCGCTATAGGCCATGTCGTGCGCCAGGATGATGCCGTGCCTGCGGCAGAAGGCCACTGCCTCCTTGAAGAAGCTGAGCGGCGCCGTGGCGGCGGTGGGGTTGTTGGGGTAGTTGAGCCACATCAAGCGCGCCTTCTTGAGCTTGGCCGCAGGGATCTTGCCGAAATCGGGCAGATAGCCGTTCTTCTCTAGCAAGGGCATGAAGACCGGCTCGCCGCCGGCGAAGAGCGTGCCGGCATTGTACACCGGGTACCCGGGGTCTGGGATGAGGCCGACCTGGCCGGGGTCCATGACCGCCAGCGGGAAGTGGCCGATGCCCTCCTTGCTGCCGATCAGCGCCAGCACCTCGCCCGCAGGGTCGAAGCGCGCGCCAAAGCGCTCTGCGAACCAGTCCGCGGCGGTCTTGCGGAAGGCGGGCAGGCCCTGCCCCAGGGGATACTGGTGATAGGCAGGGTTGAGGCTGGCCTTGGCCAGGGCAGAGAGGATGGGCTTGGGGGTGGGCAGGTCAGGGTCGCCCACGCCCAGGTCGATGAGGTCCACGCCGCGCTCAAGGGCGGCCTTCTTCTTCTTGTCTATCTCGATGAACAAGTAGGGGGGCAGCGCCTTCAGGCGCTGCGACACCGGCGATTCCATCATGCCTCCTCAGGGTTCTGTTGGGTCAGCGGGCCACTGGGTTGACCAGCGCGCCCACTCCGTGCACGGACACTTCCACCACATCGCCCAGCATCAGGGGGCTGATGCCGCCGGGGGTCCCAGTCAGCACCAGGTCGCCTGGCTCCAAGGTCATCACCGAGGCGATGGCCTCCAAGATCTGCTGGGGTTTGAAGATGAGCTGGGCCGTGCTGCTCTTCTGGCGCTCCTGGCCATTGACGCGGCAGGCAATGGCGGCATCCTCCACCTCAGCGCCAGCCACCAGGTAGGGCCCGGCCGGGCAGAAGGTGTCAAAGCCCTTGGCCCGCGACCACTGGCCATCGGCCTTCTGCAGGTCGCGCGCCGTCACGTCGTTGGCGCAGGTGTAGCCGAAGATCGCGCCCTTGGCATCCATGCCCGGGCCCACGCGCCGCCCCACCACGAAGGCCAGCTCGGCCTCATGGTCCACCCGCTTGCTGGCAGGCGGCAGGCGGATGGGCTGGCCCGGGTGCGCCAGGGCCGAGGGCGGCTTGAGGAAGATCAGCGGCAAAGCGGGCAGGCCGTGCCCCATCTCAAGCGCATGGTCGCGGTAGTTGACGCCCACGCAGACGATCTTGCTGGGCGAGCAGGGCGCCATCAGCGGCAGGCCGGCCAGGGCCAGGGCCTGCGCCCCCGGGAAGAGCTTCTCGCCCAGCCAGGGCGCCTGAGCCAGCGGCCGCACCAGGTGCCCCTCCACGCGGCCCCATTGGCCGCCGTGGCCGCCATGGTTCCAGCGGGCGTAGACGATGCTCATGCCAGCCCCAGCACTTGCTGCATGCTGTAGAGCCCAGCCGGGCGGCCGGAGAGCCACTCTGCGGCCTTGAGGGCCCCCGCGGCGAAGTTCTCGCGGCTGTGGGCCTGGTGCTTGAACTCAAGGCGCTCGCCCGGGCCCGCGAAGAGCACGGTGTGGTCGCCCACGATGTCCCCGCCGCGCACCGCATGGATGCCGATCTCGCGGCCGCTCCGAGCGCCCATCAGGCCGTGGCGGCCGTAGACGAAGTCCTCCTTGCCGCGGCCCAGGGCCTTGGCCAGCACCTCAGCGGTGGTCATGGCCGTGCCCGAGGGCGCATCCTTCTTGTCATGATGGTGGGTTTCGATGACCTCCACGTCATAGGCATCGCCGGTGACGCGAGCCACCATGTCCAGGGCCTTCCACAGCACATTGACGCCCACCGAATAGTTGGAGGAGAGCACGACCGGCACGCGGCTGCTCAAGGCCACCAGAGCCTGGCGCTCGGCCGGGCTGAAGCCAGTGGTGCCGATGACCACGGCCTTGCCGGCAGCGGCCGCCAGCTCAAGGTGAGCCAGGGTGGCCTGGGGCGCCGTGAAATCGATGAGCACATCCGCGGCGGCGATGGCCTCGGCCGCGGAGGCCGAGAGCTGCGGCTGCATGCCGGGCAGGCCAGGGCGGCCGGGCGCATCAAATGCCGCGGCCACCTGAAGCCCGGGCTGGCTGGCGGCCAGCTTGAGCAGGGCCTGGCCCATGCGCCCGCAGGCGCCCGCGATAGCGATCTTGGTCATGCCGCCTCCAATGTCAGCCCTTGAGCAGGCCGAAGGCCTGCATCTCTCTGCGAAGCTTCTCGAGATTCTCTGGCCTGATGCTGACCAGGGGCAGGCGCAGGCTGGCGCCGCACAGGCCCATCAGGCCCATGGCTGCCTTCACCGGGGCCGGGTTGGTCTCAGTGAACAGCGCGCGCACCAGCGGCAGCAGAGCGTAATGGATGGCGCGCGCTCCCGCATAGTCGCCTTGAGCGGCCTTGGCCACCAGGTCAGCGGTGGCGCGCGGCGCGATGTTGGCCACCACCGACATGACGCCCACGCCGCCGATGGCCATCACGGGCAGGGTCAGCGCGTCATCGCCCGAGATGAGGGCCAGCTTGTCCCCGCAGAGCAGGCGCACCCGGCTCATCTGCTCGAGGCTGCCGCTGGCCTCCTTCACCGCCACGATGTTGGCCTGGCTGGCCAGGCGGGCCAGGGTCTCGGGCTCCACGTTGACCGCCGTGCGCCCCTGGATGTTGTAGGGGATCTGCGGCAGGTCCACCGCCTGGGCCACGGCCATGAAGTGCTGGTAGAGGCCCTCTTGGGTGGGCTTGTTGTAGTAGGGGGCGATCAGCAGGGCCGCATCGGCGCCCGCCTTATTGGCGAAGGCGGTGAGGCGCACCGCCTCGGCAGTGTTGTTGCTGCCCGTGCCCGCGATGACCTTGACCCTCCCCTTCACCGCCTGCACCGCTGTCTCGATGACCCGCTCGTGCTCCTCGTGGCTCAAGGTGGCAGACTCGCCCGTGGTGCCGCAGACCAGGATGCCAGAGCTGCCGCCCAGGATCTGGAACTCGACCAGCTGCTTGAGCGCGGCCGTGTCGACCTGGCCGTCCTTGAAGGGGGTCACCAATGCGGGGATGGAGCCGGAGAGGTCCAAGGCAGGTTCCTCGAGGGGGTTGGGTTCAGGAGCCGAATTCGGAGGGCTCGAACTCTCCTGCGAAGCGCACGCGCGCATCGCCGATCAGCTGCACGGAAAGGGCCTGGCCGCCCGCTAGGCTGAAGCGCACCTCCAGCTTTGAGCCGCTGGCGGTGGTGAGGGTGACTGGGCCCTTCACGCGCCCGGCGCGGGCCATCAAGATGGCGGCAGCCACGCTGCCCGTGCCGCAGGCCAGCGTCTCATCCTCCACCCCGCGCTCGTAGGTGCGGATGTCGAGGCTCTGCGGCCCGGTGACCTCGACGAAGTTGACGTTGGTGCCCTTGGGCGCGAAGGCGGCATGGTGGCGCAGCTTGCGGCCCAGGGAGACCACCGGGGCCGCCGAGAGGCCGGGCCATTCGAGCACCAGGTGGGGCACGCCGGTGTTGAGGCTGTGGCCCAGCAGATCCAGCCCGTCCTGCTCGATGCGCAGGCTCAGGGCCTCGCTGTGGGGGGCGGGCATGTCCAGGGCCACCCAACCGGCCTGGTCCACCACGCTCTTGAAGTCGCCCGCCATGTTCTCAAAGCGCATCTCAGCCTTGGCCGCCCCGCAGAGCAGGGCGAAGCGGCTGATGCAGCGCGCGCCGTTGCCGCACATCTCGGCCTCGCTGCCATCAGCATTGAAGTAGCGCATGCGGAAGTCCACGCGGCCGCTCCTCTCCAAGAGCAGCATTCCATCGGCGCCGATGGCGTCGCGGCGGGCGCAGAGGCGCGCTGCCAGGGCGCTGGCCGGCTCAGGCACGATGCCCGCGCGGTTGTCGATGACGATGAAGTCATTGCCCGCGCCGGACATCTTGAGAAAGGGTATCTTCAATGCCATGGTCAGGCCTTTGAGAGGGCGGGGACCTTCTCCCCGCGCCAGAGGTCGCTGAAGCTCTCACGCTGGCGGACCACGTGCCACTTCTTGCCGTCCACCAGCACCTCGGCCGCGCGCGGCCGCGCGTTGTAGTTGCTGCTCATGGTGAAGCCATAGGCCCCTGCCGAGCGCACCGCCAGCAGGTCGCCCGCAGCAGGCAGGGCCATGAGCCGGTCCTTGGCCAAGAAGTCCGCCGACTCGCAGATGGGCCCCACCACATCCACCAGCGCCTTCTTGCCGCCGCGCGCCTGGCGCAGGGGCAGGATGCCATGGTAGGCCTCATAGAAGCTGGGCCGGATGAGGTCGTTCATGGCTGTGTCCACGATCACGAAGCTGCGGCCCTCGCCAGGCTTGATGTAGAGCACCTTGGCCAGCAGCACCCCGGCGTTGCCGGCGATGTAGCGGCCGGGCTCCAGGATCAGGCGCAGGCCCTGGCCCTTGACCATGGGCCGCACCGTGTCGGCGAACTGCTGGGGCGTGGCCGGCTCCTCATCCTGGTAGACGATGCCCAGGCCGCCGCCCAGGTTGAGGGTCTCGATGCGGTGACCCCGGCTGCGCAGGGCGGCGATGGTGGCCAGCGCCTTCTTGACCGCCTGGCGGTAGGGGTCCATCTGGGTGATCTGGCTGCCTATGTGCAGATGCACGCCTGTCAGGTCCAGGTTCTTCCAGGACCTAGCCTTGGCCCACAGGGCCAGGGCGTCAGCGATGGGCAGGCCGAACTTGTTGCCCTTCTTGCCGGTGGTGATGTGGCGATGGGTGTGGGCATCCACGTCCGGGTTCAAGCGGAAGTCGGCCTTGGCCCGGCGATTGAGCCTGCCCGCCAGGCGGTTGAGCAGGCCGGCCTCGGCCAGCGACTCTATGTTGAACATGTAGATGCCAGCCTTGAGGGCATGGATGAGCTCTGCCTCGGTCTTGCCCACGCCGGCGAACACGGCCTTGCCCATGTCTCCGCCCACGGCCTGCACCCGGCGCAGCTCGCCCTCAGAGACCAGGTCAAAGCCCAGCCCCTGGTCAGCCAGGGCCTTGATGACCGCCAGGTTGCTGTTGACCTTGACGGAATAGCAGACCAGCGCCTCTGGCTCGCCATCGCGGGCCGCGAAGGCCTCGGTCAGCTGCCATGCATGTCGGCGCAGGGTGGCCAGGCTGTAGACAAAGGTTGGCGTCCCCAATTTGGCGGCAATGGCCTTCAAGGCCACGCCCTCGCACATGTAAACGCCCTTGCGGTAATGGAAATGGTCCATGGCTCGGTCCGAGACAGGGTTTTTGAGGATTGACCTTGAATATTATCACAAAAGCTTGTTGTTTACCATCCCGCAGCGTGGAACCAAGGCTGCGAACCCTTAAAAAAAGCCTCCCAAGGGAGGCTCTAAAAATTGTGCCCCAGTCCAAGCTTCTGGCTGGCCTCCCCTTTCCTGGGGTCAGTCTCCCATCGATAATGCAGGTCCCAATCTCCGCTGACTTTGGTGGAAAAGCCGGTGCCAAAGACCTCCCGGTCCCAGTTATCCTCGTAGCTCCATTCCGCCAGCAAGGCATGATCCAGCCTTGTCCAAGAGAAGAGGCCGTATTGGCTGGGGATGGCCCATTGGGGCAGCTTGAGGGTGGATGACACCAGCAAGCCGCGGCCGCGCAAGGGCATGTGCACGCGGGTCACCAAGTCCCACTGCTTGGGCAGCAGCTGCAGGTGGCTGTTCAAGTTGACCGCCACGGGCAGGCCCTCATCCAGGTCATCCAAGCCGCCCGGCACAGCGCTGAAATTCATGTCCATGCCCATGCTGCGCTGGGCCTGCTCCGGGCCCAGCAGGCCAGCCTGGCCCGAGGGGCCTGGGCCGGCAGCTCCAGCATCCCAGAGCTGGATGCGGCCAAGATTGTCCAGGTCGATGCCCGCCTGCTGCTTGAGCAGGCTCTTGCCGTAATCCTGCAGGGCGCCCTGCTCGCTGGCGCTCACTGGCCTGGCCCCGTCAGCCCAGGCAGGCAGCGCCAGGCTCGCCGAGCCCAGCAGCACCAGCAGCAGCAAGAGGTTCATCCAGCCTCCCACAAGGCTCAGCTGTCCTTGCGCCTGAGCCGGGCGCGCGCCAGGCGCAGGGCCTTGGCCACATTGGCCGGGGCCGTGCCGCCCAGGGTCCTGCGCGCCGAGGCCGAGGCCAGGGGCGCCAGATGCGGCCGCACTGCGGCGCTGAATCGCGGGTGGGCCTGCCTGAGCTCTGCCTCGCTCAGCCCATCCAGGCCGCAACCCTTGGCCTGGGCCATGCGGATGGCCAGCCCCACCGCCTCATGCGCCTCGCGGAAGGGCACGCCCTGGCGCACCAGGAAGTCGGCCGCGTCGGTGGCATCCAAGAAGCCGCGCTGACAGGCCTCGGCCATGGCCGCCGGATTGGGCGTGATGGCCTTGAGCAGGGGCGGAACCACGGCCAGGCAGGACTTCACCAGGTCCAGGGTCTGGAAGAGCAGCTCCTGACCCTCCTGCATGTCGCGGTTGTAGGCCAGGGGCTGGCCCTTGACCAGGGTGAGCAGGTGCACCAGCAGGCCGTAGGCCCGGCCCGCGCGGCCGCGCAAGAGCTCGGCCACGTCCGGGTTCTTCTTCTGCGGCATGAGGCTGCTGCCAGTGGCAAAGCTGTCATCCAGGCTGATGAAGCCGAACTCCTGGCTGTTGTAGAGCACAATCTCCTCGCCCAGGCGGGAGAGGTGGGCCATCAGGATGCTCATGGCCGAGGCCAGGTCCAGCAGGTGGTCGCGGTCTGAGACCGAATCCAGCGAGTTGGCGGTGGGCGCCACAAAGCCCAGCTCTTGCGCCACCCAGGCGCGGTCCAGCGGCAGAGGGCTGCCGGCCAGCGCCGCGGCGCCCAGCGGGCATTCGGACAGGCTTCCCAGGGCGAAGCCCAGGCGGCGTCGGTCGCGGAAGAGCATCTCCACATAAGCCAGGCACCAGTGGCCAAAGACGATGGGCTGGGCCCGCTGCAGATGGGTGTAGCCGGGCATCACCAGGCCGGGGTTGGCCTCAGCCAGGCCGATGAAGCCGGCGATGGCCTCATCCGTCAACTTGAGCAGGGCCTGCACCTCGTCGCGCAGGTAGAGCTTCACGTCCAGAGCGATCTGGTCATTGCGGCTGCGGCCGCTGTGCAGCTTGCCCGCCACTGGGCCTGCGATGGCCTTGAGGCGCGCCTCCACGTTGCCGTGCACATCCTCATAAGCAGGGTCCAGCTTGAGCCGGCCCGCCTGCCATTCCTTGAGCACGCGCTTGAGCCCAGCCGCCAGCTTGGCCGATTCCGCCTTGCTGATGATGCCCTGGCGGCCGAGCATCTGCGCCTGGGCGATGCTTCCCTGGATGTCGTAGGGCACCAGCCGGCCCTCGTACTGCACGCTGACCGTGAAGTCTTCGACCACCTTGGCCGTGGGCTTGGCGAAGCGCCCGCCCCAAAGCTTTGCTTTCTTGCTCATGGCCATCCCCTGAAAGACGCCGGGCCCAAGCCCGAGGTTCCCTTGCCCGCTACTTCTTGATGCGGAAGCGCTTCTCCACCTTCATGGGCAGGCCAAAGAGGTTGATGAAGCCCTCGGCATCATGGTGGTTGTAGCTGCCGGTGGTGAAGCTGGCCAGGTCATCGCTGTAGAGGCTGTGCGGCGAGCCCACGCCGGCCAGGCGGATGCTGCCGCGCTGCAGGCGCAGCTTGACCCAGCCCGTGACCGTCTTCTGGGTCTGGTCCACGAAGGCATCCAGGGCCAGGCGGGCCGGGGTGTACCACTGGCCGTTGTAGACCAGGTCAGCGTACTTGAGCGCCAGCTCAGCCTTGATGCGGGCGGTAGCCTTGTCCAGCGTGAGGGTCTCCAGGGCGCGGTGGGCCTCCATGATGATGCTGCCGCCCGGGGTCTCGTAGATGCCTCGGCTCTTCATGCCCACCAGGCGGTTCTCGGTGAGGTCGGTGCGCCCCACCCCATGCCTGCCGCCGATCTGGTTGAGCTTGAGCACCAGGCTCAGGGGGTCCATCTTCCTGCCGTTGACGGCCACCGGCACGCCCTTGGCCAGCTCGATCTTGACCACCTCGCCCGCGGCCGGGGCCTTGTTGGGGTCAGCCGTCAGGCTATAGACGCTCTCAGGGCATTCCACAGCCGGGTCCTCGAGGATGCCTCCCTCGTGGCTGATATGCCACAGGTTGCGGTCCTCGCTGTAGGGCTTCTTGCGGCTGACAGTGAGCGGGATGTTGCGGGCTTCGGCATAGGCGATGCAGTCCTCGCGGCTCTTCAGCTCCCACTCGCGCCAAGGCGCGATGATGGCCAGCTGGGGGGCCAGGGCCTTGACCGTCAGGTCGAAGCGCACCTGGTCATTGCCCTTGCCGGTGGCGCCATGGGCGATGGCATCCGCGCCCTCCTTGAGCGCGATCTCGACCATGCGCTTGGCGATGAGAGGGCGGGCGATGCTGGTGCCCAGCAGGTAGGTGCCCTCATAGACCGCGCCGCTCTTGACCATGGGCCAGACGAAGTCGGTGACGAACTCCTTGCGCAGGTCCTCGATGTAGATCTTGCTGGCGCCAGTGGCGATGGCCTTCTTGCGCAGCGGCTTCAGCTCCTCGCCCTGGCCCACGTCCGCGGCCATGGCGATTACCTCACAGCCGTAGTTGTCCTTGAGCCAGGTGATGATGATGCTGGTGTCCAGCCCGCCGGAATAGGCGAGCACGACCTTCTTCACGCTCTTCATGTCATCTCCAATGTGTCGGGGTTCAGGGAAAGGCCTAATTGCCGCCCATCAGCAGCACCAGCAGGGCCTTCTGCGCGTGCAGGCGATTCTCAGCCTGGTCGAAGAGGGTGGCCTGATGGGCCTCGAAGGTGGCCTCGTCGATCTCCTCGCCGCGATGGGCGGGGAGGCAGTGCAGCACCAGCGCATCCTTCTTGGCTGCGCTCATGAGGGCATGGTTGATCTGGAAGCCGGAGAAGCGGTCCAGCCGCTCCTCGCGCTCATCCTCCTGGCCCATGCTGGTCCACACATCCGTGTAGACCGCGTCAGCGCCCTTGACCGCGGCGGCAGGCTCGGTTGTGAGGGTGAGCTTGCCCATGCCGCTGGCCTTGATGGTGCCGCGGGCCTCGGCTTCCACCTGGGGCGAGAGGGTGTAGTCCTTGGGGCTGGCGATGGCGAGCTCAACGCCGCAGAGCCCGGCTGCCAGGGCCCAGCTGTTGGCCACGTTGTTGCCATCGCCCACATAGGCCACCTTGAGGCCCTTGAGCGCGCCCTTCTTCTCCTGCAGGGTGAGCAGGTCGGCCAATATCTGGCAGGGGTGCTCAAAGTCGGTGAGGCCGTTGATGACCGGCACCGCGGCATGGGCGGCCAGCTCCTCCACCATGCCCTGGTCGAAGGTGCGGATCATGACGCCATCGCAGAGGCGCGAGAGGAGCCGGGCGATGTCCTTGACCGGCTCGCGCTTGCCCAGCCCTATCTCGCTGTCGGTGAGCAGGACGCTGTGGCCCCCCAGCTGGTACATGCCCACGTCAAAGCTGATGCGGGTGCGCGCCGAGGGCTTGTGAAAGATGAGCGCCAGGGTCTTGCCCAGCAGGGGCACGAAGACCTCGCCAGCCTTCTGCTTGGCTTTGGTGAGCACTGCGGCCTTGAGCAGAAGGCTCAGGCCCTCGGGGCTCAGGTCTGAAATGGAGAGCAGGTCCTTCTTGGCAAGGCGAACGGGGGCGCTCATGCGTTCCTCGCGGGCTTGGGGTTGAGGCCCGCGGCGACCGCGGGTTCCTTCAGGGTTGAGAGGATGACAGCCACGGCCTTGTCAGCCTGGGCCGGGGTGATGTTGAGCGGGGGCAGCAGCCTCAGCACGTCGCCGGCCGTGGCATTGGCCAGCAGGCCGCGCGCCTGCAGGGCGTCCACCACGGGCCGCGCCGGCCCGCTGAGCTGCACGCCCAGCATGAGGCCCAGGCCGCGCACCTCCACGATGGGGGCGCCCTGGCGCTGGGCAGCCTGCAGAGCGGCCTTGATGCGGCCGCCAACCCTGGCCGCATGGGCAGCCAGGCCCCTAGCCTTGATGGCTTGCAGCAGGGCCAGGCCCGCGGCGCAGGCCACGGGGTGCCCGCCCAAGGTGGTGCCGTGGTCGCCTGGGCCGAAGACCGAGGCAGCCTCATCCGTGGCCAGCACGGCCGAGAGCGGGAAGCCGCCGCCCAGGCTCTTGCCCAGGGGCATCAGGTCTGGCTTGACCCCTGCATGCTGATAGGCGAAGAGCCTGCCGGTGCGGCCCAGGCCGGTCTGTATCTCGTCCAGGATGAGCAGGGCGCCCAGGCGGTCGCAGAGCGCGCGCAGGCCCTTTAAGTAGGCCTTGTCCAGCACATGGATGCCGCCCTCGCCCATCACCGGCTCGACCATGATGGCGCAGGTCTTGCGGCCGGCCAGCCGGGCCATGGCCTTCAGGTCATTGGCCGGGGCGTGCTTGAAGCCGGGCATCAGCGGGCCCAGGCCCTGGTGGAACTTGGCCTGGCCCGTGGCCGCCAGGGCGCCCGTGGTGCGGCCATGGAAGCTGCCCTGCAGGGTGATGATCTCAAAGGCGCCCTTCAGGCGCAGCTGGCCCCAGCGCCGCGCCAGCTTGATGCAGATCTCGGTGGCCTCGGCCCCGGTGCTGGCGAAGAAGACCTTGTCGGCGAAGCTAGAGGCGGTGAGCTCGCGCGCCAGCAGGGCCTGCGGCCCGCTGTAATACAGGTTGCTGGAATGCAGCCACAGCCCCATCTGGGCCAGGGCGGCCTTCTGCACCGCTGCATCCAGGCCCAGGCTGTTGACGGCCACGCCGCCCAGCAGGTCCAGGTGGCGCTTCCCTTCTGTGTCCCAAACCTCAGCGCCCCGCGCCTTGGCAAAGGCCAGGTCATAGCGGCTGAAGGTGTGGGCGATGTGCTTCTTGTCGAGGGCTTTGATCTGTTCGAGCTTCATGGCAGCGTCCGAGAGCGGGTGTCAGGAGGGAGGTCAGAGGGTGATCTCAGTCCCGATTCCTCGGTCAGTGAACACCTCCAAGAGCAGCGAATGGGCCACCCGGCCGTCGATGATGTGGGCCTTGGCCACCCCGGATCCCACCGCAAGCTGGCAGGCCTCCATCTTGGGCAGCATGCCCTTGTCGATGACCCCCTGCCTCACCAGCTTGGCGATCTCCCGCACCTTGAGGGTGGGGATGAGGCTCTGCGGCTTGGCGACATCCTTGAGCAGGCCCACCTGGTCGGTGAGCAGGATGAGCTTCTCAGCCTTGAGCGCCGCGGCCACCGCGCCCGCCACGCTGTCGGCGTTGCAGTTGTAGGCGTGCCCGTCCTGGCCATAGCCGGTGGGCGCGATGATGGGCATGAAGCCCTCCTTGAGCAGGGAGAGCAGGATGGCAGAGTTGACCTGGCTCACCTCGCCCACATAGCCCAGGTCTGCGGCCTTGCCGCCCTTGAGGCTCCTGCCGCTGTGCTTCTTGGCGCGCAACAGGCTGGCGTCCTTGCCGCTCAAGCCCACGGCCAGGGTGCCGCGGCCGTTCAAGTAGCCCACGATCTGCTGGTTGATCTTGCCCACCAGCACCATCTCGGTGATCTCCATGGTCTCCTTGTCGGTGACCCGCAGGCCGTTGACAAAGGTGGCCTGCTTGCCCATCTTCTTCATGGCCGCCGATATCTCGGGCCCGCCGCCATGCACCACCACGGTGTTGATGCCCACGGTGTGCATCAGGGCAAGGTCCTCGGCCACGCTCTGCTTGAGCCCCTCATCCACCATGGCGGCGCCGCCGTACTTGATGACCAGGGTCTTGCCCTGGAACTTCTGGATGTAGGGCAAGGCCTCGATGAGCACCTTGGAGGTGTTCTCGCTTGCGCTTCTCACATTGCTCCTTCCTGCTGCAGCCAGGCTGAGAATTCAGCCTGCCCGCGCTCGGCATAAGCCAGGTATCGCTCTTCTTTGCCCAGCTTCCTGGGCTTGGCTCCAGGCTGGCTTGCCTGGGCGGCCATGGGTTCCACCAAGCCCCAATTGGCGTTGATGGGCTGAAAGGTCCGCGGGTCAGCCTGGGCCAGGTAATGGGCCAGGCTGCCCATCATGCTGTTGCGCGGCGGGGACAGCAAGGGCCGGCCCTGCAGCAGCCGGGCCGCGTTGATGCCCGCCATCAGCCCGCTGGCCGCGCTCTCCAGGTAGCCTTCCACGCCCGTGACCTGGCCGGCAAAGAAGGCACCGGGAAGGCTGCGGGCCTGACCGCCCGTCCCGAGCAGGGCCGGGGCATTGATGAAGGTGTTGCGGTGCAGGCTGCCGAAGCGGGCGAACTCGGCCTGCTCCAGCCCAGGGATGAGGCGCAGCACCCGCGCCTGCTCGCCGTACTTCATCCGCGTCTGGAAGCCAACGAGGTTGTAATTATCGCCTGCCGCGGTCTCTTTGCGCAACTGCACGCACGCGTGGGGCCGGCGGCCGGTGGCCGGGTCGGTCAGGCCCACGGGCTTCATGGGCCCAAAGCGCAGGGTCTCATCCCCCCGGTCCGCCAAGTCCTCAATTGGCATGCAGCCCTCAAAGTGCCGGGCCTCCTCCAAGCCATGGAAGGGCACCCGCTCGGCTGCGCGCAGCGCAGCGAGGAAGGCGGCGTATTGGTCCTGATCCAGCGGGCAGTTGAGGTAGTCGGGCTCGCCCTTGCCCCAGCGCGAGGCAGCGAAGGCCTTGGTCAGGTCGATGCTGTGCGCCATCACGATGGGCGCGATGGCATCGTAGAAGTAGAGCTGGCCCTGGCCCAGCAGGCGGCCGAGCTCTTGGGCCAGGCTGGCATGGGTCAGCGGCCCGCTGGCCACGATCAGGGGCCTCTCTGCCGGCAGGCTGTCCAGCCGCTCGCGGCGGAGGCTCACATTCCCCAGGCCCAGCAGGGCCGCCTCGATGCCCAAGCTGAAGCGGGCGCGGTCCACCGAGAGGTTCAGGCCCGAGGGCACCCGCGAGGCCTCGGCGACCCTGAGCACCAGGCTGTCCAGGGCCTTGAGCTCGCGCTTCAGCTGCTGGGGAGCTGAGCCGGGCGCCTCGCTCTTGAGGCTGTTGCTGCAGACCAGCTCGGCCAAGCCGCCGCCGGTGTGGGCCTCGGTGCCGGTGGCAGGCCGCATCTCATAGAGCGCCACATCCACGCCCCGGCGGGCCGCCTGCCAGGCCGCCTCGCAGCCCGCCAAGCCCCCGCCGATGATGCTTATGCGCTGGCTCACGCGGGGGACTTCTCCTCGGCAGGCGCTGGCGCAGGCCCAGCGGCGAGCTCATGCCGGTATCCGCAGCCATCGGTGGGGCAGCTGCGCACCGTGGGGCCTCGGCGGCCCGACTTCTCAAGGAGGTGCTTGCTGCCGCACTGCGGGCAGGCCTCGGCCACCGGCTTGTCCCAGCTCACGAAGTCGCACTTGGGGTAGCTGCTGCAGCCGTAGAAGACCCGGCCGCGCTTGCTGCGCCGCACGATGACCTGGCCGCCGCAGCCCTTGGGGCAGTCGATCCCTATGTCCTGCTTGATGGGCCGGGTGTTCTTGCAGGCCGGGTAGTTGCTGCAGGCGATGAAGCGGCCAAATCGCCCCTGCTTGTAGATCATGGCGCTGCCGCACTTGTCGCACTTCTCGTCCAGGGCCTCCTCGGCCTTGGGCGCCAGCACGCCGTCGGCGCGCTCCTCCAAGGGCTTGGTGTTCTTGCAGGCCGGGTAGGTGGGGCAGGCCAGGAACTTGCCGTGGCGCCCCCACTTGACCACCATGTTGGCCCCGCACTTCTCGCAGACCACGTCGGTGGCGACCTCCAGCTCCTTCTTCAGGTTCGGCATGTCGGCGGTGGCCTTCTCCAGGTCCTTCTCAAAGACCGTCCAGAAGCCGCGCACCGCCTCGGTCCAGGCCAGGCTCCCCTCCTCGACCTTGTCCAGCTGGCTCTCCATGGCCGCGGTGAACTCCACGTCCAGCACATCCTTGAAATGGGTGGCCAAGAGCTCGGTGATGGTGGTGCCCAGCTCGCTGGGCTTGAGCCGGCCCCCCTCCATGCGCTCGGCATAGCGCCGGTCCAGCACGGTGCTGATGGTCGGCGCATAGGTGCTGGGGCGCCCGATGTTCTTCTCTTCCAGCGCTTTCACGAGCGTTGCCTCGGTGTATCGCGGGGGCGGCTGGGTGAAATGCTGGCTGGGCAGGCCCGAGAGGTAGCGCAAGGGCTCCTGCTCCACGAGCTCGGGCAGGCGCTCCTCGTCCTCAGCGCCCTCCTTGGCCGCCTCGTCCTCATCCTGGCCCTCGGTGTACACCGCAGTGAAGCCCGGGAACTTCATGATGCTGCCGCTGGCCCTGAAGCCGGCGCGCTCCTGCCCGGGCGCCTTGTCGGCGGCCACATCCACGCTGGTAACGTCCAGCAGGGCCGGGCGCATCTGGCTGGCCACAAAGCGCTGCCAGATGAGCTTGTAGAGGCGCTGCTGGTCAAGGCTCAGCCACTTGGCCAGGTCCTTGGGGTCGCGGAAGACCGAGGTGGGCCGGATGGCCTCATGGGCATCCTGGCTCTGGCTCTTGTTGCGGTAGGCCGGCGGCTTGGCCGGCAGGCTGTCCGCGCCGTAGCGCTCGGCGATGAAGCGGGCAGCCTCGGACTGGGCCTCCTCCGAGACGCGCACGCTGTCGGTGCGCATGTAGGTGATCAAGCCCACCGCGCCCTCCTCGCCCAGCTCGAGGCCCTCATAGAGCTGCTGGGCCACCAGCATGGTCTTCTTGGCCGAGTAATGCAGCTTGCGCGAGGCCTCCTGCTGCAGCTTGCTGGTGATGAAGGGCGGCGTGGGGTTGCGCCTCTGCTCCTTGCGGCTGAGCCCAGACACCCTCCAGGAGAGGCCGGGCAGCTCCAGGGCCAGGCCCTGGGCCAGCTCAGCCCCCACCTCGTCGAGCTTCTGCCCGCCCACGCTGAAGAGGTGGGCCTTGAAGCGGCCCTTGGCGGCCATGAGCTCGACATCCAGCTTCCAGAACTCATGCGGCACGAAGGCGCCGATCTCGCGCTCGCGGTCGACCAGCAGCTTGACGGTGACCGACTGCACGCGCCCGGCGGAGAGCCCGCGCCGCACCTTCTTCCACAGCAGGGGCGAGAGGCTGTAGCCCACCAGGCGGTCAAGCACGCGGCGGGCCTGCTGGGCGTTGACCAGGTTCATGTCGATGTCGCGGGGCGTGCGCACCGCCTCTTGGATGGCCTTGCTGGTGATCTCGTGGAAGAGGATGCGGTGCACCTCGTTCTTGGCGTTCTTGAGCTCCAGGCCCAGGTGCCAGCCGATGGCCTCGCCCTCGCGGTCCGGGTCGGTGGCCAGATAGATGTGCTTGGCGCCCTTGGCTGCGGACTTGATCTCCTTGAGCAGCTTGCTGCGCGTGCGGATGGTGATGTAGTGAGGCTCGAAGTCCTTGGCGATGTCGACCCCCAGCTTGCTCTTGGGCAGGTCCTTCATGTGGCCCATGCTGGCCTTGACGACGTATTCCGAGCCCAGGAACTTGTTGATGGTCTTCGCCTTGGCAGGGGACTCCACGATGACGAGATGCTTGGCCATGCGATCCTCGCAGGGGTTGGGGTCAGAGGGCTTCGAACTGCTTGCCAGGGAGCTGGCGCACCGCGCCCTTGAGCTCGAGCAGGGTCAGGGTGGCGGCCAGGGGCCCGGCAGCCAGGCGCGAGCGCGCGGCCAGGGCCTCGAAGCCCGAGCGGCCCTGCTCCTGCAGCAGGGCGTGCAGCACGGCCTCATCGCCCTTGAGGTCGGTGCGCGGCATGGCAGCCTGCACGCCCGCCTCCGCCGAGGCTCCGTCGGGCAAGGCCTGCATGGCAGGCCTTGGGCTCGCAAGCTCGACCAGGATGTCATCCACCGTGCGCACCAGCTTGGCCCCGCCCTGCTGGATGAGCTTGAGCGGCCCGGCGCTCATGGGCGAATCCAACGGCCCGGGGATGGCGAAGACCTCGCGGCCCTGCTCCAGGGCATGGTCGGCGGTGATGAGCGAGCCCGAATCCTCCTCGCCCTCCACCACCACCACGCCCAGGGAGAGCCCGCTGATGGTGGCGTTGCGCAAAGGAAAACGGAACCTCTCAGGCTGGGCATCCAGGTGATACTGGCTGAGCACCGCGCCGCCGCCCTGCGCGATGCGGCGCGCCAAGGGGGTGTTCTCCTCGGGGTAGACCATGCCCAGCCCGGTGCCCAGCACAGCCAGGGTGCGGCCCCCGGCTTCCAGCGTGGCCAGATGGCTGCAGGTGTCTATGCCGCGGGCCAGGCCCGAGACCACGGTGACGCCGCGGGCAGCGAGGCCCTCAGCCAGCAGCGCGGCCTGCCGAGCGCCGTACTCGGTGGGCTGGCGCGTGCCCACCAGGGCCACGGCGCGCCGATCCTCCGGCACGATCTCGCCCCTCCAATACAGCAGGGGCGGCGGGTCATAGGTGCTGAGCAGGGCTGCGGGGTAATCCGGGTCGCGGAAGCTCGCCATCCGCACGCCGGCTTTGGCGCAGCGCTCGAGCTCGCGGGCGGCATCAAAGGCCCGGGCCTGGGACTGGCTCTCAGCGCAGCGCTCAGGCGAGAGGCGCTCGACCACCTGGCTCCAAGCCCTGGCTGGCGCAGCCAGCGCGGCCTCGGGGCTGCCATAAGCCCGCAGCAGGCGGTGGAAGCGGCGGGGGCCGATGTCGGGCGCGGCATTCAGCTTGACCCAGGCCTCCAGGCTCATCGCAGGCCCAGCACCAGCTCGCCGCCGTCAGCCACGCGGCTGCCCACCCCGCCCTCGGCGCCATCCACCCGCACGCTGAGCCGGCCCTCGTCCAGGCCATGGGGGTCGAGCCCCAGGCGGGCCAGCAGGTCGCCCACGGCCACGCCCGCGCTGTCCGGGTCATCGCAGGCCAGGTCAGCGCCATCAATGACGAACTCCTCCTCGCCGCAAGGCCGCCCGCCCAGGGTCACCCTGCGCGCCGCGCGCGGCACATCCATGGCGCGCCCGTTGATGCGGATGCTGAGCGGGCGCTCCTCAAGGGGGGGCAGCAGGTCGCGCAGGCGCTGGTTGCGGGGCCGGGAGGGGTCAAAGGCCACCTGGTCGCCGTCCTTGACCAAGGCCTCTAGCCCCGCTGGGGCGCCGTTCAAGTCGAGGCTGTGCCCGGACTGCTCGAGCAGGCGGGGCTGGCCGTTCACGGTCACCGCCACCTGGCGCGAGGCAAGGCTCGCGACGTCCACGCCCAGGCTGGCCAGCACCCCGGCGAGCGTGGGATCAAGGCGCGCCTCCAGGCGGGCGTTGTCTGGCACGGCGTCTGACAGGCTGCAGGGCAAGCCGCTCAGCGCGAGCCTGGGCTCTAGCGCGAGATCCCGGCCGTTGAAGCGGATGCGAAGCGGGGCCACACCGGCCAGCGCCAGGGCCTGGGCGACATCCAGGCGGGCGTCAGTGCCAGGCCTGCCGGGGGTGAACTCGATGCTGTCGCCCTCCCGCACCGCCTCGCCGAAGCCGGCAGGGAGGCCGTTGAGCCGTGCTTGGGCGGCCCCGCCCAGGCTGCCCTTCACCGACAGCGGCTGCCCGTTCACCCACACGGTGAGGCCCAGGCCGGGGCGGCCCACGAAATGGCGGACATCAGCGCCGGCAGCGACCAGCGCGTCGAAGACCGTGGGCTTGGCGCCCAGGTCCAGCAGGGAGACTGGCTCGCCCTGCACCTGCAGGCGGAGGAAGGGCAGCCCGCGGCCCTCGCAGGCCGAGAGCGCTATGCCCAGCGGGGTCACCGCCCAGGCCGAGCGGGCCAGCTCAGGGGGCAGGCTGGTGAAGAAGGTCTGCAGGTTCGGCAGGCGCTGGCCCACGCGCGAGGCGGGCAGGCCCAGCCCCTCGGCGATGCTGCGCGCCAGGCCCGGGGTGGCGCTGCCCCCGCCCACCAGCAGCACGGCCTGGGGCGGGTCGCCCTGGTTGCGTTCGAGGATGCCGCCGCAGACCGCGCGGGCTATGTCCGCCACCGGGGTCTGTATGGCCTGCAGGGCCTCGGCCACCGGGATGCGCCGCTCCTGGCCGAAGAGGTCGCGCACCGCGGCCTCGCCCGCCTGATCGAGCTGGCGCTTGAGGAGCTCAGCCTGCTCGAAATCGAGCACAAAGGCGTCCACCAGGCTCTCGGTCACCTCATCGCCGGCCAGCGGGGCCATGAAGAAGGCGCTCACATGGCCGCTGCGGGTGATGGCCACGTCCGAAGTGCCGGCGCCCACGTCCACCAGCGCCAGGTTCAGGCGGCGCAGGTCGGGGGGGATGGCCAGATGCAGGGCCGCGATGGGCTCCAAGGTGAGGCTCTGCATCCCCAGGCCTGCGGCGCGCAGGGCCTGGTCCAGGCTCTCAAGGGCCAGATGCGGCAAGAAGGTGGCAAGCACCTCGACCCGCGCACGGCTTCCGCGCTGGCCCGCCAGGTGGCCTATGGGCTGGCCATCGAGCAGGGAGCGGGTGACGGCATAGCCCACGCAATGGCTGCCGGCCTTGGCCTTGGGGTCGCTGATCCCCATGCGGGCCTCCTTGACCGCAGCCAGCTCAAGGCTGCGCAGGCGCTCTTCGCTGATGGGCTCGCGCGGATCCAGCTCGGATTCCGCCCCAGCCGTGGCTGTGCTCAAGGCGCGCCCGGCCACCGCCACGTGGGCCTGCCGCAGGGGCATGCCCGCCTTGGCCTCCAGCTCGGCCTTGACCGCGGCGATGACCTTGGCAGCCTTGGCCACATGGTGCACCTGGCCATCCAGCATGGCGCGCTCCGGGTGCTCCATCACGCAATGGGCCTCCACCACGGCCCGGCCGCCTGAGGCGCGCACGAGGATGCCGGCCACCTTGCGGGTGCCCACATCCAGGGCGAAATGCAGCTGTTCGTCTATGGCCATGGCGTCTCCACTGGCTCGGCCCTCAGGCCTTGGCGGCCTGCAGCAGCACCGGCAGGCTGGCGTGATCTGGCATCAGCAAGAAGTAGCCCTTGATGACCTGCCCCTCTTCGATGAACTCGGTGGTGATGCACAAGAGCTCTGAATTGGGGAGCTCATAGCCCTCGGTCACCGTGGCCAGCACGGCGCTGGCGATGTCAAAGGCCAGGTTGGGCACCGAAGGGATGAGCAGCAGGCCCAAGAACTCGGAGAGCGCGTTCAAGTAGGCGCTGGCCAGGATGTTGCCGGTCTCCTTGATGGCCGAATGCCCCAGCTCGCTCAAGACCTTGGTGGTGCCCACCGGCTTCTTGAGCAGCAGGTCGCTCAGGTGCAGGGCCGAGGCGCGCGGCAGCAGCAGCAGGATGCGGGCCGTGGCGTCGCCCAGCACGTGCATGTAGACGCCCGCCACCAGGGTGTCAGGGTCGCCCACCAGGCCGGCCACGCCCTCCAGGGGCAGGATGCGCACCTCGGGCACCGAGATGAGCACCTTCATCTGCAGCAGCTGAGAGAGGGCCGTGGCCGCGTGGCCGGCGCCGATGTTGCCGGTCTCCCGCAGGGCATCCAGCTGTTCATTGGTGAGCGTGCGCAGGTCGGTCATTCTTTCCACCGAGTGTCAGAGGCGAGTGTCAGAGGAGCGAGGGGACATCCAGGATCAGGGCGATGGTGCCGTCGCCCAGCACCGTGACGCCGCCAAAGCCGCGGATGCCCTTGAGGAAGCGGCCCAGGCTCTTGATGGCCACCTCCTGCTGGCCGAGGATGGCATCGACCATCAGGCCGATGCGGCGCTCGCCCACCTCGGCCACCAGCACGGTGAAGGATGGCGGGTCGGGGCGCTCGGCGCCCGGCACCTCGAGCAAGCGCCCCAGCCTGAGCACCGGCAGCACCTGGTCGCGCAGCATCGCCACCTCGGCGCCCTGCATGGGCCTGAGCTCGCTGGAGGCATATTCGACCGCCTCATGCACCCCGGCCACCGGCACGGCGTAGGTCTCGTCGCCCAGTCTCACCAGCAGGGCCTGGATGATGGCCAGGGTCAGCGGCAGGCGCAGCGTGAAGCTGGTGCCCTGCCCCGGCTTGCTCTCCAGGCGCAGGGCCCCGCCGAAGCCCTCGATCTTGCTCTTCACGGCATCCAAGCCCACGCCGCGGCCCGAGACGCTGGTGACCGAGGCGGCGGTGGAGAAGCCGGGGGCGTAGATGAGGGCCACAGCGTCCGCGTCGCTGAGCCGGGCCGCGCTCTCGGCATCCATGAAGCCGCGCTGCACGGCCACCTGGCGCAGCCGGGCCGGGTCGATGCCCGAGCCGTCATCCAGCACCTGCACCAGAACCTGGTTCTTCTCGCGCTGGGCCGAGAGGCGGATGAGCCCCTGCTCGGGCTTGCCAGCCTTGCGGCGCTGCTCGGGAGCCTCGATGCCATGGTCGACTGCGTTGCGCAGGATGTGCACCAGCGGGTCGCTGACCTCCTCGAGCACCGACCGGTCCAGCTCGATGTCCTTGCCCAGCACCTCCAGCTCGACCTGCTTGCCCAGCTCATGGGCCAGGTCTCGCACCATGCGGGGAAAGCGGTTGAAGACATGGTCCATGGGCACCATGCGGGCGCTCATCACCTCGTCCTGCAGCTCATCGATCACCCGCTCCAGCAGGGCCAGCGAATCCTTGAGGTCCTTCAGCCCGTGCTGCCTGCTTATCTGGGCCAGGCGGATGCGGTGGGTCACCAGCTCGCCCACCAGGTTCATCAGGCTGTCCAGCCGCTCCACGGCCACGCGCACGCTCTGGCGGGCAGCAGGCTTGGATGCCTCTTTGGCTGCGAGCGGCGCCTCGGGCGCGGGCGCTGCGGGCGCGGGCTCAGGGGCGGGCGGCGCCGCGGCCAGGGCTGGGCCAGCCAGGGGCCGGGCCTCCACATCGCTGACCTCGAGCACCTTGAGGCAGGCCTTGCGCAGGGATTCCACAGGGGCCTGGGTGGCCAGATCCAGCTCAAAGCCCTCGGCAAAGGCCCCGGCCTCGACCTCCCGGTAGCCTGGCCGGCAGGCGAGCAGCCGGCCCAGCTTCTCGAGGTTGCGCACCACCATGAAGCCGCGCACGCCCTTGAAGGCGCAGTCGGGGTCCACCAGCACGGCCAAGGTGTAGCCCGACTCCCCGGGCGCGAGCCCAGCGGGGGCGATGGCCGGCGCGGGCAGGGCCGCTGCCTTTGAGGGTGCGGGCGTTATCCCCTCTTGCTGGGAACTGTGCAGGCGCTGCACCAGGGCCTCGGGCGCGGGCAAGGCCTCGCTGCCCTGGGCCAGGCGGCCTATCTGCTCGCCCAGCGTGTCGATGCAGGCGAAGAGCAGGTCCGAGAGCCCCGGCCCGCTCGCGAGGCGGCCCGTGCGCAGCCCATCCAGCAGGTCCTCCATCTGGTGGGCCAGCTCGGTGATGGGGTCAAAGCCCATGGTGGCGGCCATGCCCTTGAGGGTGTGCGACGAGCGGAAGAGCTCAGAGAGCGCGCCAGGGTCAGCGGCATCCTTCTCCAGGCGCAGGGCGGCTGCGTTCAGCGCCTCCAGGTGCTCCTGGGCCTCGTTGATGAAGATGTCGCGATACTCGTTGAGGTCCATGGGCTCCCGCCTCAGCTCTGTATTTGGGCGGCGATGGCGCCCGCCAGGCCGGAGAGGGGCAGCACCGCATCCGCCAGCCCCGCCTCGATGGCGTGGCGCGGCATCCCATAGACCACGCAGCTGGCCTCATCCTGGGCCAGGCTCCTGCCACCCGCGGCCTTCACCGCCTTGAGGCCCTTCGTCCCATCGCGCCCCATGCCGGTCATCACCACCGCCAGGCAATGCGGGCCAAAGGCCTTGGCCGCGCTGATGAAGAGGGGGTCGGCGGCCGGGCGCACGCCCTGCTGCTGGGGCCGCTGGTCCAGCGCCACTCGCCAGCCTTCTGGGGATGCCTTGAGGGTCATGTGCCAGTCGCCGGGCGCGAGCAGAGCCTGGCCATTGGCGAGCAGGTCGCCCTCCTGGGCCTCGCGCACGCCAAGCGCGCTGGCGCCATCCAGGCGGGCTGCCAGGCTCTTGGTGAAGCCAGCGCTCATGTGCTGCACCACGAGCACAGCCGCGCTGAGGCCGCCGGGCAGGGCCGGGATGAGCTCTGCCAAGGCCCGGGGCCCGCCGGTGCTGGCGGCGATGAGCACCACCTCGCGCACCGCAGAGCTGGGCTGCAGGGCCGCCGGCTCGGCAGCGGCCACTGCGGGCGCTGGGGGTGCCGGTGCCGCTTTGAGGGCCAAGAGCTCGAGGTTGACGCGGTGCGCGGCGCGGATCTTGGCCAGCAGCTCCGCGCCCACCTTCTCAAGGTCCAGCGAGATGCTCCCCGAGGGCTTCTGCACAAAGTCAAAGGCGCCGGCTTCCAGGGCCTTGAGGGTGGCATCCGCCCCACGCGGTGTGAAGGCCGAGAGCATGATGCAGGGCGTGGGCCGCCCGCGCATGATGGCCTGAAGGGCCTCCAGCCCGCCCATGCGCGGCATCTCCACATCCAGGGTCACCACATCGGGCTTGAGCTCGAGAACCATCTTGACCGCTTCCGCGCCATCGCGGGCCGCGCCAACCACCTCCACGCCGCCCTCGCCCAGGATGCGGCTGATGAGCTTGCGCATGAAGGCGGAATCATCGACGACCAGGGCCCGGATGCGCTCCACGTCAGGCCTCAAGGGCGCGCGCCACCGCCTCGCCCACCCGGGCGGGCTGGAAGGGCTTGATGATGAAGTCGCGCGCGCCCGCCTGGATGGCCTCGATGACCATGGCCTGCTGGCCCATGGCGGAGCACATGACAATGGCGGCATCCGGCGACTCGGCCAGGATGGCGCGCACCGCCTCGATGCCGGACAAGCCGGGCATGACGATGTCCATGGTCACCAGGTCGGGCCTCAGGCTGCGGTAGAGCTCGACCGCCTCGGCGCCATTCTTGGCCTCGCCCACCACCACGAAGCCCTGGCGGGTGAGGATGTCCTTGAGCATGGAGCGCATGAATCCCGCGTCGTCCACCACCAGGGCTGTCTTAGGCATGGGGCTCCTCCCCTTCTTGGGCTGTGCGCAAGAGCTCCTGGCCCTCGTCTGGGCTGAAGAGCCGGTCCAGATCGAGCATCAGCAGGATGCGCTCGCCATCCCGCACCACGCCGCTCAGGCTGGGCCCGACGCTCTCGCTGATCATGGCCGGGGGCGGCTCGAAGGAGGCGGAAGGCGCGCGCAGCACCTCCTTCACATCGTCCACCAGCAGGCCCAGCACCTGGTCCAGGGCCTCCACCACCATCACGCGCGCCTGAGGGCCGGGCTCGGCCTCCTCCATGGCGAAGCGCCGCCTGAGCGAGATCACCGGGAAGACCTTGCCGCGCAGGTTCATCACCCCAGACACGAAATGGGGGGCCCGGGGCATGCGGGTGAGGCCCGGGATGCGGATGATCTCGAGCACCTGGGCGATGGGGGCCGCGAACTCGGACCTCCCCAGGTGGAAGACCACCAGCAGCGCCTCGCCCGCCTTCGCCTTTGCCGACTCTGCCATGCCGCCTCCGCTCAAAGCTGGAACCGCGAGACCAGGCCCTTCATGGTCTCCGCCAGGTCCGCCAGCTCCTGGGCCGCCGCCGCCATCTCCTGCATGCTGGCGGTCTGCTCCTCAGTGGAGGCCGAGGCCTCCTCAGTGCCGGCCGCCGTCTCCTCGGCCACCGCGGCGATCTCCTCCACGGCCCGCACCACCTGGTCGCTCCCACTGGCCTGCTCGCGGGTCAGCTTGTAGATCTCCTTGGCCATGTCATCCACCTGGCGCACGACCCGCAGGATCTCCTCCAGCGAGCTGCCTGCCCGGGTGGCCACCAGGCGGCCGCGGTCCAGCTCCGCCGCGCTGTCCTCCATGTTGCGCACGGCGCGCGCCGTCTGGGCCTGGATCTGCTTTATGAGCTTGCCGATCTCGGCGGCCGCGCGGGCTGACCCCTCGGCCAGCTTGCGCACCTCATCGGCCACCACCGCGAAGCCGCGCCCGGCCTCGCCGGCCCGGGCCGCCTCGATGGCCGCGTTCAGGGCCAGCAGGTTGGTCTGGTCGGCGATGCCGGTGATGATGCCCACCACTTGGCCTATCTGCTTCGAATGCTCGCCCAAGCCGCGCACCGCTTGGGCCGACTGGTTGGCGAAGTCGAAGATCTGGTTCATCTTCTCAACCGATTCCTTGACCGCATCGCTGCCGCGCACGGCGGTGTCCAGGGCTTGGTTGCTCACCCGCGAGGCAGCCTCAGCCTGGCCCGCGACCTGCTGCACGGTCTCTGACATCTTGGCCATCACCTGGCTGGTCTCCACCGTCTTGCCGGCCTGGGTCTCCACGCCCTTGGCGATCTGTTGCACCGTGCTGGTGATCTCCTCAGCGGAGGCGTTCATCTGCTCGGCAGAGGCGGAGAGGCTCTCGGCGGAGGCGGAGACCTTGTGGGCGATGCCCACCACCTGGGAGACGATCTCGCGCACGCCCTCGGCCATGGCGTTGAGGCTGCCGCCGAACTGGCCAAAGAGGTCGCCGCCGCCCTCCTCGAGCCGGCTCTTCAGATCCCCCTTGGCCACCTGGTCCACAAAGCGGGAGAAGGCGCGGATGCGCGGCCTGAGGATGGAGCGCACGATGAGGTAATTGGCCACCGTCATCACCAGGCCGGCGCCCATGGCCAGCAAGGTGATGCGCAAGGTCTCCAAGCCATCCACATGGAAGGCCACGCGGCACACCATTAGCGCGCCGCCAGCTCCGGCCAGCAGCGAGAGGATGCCGCTGTATGCGGTGAAGCGCACCAGGGGCTCGCTGAAAGAGATGCGGCGGATGATCGCCATGGTTCCCTCGCTGGCGGCTAGAGCCGCCGTTGTCCGTGCTGGGTCGTGCGCACCAGCAGGCTGCCATCTTGGGGGTCGAACTCGAGCGAGCGGCCCCAGGTGCCGCCGATGTCCCTCGCCTGCACCGGGATGCCCAGACCGGCCAGGGCCGATTCCACGGCGCAGATGTTGCGCTCGCCCACGCTGGGGCCGGCTGCCGGGCTGCGCCCCACGAAGGAGAACATGTTGGCTCCGCCCACCAGGCGGGCCTTCAGCCGCGCCATCTGGGCCCCCTGCTCGCGCATGCCGCGAGCCAGCTCGGGCACCGCGCGGTCGGCATAGCGGCCCTGGCCTCCCAGGGCGGCCTTGGGGGCCGCAGCGCTGTCAGGGAGCATCACATGGGCCAGCCCGCCCAGGCGGGCCTGGGCATCCCAGAGGGCCACCGCCACGCAGCTCCCCAGGCCGCGGCAGCAGAGCACATCCCCCTGCGAGACCTTGAATTCAGCCATGCCCACATTCACCATGCCCGGCATGCGCGGCCCGGCTCAGGCGCCGGACTGGCGCATGAGCGCCTTGAGCAGCGGCTCGGCCGCGCCGGCCTCGGGGATGAGGATGAGGTGCCCGCTTACCGGCGGGACGCCGCGGGCGCGGAACTGGTTCTCGATGAAGACAGCGTCCACCTCGCGCTCGCCCATGTCCACCACCGCCTCGGTGATGATGCCGCCGACCATGTCCACCGCCAGCGCGGGCACCGAGGGGATGAACTGCAGGCCCAGGAAGCGCGCAGCAGCGTTCAGGTAGTTGCAGCCCAGGATGTTGCCAAGCTCCTTGAGGGCCGACTGGGCCGCAGCATCCAGTCCCTCGACGCGCATGCCCGCCGAGGGCATCAGCAGGTCGAGCAGGCCCTGCACGCTCTCCTCAGGGAAGAAGCAGAGGATGCGGCAGGGGACATCGCCGAAGACGCGCATGTAGACCCCGGCCATCACCCGCTCAGGGCCGCCCAAGAGCTCGGGCACCCTCTCCACCGAGACCACGCTGACGCGCGGCACATCGATGGTGACCGTGGCCCCCAGCATGCGTGATAGCGCTGATGCCGCATGCCCAGCGCCGATGTTGCCCAGCTCCCGCAGGGCGTCCAATTCCAGGGGCCCCAGGTCCCTCAGGCTCTTGCTCATGCCGCCTCCTTGGGCTTAGGGCTGCAGCGCCTTGGCCACCGCTTCAAGCACGTTGGATGGCTGGAAGGGCTTGACGATGAAGTCGCGGGCCCCCTGCTGGATGGCTTCCACCACCAGGGCCTGCTGGCCCATGGCCGAGCACATGATCACCCGGGCAGCGGGGTCATGCTTCATGATCTCGCGCACGGCGTCGATGCCGCCCATCTCGGGCATGATCATGTCCATGATCACCAGGTCGGGCTTCAGCTCCCTGTACTGGGCCAGGCCCTGCACGCCGTTCTCCGCCTCGCCTGCGATCTCATACCCGCCGCTGGAGAGGATGTTCTTCACCATCATGCGCATGAACTGCGCGTCATCCACCACCAAGATCCTGGCTGCCACGATGCCTCCTTGAAGGGACGGCTCACAGGGCGGCTTCGCCCCGCTCCCCGGTCCTGACGCGGACCACCTGGTCCAGCGTGCTGATGAAGATCTTGCCGTCTCCGATGCGCCCGGTGCGGAGCGCGTCCACCATCAGCTCCAGCGCCGCCTCGACCTCGCCGTCGCGCAGGGCCAGCTCTAGGCGGGCGCGCGGCGCCGCCTCTCCGATGAAGTCATCCTTGCCCGCCTGCCCCTTGCCGTAGCCCATGCCTTGCGCCTCGCAGAAGGTCATGCCGCGGAAGCCGGCGGCCCACAGCGCGCGCTTGAGGGGCTCCACCCGGGACGGGCTGATGATGCAGGTGATGAGCTTCATGCCGAGGCCCCTCCCAGGGCCTGCAGGTTCTTGAGGGCCGTGCCATAGCCGGGGTCGATGGCCAGCGCAGTCTCGAAGGCCCGGCGGGCCTCCTCGCGGCGGCCCAGGGTGAAGTAGGTGGCTCCCAGGTTGTTGGCCGCCTTGGCGAACTGCCCGTCCAGCTCAAGGCAGCGCTTGAAGGCCTCTGCCGCCTCTTCCGCACGGCCCAAAGCCTTGAGGGCCGTGCCGCGCAGGTTGTGGGCCATGGGCGAGGCCGGGTCGCTCTTGAGCGCCCGCTCGGCCTCCTCCAGGGCGTGGGTGTAGCGCCCGAGCTCGGAGAGGGCCTGGCCCAGGAAGACCCGGGTCTCTGAATCGCGGCCCAAGCGCGCGGCCATCTGGATGGCGCGGTCAAAGCAGTCCACGGCGCCTTGCCAGTCGCGAGCCAGGTAGCGCGCCACGCCCATCTTCTGCCAGGCCTCGGCATGGGTGGGGCGCTGCGCCGCCAGCAGCTGCAGGGTCTCCACCGCCTGGGCATACTGCTCCATGCGTATCTGCAGCAGGCCCAGCTCATAGAGCGCCGAGGGGGCCTTGGGGTAGCGGGCCAGCAGGTCCTCGAGCAGGCGCCGCGCGCGCAGAAAGTCGCCCTTCAGCCGGTACGCCGAGGCCAGCAGCAGGCTTGGCTCCAAGCCCTCGCCGCAGCCGCGCAGGGCGGTGATGGCCTCATCATAGCGATGCTGCTTGATGAGGGACTCCGCCAGGCCCTGCCCCAGCCAGGCATCCTGGGGGCGAAGCTGAAGCGCCTTGCGGAATTCCCTCTCAGACTCAGCGGCCATGCCCTTGGCCAGGTAGGCGCGGGCCAGGCCCGCGTGGGCCTCTGCCGCCTGGGCCGGCGCGGGAGCCGCGGCGCGAGCTGCCTCGGCATGCAGGGGCGAGACCTTGGCCACAGGCACCGCCGCCAGATAGCCTGAGTTGAGGGCCACGGCGCGCTCAAAGGCCTGCTGGGCCTCCTCGCCCAGCTGCTTGTCGCCCAAGGCGAAGCTCAGGCGGTAATAGGCGGCCGCGCGCTGGGGATCCAGCTGAGTGGCGCGGCGGAAGGCGTCGATGGCCTCGTCAAGCCGTCCTTCCTTGTACTCCAGCTCGCCCAGGCGCAGCTGGGCCTCAGCGTCATCGGGCTCCTGGGCCAGGGCGTATTCCAGCTCGGCGCGGGCCTCCTCGCGCCGGTCGGCGCGCAGGTAGAGCAGGCCAAGGCAGACGCGGGCAGGGCTGAAGGCTGGCGCCAGCTTCAGCGCGCGCCGCAGCTGGGCCTCGGCTTCACCATCGCGACCGAGCAGGGTGAGCGCTTCGGCCAGGCCGGTGATGGCCTGCACGTCATCGGGGCAGGCTTCCAGGGCCTTGCCATAGGCTTCGATGGCCCGCCGGTAGGCGCCGCTCTCCTGGTCCACCTGGCGCAGGTTCTCCAAGGCCTGGGTGAACCAGGGGTCAAGGTCGAGCGCAGCCTTGAACTCGCGCAAGGCCTCCAGGGGGCGGCCCGCCTGATAGGCGGCCACGCCCTGGTTGTTGCGGACGATGGCGTCCTGTGATTGCTCAGGCTGGGGACTGCTCATGCGCGCCCTCGTGGCTGGCCGTCAGCCGGATGACCTCCCTGGACGCCAGCAGCGGCTCCAGGTTGAGGATGGTGAAGCATTCATCGCCGCGCCGCCCAAGGCCATACAGGTAGCGCGCCGGTATGCCGCCGCTCTGGGGCGGCACCGGCTCCAGCTGGTCTGAGGTGAGCTGCAGCACAGCGCCCACCGAATCGACCAGCAGGCCGGCGAGGCAGCCCGGGCTTTCCACCACGATCACCCGGCTGGCCTCGCTGATCTCGGGCGGCTGCAGCGAGAAGCGCTTGCGCAGGTCGATGATGGGGACCACGCGGTCGCGCAGGCTGACCAGGCCTTCAATATAGCCGGGGGTCTCAGGCACGGGCACTGCGGCCCGCGCGCGGATGATCTCGCGCACATAGAGGGTCTCAGTGGCGAAATGCTCGCCTGCCACCTCAAAGGTGACCACCAGCAGGCCCTTGAGCGCCGCGAGGATGTCCAGCTCCTGCACGTAGCCCCGGCGCACCAGGATGCGGCCCAGGGCCTCGCCGCTACCCCGCTGCTCATCCAGGGCCAGGGCCAGCTGGGCAGGCTTCAGGCGCCCGCTGTCCACCAATAGCTGCCCCAAGGACCGGTTCTGCCGCCGTATGGGCTCCATGGATTCAGCCCCTCCCCAAGGCCTTCAGATTGTTGCGGACGATGGTGTTGGTGGGGTCCAGCTCCAGCGCCCTCTCCCAGGCTGCCAGGGCCTCGGCCTTGCGACCCAGCTTGAGGCAGATGTTGCCGATGCGCGTGAAGGCCTCAGGCTTCTGGGGGGACAGGGCCACCACCCTGCGCAGGCTGCCCAGAGCCTTCTCGTGCTCGCCGCGCCGGTAATGGATGGCGCCCAGGGCATCATGGGCGGTCACATCCTCCGGGTCCTCGCTCACCGCCAGCGCATACTCCTCGATGGCCTCCTCCACGCGCCCCTCCTGGTCGTGGATGTAGCCCAGCAGGCTGTGCGCGCTGCCCTGCCCCGGCGCCAGCTCAAGCACCTGGCGGTAGCAGGCCAGGGCCTGCTCGCTGTCCCCGCGCTCGGCATGCAGCCGGCCCAGCAGGCGCTGCAGCTCGGGGTCCTCGGGCATGCCATCCACAGCCCGCAGCATCCAGGGCAGGGCGTCCTCATCGCGGCCCAGCCTCATCAGGGCCTTGCCCAGGCTGGCGCAGATGCCCACCTCTCCCGGGTTGATCTTGAGCGCATCCTGAAAGTGCAGCACCGCCTCATCGTCCCGGCCCAGGGCGGCGCAAGCCTGGCCCAGCACGCCGTGCAGGCCGGCTTGGCGAGGGTCCTGTGCCAGCGCCAGCTCATACTCGGCCACGGCCTCAGCCAGGTGCCCGCCGCCCTCCAGCAAAAACCCCAGCTTGAGGTGGATGTCAGGGGCCTCGGGCCGCGCTTCCAGGGAGGCGCGGTACTGGGCCATGGCATCCTCTGCCCTTTCCTGGTGATAGTACAGGTCGCCCAGCGCGTTGCGGATGCCAGGGTCGCGCGGGCTGATCTCGAGCGCGCGCCGGTAGTCCTTCACCGCCTCTTCATGGCGCCCGCCGGCGGCATGGAGGTTGCCCAGCTTGAGCAGGGCCTCCAGCTTCATGGGGTTGCTGTCCAGAGCCTTGCCCAGCTCGGCGACCGCCTCGTCGCTGCGGCCGGTGGCGGCGTAGAGCACGCCCAGGTGAAAATGCACCTCGCCATCGCCAGGGGCCAGGGCCAGGGCGCGCTCGAACTCGCGGATGGCATCTTCCTGGCGGCGAGCCTTGGCGAAGGCCAAGCCCAGATTGATGTGCTCCTGCAGGCCCTGGGTCACAGTGCCGTCTCCTGGCGTTGATACACCCGCTCGCGGGCAGAGAGGCAGGTGAAGCCCTCGCGCGCGCGCCCCATCATGCTCTCGGTCTTGCCCAGCACCAGGATGCCGCCCGGATTGAGCGCCCGATGGAAGGCGGAGAAAAGGGGCTGATGCTGCTCCTTGCTGAAGTAGATCATCACATTGCGGCAGAGGATGAGGTCCATGCCCTTGGGCGGAGCCGATGCCAGCAGGTGATGCTCGCGGAAGCTGACGCTGCGGCGCAGGGCGGCATCGATCTCAAGGCTGGCGCCGTCGCGCTCGTGCACATAGTGCCGCTTCCAAGCCTCCTTGAGCCCCCGCACATCCTTGGCCGGATAGACCCCGCGCCGCGCCTTCTCCAGCACCGCCTGGTCAATGTCGGTGGCCAGGATGCGGGGCGCCAGGCCGAGCGGCGCCAGGGCCTCATCCATCATCATGGCCAGGCTGTAGGGCTCCTCGCCCGTGGAGCAGCCAGCGCTCCAGGCCCATGCCTCCTGGGCGCCCTGGCGGGCCAGGCGCGCGCCAAGCGAAGGCAGCACCTCCTTGCGCAGGAGCTCGAAGGCCTCTGCATCGCGGAAGAATTCGGTCACATGGATGGTGATGCGCCCATGGAGCAGGCGGAACTCATCCTGGTCCATCCGCTCCAGGTATCCCTGATAGCTGGTGGCGCCGATGGCCCGCATGCGCACCGCCACGCGGCGCCTGAGGTAATTGGGCTTGTACTGCGCCAGATCAAAGCCATGCTCGCGCAGCACCTTCTGCACCAGAGCCGCGAAGCCCTCAGGGTCCTCCTCGGGGAGCAGGGACGCCATGCCCGGCTCAGCGGAGGCGGATGCGATCGCCCACCTTCATGGCGTTGGAGGAGCGGATGACCAGCGCGGTGCAGGTGTGGCGCAGGACCGAGAGCACCTCCACCACGCCCAGGTCGCCATTGGCCTGGATGGGCGCCGAATCGAAGGAATCCTGCTGCTCCTGGGTGCCGACCGGGCGTTCCACGATGAAGCGCATGCCGGGCTGCACGCCCTGGGACGCTCCCAGGTCCAGATAGACCACCTCGCCCTTGCCAGCCAGCTCTTGCCCGCCGCGGATGGCGGCCAGGCTGCCTCTCAGATCGCCCGCCAGGGGCGCCGGGCGGCTGTGCGGCATCTTCTCGCCGCGCTGGCGGAAGCTGTCGCCCACCCGCAAGTCCACATAGGAGTGGGTCACCCGAGCCAGCACCTCGGCGCCATCCACATGGATGACCTTGAGCACGCCGCTCACCGTGACCCGGCTGCCCAGGTCGTCCCCGCTGATGGGGTCCAGCACCGGGTCAGAGAGGCGATAGCTCAGGTATTCCTGGCCAGGCACTGCAGCATGGCCGCCCGCCATCTCCAGATAGGCGATGTCATTCACTACCAGCAGGTGGCCACCGCTCCTGACGCCCTGGATCTTGCCATCCAGGCGCAGCTCATCGGCTTGGGCCAAGGCGCCGCCGCGCTCCACCAGCACTTCGCTGGAATTGAGCGCCGTGGGGGTGGGCTCTTCCTCGGCGCTGGCATTCTCCTGGCCCTCGAGCTGCACCACCGCCACAGGCGCGGAAGCCTCAGGGCTGGGGCTGGGCGAGGCGCTGGCCGTCGCGCTGGGAGCGGCTGCCACCAGGGCGGCCACGGTCGCGGCAGGGGTGGGGCTGAAGCTGGGGCTGGCCGCGAGGGGAGCCGGCGAAGCCTGGGGAGTGGCGCTGGCAGTGGCGACTGACAGGGCATCGCCCGCTGCTTGCGCCGTGGGCGATGCCGGGGCCGCGCTTGTCGAGGCTGCCTGCGCCGAGCTTGTGGAGGCGCTGGCGGCCGGAGGCGCTAGCACCGGCTGATTGTCGCTGACGGGCTTATCAGCCACTGCGGCAGGCTTGGCCGCCGAGGCAGCGGCAGGGGCGTCAAAATCAAAGACCGTCAGGTCCTCAGAGTCGGAAGCTGCGGCCAGGCGCCAGGGCGCGAGCGCCAATGCGCCTGCGATCAGGAATGCGGCCACAGGGCCTTTGGGGATGCCGGGCATCGGTTGGCCTCCGAATGAGATTGAGGGGAGCGCTTCACATCAATGGTAGAGATTCAATCCGTCATAGCGCTGCTTGGCTTCGTCCTTCTGGGGGAAATCCGGGTGCAGGTCAAGGATCTCGCGATAGGAGGCCTTGGCGACATCGAACTGGCCATCCATCTCAAGGGCCTGCGCATTCAGCCATTCCAGGCTGATCAGGTCCTCATTGTTGGCCAAGGGGCCGTCCTTGTGGGCTTCGACTGCCGGCTTCGCGGCATCCACCACGAACTTATAGTCGCCCAGGGCATAGGCCCAAGTGCAGAGGTGGCGCCGCCAGACGATGCCATCGCTGAATCGATTGAGGTAAGGGCGGGGATCGCCATTGTATTTAAAGCGCAGGAAATCGTCCCCCGTGCTGATGCCCTCCTCCTGCACCACCCGGGCCAGCTGCCAGCGCAAGAGGCTGTCATGCTGGATGATGGCGTAACCAAAGAGGCCGAGCAACAAGGCGAGGAACAGGAACCATTTCATCATGGGGCGCACCCTCCATCCTGCCAGGGCCCTAGCCAGGGATTATCCACAAGTTTTCCAGAGTTCTTCAGCAAAGTCAACCAAGCCCTCATTTGGCTTGGCTGAGAATATCCTTCAATTTCTGGTATTTCTGCCGCGTTTCTTCCAGGCGGCGGCGCGCCGTTTCATGGTCCGGCTCCAAGGCCAGCACGCGCTCCAACAAGGGCATGGCCTCCTTGAGACGATTGCTCTGGGCCATGTTGACGGCCTCTGTATAGAGCGCCGCAGCGGTCTGCTCGATGCGCGGCTTGATGTCAGCCATGGCTTTGCGCGTTGCCCCATCTGAGGGATCGAGCGCCAGGGCCGAGCGCAAATTGCGGATCCCATCCTCCAGTCGGCCGGCCGTAAAGGCCTGGCCCGCCTTCAGGTTGAAGTCTCCCAGCCGCTCCTTGAGCCTCTCGGCGCTCTTGCTCGCCAGGGCCGTCAGGCTGGCATGCCCCGGCCGCCTGTCCAAGGCCTTCCTGAACTCGCTGCCTGCCTCCAGGAAGCGGCCATCAGCGTAGGCCGAGACCCCGGCCTTCCAGGGCGCAAGCACAGCCTGGGCGTCCGGGGCCGCGCTGTCGAAGTCGGGAAGGGGCTGGCTGGCCAGATGCTTGCTCGCCTCGGCGGCATACTCCTTGGCTTCGGCATAGTCCGGCTTGAGCGCGATGGCGGTGTTCCATTCCATCACCGCCTCAAGCAGGTCGCCGCCCTGGTAGGCGGTGGCGCCGCGCACGAAGTGCTGCTTGGCCTCCTGCTCATTCTCCATCTCTTGCAGGCGCTTGCGCCCTGCCTGCAGGTAGAACTCTGCCTGCTCGTTGCGCGGGTCGATCTTGAGCGCCTCCTCCCAGGCCTTGAGCGCGGCCATCAGGTCATTGCCCTGATACGCCGTGACGCCCTGGGCCACCAGCATCCGGGTCTTCTCCAGGGCCTGCCGCCTGTCCTGGGCGCCGCGCAGGTAGGCCTTGGCCTGGGCGTTGTCCGGGTCCATCTTGAGGGCCTCGTTCCACTGCACCACCGCCTCATCCAGCTTGTCCTCCTGGAAGAGGGTCAAGCCGCGGTTGATGAATCCCTTGGCCTCGGACTGGGCGCCCGTGCGGTTCTGCTGGCTGTTGATCTCCTTGAGCATCTGCTTGGCCTCGGCGTGGTCAGGGTCCTCGTTGACCACGCGCTTGAGCTCCACCGTGGCCTCAGCCCAGAGCTGGCGGCGGAAGAAGGCGCGCCCGCGCTCCAAGGCCTGGGCGACCACCACCCGGCTCTGCTCGCTGGCCATCTGCGCCATGATGCTCTGCGCCGAGGCCTTGCTGGAGGCGATGCCCTTCATGGCCAGCTCGATCTCCGCTGGGCTGGTGCCGTTGCTGATGGCCTCCTCGCGGCTGATGACCCCGGTCTTGTAGAGGTAGACCAGGTGCTGGTCGAAGGTCTGCATGCCCTCTTGGGCGCCGTCCTTGATGAAGGTGCGTATCTGGCTGATCTTGTTGTCGGCGATGAGGCTCCGGATGGTGGGGGTGCAGACCATGATCTCCATGGCCGCCACGCGCCCCTTGCCGTCAGCGCGCAGCACCAGGCGCTGGCTGATCACGGCCTTGAGCGCGGTGGCCAGCTGGCTGCGGATCTGGTTCTGCTGGGCGCCGGGGAAGAAGTCGAGGATGCGGTCCATGGTCTGGATGGCGTCGATGGTGTGCAGGGTCGAGAAGACCATGTGGCCGGTCTCAGCCGCCGTGATGGCGGCGCGCACCGTCTCGGTGTCGCGCATCTCGCCGATGAGGATGACATCCGGGTCCTGGCGCAGCAGGTAGCGCAGGGCGCTGGCGAAGGTCTCGGTGTCCAGGCCCACCTCGCGCTGGCAGACTGAGCTCTTGATGTCGGGGTGCACGAACTCGATGGGGTCCTCGACCGTCACGATGTGGTTCGAGAGGTTCTTGTTGATCTCATGGATCATGCCGGCCAGGGTGGTGCTCTTGCCCGCGCCAGTGGCGCCGGTGATGAGCACCAGGCCGCGCTCGGTGAGCGAGATGCCGCTCAGGATGGAGGGGAGGTTCAGGTCGTCAAGGTCGGGGATGATGGCCGGGATGACGCGCATGACCATGGTGGTGGTGGAGCGCTGGCGGAAGATGTTGACGCGGAAGCGGGCCTTGCCGGCCCAGTTGTAGGCGGCATCGATCTCGTTCTTGCTGTCGAACTTTTCGCGCACGGCATCGCTCAGGATCTGCTTGCAGAGCGCCACCGTCTCCGCCTCATCTGTGGGCGGGAACTGCTCCAGGCTCCTCAGGCTGCCCTGCACGCGGATCAAGGGGGAATGGCCGCTCTTGATGTGCAGGTCTGAGGCTCCCTGGTCCATCATGTACTGCAGAAGTATGTGGATGTCCATGTCCGCTCCTCGCACTAGGAAGTGTCCCGGCGAATTGCCGGCTCATTCAAGCCTTCAAAGCCCAAAGATAGCGCAGGCGCCCGGTGAGGTCTGGCAGGGCAAGGGCGCTGGCCCAGGCGCCTGCCTGGAGAGCCAGGCGGACCAGCGTTTCAGGCTGGCCCAATCCGCATTCCATGGCCAGCAGGCCGCCCGGCTTGAGCAGCCCGGGGGCCTCGGCCAGCAGCAGGCGCAGGTCCCGCAGGCCGTCCCCGCCGCCATCCAAGGCAGCGCGCGGCTCATGGTCGCGCACCGAGGGATCGAGGCCCGCTATCTCGGCGCTGGGGATGTAGGGCGGGTTGCTCACCAGCAGGTCCAGGGGCCCGGCGTGGGCGGCGCGCAAGGGCTCGACCCAGTCGCCCTGCAGAAGCCTCAGCCTGCCAGAGAGCCCGCAGGCTTCCGCGTTCTCTGCCGCCAGCGCCAAAGCCTCCGCCGAGCGGTCCACAGCCCACATGCTCCCCTCGCCCGCCTCCTTGGCCAGGGCCAGGGCCAGGCAGCCCGACCCGGTGCCCAGGTCAGCCGCAGCCCAGGGCTGGCGCTGCTTGAGCCAAGCCGCCACGCGGCGGGCCAGCTCCTCGGTCTCGGGCCGGGGGATGAGCGCGCGCCGGTCGCAGGCGAGGCGAAGGCCCAGGAAGGGCTGCCAGCCCAGCAGGTGCTGCAAGGGTGCGCCAGCAGCGCGCTGGCGCACCAGCTCCCTCAGGCGCTCAAGCTCCGCCGGGCTGGGCACCGCCTCGAATTCCAGGTAGAGATGCAGGCGGTCCAGCTCCAGCACCGCGCCCAGCAGGTCCTCCGCCTGGCGCCGGGCCGGGCTGACGCCATGGCTGGCCAGGTAAGACTCCATCCATCTGAGCAGGCGCAGGACGGTCCAGGGCGCCTCGCCGCTCACTTGGGCGCCAGGGCGGCCAGCTGAGCAGCCTGCTCCTCCTCGACCAGCCTGTCCAGCAGCGGGTCCAGCCCGCCCTCCATCACCGCGGCCAGGTTGTGCAGGGAGAAGCCTATGCGATGGTCGGTCACCCTGTTCTGGGGGAAGTTGTAGGTGCGTATCTTCTCGCTGCGCTCCCCGCCGCCCACCTGCCCCTTGCGGTCGGCGCTCAGGGCCTCGATGCGCCGCTCCTCCTCCTGGGCCTGCAGGCGCGCTGCCAGCACGCGCAGGGCCTTGGCACGGTTCTTCTGCTGCGAGCGCTCATCCTGCATGGACACCTGCAGGCCAGTGGGCAGGTGGGTGACCCGCACCGCAGAATAGGTGGTGTTGACGCTCTGGCCGCCGGCGCCTGAGCTGCAGAAGATCTCCCACTTCAGCTCCCGCTCATCCACCCGGATGTCGCGCTCCTCAGGCTCAGGCATCACCACCACCGTCACGGTGCTGGTGTGGATGCGGCCGTTGGCCTCGGTGTCAGGGACCCGCTGCACGCGATGGACGCCCCGCTCATGCTTGAGGGCGCTGTAGACACCGGGCCCGCGCACGGTGGCGATGGCCTCCTTGTAGCCGCCCACCTCGCTCAGGTTGGCGTCCATCAGCTCCACCTTCCACCCGCGGCGCTCGGCGTAGCGGGTGTACATGCGCAGCATCTCGGCGGCGAAGAGGCTGGCCTCGTCACCGCCGGTGCCAGCCCTCAGCTCCACGATGATGTCACGCCCCTCGTTGGGGTCGCGCGGCAGCAGCAGGAGCCGCAGGCGGCGCTCCAGCGAGGGCCGCTTCGAGGCCAGGGCCTCGGACTCCTCGCGGGCCATGGCCAGCATCTCGGGGTCGCGCTCGCTCTCCAGCATGGACTGGGCCTGGGCCTGGCCCTCGAGCAGGGCCTTGTATTCCTTGAAAGCCTCCAGCACCTCTGAGACCTCGGCCTGGCTCTTGGCCTTCTCCCGGAAGACAGCAGCGTTCGCCTGCACCGCCGAGTCCATCAGCTCATGGTTCAAGGTCTCATAGCGCGCCTGCAAGGCGTCATATTGCTCCAGCATCTCTCCCTCTCAGCCCGCAGTTGGCACTTTGTCCCATTATATTTTCACGGCAGGTTTCTTGGCAAGGGCGCTCAAAGCCCTGGTTGAAAAAAGAAAGCCCTGCCCGCGATGCGGGCAGGGCTTTCAGGCGTCCGGGCCGGGCTACTTCGCGGCCTTGGGCTCCAGCTTGTACTTGCGGCGGAACTTCTCCACGCGCCCGGCGGTGTCGACGAGCCGCTGGGTGCCGGTGAAGAAGGGATGGCAGGCAGCGCAGATCTCCACACGGATGGCGGGCAGCACCGAGCGGGTCTCAAAGGTGTTGCCGCAGCTGCAGGTGACGAGCGACTTCTGGTACTTGGGATGGATCGCTTCCTTCATCGGTCTGGCTCCTTGCAGGGTTCAAAGGTCTCTGGTGGACGACATCGCATCCAGGAAGGACTTATTATTCTTGGTCTTTGCGAGTTTGTCCAGAAGAAATTCCATGCTGTCGACCACGTTCATCGGGTTCATGATCTTGCGCAGGATCCAGATGCGGGCCAGCTCATCCTTCTCAAGCAGCAATTCCTCTTTGCGGGTGCCGCTGCGCGATACGTCGATGGCCGGGAAGACCCGCCGGTCCGAGAGCTTGCGGTCCAGCACGATCTCCAAGTTGCCGGTGCCCTTGAACTCCTCGAAGATCACCTCATCCATGCGGCTGCCGGTCTCCACCAAGGCGGTGGCGATGATGGTCAGCGACCCGCCCTCCTCGATGGCGCGGGCAGCGCCAAAGAAGCGCTTGGGGCGCTGCAGGGCGTTGGAATCGAGGCCGCCGGAGAGGATCTTGCCCGAGGCGGGCTGGACCGTGTTGAAGGCCCGTCCCAGGCGGGTGATGGAATCGAGCAGGATGACCACGTCCTTGCCATGCTCCACCAGCCGCTTGGCCTTCTCGATGACCATCTCGGCCACCTGCACGTGGCGCTCTGGGGGCTCATCGAAGGTGCTGCTGATGACCTCGCCCTTCACCGAGCGCTGCATGTCGGTCACCTCCTCGGGCCGCTCGTCGATGAGCAGCACGATGAGCGAGACCTCAGGGTGGTTGGCGGTGATGCTGTTGGCGATCTTCTGCATCAGCACCGTCTTGCCGGTGCGCGGGGGAGCCACGATCAGCGCGCGCTGCCCCTTGCCGATGGGGACCATGAGGTCGAGCACCCTGGTGGAGAGCTCGGAGGAGGCGGTCTCCAGCTTGAGGCGCTTGAAGGGGTGCAGGGGCGTCAGGTTGTCGAAGAGGATCTTGTGCTTGACCGCCTCAGGGCTCTCCTCGTTGACCGCGTCCACCTTGAGCAGTGCGAAGTAGCGCTCCCCTTCCTTGGGCGGGCGCACTGGGCCCGAGACCGTGTCGCCGGTGCGCAGGTCGAAGCGGCGAATCTGCGAGGGAGAGACATAGATGTCGTCAGGGCCGGGCAGGTAGCTGTAGTCGGCGGAGCGCAGGAAGCCGAAGCCGTCGGGCAGGATCTCGAGCACCCCGTTGGCGAAGATGAACCCGTCCCGCTGGGCCTGGGCCTCCAGCACCTTGAAGATGAGCTCCTGCTTCTTCATGCCAGCGATGCCCGGCACGGCCAGCTCGGTGCCCAGCTGCGAGAGCTCGGAGATGGTCTTGGCCTTGAGTTCTGTGATGTTCATGATCCCCTCGGTGTCAGGTGCGCCCGCTGCCTCTTTCATTGGGCGTCTTGGGTGGCGACCACGCGGTTGCGGCCCTGGCTCTTGGCCTCATAAAGGGCCTGGTCAGATCGGTCGATGAGCCCGTTCTTGGTCATGGCGTCTTGGGGGAAACTGGCCAAGCCGCAGCTGATGGTGACATGCGTCTCTTGGCCGTCGAAGACCAGCACCTGCTCCTCGATGGCCTTGCGGATGGATTCGGCCTTGGCCATCGCGGCCGGCTTGTCCTGGGCCGGCAGGATGAATGCGAACTCCTCGCCGCCGTAGCGCGCCACCAGGTCCGAGGCGCCCGCCAGGCTAGTGAGCACCTTGGAGACCCGCTTCAGCACCTCATCGCCTGCCAGGTGGCCATGCTCGTCGTTGTACTTCTTGAAGAAGTCGATGTCGATCATCAGAAAGGAGAGCGGCGAGTTGTAGCGGGAAGCGCGCCGCACCTCCTCGTCCAGGCGCTCCTGCAGGTAGCGGTGCACATAGAGGCCGGTGAGCCCGTCGGTGATGGAGAGGCGCTGCACCTTGTCGTAGAGGGTGGCCTTCTTCACGCCGATGGAGAGCTGGCTGCCCAGGATGCGCAGGTCGTTGAAATCTTCGCGGCTGAAGGCCGAGGCCACCAGGTCATGCGCCACGATGAGGCCCATCAGCTCCTCGCGGATGATGAGCGGGATGCTGATGACGCTCTTGATGCCCCGGGGGGCGGCGAGCCGGCGCAGCACCGGGTCCTCGTGCACGTCGTTCAGGTGGATGGGGCGCGCCTGCTGGGCCAGCCAGGCCATCAGGCTGCCGTCGCCCGGCGCAGCCTCAAAGGCGGGGCTCTCCTCAGCGGCGATGCCCATGCCGCCGGCCAGGCGGAAGCGGCGGCTGCCCTCGTCCAGCAGCAGTATGGCGAATCGCGTGCTGGTGACGCCCTTGGGCCCGCCACGGCGCTTCTTGAGCGCCAGCATCAGCTGCTCGGTGGTGAAGGCCACCATGTCCTGCAGGGTGAGCACCTTGGATATCTCGCGCGAGACCATGAAGAGCGCGTCGCTCTCCTTGCTGCGCTGCTTGCCTGTCTCGGCCTCCGCTCGGCTGTGCTTGAGCTGCTCCTCAGCCAGGTCCTTGGCCTCCTGCAGGGGCTGGCGCAGGCGGCGGAAATCGACCTCTTCCTGCTCGTGGCGCAGGTGCCAGGGCAGCGGGTAGATGGCGGCCATCAGGAAGCCGCCCAGCGCTGAGACCAGCAGGGGCAGGCTGATCCAGCTGAAGTTGTAGAAGCCCAGCAGCACCAGGCCCGAGACCAGGGCCGCCATCCAGCTCATCACCGGGCCGTAGGCATAGCCAGCCAGCAGCACGGTCACCACCAGGCCCAGGGGCGCAGCGTTGGTGTCTGGCTGCTGGCGCAGCCAGAGCCCAGCCGCCACGCAGGCCAGCGAATAGGCCGCCGCCATGCCGGTCTCGAAGCGCTGCGGGGTGGGAGCGGGGGCGTTCATGATGCCTCGGACAGTTGGGCGTAGGTGCGGACGCGGTTGCGGCCGTCCTGCTTGCTGCGGTAGAGCGCCAGGTCCGCGTTGGCGATGAGGGTTTCCAGCTCCTTCGCGTCATCAGGATAGCAGGCCACGCCCAGGCTGACGGTCAAGTGCGAGGCCTCCTGGCCGCCCAGCGAGAAGCAGTGCTCCGCCACCGCCTCGCGGATGCGCTCGGCCACCTTGATGGCGCCCGTCTGGCTGGTGGCCGGCAGCACCACCACGAACTCCTCGCCGCCGTAGCGGCCGCAGAGGTCCACATCGCGCACGCTGTATTTGACGATCTGGGCGATGATGCGCAGCACCTGGTCGCCTGTGGGATGCCCAAAGCGGTCATTGACCTGCTTGAAATGGTCGATGTCGAGCAGCAGGGCCGCCAGCGGCATGTGGTCGCGGTCTGCGCGGCGCAGCTCCTCCTCCAGGCGCTCCATCAGGGTCCGCCGGAGCAGCAGCTTGGTGAGCCCGTCGGTGATGGCCAGCTCCTCGGTCTCGCGGAAGAGCTTGGCGTTCTCCAGGGCCAGCAGGGACATGCCCAAGAAGCTCTCCAGCAGGCGCTGGTCCTCGGTGTCGAAGAGGTCCTCCTGGCGGCTCTCCACGCGCACCAAGCCGGTCACGCGACCGTTCATGAGGAGCGGCGAGACCAGGAAGCAGCGGCCCTCCACACTGTGCAGGTCAAGGCCCTTGAAGCGGAAGTCGCGCTCGAGGCTGCGGATGATGAGCGGCGTCTGCCTCGAGATGGCCCAGCGGTTAATGTCATCCGCCTCGCAGGGGGCATCGGGGGGGAAGGGCAGGCCCGCGCCCGTGTCATGCGAGAGGCGCAGCAGCTCGGCGCCGTCCTTGCCGAAGACGAAGAGGGTGAAGCAGGCCGGCTTGTCGCCCAGCAGGTTGATGATCTGGCTGAGCGTGATCTCAGCCAGGTCCTTGAGCTGCAGGGAGCTGCCCAGGCGGTAGGTGGCCTCGTTGAGCAGGCTGTATTTGCGCTGGCGGTTCTGGTTCTGCAGCAGCGCCTTCTCGCAGGTCTCGATCTCCTGCTTCAGGTTGACGATCTCGACCTCCAGCTGCTCCATGATCTTGCGGCCGGTGTGCAGGGTCAGGCCCTCGCGCACCAGAAAGCGATGGCAGATCCAGACCTGGGCACCCATCACCAGCAGGGTGAAGAAGCCCGAGAACCAGATGGAGTTGCTCTGCGAGAGCATCAGCGCCAGGGCCCCCAGGGCGAAGCCCCCGATGCTGACGGCGATCAGGCCGGTGCTGTCCTTCCAGCCCAGGCTGGCCAGGGGCGGCGCCAGCAGCAGCAGCGCCAGCCAGGCTGGCTGCTTGTCCAGAAGCATGAGCAGGCCAGCCAGGGGGAAGAGGCCCAGGGCGAGGCTGCGCAGGCTGGCTCGGATCCAGAGGGGCTGGCTCATGCGCCCTCCCCGGGCTTCGACACCCGCAGGGGCGTGAAGCGCTCTTTGATGACGGGATAGACCTTGAAGAGGGCCTCTGCCACGTCCGGGTCGAACTGGCCGCCGATGTTGCGGCGCACCTCCTCCAGCCCTGCCTCAAAGCTCATGCCCGCCCGATAAACGCGGTCCGAGGTCATGGTCTCATAGCTGTCCGCCACGTTGAGGATGCGCGCGCCCAGGGGTATCTCGCGGCCCTGCAGGCCCTCAGGATAGCCCTTGCCGTCAAAGCGCTCGTGGTGGTAGAGCACCAGCGGCACCAGGTGTGAGAGGCTGTCGATCTTGCGCACGATGGCCGCGCCCAGCACCGGGTGGGCCTTCATCACCTGGAACTCCTCCTCGGTGAGGCGGCCGGGCTTGTTCAGGATGGTGTCAGAGATGCCGATCTTGCCCACGTCATGCAGCAGGGCTCCGAAGCGGATGTCCTCCACATCGGCTGCCGGCAGGCGCAGGGCCTCGGCGATGAGCACCGCATAGGTGGAGACCCGGCTGGCGTGCATCTGGGTGTAGTGGTCGCGGGCATCGATGGCCTGGGCCAGGCCCTCCACCACATCGCCGTAGTCGCGGCGTATCTTCTCATAGAGCTTGGCATTCTCGATGCTGATGGCGGCCTGGTTGGCAAGGATGGAGAGCAGCGAGAGGTCGCGCTGGGTGAAGGCGCCCTCGCCGGTGAAGCTGACCAGGTTGAGCAGGCCGATGGGCTTCTGGTGGGCGATGAGGGGCACGGTGATGAAGCTCTTGGCCACCCCATCCCCGGGGAGCGAGCGCGTCCAGCTGCCGGCCCCGGTGTCGGGCAGCACGATGGTGCGCCCCTCCTTGAGGGCCCACAAGAGCAGGCCCTCGCGCATCTGGGCCTGCACCCGGCTCTCCATCTCGGGGGTGAGGTTGCGCTTGAGCTGCATGGTCAAGAGCTGGCTGCGCTCATCATAGAGCAGCAACACGCCCGCCTCCCAGTCCAGGATCTCCTTGGAGAGGTCCATCAGCAGGGAGAGCACGCGCGAGAGGGTGTGGGCAGAGGCGATGGTCTCGCTGAGCCGGTAGAGCGCGGTCAGCTCCTCGAAGGACTGGCGCAAGCCCTCATTGATCATCTCCAAGGTGGAGATGTGCTGGCGCATCTCTTCCAGGTTGTCGAAGCCCTTGTCCATGGGATCCATCAGCGCTTCTCGATGACGAGGAAGTTCTCTGCGTCCTTGAGGGCCTTTGCCAGGTCCTGGTGGAAGACGCCCAGGGCGTCCTCATCCAGCCGCAGCAGGGCCATCACATCCGGCTCGATGACCGCATTGGCCCGGTCACCGCTGGCGCCGATGCCCTGGCGCAGGCAGATGGCGTTGGCCGCGTGCACGATGCTGACCATCACCTGGTGCTGGGCCTCCTCGCCGGGCTGGTGGTGGCGCAGGATGGCGGCCGCCAGGTCTGGCGGCAGGTTCCATTTCTCAGCCATCCAGGCGCCCACCTGGGCGTGGTCCAGCCCCAGCTGCGCCCGCTCCACCTTCCAGAGGGGCTCGTCGCCCAGCAGGGCTGTGTCCAGCACGGCGTGGTACTCGTTGAGGGTGTGCTGCTCGAAGAAGTTCTTGCCGATGTCATGCAGCAGGCCAGCGGTGAAGGCGTTCTCCTCAGCCTTGAACCCTATGCGCTTGGCCAGCATCTTGCTGGCCACCGCGGTGCCCACGCTGTGCTTCCAGAACTCGCGCGGAGAGAAATGGGCCCTCTCGCGGCCCTCGAAGAGCATCTTGTGCACGCTCACCGAAAGGGCCAGGTTGCGGATGGTGTTGAAGCCCAGGATCACCACCGCCTGGGGGATGGTGGTGATCTCTTTGGGGAACCCATAGTAGGCGGAGTTGGCCAGCCGCAGCACCTTGGCAGTGAGCGCCTGGTCCACCGCGATGACCTCATTCAGGTCCGCCGCAGAGGCCATGGGGTTGGACACGATCTGCATGACCTTGGCCACCACCTGGGGCAAGGTGGGCAGGTCCTTGAGTCGGCTGATGATGCGTTTGGTCTCGTCTTCGTTCAGCGGCATAGGGAGTCCGGAGGCTTGGGACCGCGAAATGTTGAGAGAAAACGGCTGAGTGGGGCGGCCATGTCGCCGCTCTTTCCTGTGTTCTTGATGACCAGGCGGGATTGCCGGCGCCAGGCTGGCAGGATGGCCAGGCTCTGGGCCTGGGCTTGGGCGCGGCCTGCGGATAGGCCGCGCCCCTGGCGAAGGCGCTGCACCCGCATAACCTTGGGGGCTTCCACAAGGATGACGGCATGCACGAGTTGTTGGGCTTGGGCTGGGAAGAGCACCGCCATGTCAAAGGCCAGCTTGCTGCAGCCAGCTAGGCGCTGCTCATCGATGATGCTGCGCAAGGCTTTGCGCAGCAGGGGGAACATGAGGCTATTAAGACGTTTGAGCCGGGCTGGTGAGGCGAAGACCTGTTGGCCCAGCCAGGCCCTGTCCACCAAGCCATCCGCCTGATAGACGCGCGAGCCGAAGAGCCGGCCCAAGCTCTTGTGCGCCGGGCCGCCGGGCAGGTAGAGCGAGCGCGCCAAGGCGTCCACATCCACCACTTGCCAGCCTTTTCGTTTCAGAAGACGGGCCAAAGTGGACTTTCCCGACCCACTTGCGCCTGTTATGCCTAGGATCTGCATGGAGGATTCTACCACAAAACCAGCAAGGTGCGTCACTAGAAAACGTGTTTCACTTTAGCCCTTGGCCGCAAACCAGGTCTTGCCCTGGCCCACGCTCACCTCCAGGGGCACTTTCAGCTCCCAGGCCTTGCGCATGCTGTCTGCGACCAAGCCCGGCAGCTCCTCAGCCTCCTCCTTGGCCAGGTCCAGCACCAGCTCATCATGCACCTGGAGCAGGAGGCAGCTGCGCGCCTTCCTCTTGCGCAAGAGCTCATCCACGCGCAGCATGGCCAGCTTGATGAGGTCTGCCGCAGTGCCCTGGATGGGGGCATTGACCGCCATGCGCTCCGCGGATTCCCTGCTGGTGCGGTTGGCCGAGGCCACCTCAGGCAGGTAGCGGCGCCGCCCCAGCAGGGTGCTCACATAGCCCTGGGTGCGGGCCTGCAGGATGAAGCCATCCAGGCAGGCGCGCACCATGGGGAACTGGGCGAAATAGCCCTCGATGAAGGCCTTGGCCTTGGCCACTGGGATGCTCAGCTGCTTGGAGAGGCCATAGGGGCTCATGCCATAGAGCACGCCAAAGTTGATGACCTTGGCCTGGCGCCGCATCTCGGCATCCACCTTGCCTGGCGCCACGCCAAAGACCCGGGCCGCGGTGCGGGCGTGGATGTCCTCGCCCGAGCGGAAGGCGGCGATGAGCTGCTCATCCCCGCAATAATGCGCCAGCACCCTCAGCTCGATCTGCGAGTAATCCAAGGCCAGGATCAGGTCGCCGGGCAGGCCTGGCACGAAGGCCTTGCGTATCTCGCTCCCAAGGTCGGT
>Ga0302319_10000591_pt1 | contig 81922 bp, 73 predicted proteins | sample Bog_T0_2_FD_203319 | JGI IMG/M metagenome (GOLD analysis project Ga0302319, IMG submission 203319) | Peat permafrost microbial communities from Stordalen Mire near Abisko, Sweden - Bog_T0_2 | ecosystem: Environmental > Terrestrial > Soil > Wetlands > Peat | place: Sweden: Abisko, Stordalen Mire...
CGAGACGACCTGCTGCAGGGCGGCGCTTTGGCCAACCAGGGTTCCAAAGGCCTTTGCCTCGACGACCTCCTCCTGCAGATAGGCGTTCTGTTGCTCGAGCTGAAGCTTAAGCCGCTGGATCTCCTCGAACGCCCGCGCGTGCGCGATGGCACCGGCGACGTGATCGGCCAATATCCTTCCAAAGGGCACCGCCGCTTCCGGAATGTTTTGCCGGCTGAACACGGCGATAACGCCGAGAACCTCGCCCTTGAACACGATCGGCACCCCGTTAAATCCTCGGATGCCTTCTGCTTTCAGCCAACCAATATGCGACAGCTCCGCTGGGTCGCGATCGAGGTCCTTCAGGGTAACTTGCTTGCCTGTCTGAGCGATTTTGCCGACAAGGCCGGCACCCAAGGGTATCCGAACAAAGGGATCTTTTTTGGGATCGTTCAGGTCTTTGTCCACCTCGGCTCCGGGCGCTGGAGTGGAACCTTCGGCCACGGCGTGAAGGCAGTTATCCGACTTGTCCGTGAGCCACATCCGGGTGCGGGCAACACCAGGACGGGAGAGGAGAAAGCGTTTCAGGGTTTCCACGATCTCGTCGAGCGACGGCTTCTGGGCGATTTCGAGAAGCAGCTTGATCGCTAGCTCGGGGTCGAAGCGGTTTTCAGGGTCCGGTTCCATGGAGGGTGTTTAGGAATCGAGGGACGAAAAATCAATCACATTGGGTACGAAAAACAGTACGTGCGATAAATCGTACCGATTTAGAAAACGAACATAAACTATTAAATTATTACAAGGCAATGACTTCTTAAATTTGTACGAGTTGGCACAGCGCATGCCAATTAGGAGCAAAGCAATTCAATCAATTCTTCTCCTATGAACGCCGTTGCCAATATTCCCGAAACTCAAATCCATCCCGAGGTGGCCGCATTGACGGCCCGTCCCGGATCGTCCGCAGATCACGCGGGGACCAAAGCCATTGCGGTCCCGGCGCCGGTCGCAGCCAAGCCGGGTCGCCGGCGCATTATCGTCATAGCCGCCGCGACCCTCCTCGCGGGCGCCGCGTTGGGCTGCTACTATTGGGCATTTGTCGCCCCCTATGAGTCCACGGACGACGCTTTCGTCGAGGCGGACGTGACCCCGATAGCGCCGCAGGTGGCCGGCCGCGTGCTCCGGGTCGGGGTTTCCGACAATCAGGAGGTGCGCCAGGGCGCCGTGCTCTTCGAGATCGATCCGAGCGATTATAAGACGAAGCTCGACGAGGCCCGCTCCGAACTCGCCGCGGCCCGTGGAAAGGCTAATCAGGCCGCCGCACAGATATCGGTCGACCGCGCAAAGGTGGAGCAGGAGAGGGCAAGCGTCGCGGCGGCCGACGCGGAGGCCAAGCGCGCGGAAGCCGACAACCGCAGATACCATGAGGTGGGAAACCTCGCCGTTTCCGCCAGCCAGCTGGATCTGGCGGCGACCCAAGCCCGCTCCTCTGAAGCCGAAGTGACCGTAGCGCTCAACCGGCAACGGGCCATGGAGGCCCAGTTGGGTCTCGACGAGGCCGACATCCAGACGGCCCAGGCCGAGGTGTTGCGGTCTGAGGCGGCCATGCGCCAGGCGGAACTTGACCTCTCGTACACCCGGGTTGTGGCGCCGGTCGCAGGCTTCGTCACCCATCGTGGCATCCAGCCCGGCGACTATGTCCAGATTGGCCAGCCGCAGCTCGCGCTCGTGCCACGCCAAGTTTGGATCATCGCAAACTTCAAGGAAACGCAGCTGGCCCGCATGCATGCGGGCCAACGGGTGGCGATCACGGTGGACGCCTACCCGGACCTGAAGCTCAGCGGGCACGTCGACAGCGTCCAGGCCGGCGCCGGCGCGCGATTCTCCCTCTTTCCACCCGAGAACGCATCGGGGAATTACGTGAAGGTGGTCCAGCGCGTGCCCGTTAAGATCGACCTCGACGACGCCGATGCGGCGCGGGTCCTCGGCCCCGGAATGTCGGTGGTGCCCGAAGTCCGGGTGAATTGAGAGCCCGCAACCCTTCAATCCCGCGTGCCATGAGCGCCGAATCACCCCTTCCCGCGGCAAGTGCCGGGGCGCCTGCCTCCGTCAATCCCTGGTGGATCGCATTGGCCATCATGCTGGCGACCTTCATGGAGGTCCTCGACACCTCGATCGCCAACGTCTCGCTCTCCCACATCGCGGGCAGCCTGTCGGTCTCAACCGACGAATCGACCTGGGTGCTCACGACCTACCTCATCTCGAACGCGATCGTCATCCCGAGCACGGCCTGGCTGGGCCAGAAGATCGGGCGGAAGCGCTTCCTCCTCGCCTGCGTCGGGATCTTCACCCTGTCGTCGTTTTTCTGCGGCGTGGCGACGAGCCTCCCGATGCTGCTCGCCATGCGGATCGTGCAGGGGGCCGGCGGCGGGGCGCTTCAGCCGATCGCGCAGGCGATCCTGCTGGAGACCTTCCCCAAGGAGAAGCACGGCCAGGCGATGGGCGTCTACGGCATCGGTGTCGTGGCGGCGCCGATCATCGGGCCCGTCCTCGGGGGCTGGATCACGGACAACTACAGCTGGCGGTGGATCTTCTTCATCAATGTCCCGGTGGGAATCGTCGCCATGATGCTCATGCAGAACTTCCTCAAGGATCCGCCCTGGATCCGCAACGCCCGCCCCGGGCGCCTGGACGCGGTCGGGTTCGGCTTCATGTCGCTTTGGCTGGGCTGCCAGGAGGTGCTCCTTGACAAGGGCCAGGAGGAGGACTGGTTCGGCTCCCCCTTCATCATCGTGATGGCGGTTCTGGCGGCCGTGGGTCTCATCGCTTTTGTCACCCGAGTGCTCATGGCTCCGCGGCCCTTCGTGGACCTGCGGGTCATGAGGAACTTCAACTTCAGCCTCGGCCTGTTCCTGATGTTCTGCGCCGGGGTGACGCTCTACGGGATGACGGCCGCCATCCCGCTCTTTCTGCAGGGCCTGATGGGCTATACCTCCCTTCAGAGCGGCCTCGCGATGATTCCCCGCGGCCTGGGAGCCCTGGTCGCAATGCCGCTGGCCGGCGCCCTCGTAAGCAGGGTGCAGGGGCGCTACCTGGTGGCCGGCGGGTTTCTCGCCTTCGGGGCTGCGTCCTTGGTCCTATCCCGCCTTTCGCTGGATCTGACCCCCGGCCTGCTGTTCTGGCCCCTTTTCTTCAGCGGAGTCTCCATCGGCTTCATGTTCGTTCCGCTAAACACGCTCGCGCTGGGGGCCTTCAAGCCGGAGCAGATCGGCAACGCGAGTGGCATCTTCAACCTCATGCGCAACGTCGGCGGCAGTGTCGGCATCTCGCTCGTCACCACCTTCGTCGCGCGGGACGCCCAGTCCCAGCAGGCGGTCCTGGCGGCCCGCCTGACGCCGTACGACGCGGTCACCCGGTCGGGCCTCCAATCCGCGGCCTCCGCGCTCGCCGACGCCGGCCAGACCTCAGCGCCCCAGAAGGCCCTGGGATTGATGTACCGGTCGCTGGTCGGCCAATCCGAGCTTCTCGCGTTCCTCAACACCTTTCGCTGGTTCGCGCTGATGTGCATCCTCTGCATAGCCGTCGCGCTCCTCTTCAAGAAATCCCAGGCCCGCGGCCCCATCGCGGTCCACTAAAACAATCGTTCCCATGAAATCCTCGCCCCTGATTCTCGCGGCCGCCCTCATTGCGGCCACCGCTGGCTGCGCCGTCGGTCCCGATTATAGCAAGCCCGCCGCCGCCGCTCCCGCCCGCTGGACCGAGACGCTTGCCGGCGGAGAGGCCGCCGCACCCGACACCGTCACGGCTTGGTGGCGGACCTTCAACGATCCCGAACTCGACTCCCTCATTGACCGGGCGGCCCGCTCGAACCTCGACCTGCGGATCGCCCAGGCCCGGGTCCGGGAGGCGCGCGCCCAGTATGGCATTGCCGCCGCCGCGTTGGCGCCCTCGGCCGACGCATCGGGTGGGGATAGCCGCCAGCAGGCGAGCCATCACCAGCCGGTCCTCGGCTCGGTGCCGCTTCCGAAGGACACGCCCTTCGACAACCAGGTCTACCAAGGGGGCGTCGACGCTTCCTGGGAGATCGACGTCTTCGGCGGCCGCCGGCGGGAGGTGGAGGCTGCGCGCGCCGAGGTCGGGGCCTCGGAAAACGACCGGCGCGCGACGCTGATGGTGCTGCTCGGGGACGTGGCCCGCAATTACGTCGACGTGCGCGGCTACCAGAGCCGCCTGGCGATCGCGGCCGAGAACATCGAGGCGCAGCGCCAGGGCCTGGCGATCGCCCGCGACCGCTTCACCCATGGCCTCGCCACGGATCTGGACGTGGAGGAGTCCTCCACGCTTCTCGCGCAGACCCAGGCGGAGGTTCCCGCACTCGAGGCGGAGCTGCAGGCCTCCGCGCACCGGCTGGGCGTCCTTCTTGGACAGGAACCCGGCGCCCTCCTGGCCGAACTGTCGGCGCGCGCCCCCATTCCCGCTGCGCCCGAGGTCGTCCCGGTCGGCCTTCCCTCGGACCTGATCCTACGCCGTCCGGACGTGCTCCGAGCCGAAAGGAAGCTCGCGGCGGCGACGGCCAACATCGGGGTCGCCACGTCTGACCTCTTCCCGAAGTTCTATCTCACGGGTGCGGCGGGCTACCAGAGCGTCAGCGCGGGCGACTGGTTCTCAAGCTCAAGCAGCTTCTGGTCGATCGGGCCCACGGTACAATGGAGGATCTTCGACGCCGGCCGCGTGCGCGCCGCCATCAGGGTGCAGGACGCCCGCCAGGAGGAGGCTCTGGCCGACTATGAGCGGACCGTCCTCAGGGCCTTTGAGGAGGTCGAGAACGGCCTGGTGTCCTACGCCAACGAGCAGGTGCGCCGGCATTCCCTCGAGGAGGCGGTGGCCTCGAGCCGCAAGTCGCTCGAGCTTGCCACCCGCCTCTACGCGGGTGGTCTCACTGATTTCCTCCGGGTGCTGGATGCCGAGCGCTCGCTCTACGACGCGCAGGATCGTCTCGCCCAAAGTGACAAGGCCATCTCGGGCAACCTGGTCGCGCTTTACGAGTCCCTGGGCGGCGGCTGGCAGCGGTTCGAGCAGAAGGGCTCCTAGGCACGCTCCTTGCCTCATTGGACGGCCTGGATATCCTTAGTCCCCAAGGGAAGGCGCGGAACGGCCCCGCCCCGGAACACCCCAAACACAAGGTCATGAAAATTCGATTTGGCGCGCTTGAAATGGAGATCGAAACCCAGGCGCAGCTCGACGAGCTTGTCATGCGGTACGGCCCGTCGACGGTGGTGGTTGTTGATGCTCCAGTTGCGCGGGCGACGGCGGGCGACGGTAGCGCGCAGCCCGCTTCCGGTGCCGCATCCGGCGGGGCGCCCGGCCGAGGCCGCGCGCAAGGGCCGTCGGCGGCTCCCAAAAAGAGGCGAATTCGGGGCGCGTGATCGGATTCGATTCGATCAGGTCCGGGCCTTGAAATTCAACTCATCGCGACGTCTGGTATTCCGCCAGCACGTCCTCAAACGAGGGATTGTTCTTGGCCCGGCCCTTAAAGAACACGACGGGGGTCTCCCCCGTCATGACCCGGTTGACCCGTTCCATCTTCGCGTCGAATTCGGCCTTTGTGTGCGCCTTTACGGTCGTCCTGGCGGTCGAGGAAGCCGTGACGGGAATGTTGGCGGCCTTCAATTTATCGATGAGCGCCCGACCGCGCCTGCCCGCCTCGAGGGGACAGCCGACCGGCATAAGGACGGTCACCACATAGGGGCTCGTGCCGTCGGGCTGCACGGCGTCGATGAATCCCGACCGGCTGGCCGGGCGATTCCTGGGCTCGGAGGCGACAAAGGCCGCGTATTCCTCCTGGGCTTTTCGCTGAACGAGATAGCCGTGTAACTCATAGATTCCGGCCCCGATACAGAGGAGGAAAAACGCGGTCTTCATGGCTGCGCCCGAGTTAGGGGGCCCATGCCCGCGGTGGTCAAGGGTGGGGGATTACGCATGGCAGGAAGTGAATACCCGCCTATCATCGTCACGTTGGCTTCGCGGTACACTGCCAGATGGGGCAGGGGAAGCCGCCTTGGAAAGCGACGGGTTCGGGGGTTTAAGCTTGGCCGGACCAGCCGGCGAAAGGCAGCCCCATTCTCGCGGCAGCTTGGAGCATGCGAATGTCCCTCGTGAACAAGGGACCCGCCAGTACACTCCTGCAGGTCGCCAGATGAAGGGCATCCAGGGTGCGCAGGGGAACGTCCGGGTACAGCTCGTCGACGATGCCTGCAGCCTCGTTCACAAGCCGGTCATTGACGGGAATGAGGTGGATCCTGTTTGCGGCAATGTCGTCCTCGAATGCATCCCAGGCTTCATCCAGGAAGGCTCGGGATATGAGCATGCGTGACAATTTTCCCAGGAGCGCCGAGCGAAACTCACAATAGAGGAGGGAGGATGACGCGAGTGAGTTTCCGGCCACGGTTGCCTCACATGCGTCTGAGTCCGGCTCGTCCACGTAAAGCTTCACCAGCGCGGAGGTGTCGACGTACATGGCGTCAGTATTTCTCGTCCCGCTCCTTGCGGAGGATCGGAGCCGAGTCCACGGATACCGAGGTCTTGATTCGCAGCGCCTTCCTGGAGATCCACGGCATCCCCAGGACGGCCGGCTGGTAGTCAACGATCATGGCCTTTGGCCGGCCGTCGCTTGTGATCACGATCTGCTTACCCCGGGCAACGCGTTCCAGGAGGCTCGACAATTGGTCCTTGGCCTCACGGACACTGACGACCTCGCGCTCTATGCCGTACGCGGCCGCGGCCTCCATTATTTGCAGCTCCTGTTCCTTTGCCTGGGTGTGGGTCGAGCGCACCCTGGGTTTCCGTTTCATGTGGCCAAGGGTGGCCACATGATGAATGGCGTCAACTTGGGATCAGGCGTTCCCCAGCGACGACCCCGGGCCGACGGTCCAAACTGAACTGCCGGTCGCGCCACCTAAGGATCGGTGACTCAAACCAACGGTACACCGCGGCGCTGGCCAAAATGCAGGCCGCGACATAGGAGCCAACGCCAACGATCGTCCCATAATGAAACTGCATGTGAGAGAGCACCGTCCCGCTTATCATGAGGTTCACGAGATACATGGAGTAGGACCAGCGCGCGACTGCGCTCACGGGTGAATTTATGAACCGGCCGCCGAGGTTCGTGCAGGTGGAGGCCCACGGCAGAAGCAGGGCGCATCCAAGCGTCACAACGAGAGGCAGGAACGTCCGGGCTGCTGCCGAATGATCGGGGTCGCCCCGACCCATGTAGAGGATCGATTCCATGAGCACGACGACGCCCCCTACGGCTGCTGTCACCCGGAGGCGCCGCACGGAGTCGGGACAGCGCCGACAGAGTGCGACGGTGATGAGGCCGATCGCGATCGCATCCGGCCGGTAGATGACCACCTTCGTGATGCCGCGCGCCCAGTCCTCCTGCGTGAGCACAAGGCCCCTGAGGGCGACCGGCACGACGACCATGACCGAGGCGAGGATCCCGTAGAGGCGCTTAAAAGGCACCCTGAGGAGCCTTAGCCCCAGGTACAGGCCAAGCGGGAACATCAAATAGAACCACTCCTCGACCGCGAGGGACCAGGACTCTGAAAAGAACCATGTGGGTGTGGACGAGAAATTCTGGAGGAACAGGAGGTATCTCGGGATGAGCGGGAAAGGGTTCGGATACCCGTTTGCCCGCTGGCGGAAATGCCAGAAGGCGAGGTTCACCCCGATGAACAGCCAGTAGTTTGGGAGCGTGCGAAGGGCCCGCCGGACCCAGAACCGCGCCGCCACCGGCAGCGCCCGCAGGGACTCGCCCTGGTCCAGGAGGATGCCCCCGATCAGGAATCCGCTGAGGGCGAAAAACATCGTGACCCCGATTGAGCCTGCCTTCACCCAGATCTCGGGCGTCCCATAGCAGAGGTTGAAGAAAAGCGCACCGTGCTGGAACACGACCGCGGAAATCGCCACCGCGCGAACCAAGTCGAGCCCGTAGACGTGCTTCTGCATCCGGAGGCCAAAATTCCACGAAAGCCCAGGGGAAGTACAGGCCTAACCTCCATCCGGAGGACCGGCACGCCGATCAATTGTGCGTGACCCTCGGTGGCGACGCCTGCAGCATCGCCCGCAACTTACCCCGTCCCGACTGCATCCCCAGCGAGGGCCCGGCGCCTTCACCCTGGCGCGATCGCGGCTATGCCCAACCAAAGAGCCTCCGTTTTTCCGAAGAGATCCCAGCCCGCCTGCACGTGGAAGCTTGCGCGCCTAGAGGCGAGGGAGGCCGTCCCCGGGGAAGCCGACTGGTTCCCGGCGTCCGTCCCGGGCGCGGTGCAGCTTGACTGGGGGAAGGCCCGGGACCTGCCGGACTACGCGTATGGTTCGAACGTGCTGCGCTACGCGGGCCTTGAGGACTACCACTGGCTCTACCGAACCGAGGTCCCGAGGACGGCCCTGGCGCGCGGGGAGCGGCTGTTCTTCTTTTGCGGCGGCGTTGATTTCCAGTGCGAGGTCCGTCTCGACGGGGTCCTGGTCCATGCGCAGACCGGCATGCTTACCGGCTTTGACATCGATGTCTCGGCGGCCGCGGCGGGCGCCCCGATAGAGATCCTCATTTTCCCGGCTCCCAAGCGGCACCCGCTCCCGGCTGACAGGAGCCAGGCAAGCCACGTGACCAAGGCCGCAGTGAGCTACGGGTGGGACTGGCAGCCGCGGCTCATTCCCCTGGGCCTCTGCGACGAAACGGGCTTCGAGGTGAGGCCGGCGGCCCACCTAAGGAGCGTCGACTTTGCCTACATCCTCTCGGATGACTTCTCGGCCGCGGACATCACGGTGTCGGTCGAGTCGAGCGAGCCGGCCCCGCCTTTCACATGGACGCTCTCCGACGAGGACGGGAACCGGGTCCTTGAGAGCGCACAGCCCACCGCCCGCCTTGAACGGCCCCGGCTCTGGTGGACCCATGACCATGGAACCCCTAGCCTCTATGTGCTCGAGGTAACCCTCCCCGGAGACGACGTCCTTCGCCGGAGGATAGGCTTCAGGCGGGTGCGGCTTGTGATGCACCCCGGGGCATGGGAGGGGGTGGTAGTCTTTCCGAAATCCCGCGAGAATCCCCCGGTAACCCTCGAGCTCAACGGGCGGCAGATCTTCCTTAAGGGGAGCAACTGGGTGGGCCCGGACATATTCTACGGGAGGGTTGACGGGGAGACCTACCGGCCGCTCCTTGGGCTCGCACGGGGCGCCCATTTCAACCTGCTCCGCTGCTGGGGCGGCGCACCAGCGCCAAAGGAGGAGTTCTTTGAGCTGTGCGACGCCCTGGGGCTCCTAGTCTGGCAGGAGTTTCCCCTGGCGTGCAACTGCTACCCCGACGACCCCGGCTACCTGGACCTGCTGGACCGCGAATCTCGCTCCCTCCTCCGCCGGGTGAGGCAACACCCGTGCCTTGGCCTCTGGGTGGGGGGAAACGAGCTTTTCAACTCGTGGTCGCGCATGACCGACCAGAGCCTCCCCCTTAGGCTCCTGAACAAGAACTGCTTTGAGCTCGACCTCCGCACGCCCTTCCTCCCGACCGCCCCCGTGGAGGGGATGGGCCACGGAGACTACCGGTTCCAGCACAACGGGCGCGACGTCTTCGAGCTGTTCCAGAGCGCGCACTGCACCGCGTACTCGGAATTCGGCTGCTCAAGCGTCTCGCCCGTGGAGTACCTGAAGACCTTCATCCCCCCGGGGGAGCTCTGGCCCGCGAGGCCCGGCACAAGCTGGGAGATCCATCACGGCCTGGGTGCGTGGGAGGCCGACGCAACGACCTGGCTGTGCGCCGCGACGCTCGAGCATTTCTTCGGCCCCTTGGGCACGCTCGAGGATGCCGTCGCCAAGAGCAGCTGGCTCCAGTGCGAGGGATACAAGTCCATCTTCGAGGAGGCCCGGCGCCAGAAGCCGCGGTGCTCGATGGCGCTCAACTGGTGTTTCAACGAGCCGTGGCCGACCGCCGCCAACAACAGCATTGTGAACTACCCGGCTCGGCCAAAGCCCGCATATTATTGCGTGCAGGCCGCGTGCCGCTCGGTGCTCGCCTCAGCGAGGATCCCGCGGTTCCAGTGGGGGCATGGGGAGGAGTTCTCGGCCGAGCTCTGGATCCTCAACGACGGGCCCGGGGCGCGGGAGGCCGGGAAGCTCAGGGCCGAGCTTGTCGCAGGCGGAAAGCGGGTGGCGCTCGGGGAATGGGAGTTTCCCGCCGGTGCCCCGTTCCAGAACACGAAGGGGCCAACGGTGCGGGCCGCGCTGCCCGATGCGGCCGGCGGGGACTTCCTCTTGGAGCTTTCGGTGGCTCCAAATGCCTCGTGGTCGAGCTCCTACCGCCTGAGCCTCAGGTCCGGGGATTTGCCCCGTTTGCCACCGACGGCGTCTTGACGGAGCGGGCGGGCGTGGGTTTCTTGGCCCATGAAAAGTTCAACGGACAGGGCTAGGTTATTGCGATTCACGGGTTTTCTGGTCTTGGCGATTGGGGCGTCCTACCTTGCGGGATCCGCCGCGTGGGCCGGGCCCGAGTCGGCAAGCGACAAGCTGAAGCTTGTCATCATACTCTCGCGGCACGGAGTGAGGTCGCCGCTTAACACGGATGCGGCGCTTGCTGCGCTTTCCTCGGAGCCGTGGCCCAAGTGGGAGGTGGCGCCCGGGATCCAGACGCCCCACGGCAACCAGCTTGTGGCTATGATGGGGGATTATTACCGCGCTCGTTTCATCCGGGAGGGGGCCCTCACCGGGGACCCCGCGCAGGACGGCCCCAGGGTTTTTATCCGGGCCGACAATGACCAGCGGACGATCGAGACGGGACGCATCCTCGGCAAGGCGCTTGTGCCTGTCGGCGAGCCCGACGTCCATGCGCTTCCGGCGGGGAACGTGGACCCCCTATTTCGGCCCTACGAAGCCCATGTCGGAAACGCCGACCCGGAGCTGGCGGCGGCCTCGGTCCTCGGGAGGCTCGGCTCGGATCCGAGAAACCTGGAGCGCGCCTATGCGAGGCAGCTCGAGGAGCTGAAGGGGGTGCTGTATGGCGCGGGAGCGAGCCCCGGACCCGCCTCGCCCTTCAACCAGCCCACCATGGTTACTCCAGGGAATCACCACTACCTCGTCGATATCTCGGGTCCCTTTCATGCCTCCCTCGGGGCCACGGATGCCCTCCTTCTCGAGTATGCGGACGGCAAGCCCGTTCAGGACGTGGGCTGGGGCAGGGTGGATGGCAAGGTCATGACCGACCTGCTTTCACTCCATGAGCTCTACTTCGACCTGTCGTCGAGGACGCGCTATCCCGCGCAGGTGGGCGGATCGAACCTCGCCAGCCATATCGTGGACACGCTCGAGCAGGCGGCTACGGGAGACCCGGTCCCCGGCGCGCTCGGCCCGACCGACGAGAGGATAGTCGTGCTGGTCGGTCACGACACCAACATCGCCAATGTCGGTGGCCTGTTTGACCTGAATTGGTGCGTGGCCGGAACCCAGTTCAACCCGACGCTTCCCGGGAGCGCCCTCGTGATCGAGCTTTGGGCGAAGAGCGGGCAGCCGGACTCCTTCTACATCCAGACAAGCTATGTCACCCAGACGCTCGACCAGCTGCGGGAGGCGACCCCCATCTCGCTTGAGAGCCCGCCTGCGGTCTCCCCCATCTTTGTCCCCGGGGCGAGCGGCTCCGACCACGACTTTAGCACCCCGCTGCCAGCCTTCGTGCGCCAGGCCCGCAAGGTGATCGACCCGGCGTTCATCGCTCCGGAGCCATGACGGGTTTGCAAAGCGCGCCCCGGGGCCGGATTGTAGGGCCATGGTAAAGATCACCGGCGAATATCAGGGCGACCTCCACTGTTCGGCTGTGCACGGGCCCTCGGGCAACGTCCTTGCCACCGACGCGCCCAAGGACAACCAGGGCCGCGGCGAGGCGTTCTCGCCCACGGATTTGGTCGCCACGGGCTTCGCCACCTGCATCGCCACCACGATGGCGATCGTTGCGCGCAAGCACGGGGTCGACCTGAACGGGCTCCGCTACGAGGTCACCAAGGAGATGTCCACGGACGCACCGCGGCGGATCGCGCGGCTCACGGCCCGCCTGTGGATGCCCGTGGACGCACGCAAGGTTTCCGCCGGCATCCTGGAGAAGGCGGCCAACACGTGTCCGGTTCACCAGAGCCTGGCCCCGTCGGTCGAGAAGGTGATCGAGCTTATCTGGCCTTGAGCTCGGCGGGGGCCCCATTGCCTCCCCGCAGCTCATAGGTTGTCTCGTAGGTCAGCGCGATCCTCCGGGTCACGTACACCTTGACCTTGATCCTGCCGTTCGTCGGGCCGGTCGGCGTGGCGTGGCCCTCGACCCGGCGCTTGTCCCCGGAGTCGCTGATCGCGCTCCCGGTGAAGTCAATGGCCCGTCCCAGGTCGATCTCGTGGAGGTCCTTCTCGGGGATTACTATCCAGATCCTGCCGGTCTCATTGTAGAAGAAGTAGGGGAAAACCCTGGCGGAATAGGTGGAGGAGTAGACGACGTTCTTCCGAACGAACGGGGGCATGATCATCGTGACCGTGCCGATGTAGATTGAGGTGCTTGAGTTCTTGATGGCCACGACATCGAAGCGGGCCAGCGGATCCTCGGCGCCGCGCAGCGGCGCCATCAGGGCCACCAGCGGGAGAAGGGTTCGGGCTAGGTACCGGCGCACCCCCCGAATCTGGCCCTTGGCGGCAGGCCGGCAAACTGGAAAATGCGGGGCGATATTTCGCGTTGCGCCTGTGCTCCCGCGCGCGTCATCTCCTCTGCAGTCATACATGGCCAAGAACAAACAAGCCACATGGGGCGGGCGCTTCGGTTCCGGCCCGGCCGCGCTGATGCAGCGGTTCAGCGAGTCGGTGTCCTTTGACCGGCGCCTGGCCCCCTTCGACATCGCCGGGAGCAAGGCCCACTCCGCGATGCTGGCCCGCGTCGGGCTATTGACCTCCCGGGAGCGCGGAGCCATCCACGCGGGCCTTAACCGCATCCTTTCCGAGATCCAGGCCGGGACCTTCGCGTGGAACGAGGGCCTCGAGGACGTGCACATGAACATCGAGCACGCGCTCACCCGGCGCGTGCCGGCCGCCGCCAAGCTGCACACGGCGCGCAGCAGGAACGACCAGGTGGCGACCGACATGCGGCTCTTCCTCAAACACGCGTGCTCCGTGCTGTCGGGCAAGGTGAAGGCGGCCCAGGCGGCGCTTCTAAGGGCCGCGGCCGCGGCGGAGGCCAAGTCCGTTGTCATCCCGGGCTACACGCACCTCCAGCGGGCCCAGCCCGTCCGCGCCGCGCACCACCTCCTGGCCTGGGTTGAGATGCTCGAGCGGGACCGCTCACGGCTCGCGCAGGTGGCCGACAGGGCGAACGAGTGTCCGCTCGGGAGCGGCGCGATTGCGGGGACGACCCTCAGGATCGACCGCGAGTTCGTGGCAAAGCTCCTCGGCTTCGTCGATTCAGGCGGGCGCCCTCGGGTGACGCAGAACTCCATGGACGCTGTCGCGGACCGGGATGCCTTTGTCGAGTTCGCGTCGGCGTGCGCGCTATTCGGCGTGCATGTCTCGAGGATTGCCGAGGACCTGATCCTCTGGAGCAGCGCAGAATTCAAGTTTGTTTCGCTGCCCGACGCGTTCTGCACGGGCAGCTCGCTCATGCCCCAGAAGAAGAACCCGGACTCGTGCGAGCTCCTGCGCGGCAAGTCGGCGCGCCTCCAGGGAAACCTCCACACGCTGCTGGTGCTCCTGAAGGGGCTCCCGATGACCTACAACCGGGACCTGCAGGAGGACAAGCCGCCGGTCTTCGACAGCTTCGACCAATCGGCGATCTGCGCGGATGTCCTGGCGGCAACCGTTGGCGGCATGGCGTTTAATCCCGTGCGGTGCGCGGCCGCATCAGCGGACCCGGCGCTCCTGGCCACGGACCTCGCGGACTATCTGGTTGCCCGCGGAGTGCCGTTCCGCCGGGCCCACCACGCGGTCGGCGCCGTCGTGGCGCTGGCCGAGCGCAAGGGGTGCTCGATCCCGGAGCTTTCCACCGCGGAGGTGGCGCGGATTCACAGCGGTTTTGGGCCGGACTGGAGGAAGGTCTTTGACCTGAAGCGCGCCCTTGAAAGGCGCCGGGGGACCGGGATGCCCGGACCCGCGCAAATGGCCCGCCAGTTCGCCCGCTGGAAGACGATCCTTCGGTAGGGCTGCCCGAGCCCCTGTCTTCCCATCGGAATGGCCAAGGTTCGCATTCTCCCAGACCGCGTTGCCAACCAGATCGCCGCGGGGGAGGTGATCGAGCGGCCGTCGGCCGTGGTGAAGGAGCTGCTCGAGAACGCCCTCGACGCGGGCGCCACCCGCGTCTCGGTGGAGTTCGCCCACGCGGGGCGCTCCCTGATCCGGGTCGAGGACAACGGGCACGGGATGTCCCCCGAGGACGCACGGACCTCGCTCCTTCGCCATGCCACGAGCAAGATCGCCGACGCCGCGGACCTCGACCGTCTCAGCACGTTTGGATTCCGGGGCGAGGCGCTCCCCTCGATCGCAAGCGTTTCGCGCTTCGCGCTCTTCACCCGGGAGTCGGGGAGCGACTCGGGCACCGAGATCGTCGTCCATGCGGGACGGATCGTGCACGAGCGGTCCTGCGGGAGGCCGGTCGGCACACGCATCGACGTGGAGCACCTGTTTGAGCCGGTCCCGGCCCGCCGGAAATTCCTCAAGAGCGACCGGACCGAGTCGGGTCACATCGTAAATTGCGTGAGGCTTTACGCCCTGGCCTGCCCGTCGGCCTCATTCACGCTCGTCGAGGACGGCCGGGAGGTGTTCAGGTCTCCGGAATGCCCGACCCTCCTGGAACGCGTCTCGGAGATCTACGGCGCCCAGGCCGCGGAGGGGCTGCTCCCCCTGGACGTGTCGGAGGGGGGCCTGAGGCTAAGCGGCCTGATAGGCCGTCCCGGCGTGGGCCGGGCCACCAGGCATGATCTGCTGACGTTCGTCAATTCCAGGCCCGTGGACAGCCGGGTCCTGAACGGAGCGCTCATCGAGAGCTACCGCGAGACGCTGCCCCAGGGGAGGTACCCGGTCGCCTTCGTTTTCCTCGAGTGCAGGCCATCCGAGGTAGACGTGAACGTGCACCCGGCCAAGCGCGAGATCCGATTCCGGAGTGAGGCGATCGTGAGGGGATTTGTGATCAGGGCGGTCCTCTCGCGGCTGCGCGACTGGAATTCTGCGGCTGCGCCGGCCGCCCCTGCGCCGGGTGCCTCGCTCGGGCCAAGGTCGTCGCTGCCGGCCCCGTTTTTCGAGGCCGCGGTCGGGGAGCCCGCCCAGGAGCGCTCCCATGGCCCTGTTGCGGAGGCCGCCCCCCCTACGAGCGCCCACGCAGCCCCGTCCATTCCCTCGGGCCCTGACTGGAGGTTCGTGGGGACCGCGCACGGAAACTACGTCCTTTTTGAGACCGGCCAGGGCCTGGTGCTGCTCGACCGCAGGGTGGCCCATGAGCGGGTGTGGTACGAGCGCCTCCTGGCCCAGCTTGGCTCGGGTGGGGTGCCCGTGCAGCGCCTGCTCCTGCCGATCTCCCTCGAGCTAAACCCGGTGTCGGCCGCCGTGCTGGTTGACAACCATGGCTTCTTTCGCAGGCACGGCATCGAGATCGTTGAATTCGGCCGCAATTTTTTCCGGGTCGAGGCCCTGCCTGCCTGGATGGAGCCCGGGGACGCCGAGCCGTTCATAAGGGACCTGGTGGGCGCCCTGCGCGAGGGCAGGATTCCCTCCGCGGACGTCGAGGCCGCGCGGGACGAGTTTGCCCGGCTCGCGGCGGCGAAGGCCGTTCGCCTCCCGGCAGGGATGGGGGAGGCCGAGGCGATTGCACTGCTCAAGGAGCTTTTCGCCACGTCAACGCCCGTCGCGGGCCCCAGGGGGCACCCCACCTATGTGGAATTCAACCATGGCGAGCTCGCCCGGCGCTTTCAAAAATAGGGCGCTTGTTCCCCGTTTTTGCGTGACCCCCCCTTTGGGCGGCGCGAGTCTTGCATGGGTCCTGTGACCCTCCTCATGCCGAGCTCATCCAAGGATACCAGGAAACACGAATCTGCGGAGATAGTCATGAAGTCGCTCATCCAGCGGCACTTGACCTCCACCCTTGCGCGCTATGCCCCCATGGCCACCACCCGGGATTGGTGGGTGGCCTGTTCGCTCGCGGTGAGGGATACGATCCATGAGCGGCTGATCGCAACTCAGGAAGTGCATAACACCCAGAACGCGAGACGGTTGTACTATTTCTCGATGGAATACCTGATGGGCAGGCTCTTCGAGAGCAACCTGGAGGCGACCGGCCTGGAGGACGCGGTGAGGTCGTCCCTCGCCGAGCTCGGCGTCGATTTTAACGAGGTCCTCGAGACGGAGATCGACATGGGCCTTGGCAACGGCGGCCTGGGACGGCTTGCCGCCTGCTTCCTCGATTCTCTGGCGACGCTCGACTATCCGGCGCTCGGCTATGGGATCCATTACGAGTTTGGGCTCTTCAAACAACAGATCGTGAACGGGTGCCAGGTGGAGCACCCAGACCGCTGGATGATATTTGGCAGCCCCTGGGAGGTCATCAGGGCCGACTACACCCAGGAGGTTAAGCTCTACGGCCGCGTCGTGAACGCGTTCGACGACCAGGGAAATTCCAAGCCGAAGTGGGTCGACACCAGGACGATCCTCGGCGTGCCCCACGACATACCGATCGCGGGCTTTGGGACAAAGACCGTCAATCTCCTGAGGCTCTGGGCCTCGCGGTCCTCCGACGACTTCGACCTGGCGGCGTTCAACTCGGGCGGCTACGTCGAGGCGGTCAGGGAGAAGGCCGTCGGCGAAACCGTCTCAAAGGTTCTTTACCCCAACGACAAGACCGAGAACGGGAAGGAGCTTCGCCTAGTCCAGCAGTATTTCTTCGTTTCGTGCTCGATTCGAGACCTGGTGCGGCGCCACCTGCGCACCCCGGGCAATTCCTGGACCAATTTCGCGGACAAGGTCGCGATCCAGCTCAACGACACCCACCCGGCGATCGCGGTAGTCGAGCTCATGCGCATCATGATCGACGAGCACGAGATCGCCTGGGACAAGGCCTGGGACATCACGACGCGAACGCTTGCCTACACCAACCACACCCTCCTGCCCGAGGCGCTGGAACGCTGGGGCGTCCCGCTCTTCGAGCGCGTCCTACCGAGGCACCTGCAGATCATCTACGAGATCAACCTGAGGGTCCTGTCCCTGTGCGAGGCGAAGTGGCCCGGGGACAATGACAAGAAGCGGGCCTGCTCCCTGATCGAGGAGAACGGCCACAAGATGGTGAGGATGGCGCATCTCGCCGTTGTCGGGACCCACACGGTCAACGGGGTGGCGGCCCTGCACACGGCGCTCCTTCGCAAGAACCTGTTCCCTGAGTTCGACGCCCTCTACCCGGGGAAATTCCAGAACAAGACCAACGGGATAACGCCGCGGCGCTGGCTCCTCGAGTGCAACCACCGGCTCTCGAGCCTGGTGACCCGCACCCTCGGCGACACCAAGTGGATCCGCGACCTTGACCGCCTGCGCGGCCTTGAGAAGCACCTCGAGAATGCGGATTTCCGGCGCGAGTTCATGGAGGTGAAGCTCGCCAACAAGGTGGACCTCGCCCAGGTCATCCGGGCCGAGTGCGGCATCGTCGTCTCGCCGCGCGCGATATTCGACGCGCAGATCAAGCGGCTCCACGAATACAAGCGCCAGCACCTGAACTTGCTCTTCATCCTGGCCCTCTACAGGCGCCTGCTGCACAACCCCGACCTCGATATCGAGCCCCGGGTGTTCATCTTCGCCGCAAAGGCGGCGCCCGGCTACGACGTCGCAAAGAACCTGATCCGCGCCATCAACGTGATCGGCGCGCGGATAAACGCCGATACCCGGATCCAGGACAAGATCAAGGTGGCGTTCCTTCCCAACTACAGGGTCTCCCTCGCCGAGAAGATCATACCGGCTGTCGACGTTTCGGAGCAGATCTCTACGGCGGGCAAGGAGGCCTCCGGCACCGGTAACATGAAACTCGCCCTCAACGGCGCGCTCACGATCGGCACGCTTGACGGCGCCAACGTGGAGATCAAGGAGGAGGTGGGCGACGAGAACATCTTCATCTTCGGCATGACCGTGGAGCAGGTGGAGGAGCGCCGGAGCAAGGGCTACACCCCCTGGGATATCCACCGCGACGACGAGGAGGTGCGGGCGGTGGTCGACTGGCTCGGCAGCGACTATTGGGTCCCGGGGGAGAAGGCGCCCTTCGCGCCGATCCACGGGACGCTCCTGTCCGGTGGGGATCCCTACATGGTCCTGGCCGACTTCCGCTCCTTTAGCGACTGCCAGGCGCGGGTCGACGCGGCCTACAAGGATCGCGACGGCTGGGCCCGGAAGGCGATCCTCAACACCGCGCGCGTCGGGAAGTTCTCAAGCGACCGCACGATCCGCGAATACGCGAAGGAGATCTGGAAGCTGCCGCCGATGCCCATACCGTGAAGCCACGCCAACGCCAGCCGGTTGAGGCCGCCGAGGGGGGATGTTCGCGAAACCCCCGCGCCCGGTGGAAGGGCCGGCCAGGCGGATTTTGGGGCGGCCCGGCCCCTGGTCCCTACGGCGGGTTCCCGGCCTAGGCTCCCCACGCTTCACCCCCAAGCCCACCCATGAGCATCAAGAACCGCCTCATCATACTCAATTTCACGCAATTCTTCGCGTGGGGCGCATGGCTCATATCGCTCGGCGGGTACATGATCGCCACGCTCAAGTTCACCGGCGGGCAGGTCGGGGCCATCTATTCCACCATGGGGCTGGCTTCGTTGTTCATGCCGGGACTCCTGGGAATCGTCGCTGACCGGTGGGTGAACGCGGAGCGGGTTCTGGGCTTCTGCCACGTGGCGGGTGCCCTGATGCTCCTGCTGGCCTCCACCATCAAGGATCCGGGCCTGATGTACTGGGTGATGCTCGTCAATTCCATGGTCTACATGCCGACCATAGCGCTCAACAACACCGTGAGCTACGGCATCCTGTCGTCCAACGGGTTCGATGTCGTGAAGCATTTTCCCCCGATTCGCGTGTGTGGGACCATCGGCTTCATCGCGGCCATGTGGGTGGTCGACCTGGTCGGCTGGTCGGTCAGCCCCATGCAGCTCTACGTGGCCGCGGTCTCGGCGCTGGGCCTGGGCATCTACGCGTTTACGCTTCCCGCCTGCCCGCCGTCCAAGACGAGGGCCTCCGCCTCGTTTGCCTCCGCGATAGGGCTCGACGCCTTCGTCCTCTTCAAGAACCGCCAGATGGCCGTGTTCTTCACCTTTGCGGCCTTCATCGGGGCCGCCCTCCAGATCACCAACACCTTCGGGGAGGCCTTCCTCCACGACTTCCAGGGAGCCTACGCCAATTCGTTCGCCGTGGCCCATCCCGGGCTCCTCATGTCGGTCTCCCAGATCTCCGAGACCCTGTTCATCCTGAGCATACCCTTCTTCCTGGGGCGATTCGGGATTAAGAAGATCATGATGGTGAGCATCTGCGCCTGGGTCCTGAGGTTTGGCCTCTTTGGCATCGGCAATCCCGGGAGCGGCCTGATCCTGCTCGTCCTGTCGATGATCATCTACGGGATGGCGTTTGATTTCTACAACATCTCGGGCTCGCTGTTCGTGGAGCTCGAGGCCGAGCCCAGGATTCGGGCGAGCGCCCAGGGCCTCTTCATGATCATGACCAACGGCCTCGGTGCGCTCCTCGGGGGGCTGGCGAGCGGGAGGGTGGTGGACTACTTCACCGTGAACGGGGTGAAGGACTGGCGGAGCATCTGGTTCGTCTTCGCGGGCTACGCGCTGCTGCTCGGCCTCATTTTCCCATTTGCGTTCAAGTACAAGCACAAGGGCCCGGCGGTGCTTCCCAACGCGGCAGGCGACCTGCCGGTCACGTAGCGGTGCCCCACGTGAACACTAGCGAAAACGGGACCGGGGGCGCCCCAGCAAAACAGGTGCTGCCATGACGACTGAGGAGAGGCTAAAGAGGCACCTGGGCAGGGCGCCCGAGATTGCCGGCGCATTGTTTGTAGCGCCCAACGCCACGGTCATCGGCGATGTGGTGCTTGGCCCGGGTGCCAGCGTCTTCTACGGCGCCGTGCTAAGGGGCGACATAAACGTGATCCGGGTGGGAGAAGGCACGAACATCCAGGACAACGCGATCGTCCACCTTGCCGACGGCTTGGGCACCCACATCGGGGCCTGGTGCACGATCGGCCACGCGGCCATCGTCCATGCGTGCACGATCGGGGACGAGTGCCTGATCGGCATGGGCGCGACGGTCCTTGATGGCGCGAACATCGGGGCGCGCTCGATCGTGGGCGCCAACTCGCTCGTTCCCCAGCGCTTTGTCTGCCCGCCGGGCTCCCTCGTTTACGGGGCCCCGGCCCGGGTCATCCGGCCGCTCTCCGATGAGGAGCAGGCGGGGCTAAGGGGCTGGGCGGAGAAGTACGTCACGGTCGCCCGGGCGCACGCTGCCCGCCTTCAGGCACGACCCTCTCAAGCGTGAAGAACGTGTAGCGGAAGTTCTCGTCGGAACTCGCCCTTCTCGACACCTCGCGCCACGCGAGGTGCCGCCATTCCGGGAAGTACCTGTCCCCGGGAACGTCCGCGTGGACGAGCGTGAGGTGGAGCCTCATGGGCCGCTCCAGGGCCAGCACCTCCCCGAAGATCCGTTCGCCGCCGTTCACGTAGATCTCCCCCGGCATGCCCTCGGCTACCGCAAGGGCCTCGGGCACGGATCGCGCGACGCGGACCCCGTCCCGCTCGAGGGTGTGGTCGCTCGTGATCACGACCAGGCGCCTGCCGTCCTCGCGGGCGCGCGGCCACGTCTGGTAGCAGATGCGTCCGAGGACAATCGTCCTTCCGGCGGTCTCCCGATGGAAGAACTGCAGGTCCTCCGGGATCCGCCACGGCAGCCGCGTCCCGCGCCCCATCACGCGGTTCTCGGCGCAGGCCACCATCAGGTTTATCATCTTGGGCATCCTCGTATGGCATGGGGCAACCGCACGGGGATTCCAAGCTCCCCCTTTGGCGAGCACAACCGACCGTTGCACCTTGTAAGACAGGGGCTTGGGGGGCATCATGGGCTGATGAAAATCGGAGTGCCGAAGGAGATTAAGATCGGTGAGACGCGGGTGTCCATGACGCCGAGCCTATGTCGGCGCTGCGTCTCGCTTGGAGCCAAGGTCGTCATCCAGAAATCGGCCGGCGATAGCGCCGGCTTCACCGACGCCGAGTACCGTTCGGCCGGGGCAACCCTCGTGTCCGAGGCGGCGAAGGTCTGGAGGTCGTCCGACCTTATCCTCAAGGTGAAGGAGCCTCTTCCGTCGGAGTACGACCTGCTCCAGGACGGCCAGGCGCTCTTCACCTACCTCCACCTTGCGGCGGGCCCGACCCTGGCCAAGGTCCTCAAGAAAAAGCGGATCCTCGGGATCGCCTACGAGACGGTGGAGGGGTCCGACGGATCCTACCCGCTGCTCAAGCCCATGTCGCAGATCGCCGGGCGCCTCGCGATCCAGGTGGGCGCGTACTTTCTCCAGTCGCAGCACGGCGGCTCAGGCGTCCTCCTTGGGGGCATACCCGGCACGCTCCCGGGCCACGTCGTCGTCGTGGGGGCGGGCAATTCCGGGGCGCACGCCGTGCAGATGGCCGCGGGGATGGGCGCCCGGGTGACGGTGCTCGACCTCGACACCCGCAAGCTCGAGGCGCTCGACTCGGAGTACCGCGGCCGTGTTGTGACTCTCATGTCGAACCCCGCGAACCTCGAGGCCTGCGTCGCCGATGCCGACCTCCTGGTGGGGGCCGTACTGATACCCGCCGCAAAGGCGCCCATCGTGGTCACAAACGCGATGGTGTCCGAGATGCGCCCCGGCAGCGTGATCGTGGATATCGCCATCGACCAGGGCGGGTGCATCGAAAGCATCCGGCCGACCTCCCACAAGGAGCCGGTCTACAGGCAGCACGGGGTCGTGCACTACGCCGTGCCGAATATGCCCGCCCTCGTCGGCAGGACGTCGACGCTCGGCCTGACCCAGGCCACCGAGCCGTTTGTCGCCATGATCGTGCAGCGCGGCGTGAACGCCGCCTTGGCCGCCCACAAGGGGCTGGCAAAGGGCGTCAACACCCGGGACGGGCGGATCACCAACGAGGCGGTCGCGAAGGACCTGGGATTCGCCTAGGCTGCGGGGGCCACCAAGCGCACGCTCTCGAGCGCAACGCGCTCGATCGGGGTGCTTCGCTCGGGGCCGGACGTGGGGACGTTGGCTATCTTTTCTAGCACGTCCACGCCGGAGACGAGCTCACCGAAGGCGGTGTATTGGCGGTCGAGAAACCGCGCGTCCCCGTGGCAGATGAAGAACTGGCTGCCGGCGGAGTCCGGGCTCGAGGAGCGCGCCATCGAAAGGACGCCCTTGACATGGGACTTCGTGTTGAACTCGGCCTTGATCATGTAGCCCGGGCCGCCCGTCCCGGGCATTCCCTTCTGCCCCTCCTTGGTGTTGGGGCATCCGCCCTGGATCATGAATCCCTTGATGATTCGGTGAAATGCGGTTCCGTCATAGAATCCCTCGCGGGCGAGCTTCTTGAAGTTCTCGACCGTTTTGGGGGCGACGTCCGGCCAGAAGGCCACCGTCATTTCACCGTAGGACGTCTTGATGACGGCCTGTTCGCTGGGCGTTTTGTTTTGGCTCATGAAAAACTGGGTTCCACCAGCTCGCAGAGGTAGTGGATGAGGAAGAGGTGGCATTCCTGGGCGGAGGCCCCGCGGTCGCCGGGCACCAGGAGCTCGCACGTCGCGAGGCCCTTTGCCTTGCCGCCGCCGCGCCCGAGGAACGCGATCGACTTTAGCCCCAGGCGCTTCGCCTCCTGGAGGGCGTCGACGATGTTGCCAGAGTTGCCGCTTGAGGTGAGGACGACCACCAGGTCCCCGGGCTTCGCAAGCCCCGAGATCTGCCGGGAAAACACCTGCTCAAAGCCGAAGTCGTTCCCGATGCACGTCACCAGCGAACCGTCCGAGGAGAGGGCGATCGCGGGCAGGGAGCGCCTGCTGCCCTGATAGCGGCCGACCAGCTCCGTTGCAAAGTGCGCCGCCTCGGCGGCGCTCCCACCGTTGCCGCAGATGAGCAGGCGGCCGCCCGCGCGGAGCGTCCCCAGGACAAGCTCCCCGGCTGCGTCTATCGACGGCCGTATCTGAGCCAGCGCCCCAAGGGTTTTAACGGTGTCGGAGAGGGCCTTCTCAAACGTCATTTATGCATCAAAGTGGCCTGTGGACTTGCCCGCGACAGAATTTTTCGACGTTTTGGTAGGATTACCCCCCGAGTCCCATTGCCCGCCGGCCGTCCATGCTGATCAGGAAGCTCACGCTCAGGCATTTCCGAAACGTGCCCCTCGCCAGCCTGGCCTTCTCCGGGCGCCGGCAGTTCCTCGTGGGCCCGAACGGACAGGGGAAGTCGAACATGCTGGAGGCCGCCGGCTGCCTTACCGCCCTGCGCTCCTTCAGGACGGCCGAGAGCAAGCACCTCATCATGCACGGGGAGGCCGAGGCCGGCATCGCCTGCGAGGTCGAGAGCGAGGGCAGGGGCACGGAGCGCGTGACGATCAAGATCCGAAGGGACGGCAAGGAGCTCTGGTGTGACGAGAAGCGGGTGAACCGCCTTGCAGACCACGTGGGGCGCTACCCCACGGTGGTCTTCTCCTCCCAGGACCTGCAACTGATCCGGGGCGCACCCGCCCTGAGGCGCCGCTGGCTCGACCTGACCCTTTCGGCGATGGACCCGGCCTATCTCTCGGCCCTCCAGTCCTACAGCCGCGCCCTTTCGGAGCGGAACAGCCTGCTGCGCAGCGCCGACCGGGAGGCCGCCTCCCAGATCAAGGCGTTTGACCGCATCCTCGCCCCGGAGGGGGCGAAGATCGTGACCCTTCGCGAGCGATGGGTGGGCGAACTGGCAGCCGAGGCGTCCGCGGCCTACCGGCGGCTTACAGGTGGCACCGAGGCCGCGTCGATCGAGTATGACTCACCGCTCGCCGGAAAGGGGGAGTCGGAGATCCTGGCACTCTTGGAGGCCGGCAGGGAACGGGACCTGAAGCTTGGCACAACGACGGTCGGGCCGCACCGGGACGAGCTCCGGTTCGGGGTGCGCGGCACCGACGCGCGGGACTTCGCCTCCGAGGGCCAACAGCGATCGGTGACGCTCGCACTCCGGCTGGCCCAGGCGGCGTGGTTCCACAAGCGAAGCGGCATCAGGCCCGTGCTCCTTGCCGACGACGTCCTCGGTGAGCTCGATGGCGCGCGGCGCGAAAGTTTCTGGGCCGCCATGGACCCCGGGTCGCAGGTCATGGCCACCGGCACCAAGCTCCCGGACGAGGACCTCGGCACCTGGCAGGTATTCAGGGTTGCCGAGGGTGTGTTCACGCCAGAGCCTCTGGACATGGGAGCACCGGATTGAATTTTCACGCGTGGGAGTGGTTTCTTGCGGCGCTCGGGGCCCTCTTGGTGGGCGTGGCAAAGACGGGGATCACGGGGCTGAGCCTGCTCTTTGTCGCCCTTTTCGCCTCGATCATGCCGGCGCGGCGCTCCACAGGCCTCGTGCTTCCGCTCCTGATCGTGGGGGACCTGGTGGCCTTTGCCACCTACCGCAGGCACACCCAGTGGCGGCACGTCTGGAGGATGCTCCCGTGGGCGGCTCTGGGCGTCGTGGTCGGGGCCCTGGTCATGGGCCGGATGGACGAGCACATGACGAGGATCACGCTGGGCGTGATCGTCGTGGGGCTATCCGCGCTGCACCTTGTCCGCAGGGCGCGCCCCGCGGTCGGGGAGGACGACCATCCCGTCTGGTTCGCGCCGCTCATCGGGGTGCTTGCGGGCTTCACGACCATCGTCTCCAACGCGGCGGGGCCCTTGATGGTCATTTATCTTCTCGCGATGGGCCTGCCCAAGATGGAATACATGGGAACCGGGGCCGCATTCTTCCTCATGCTGAATCTTTTCAAGCTGCCGTTCATGATAGGCTTGGGGCTCATCACCTCCGACAGCCTCGTGCTCAACCTGGTCCTGGCCCCCGCGGTGATCGCCGGCACGGTACTCGGCAGGTGGCTCCTGGGCAGGATCAACCAGCGCCTGTTCGAGAACATCGCCCTTGCGCTGACCGTGGCGGCCGGGGCGAAGATGCTGTTCTGAAGATCAGTCCGCGCCCTTCTACCCATGGCAAAGATGACATCGCGGCAGATGTGGACGGCCAAGCTCGCGGGAAAGCCCATAAAGGCGGGCGGGGCTTCCCCCGGCGCCCGGCCGTTGGGCGCAAGCGAGCTGGGGCTAAAAAAGACCTTCGCGGGCCTCGTGCTGGGAATAGACCCGTCGCTTCGCGGCACCGGGCTCGCTCTAATCGACTTCCATCCGGGGCGCCTCCCGGTGCTCCTCAGGAGCAGGACCGTCCATGTGCCTGCGGGCCGCCCGATGCCGGTGGCCCTGGCCGAGATCCACCGTGCCGTGGCGGACTTTATCGACAATGCCGAGGGCGTCCGACACGTGGCGCTCGAGCGGACCATCTACGTCCAGAATTTCCAGACGGCCCAGATTCTCGGCGCGGCCCGTGGCGCCGCAATCGCGGCCGCCGCCCTCAGGGGCATGCCCGTGTTCGAGTACGCACCCCTGCGCGTGAAGCAGGCGGTCGCCGGTTCGGGAAGGGCGAGCAAGGAGCAGCTGGGGCGCACCGTGAAGTCGATGCTCGGCCATGGCCGGGCGCTTGCCTTTGACGAATCGGACGCGGCGGGCGTTGCAATCTGCCACGCGTTCTCGTGGCAGCCCTAGAGGGCGCCGCCGTTACCCGAGGACGGCCTTGATCACCTTGCCAAGGTCGGTCACCCGGTACGGCTTGGTCAGGTATCCGCAAAAGCCCATCTCGAGGTACTGTCTCGCCATGTCCTCGTTGTCATAGCCGCTCGAGACGATCGCCCGCACGTCGGGGTCGAGCTCGTGGAGCGCCCGGAACGTTTCCTCGCCACCCATTCCGCCCACGACCGTCAGGTCCATGATCACCGCGTCATAGGGGCGCCCGATGTTAAGGTAGCGCTTGTAGAGCGCGATGGCCTCCTCGCCCCGCTTGGCGATGTCGAACTTGTAGTCGAGGCTCTGGAGCATCGAGGCGGTCAGGTTGCAGATGTGCTCGTCGTCGTCCATGAACAGGACGCGTCCTGTGCCGAAGCGGAGCGAGGGAGCAGGCCGTGCCTGGACCTCGACGGGCTGGTCGGCCATAGGCAGGAAGATGCTAAAGACCGTGCCCTCGCCCAGGTTCGACTGGAGGCCGATCTCGCCGCCGAGCTTGCGGACGATGGACAAGACCGTTGCAAGGCCCAGGCCGGTGCCGTGCTTCTTCGTCGTGAAGAACGGGTCCCAGATCTTCTCGAGGTGCTCGGGCTTGATCCCGCTGCCGTTGTCGCGGACCTCGAATTCGACATACTCGCCCGCGGGAAGGGACGCGATCTGGCCCTCGGTTATCCGTGTGTTGGCGGCGCGCAGCTGGACCTGGGCCTTGTGCGGGGCGGCGGGCATCGCCTGAAGGGCGTTGACGACCAGGTTCTGGAACACCTGGAGTATCTGCGGCCGGTCGACGAGCACGGTCCCGATGCCCTCCTGGGCCTGCACCGTGATGACCGCCGTGGAGCCCGCCGACGCGATCTTGACGGCGTCCTCCAGTATTTCCTTGGGGGAGCAGACGGTCTTCACTCCCGTGGCGCCCTTCGTGAAGGCGAGAAGCTGTTTCGTCAGGCCCTTGGCGGCCATGCACGCACGCTCGGCGTCGGCCAGCCGCGACGGGTCGTGGTTGTCCTTTGCAAGGGAAAGGCCCCCGAGGATCGTGGTCAGCAGGTTGTTAAAATCGTGCGCGATGCCCCCGGCCAACAGCCCGAGCGACTCGAAGCGGTTCGCCTTGATCAGCTCCTCCGGCGTCAGGCTCATCTCATCGGGATTGCGGAAGACGATCACGATCCCGCGCGGCTTGGCGTCGGGCCCGAATGTCGCGCGCGCGGTCCATACCACGGGGACCGGCTGGCCGCCCGCGGCGACGACCGCCTGGTCGGCGATCAGGGGCAGGGGACCGCTCGAGGAAAGCGCGCGGTCGGCGGGATTGTCCCCGGGCTTGCCCGTCTGGCGGTCGACCAGGGCGAACACCTGGTCGAGGGGTCTCCCTGCAACGGACTCGGCCTGCACCCCGAGGATCCGCGCCGCCGTCGCGTTTGCGAAGAGAACCGTTCCCTGGCCATCGGCGGCTATCACGCCTTCCGCAACCGCCGCAAGAACCTCGTCGAAGACCGCCCGCGTTGCGCCCGCGAGCGCCGCCTCCATGGGAGGGGTGCCCGCCGTGGCCTCCTGGGCCGGCGGGGCCGCCTGATCGGCGACGGGGCAGGCGAAGCCCACCACGCGCGCCAGGGTCCTCTTTCGGGTGAGCGTGCGCGTGATACCCACGAGCGACGGGACGGTGCGGCCGTCCATGGCCCGCAGGCGGACCACCCTCGAGAACGAGGCCTGGCCCGGGGCCTGCGAGAGGAGCCAGGCCTCCACGCCGTCGGGGCACTCCTCGGGGCTAAAGACATCGGAGAGGGCTGCGGGGCCGTTCGAGGGCTCGGGAAGCCCCCCCACGAGCCGGACCCAGGCCTCGGAAAACCAGGAGGACTCCCCGGAGTAGTCGACCTCGAATGCGGCGAGGGAACCCTCGTTCACCAGCGCGTCCAGGCGCGACTCGCTCGCAATCGCGGTCTCCTCGGCTTCCTTGCGCTCGGTCGCGTCGACGTGGACCCCGATGACCCGCTCAAGCTCGCCCGCGGGGTTGACCAGCTGCAGGCCCACGCAATGGATCCAGGCCCAGTGCCCGGACCTGTGCTTCATCCGGAATTCCACGGAGAACGGGCGCGCGCCGACCTTGAGCTTTCGGCCGGCCTTGTCCGGGGCGGCGGCGGAGTCCTCCGGGTGAAGGAGGCCCAGCCATGCGTCGTAGGTATCGGCCAGCTCGGAATCCGCATAGCCGAGCATTCGCTTCCACGCGGGCGAATACAGGACCTTGCGGTCCCTTAGCCTAAGGTCGAAGAAGCCCATGGGGCCCTTCTCTGCGAAAAGCTGGAGTGCGGCCGCCTGCTCGTCGGCCGGGGCTGGCGCCAGGGCCGAGGTCTCCAGCGCGGGCTCGATCACGACGATGTAGCCGCCTGAGGGCCCGAGGGCCTTTTCGGCCCTTACCGCCATCGGGTGCGGGGCCTCCTCGCGGGGCTGCACCGAAAGGATGGCGCGCTTTTCGAGAAGTGCGGAGAGCAGGATGTCCCACTGTGCCTCCTGCATCTCCGGCTCATCGCTCACGATGTCCAAGGCGAAGAGGTCCGGAAAAAACTCGCCGATCAGCTCGTTCGCGCCGGCTTGCCACAATTGCCGTGCCTCCTGGTTTGCCGAGGTCACCTTGCCGGAGCTATCGAGCACCAAAACCGCCACCCGGGCAGGCCTAAGCCCGGCGTTGGGTATTGTCAGTGGCGGTGTCGTCGACGTATCGCTCACAATTGGCCCGTATTTAGCCACTTTTGCACACGATTTGCGAGAAAATCGATGAACGCGGGGTGGTCATTTGGGCACACTATTTTCTCAAAGCTCTCTCCTCCAGCATTTAAGAACGTTTCTTTTCCGGCCATTGCGATCTCTTCTAGCGTCTCCAGGCAGTCCGCAAGGAAGCTCGGGCAGATGACAAGCAGGCGCTTCACGCCGGCCTTAGGCAGGCGAACCAGCTCGAAGTCGGTGAAGGGCTGGAGCCACGGCTCGCCCGCCAGGCGCGATTGGTAGGAGACCGAATACTTGGAGGGGTCCAGGCTCCCGCGGCGCGCGAATTCGGCGGTGGTCCTAAGGCATTGCGCGCGGTAGCAGGTCGCATGGGCCGGCGCGCACGTGTTGCAGCAGTCCGACACAACCAGGCAATGGGCGTGGGAGGAATCCGCCTTCTTCAGGTGCCGCTCCGGGATACCGTGGTAGCTGAACAGGAGGTGGTCGTAGGGCTTTGCCAGGGCGGGCGCGGCGACGGCAAGCATCATCTCGATGTAGTCCGCGTCCCCGTAGAACGGCTGCACGCAGGTGACCTTCATTCCCGGGGCCTGCCTGGCGGCCTCCTCGTAGATCCTGGCGACGACGGTTTCCCAGGAGGCCATCGCATAGTGGGGGTACTGGGGAAAGAGGAGAACCTCCGTGCAGCCCTCCTCGGCCAGCGCCTCAACAGTGGACGCGATCGAGGGGTTGCCGTAGCGCATCGTGATGTGAACGGGGGCCTGCGCCCCGAGCTTCTCGGAAAGCTTCCTCCTTACGCTCTCCGAGGTTGCCACCAGGGGCGAACCCGCGGCCGTCCAGACCTTTGAGTAGGCGTGAGCCGTCTTCTTCGGGCGGGTCGGCAGGATGATCGCCTCAAGCAGGAGGAAACGCAGCGGCTTGGGAAGGTCGATCACCCGCTCATCCCCAAGGAACTCGCGCAAGTAGCGCCTCACGTGGGGAATCGAAGTCGAGTCCGGCGACCCAAGGTTGGCAATGAGGACGGCGCGTTTTGGCATGCGCCAATTCACCCGCCCGCACAACCCGGCGTCAAGCCGCGCCTCTGCAGAATCGTATCATTCGTATCAGGCTATGGAGGTTCTCGGGTGCTATTCGGTCGGTCACCACCGTCCTCGGGTAGTTGTGCTCGACGTCCAGGTGGACACCGTCCTCGGCCCCGGGGCGCACGAAGTCCTCGACAAAGTCCATTCCGCCCCGCGCCCGGATCCAGCGGTAGTAGGGGTCCGGGTCCTCGGATTCGATCAGGACGTCGTCCTTCATGAAGACGTTGCAGTAGAGGGTGAGGTCGCGAAACGACGAAAACCAGGTCGGTGGATTCACAAGCTGATCACGGATGATGAGCGTCATTCGCATCCCTCCTATGCTTGTTTTGTGCCTAATACTCTCGGTTTGGCTTGTTTTTCGCGTTGCTGCAGTCGACAGGCTGCGCCCCGCTTGTATCGTCACAAATGCCCATGACTTCACAGCGCAAGCCCGTACTGCTCATCATTCGCGACGGCTGGGGAAAGAGCCCCCATCCCGACCAGGATTCCACCAACGCGACCGTGCAGGCAAGAAAGCCCTGCGACGACATGCTCCATGCGCGCTATCCCGTGGCCCTGGTGAAGGCGAGCGGGCTGGACGTCGGCCTCCCGGACGGGGTGATGGGCAACAGCGAGGTGGGCCACGAGAACATCGGCGCGGGCCGGGTCGTGAACCAGGAGCTGGTGAGGATCAACAAGCTCTTCACCGACGGGCTCCTGGCCTCGAACCCCGTGTGGCGCGGGGCCATCGACCGCGTCAAGGAGCGGTCGTCGATCCTGCACCTGATGGGCATCGTCTCGGACGCGGGGGTCCATGGGATGCTGGAGCACCTCTACGGGCTCCTAGCCCAGGCCAAGGCTGACGGGGTGGCCCCGGGCCGCGTCTTCATCCACGCCTTCACCGACGGGCGCGACACGCCGCCGTCGAGCGGCATCGGCTACGTCCGCCAGGTCGACCAGAAGTGCAAGGAGCTGGGCATAGGTGCGATCGCCTCGGTCTGCGGCCGGTTCTGGGCGATGGACCGGGACAACCGCTGGGACCGGGTCGCGCGCGCCTACGGCCTCCTGACGGGCAGGAAGATCGAGGCCACCGCGCCGAGCGCCGACGCGGCGATCCAGGCCTACTACGACAAGCCCCTTACCCCGACCCAGGCCGGGGACGAGTTCGTGGCCCCGACCGCGGTCGTGGGCAAGGACGGGAAGCCGCTCGCTGTCATCTCCAGCGGAGACTCCGTGATCTTCTACAACTACCGTGGCGATCGCCCGCGCGAGATCACGAAGGCCTTCGTCATCGACGGCTTCAAGGAATTCGACCGCGGCCCTAAGCTGGACCTGTTCTACGCCACCATGACCGAGTATGAGTCCGGCCTTCCCGTCCATGTCATCCTGCCCAAGCCCGAGAAGCTAAAAAACATCCTCGGCGAGGTGGTGTCCAACCTGGGGCTCAACCAGTTCCGCTGCGCGGAGACGGAAAAGAACCCGCACGTCACCTTCTTCTTCAACAATTATAGGAAGGACCCTTTCCCGGGCGAGGACAGGGCGTGCCCGGCGAGTCCCAAGGTGGCGACCTACGACCTCCAGCCTGAGATGTCGGCCGCCGAGGTGACAAGGGAGGCGAAAAAGGCGATCCTCTCGGGCAAGTATGCGCTAATCGTCGTCAATTTCGCGAACCCCGACATGGTCGGGCACACGGGCTCGCTCCCCGCGGCCATAAAGGCCGTCGAGACCACGGACAAGGCCGTGGGTGAGCTCCTGGAGGCCCTTGCGACCGTAGGCGGCAGCGCCCTGATCGGGGCGGACCACGGCAACTGCGAGCAGATGTGGGATCCGGTGAACAACATACCCCACACCTCGCACACGCTCAACCTGGTGGAATTCTTCGTGGTGGGGGACGCCTTCGCGGCGGGCAAGACCCGGATGAGGGAGGGGGGGCGCCTCGCCGATATCGCGCCCACGGTCCTTTTCCTGATGGGAATCCCGAAGCCCGTCGAGATGACCGGGCAGTCCCTGGTGCTGCCCTGACCGGCGAAGGCGCTCAAAAATCGGGTTGCCCCCGACCTGCACCGCCGGCTTCATCTCACATTTACACGTGACGCTGACACCATGAAACGGACCCACCATTGCGCCCAGTTGACGGAGGCCGACGTCGGCGCCGCCGTCTCGCTCTCGGGATGGGTCGACTCCATTCGCGACCACGGGGGCATCATCTTCATCGACCTGCGCGACCGCAAGGGCGTGAGCCAGGTCAAGTTTGACCCGATCGGCAGCCCGGAGCTGAGCGCGCGCGCCGCGCAGCTGAAGCCCGAGTCGGTCATCAGCGTCTCGGGCAGGGTGGTCCCGCGACCGGAGGGCACCGTGAACCCGTCCCTGCCGACGGGCGCCGTCGAGGTCGAGGCGTCGGTGCTCGAGGTGCTCAACGTCTCCGAGACCCCTCCGTTCCCGCTGGACGACGCGGGCGGCGACAAGGTGAACGAGGACCTGCGACTGACCTACCGCTACCTGGACCTGCGCAGGCCCAAGATGCGCCGCAACCTCCAGGTGAGGCACCGCACCGCCAAGTCGATCCGGGATTATTTCGACTCCCAGGATTTCATCGAGGTGGAGACCCCGGCCCTCTTTAAGAGCACGCCGGAGGGCGCCAGGGAATACCTCGTTCCGTCGCGCATCCATGCGGGGCAGTTCTACGCCCTCTCGCAGTCGCCCCAGCAGTTCAAGCAGATCCTGATGGTGGCCGGGGTCGAGCGGTACTTCCAGATCGCCCGGTGCTTCAGGGACGAGGACCTGCGGGCGGACCGCCAGATGGAGTTCACACAGGTCGATGTCGAGGCCTCATTCGTCGACCGCGAGGACATCTACACCCTTTTTGAGGGCATGCTGAAGAAGATCTGGAAGGACGTGCTCGGGACCGACATCGCGACACCCTTTCCAAGGATGCAGTTCGTGGACGCCATGAACAGGTTCGGCGTCGACAAGCCCGACGTGCGGTTCGCCCTCGAGCTCAAGGACTTCTCCGGGACTTTCCGCGCCTCCTCCTTCAAGGTCTTCCAGGGCACGGTCGCCTCAGGTGGCGCCGTTAAGGCGATCAATGCCAAGGGCTTGGCCGACCTGACACAGGGCGAGCTCAAGAGCCTAGAGGAAATCGCAAAGAGCCTGGGAGCCAAGGGACTGGCCTTCATCAAGGTCGAGGGCGGCGAATGGAAGTCGCCGATCGTCAAGTTCCTCTCGGACACCGAGAAGGCAGCCCTAGCGGCCACCCTGGAGGTTGCCGACGGGGACATGGTCTTCTTCGCGGCCGCGCCCTGGGAAAAGGCATGCGCGATCCTGGGACGCATCCGCCTGGAGGCGGCGGCCCTCCTGCAAAAGCGCGGGAAGCTCTCGATAAGGGCCGATGACTGGAAGTTCCTCTGGGTGGTCAATTTTCCCCTGATGACCTACGACGAGGAGCAGAAGACCTACGTCGCCACCCACCACCCGTTCACGGCTCCGGTCCCCGAGGACGCGGCCCTGATCGACACCGACCCCAAGGCGGTCCGCGGCCAGCACTATGACATTGTGCTCAACGGCACGGAGCTCGGAGGGGGGTCGATCCGCATCCACCAGCCCGCCCTCCAGAAGAAGATCTTTGAGGAGGTGCTGAAGATTCCGCCCGACGTCGTGGAGAGCCGCTTTGGCTACATGCTGCGAGCCTTCACCTACGGGGCCCCGCCCCATGGCGGAATTGCATTCGGGCTGGACCGCATCGCGGCCCTCCTGTGCGGCACAAATAGCATCCGCGACGTGATCGCCTTCCCGAAGACCCAGAAGGGGCAGGATCTGATGGCGGGAAGCCCCACCACGGTCACTCCTCGCCAACTTAAGGAACTCCATATAGCGACGGTCGCGGTGGAGCCGCCTTTGGCATAGTGCGTGCTAGGGTAACAGCGTGGTTTGGAGCAAATTCCCCAACGGGCGCCAGCCGCCAATACAAAGGAACCCAAGCTTGCGCGATCTCGCGCACAACCTTACTCTCGGGACCTTGAATCGGTATTTCCAATCCCCATCTGAATGAAACTCATCATCGCCATCATCAAGCCGTTCAAACTCGAAGAGGTCAAAGAAGCGCTCGCAGAGGCCGGAATCGAGGGAATGACCGTGACCGAGGTCAAAGGCTTCGGCCGCCAAAAGGGACACACGGAGATTTACCGCGGAAGCGAGTACACCGTTGATTTCCTCCCCAAGGTGAAGGTCGAAATCGCCGTTTCCGACGACATGGCCGGCAAAGCGGTGGATGCGATCGTAAGGTCCGCGAAGACGGGCAAGATCGGCGACGGGAAGGTGTTTCTCGTTCCGCTTGAGGAAGTGATCCGAATCCGCACCGACGAGCGCGGCGAGGCGGCCGTCTAGGGCGCCTTTTTCTTCTCCGAGAGGGACCTCAGGCGAATCTCCCCCTGGACCTTCGCCAGGAACTGGTCGAGCGGCACGATGCCCTCGTCCCCGCGGGACCGGCTGCGAACGCTCACGCTCTTCGCCTCGGCCTCCTTGGCGCCAAGGACAAGCGTGTACGGCACCTTCTCGATCTCGGAGCGCCGGATTTTGGCGCCGAGCTTGTCGTTGTGCTCGTCGAGCGTGGCGCGAACGCCCGCGGCCCTAAGGAGGGAGAGGACCTCGCGGCCATAATCAACGGTCTTCTCGCTGATCGGGACCAGCCGCACCTGCTCGGGGGAGAGCCACACCGGGAAGTCGCCGGCGAAATGCTCGATCAGGACGCCGCAGAAGCGCTCCATCGAGCCGAAGGGCGCCCTGTGGATCATGACCGGCCTGTGGGCCTGGTTGTCGGCACCGCTGTAGGTCAGGTCGAAGCGGATGGGAAGGTTGTAGTCCACCTGGACCGTGCCCAGCTGCCACTCGCGCCCGATCACGTCCTTCACGACGAAGTCGATCTTGGGCCCGTAGAAGGCGGCCTCGCCCGGCTCCTCGGTGAACGCCACCTCGAGCGTCTTCGCAGCCTCGCGGCACGCGGCCTCGGCCTTGTCCCAATTCTCCTTGGCTCCGGTGTACTTGTTCGAGTCCGGGTCCCTCAGGCCCACGCGCACGCGGTAGTCGCTCATTCCGAGCGTCGTCAGGACGATCTTCACGAGCGAGAGGCAGCCGAGGAGCTCCTGGGCCACCTGGTCCTCCGTGCAGAAGAGGTGGGCGTCGTCCTGGGTGAATCCGCGGACCCGGGTCATCCCGGTCAGCTCCCCGGACTGCTCCCAGCGGTACACCGTGCCGAACTCGGCCAGCCTCACGGGGAGGTCGCGGTAGGAGTGCGGCTGCGACGAGAAGATCTTGATGTGGTGGGGGCAGTTCATCGGCTTCAGCATGAAGCCGTCGAGCAGCTGGTCGTCGGGCTTGACCCGGTCGGGCGTGATCGTCTCGGTGCCCGTCCGCGCGTTCACCTGCGCGGCGAGGTGGGAGGAGACGGCGTCCAGCCTCACGACCATCTCGGCGCACGAGCAGCCCTCGCGCAGGATCTTCGCCAGCGACTCGTTCTCCACGACGGGCGTGAACTGCGACTCCTTGTAATAGGGGAAATGCCCCGAGATCTTGTAGAGCTCGAGCTTGCCGATGTGGGGCGTGAACACCTGGGAATAGCCCTGCTTGCGCAGCTCCTCGCTGATGAAGGTCTGGAGCTCCTGGCGGATGATGGAGCCGTTGGGGGTCCAGAGGATCAGGCCCTGGCCCACGTCCTCGTCGATCACGAAGAGCTTCAGGTCCTTGCCGAGCTTGCGGTGGTCGCGGTGCTTAGCCTGCTCCATCTGCTCCAAGTATGCCGCGAGCTCGTCCCTTGTCGGGAAGGCCGTGCCGTAGATGCGCTGCAGCTGCTTGTTCTTCTCGTCTCCCCGGTGGTAGGCGCCCGCTATCGAGAGCAGCTTGAACGCCTTCACCTTGGAGCTGTAGCGCACGTGGGTGCCGGCGCACAGGTCCATGAATTCGCCGTTCTGGTAGAAAGAGATCTTCTCTCCCTCGGGGATATCCGCAAGGCGCCCGAGCTTGTAGCGCTCCTGACCCCGCGCCCTTATGATCTCGGCGGCCTCCTCCCGTGAGACCTCCTTGCGAAGGAACGGCTGGTTCTCCTCGGCCACCTTCTTCATCTCGGCCTCGATCCTGGCCAGGTCCTCGGCGGTCAGCTTGTGGTCCAGGTCGACGTCGTAGTAAAACCCCGTGTCCGTCGGGGGTCCGATGTCGAGCTTCGCGTCGGGATAAAGGCGCAGGAGCGCGGTGGCGAGGATGTGGGACGCCGAGTGGCGGAGTTCTTCAAGGGGGGTCATGGACGGGAGGTCAAACGATGGCGGCCGGCCGCAGAAAGCCAAGTCAGCCTTTCTTGAGGGGCTCCAGCCGGTAGCCGTCCTTGCCGTCGAGCATCGACCAGCCCGCCGCGGCAAGTTCGCCGCGCAGCCTGTCGGCGGACGCAAAATCCTTGGCCCTTTTTGCCTCCCACCGGCGCCTGGCGAGGAGGTCTATCTCCGGCGGGACGGACTGTGCCGTTGCCGCCCCGGAAACCTTGGCAAGGTCGAGACCGAGGGCGTAAAGGAGCCGGTCGAGGGAGGCCTTGTCCGCCGCGGTTGCGGTGCGCATCTCAAGCGCGTTCGCCGCCGTGAAAAGCGCGCCGAGGGCCCCGGGCGTGTTGAGGTCGTCGCCAAGCGCGCGGAACGCCGCGTCGAATGCCGTCGATGCGCCCCCGGGGTTGGCTGCTGCCGAGACGGCCAGGCCCTGGGAGAATTTCTCCAGGGCCTTGAGCGCGCTTTCCGCGGCGTGGAGGGAGTCGAGCGTGAAGTTCATCTGCTTCCTCGGGTGGCCGGCCAGGAGCGCGTAGCGGACGGACGTCGGGGAGTAGCCCTTCGCGACAAGGTCCCCGAGCGTGTAATAGTTGCCCTTGCTCTTGCTCATCGTCGTGCCGTCCACGAGCAGGTGCTCGGAGTGGAACCAATGGAGGGCGAAGGTGGCGCCGTTGCAGCATTGGCTCTGCGCGATCTCGTTCTCGTGGTGCGGGAAAAGCAGGTCCACGCCCCCCGTGTGCAGGTCGATCGTTTCCCCGAGGTGCTTCTTGATCATCGCGCTGCACTCGATGTGCCAGCCGGGCCGTCCCGCCGAGGCGCCCGCCGGGCCGGGCCAGCGGACATCGCCGTCCTCCTCGGGCTTGTAGGCCTTCCAGAGCGCAAAGTCGCCGAGGTCGTCCTTGTGGTCGGCGTCGAACACGCTGTTGGTCACCTTGAGCTCCCGCTCCCTGATGCGCGAGAGGGCCCCGTAGCCCGGAAAGGAGCTGATCTTGAAGTAGACCGAACCGTCGGCGGCCCGGTAGGCGTTGCCCTTCCTCGTGAGGACATCGATCATGTCGACCTGCTCCCTGATTGTGCCGGTGGCGGTCGGCTCGACATGGGGCGGAAGGCAGTTGAGTGCCGCGCAGTCGGCATGGAAGAGCGCCGTCCATTTGCGGGTGATGTCGCCCAGGGGCAGGCCCTCGGCCCTTGCCTGGCCGATCGTTCGGTCGTCGACGTCGGTCAGGTTGCGCACATGCCTCACCTTGCCCGGGAATTCGAGCTCCAGGAGCCGCCTCAGCACGTCATTGATGACGAAAGTACGGAAATTGCCGATGTGCGCCGGCGCATAGACGGTGGGCCCGCAGTTGTAGAACCGGAACACGCCGTCGGCCTGCGAGGGGCGGAGTTCGCGGACCTCCCTGGAAAGGGATTCGAAAAGCTTGATTGCCATGAGAGTGGGAAAGTGGCGGAAGGACTTGCTAACCTAAAACACCGCGGAGCGGAACGCTGTTTTTTTGCCGGCGAGCGTGGGGCGGGGGCCACAGGCGCCTGCAAAATCTTGTGGCGACACCGGGTGCGCCGTGCTTCAATGCAGGAGCCAACGAAGACATGCCCAACTCATTCAAGCTCAATCTCGTCCATCGCCCGCGCCGCCTGCGCCGCACACCGGCCATCCGCCGCCTTGTCGAGGACACGGTCCTCCTGCCGCAAAACCTGATCGCCCCGCTCTTCGTCGTGGACGGCAAGGGGCGGCCGGAGCCGATCGGCTCCATGCCGGGGGTGTCCCGCCTCAACATTGCCGACCTGGTGAAGGAATGCCGGCAGCTCCAGAAGCTGGGTGTCGTCGCGGTCGCGCTCTTTCCCAAGCTGGGCGCGGGCCTAAAGGACGAGGAGGGCAGCGCGGCGCTCCGCGAGGACGCGCTCATCCTCAGGGCCGTCAAGGCCGTCAAGGGGGCCCTCCCGGGCATGACGGTCATGACCGACATCGCGCTCGATCCCTACACGACCCATGGCCACGACGGCGTCCTCACCCCCGACGGCCGCAACGTCGACAACGACCGCACCGTTGCGATCCTGGCGAAGATGGCGGTGCTTCATGCCTCGGCAGGCGTCGACTTCGTGGCCCCGAGCGACATGATGGACGGCAGGGTGGGTGCGATCCGGCGCGCCTTGGACGCAGCCGACCACGAGGACACCGCCATCATGGCCTACACCGCGAAATACGCGTCGGCCTACTACGGGCCGTTCCGGGACGCCGTCGGCACGTCCAAGCCGGGTTCGCCCAGCCTCGACAAGAGCACCTACCAGCTCAACCCCGCAAACCGGCGCGAGGCGCTTATCGAGCTGCGGCTCGACGAGACCGAGGGTGCCGACATCGTCATGGTGAAGCCGGCGGGCCTCTACCTGGACATCATCCGCGAGCTCCGCCAGCACACGCGCAAGCCGATCGCGGCCTACCAGGTCTCGGGGGAGTATTCCCAGATCCACGCGGCAGCCAGGCTCGGATGGCTCGACCTGGGGCGCTGCAGGCTCGAGTCACTGACCGCCATCAAGCGCGCGGGAGCCGACATGATCCTGACGTATTTCGCCAAGGACGTGGCCGCGGAGCTCGGCCGGTAGGGGCCCCTTAGAACGCGGTCCGCGAAACCTGGATCGAGTCGCCGGGCTCAAGCTTCGGGTCCTGGGAGGGGTTCTTCTGGGCGAGCTTGATGTCCAGCTCGTAGAGGAGCTGGTTTCGGACGACGCTCACCTTGTCCTCCTTGGCGTAGAGCGTGAACCCGCCCGCGGCCTGGACGGCCTTGGCCGCCGTCAGGTCCGGGGTCCAGACGATGCGCCCGGGCTTCTCGACCTCGCCCCCGACATAGACGTAGCGCTCCGTCACGCTGACCGAGATGTCGACGGAGGTGTAGATCTTCTTTGTCACGTAGGCCTCGCGGATCCTCTGGGTGAGGCCGCCGGTTGTCTCCCCTGAGGCCTTGATCGTCCCGATGTAGGGAAGGCTAATGATCCCCTGGTCGTCGATCTGGACGTTGTTGGTCGACGGGTCGGGAACGCCGATGATCGCCACGGTCAGGCTGTCGCCGGGCCTGAGCTCCGATGACGAGGTCGCCGACGGGATCGTCGGGTTTTTCCCGGTTGCCGAGTCCACCGTTGAGCAGCCGGAGAGGACCACCATCAGGGCGATCGTTGCTGCACGGGGCAAAAGCATGTCCGGGAAGGAAGGGGCCTAGCGCTTGCCTCGCGACTTGCGGCGGGGCTTTGCAGCATCGTCGTCATCGGCCGGCTCTTCGCTCTCCTCGTCCTTCTTCTCGCCCTCCTCCTTCTCCTCGTCCTTCTCGTCGTCGCCGTCCTCGTCCCATTTGAGCGACTCGTCGTTCTTGAGCTTCTCCTCCTCCTCGGCATCGAGGGTGGGGAGGTCGTCCTCCTCCTCCTCGGCGGCCTTGGAGGGCTGCTCCTCGTCGAGGTCGATGCCGTCGGGCATGTAGTCGAGGATGGCGCAGAGCTCGGAGAACGTGTGAACGGCCTTTCCCTCGATGAAATGGGTGTTCTGCTCCTCGCGGATCTCGTCCTCGACCTCGTCGACCGTGAGCTTGCTCTCGAATGCGAACAGGTCGTTGAGCAGCTTCACCCGGCAGCGCGTCAGGTGGTCGAGCAGGTCGGCGTACGGCCCGTTCTCCTCGTCAAGGATGTCGGGCAGCGCGAAGAGCTTCTCGTCGGACTCGAAGATCGACTCCTTCACCCGCTTCAGGCGCACCTTCCCGGCGCCCAAGTCCTTGTCGATCCTGAACGGGATGAAGGCGGCCTCGAAGAGGTCCTGCTGGAATCCGTAGTCGCGGAGCGCGTCCACAAGCTCCACCAGATGCGCGACCTGGCGGGGGTCCACGATGCTCAGCCCGTCGACGTCCCAGCGCACCGGATCACTCGTCTCGCTGACCCACCAATTGTGGTCTTCGCCCAGTCTTACGATGCACCAATCGAGTGTAGAAGTCGGCTTTGCCATGGATTCAGGTAATTGCAGGAAATTTTAGCGCAGCGTGGGAGGGGGGGGGTAAAAAACAAGCACAAAAACAATTTGTATTTAGGGAACCGGCCGCGAAGCGGAAGACATTGGCCCAGCGCGGTTTTCAGTGGGCACACTTGCTTTTTGGCCCGCGGATTTCACGCTGGCGTCACATGGGCTTTATCTACGAAAAAGCAATTCGGCCACTTTTGTTCCGGCTTGAGTCGGAACGCGCGCACGAGGTTGCCGTGCATTCCATGGTGCTTCTTGGCAGGATTGCGCCCGCCTGCCGGCTGCTTGAGGCCATGTCCCGCCTCGACCCCGGCCGGTTCCGCCCGGTCGAGGCCTTTGGGCTGAAGTTCCCGAACGCGGTTGGGCTCGCCGCGGGATTCGACAAGAACGCCTGCGCCTGGCCGGCCGCCGCGGCGCTCGGGTTTGGGCATGTGGAGATTGGCACGGTGACCGCGCTTGCGCAGCCGGGAAACCCAAGGCCCAGGGTCTTTCGCTACCCGAGGCAGGAGGCGGTCATAAACAGGATGGGCTTCAACAACCAGGGGTCCTCCGCCGTGGCGCAGAGGCTCTCCGGCTACCCTGGCCCGGGCCTCAGGCGCATCCCGCTCGGGATTAACCTCGGCAAGTCGAAGGTTGCCGACATCGACCGCGCGGCGGAGGACTACCTCGCAAGCTTCGCCGTCTTGGCCGACCACGCCGACTACGTGGTGCTCAATGTCTCCAGCCCCAACACGCCAAATCTGCGCGAGCTCCAGGACGAGGCCCGCCTCCGGCTGCTGCTGGAGGCAGTGACCGGCGCCAATCGCGACAGGGCGAAGCGACCCGGAAAGCGCCGGATCCCGCTCCTGCTAAAGATCTCTCCGGACCTCGGCTTCCCCCAGATCGACGCGGTGCTCGGCGTGGTTGCTAATTTTGCGCTAGACGGCGTGATCGCAACGAACACGACGCTCTCGAGGCCGGGCGTGTTTTCCGGGGTCGCGGAGTCCGGGGGGCTGAGCGGGGCCCCGCTGAGGGCCCGCTCCACCGAGATCATCGGCTACATTTCCCGCGCGACCGGGGGAAGGCTCCCGATCATCGGCGTGGGCGGCGTTACTGGGCCGGAGAGCGCCGCGGAGAAGCTCGATGCCGGTGCCGCGCTGGTCCAGGTGTATTCCGGCATGATCTACCGCGGTCCCTTCTTCGGCTCGGCGCTCGCGCGCGCCCTCTCGGACCGGCAGAGGGTCTAGGTCGCAGGCGCTCTCAGATCACCCAGTCTTCGACGTACCCGACCAGGGTCTCCTTCTTCTGCCGGCCACGGATCACGAGGTCGTCGGCCTTGAAATAGGCGATGCTGTTTGCGGGCACCGATTCCAGGAGCCACACGTTGCCCCCCACGACCGAATTCTCGCCGATGCTCGTGTCGCCGCCCAGGATCGTGGCGTGCGCGTAGATCGTCACGTTGTCGCCGACGTCGGGGTGGCGCTTCACGCCCTTCACGGGGTTCCCCTTCGCGTCCGTCTCGAACGACTTGGCCCCGAGGGTCACGCCCTGGTAGAGCTTCACGTGCGAGCCGATCGTCGCAGTCTCCCCGATCACCACGCCGGTGCCATGGTCGATGAAGAAATGCGTTCCGATCCGCGCCCCGGGGTGGATGTCGATGCCGGTGCGCTCGTGCGCGAACTCCGTGATCATCCGGGGAAGCAGCGGGATCCCTAGGTCGTACAGGACGTGGGCGAAGCGCTGGAGCGAGATGGCAAGGACGCAGGGATAGGCGACGATGATCTCCTCGTAGCTAAGCGCGGCCGGATCCCCCTGGTACGCGGCCTCCACGTCCGTTCGGATGGCCTTCCGCAGGTCCGGGAGCTTTCCAAGGGCCTGGGTGGTCAGCGCCTTGGCGCGGTCCTGGGGGTCGGGATGCCGGGCAAACCTGAGGCTTTTCTCGATCTCGACCCCAAGCCGGCCTCCGATCCGTGAGAGCATCGTGTCGACCAGTCCCGGAACGTCGCTCTTTGAGAGGTTGCGCTCCTCGAAATATCCCGGGAAGAGCAGGTGCATGCAGTCCCGGGCGATCTCGTTTACCGATTCCTGGGACGGCAGGTTCACCCCGTCCAGGTGGTTGATGCCCCCATCTGTTTCGTAGGAGGCAAGTAGCGCCGCTTTGATTGCGTCGAGATTCATGGGGGGACGGTCGGCGAGAAGTTCCACTAGGTACCCGGATGCGTCAAAACCCAATTTCAGGGCTGGACAACCCAGCGAGGTTGCCACTGATTACCCCTTCCCCGTTTTAGCTGCTCGGGTGGTGGAATTGGTAGACACACACGTTTGAGGGGCGTGTGCCGTAAGGCGTGCAGGTTCGAGTCCTGTCCCGAGCACCATAATGGTTCATTTTCGCGGGGATTTGGCTGGGCAGGATCAAATCTTTTCCCATTGGCATGCAATGGGTTATGGTGAACGCCAACGCAGCCAAGGCAGGGCCGCCAGGAGGCGCCTAAGGCGCCGGCGGGGCGGCGACGTCGTAAAAGCGCGCCACGTCGGCCCTCATCAGTTTCAGGGCCTCGGGGTTCAGGTAAACCATGTGGCCCGAGGGATAATAGCCGAAGCGCACATGACTGCGCAGGGAGGGATCGAGCAGCATGTGGCTCAGGTCGTATTCGGTCTGGAAGAAGGGCGTCGCCATGTCGTACCAGCCGTTGAGGGAGAGGACCTGGAGGTGGGGGTTGCCCCGGAGAGCGGCCGCGAGGTCGAGGGCGACATCCACCAGCGGGGTCGGGGAGGACTCCCCGGGCTGCGTGTGCTGCCACTCCCACTTCTTGTTGGCATCAGCCGCGCGCAGCCTGTAGTCGAGGTCAGTGTGGTAGTTCAGCTGGGTGGATACGTAGTCATGGAACGCCGCCACAAAGGCGCCGCCGGAATAGACCGAGGACGGGTCGATCTCGGGCCTTTCGCCCGCGTCATCGGCATCCATGGCCAGGAACCGCGAATCGTAACGGCCGATCGTCCGGTGCTCGGAGCGGAGCAATTCCTTGCGGAACCTGCTGAGGGAGACCCTCAGGTGGTTCTGCTTCAGGAAGGTGGTCGATAGCCCCGTGTAGGCGCTCACCTTCTGGGCCACTGCGTTCTCCTCGTCGTCGCTCAGGTTCTGCCCCTTGTCGAGGGCCAGGAGGTAGGGGCCGCCCGCATAGTCGCGGACCTCGCGCAGGAAAGCGGCCAGGTCGGCAGGCTTGGGGGTGACCTTTCCGTGGTACCACGCCGCGGCGGCATACGTCGGCAGCAGGCTCACAAAATTGCGGTCGAACCCATCCAGCACGGCGCCGAAGTTAAGGATCGAGGACAGGATCGTGACACCGTTGAACTGTACGCTCTGCTTCTGAAGCGCGTAGACCAGGCCCGCCGTGCGCGTCGTGCCGTAGGATTCTCCGAAGAGGAACTTCGGCGAATTCCAACGCTCGTTGAGCGTGACGTAGCGCGTGATCGCCTTCGCGAACGCCTCGATGTCGGTATCGACGCCCCAATACTTCTCCTCCTTCGTGTCCCCGAGAACGCGGGAATAGCCCGTGCCGATCGCGTCCAGGAAGACCAGGTCGGATTTCCCGAGGAGCGTGTCGGTGTTCGTGACGACCTGGAAGGGCGGCCCCGGCGTGGCGTCGGGCGCGTCGGTAACCACACGGACCGGGCCGAAGCTCCCGAGGTGAAGCCACACGCTGCAGGATCCCGGCCCCCCGTTGTAGAAGAAGGTCACCGGACGCCGGTGATCACCCGTTCCGCCCTCGGCGACGTAGGCCACGTAGAACATGCTTGCCGTGGGCTTTCCCTGGTCGTCCCGCAGCGTGAGGGTTCCCGCAGTCGCATCGTAGGCGATCGTCCTCCCGTCGGCCGTGATCGTGTGGTGCGTTACGACCCTGGCCTCCGACGCGACCGGGATCGCCATCACCGGGTCGCCGCCCCTCCTGGCCGTGTCAGACCTCGGCGAGGCTGCTGCTGCCGGTGCCGAGGCCTCCGTCGACGCGGACTGCGTGTCCTGCGCACCGGTCGGCGCGGCCACCGCTAGACCAAGGGTGGTGATCGCAGCCAGGGTCCTAATGGAATGCATGGGAGCTTTGGTGCCGCATGGGTTCGCACGGGGCAATCCTGTACATTGGGCGCTGTCCCGCCTGCAGGCTACGTAGTTATCGCCTTTGATTTGCATCACTTTCGTTGGTCGGTTTGGGCATGCAACATGGACGTCGGAACCCCCTTTCGGCCTCCCGGTTCCGTGCAGGAACCGGGAGTAATTCCCGCCGCTGTTGAAGTATGCCGTACACCTACCACATCGACCCGGTGCTGCAGGTGGTGTTCGCGACCGCTGAGGGCATCATGACCGATGAGGAGCTTGTCCGCGTTGCGCACGAAATCGCCGAGGACCCGCTCTTTCACCCCGGCCTGCGGCTGCTCTGCGACTGGACGGGCGTCACGCAGAGCCGGATCTCACAGGCGAGCATTGCCTATGCCGCGTCGAGCCTGAGGTTTTCGTCCGGCGCCCGCTGCGCCTACGTGGCGCGCCACGGCCCCGAGACCCAGGTGGTGGTCTACTACACGGTCTATAGCGGGCAAGCGGGCGCCTCGAACATCCGCATCTTCCAGTCCCGGTCCGAGGCCGTGGCCTGGTTGAACCAGGGCGTCCCCGACGCCCGCACGATCCCCTAGCCGCGGGGCGTCACTGGCCCTGGGGGTCCAGGACCCTGACGCCGACAGGCGCCCGGCTCCGCTCCGCAAAACCCCCAACGTACTCGCGCCACGCATCGCTGTCCGGGAAGTCGCCGCTCTTGCTCCATCCGGCCCCAAGGTAGTAGACGAGCGGCTCACCGATTCTTGCCTCCGTCACCATGAGCGCATTTCCCACGGGCGGAAGGCCCTCGATGCCCGGGACGAGCCGCTTCGCCTCGGGCCGCTGGGGGACACTCATCGACTCCAGTGCAAACTCCCGAGGCCTTCCCTTGGCAAGCACGACGGCGCACGCGATGCTGCCCCTGTCCCGGTCCGCCACCTGCCAGTAGGTCATGTAGCCCTGCTCGGTGTTTCGATCGAGGATACAGCCCGGGTCCGCGCGGAGGGCGATGCCGATTGCGACCTGCAATGGCGCCGCGTCGCCGCCAGAGAAGGTGCTCTCGACCCGGCTCATGTTCGATCCTGCGTCGATGCTGATCCTCCTCGTCTCGGAGACCCTGCGGCCGCCGGCCTCCCAGGCGTCAAAGGTGAGCTCAAACTCGGACCGGATCGGCCCGGTCGTGACCACGCGCGCCTGCCGGAAGTTGACCGAATTATAGAGCACACCGTCCTTCCACACGCCGAGGCCCCCGCAGCCCCTGCTCCTTCCGACCTCGTAGTCGTCGAGCCCCTCGCCGGCGTCCTCGTGGTAGTTCTTCCTCGCGTAGAAATGGTCCACAACAAGCGAGCGCGTCCGCTTCACCCAGACGTCGATCCCGCTGCTCACGGTGCCCTCGCCCTTGATCAGGTCCTGGCTGTAAGTCCGGTGGGCGATCCGGTCGCTCTCCCAAGCCACGTCATTGAAGCGCTCCGGAACCTGGCGGGCGAACGTCCGGATGACCGGGCTCGGCACGGAGGCAAGGGGGCCCCCGCGCTCCAGTATCCGGTACCGGCGCGTCTCGCCGGGCCCCAGGTCGACCTGGAAAAGGAGCCGGCCGGTGCCGCTCGCCGGGCCCGGCAGGTAGGACTGGCTGTCAAGGATGCGGGAGGAGGCGCCATCCATCACCGCGACCGCCGCGGGCCAGAGTTCACCGAACGCGACCTCGACGGTCTCACCGGCCCGGAAGAAGGGGGAGGGATTCGTGACCTCGACCACGGAGCGCACCGCCCCCGCGTCCGCGAGGGCCAGCCGGTAGACCTCGCTGCCCGCCAGGAGGAATGCCCCCACGCCGTACACCTCCGTCGCGTCCTCCGAGAATTTCTTTGGGTCCGCCCCGATGGGCTGCACGTGGGTGAGCTTCCCGTCGGCCGCCACGCACGAGACAAGCGCCGCCCACGCCTTTCCCACGGCCGGGCCGAAGCGCGCGCGCTCAAGGAGGCCCTGGTTTAGTCCCCAGGCCAGCGCGTAGGTGTAGAAACCCGAGCCGCTCGTCTCGCGCATGGGGTAGTCCCCGGGGTCAAGAAGGCTCGCGCGCCACAGCCCGTCGGGCTGCTGGCAGGAGACCACCTTTTGCGCCATGTCGACGAACTGCCGCTCGAAGCGGGCTCGGTCGGGGTGGCCGGCTGGGAGGATCTCCAGGAGCCGCACGAGACCGGCGAGCACCCAGCCATTGCCCCGGCTCCAGAAGATCTTCCTTCCGTTGGGCTCGCGGCGGCCAAAATAGGTGCTGTCCCTGTAGAAGAGGTGCTCGTCCTTGTCGTAGAGGTAGTCGGAGGTCATCCACCAGCCCCTGACCGCGAAGTCGAGGTACCGGCTGTCCCCGGTCGCCGCGTAGAGACGCGCCCACGCGGGCGGCCCCATGAAAAGGGAGTCGCACCAGGACCAGAGTTCCAGGGCGCGTCCGTTGTGCTGGGTGAAGTCCATGCTCCCTATCGCGGAGGGCTTGGCCAGGACGGCGTCGAACCGGCCCCTGAGGCCCGAGATCATGCGGGGATCCCTGTAGGCCATGTAGAGCTCGGCGTAGGTCTGGCCGATGCAGTGGTCGTCGGCATGGTACATGCGCGGCCCCAGCTGCCACTGGTTGCGCTCGGCCAGCGCGAGCATCGCTTCCCGGAAACGCGCCTCCCCGGAAATGCCGGCAAGGGCCATGAAGCCCGCGTCGCCCGCCGCCTGGGTCCAGTCGGTTTCCCCATGGCTGCTCGGGTGGGCGAGCTGCCAGTCAGCGACCCTCTCCATGACCGAGATGACCTCCCGGGGCCCCCCGCCCGCCGCGGATGACTGGCCGTGCAGCAGCGGTGCGGCGAGAAGTGCCGTGACAAAAGCAAGCCCCGCGCCGGTGCGCCTGAACATGGCCGACGATTTTTGAACCGCCCGCACGAGTCAAGCCGTCCGGCGCCGCCAGGGCACCTAGGGGCTAAGGAGGACGATCGGCCCCTCGGCCTTGGGAACGCCGCCCTTGCGCTCCAGGCTCACCGCAAACTTCGCGATCGAGTCGACGTGCTTGTCGGCCTTGAAGACGATGTGGGCCTCGCCGGTCACAGGGTCCACGACGAAGACGCCCGCATTGACCGGATTGGGGTACTGCTTGTCGATCACCCAGAGCTGGTAGTCCTTCTCGGACGCCAGGGCGGGGAGCTTCGACACCGTGAGCACGCCCTGCTGGCGCGAGGGGTCCCAGACCGCGACGGCCAGGGCCTCGGGCGAGTTCCCGAGCATGGAGGCGAGCGTGGCGATCTTAAAGTGCGCCAGGTCACCCTCGTCCCTGAGCTTTGCCGACAGGTCCGCCACCAGCCGGCTCGACTCTGAGAGCTGGCGCCTGGCCTCGGAGAGCTGGTCGCGCGTCTGGTCCAGGGCCGTCTCGGCAACGCGCTCCTGCGCATTGAGCGCGGCGACTTCGGCGCTCGAGCGGGCGGCCTCCCGCCGCGACCACAGTGCGGCGGCCGCAAGGCAGGCGGCCATCAGCCACGGCACCCACGACGGGACCCGAGGGGTCCGGGCGGGGGGCAAGGCAACCGGCGCCGCGCCGCGCCGCGCGGAGGCCGACGCCAGGACGCGAGCCCGGAGCTCCGCCGGGGGCTCGCTGTCGGGAGCGCTGTGGGCCAGGCCCGCCGCCACCGCGCGCAGCTCGGCCACGCGCCCGCGCAGCTCGGGGCTGGCGGAAAGCTCGGCGACGAAACCCTCGCGCTCGGCCCCCTCCAGGAGGTCGAAGGCGTGGAGGCTTGCGAGCTCCTCTTGGCGATCGTCGATCATAGGCGCGTCGCGAGCGTGTCGCGAAGTTTGATCAGTCCCCGGCGGATCCTTGCCTTGATGGTGCCAATGGGCTCGCGCAGCTTCTCCGCGATCTCCTTCTGCGTGAGGCCCGAGAAAAACGCGAGCTCGAGGGCCCGCTGCTGCTCGGCCGGCAGCTCGGCGATCGCCGAGCGAACAGCGACGGCCCGGTCGCCCATCTCGGCGCGCTCGCCCGCCCCTATCCCGCCGCTTTCCGAGCCGTAGCCCAGGTCCTCTGGCATGGAATCCCCCAAGAGGCGCGCGCGGTTGGCCCGGGTGCGCAGCCTGTCGATGGCGCGGTTGCGGGTGAGCGTGACCGCCCACGAAAACGCGGCGCCCCGCCTCATGTCGAACGCCGATGCGTTCTCCCAGAGCGAGAGGAAGACGTCGTGCACGACGTCCTGCGCCTCCGCCGAGTCGTTCAGGATATGGCGCGCCGTGGCATAGAGGGGGCGCGATAGGCTGTCATAGAGCTCGGCGAGGGCGTCCCGGTCGCCGTTTGCCATTCGGCCAAGGAGCGCGGCGTAGGCGCGGGCCCGCGCCTCGGGCGAACCGATCTCGTCGGTCGGCATCATCCGAGCGGGGAATCCCCTCGCCACAGGGGAGGCCTCCCAACCGGTCCAGGCGGCCGGAAGCTGCGACGCAGGAAGGGCGAACGACATGTTTCTATCTTATCCATACGCGCGTGCGACCAAAGGGGATGCAGGTGGTCACGGCTTGGCGAGCCGAAACAAGGCGAAGGGGCCGGAGGCGCCGCCCGGCCCCGGGGCCAAAAAAACGAGTAAAGGCATAAAATAAGACTTGTCTTAGTTAATGCGTTAATGAGGCTCGCTCTCCGATGACACGCCTGATCCTATCGCGCTCCCTCCGGTCAGCGCTCGTCGCGCTGGTCGCGGCCGCCGGGGCCCTCGGCCAAAGCCGGGAGGCCGTGGAGAGCGTCCTTTCGATGAGGGTCGAGGATTTCAGCGCCCAGGCCCAGGAGGCGCGCGCCGTTCTCGAGGGCCTCGGCGCGGCGTACCGCTTTCCCGTTGTGGTCGAACCCGACGTCCTGGGGAGCGTGACCTTCGAGGTCCACAACGCGACGGTCGGCATGGTGCTTGACGCCGTCTGCCAACCCAGGGGCTGGAGCTACGAGGCTTCGGAGCAAGGCTACCTTCTTGTCCGGCGGTTTGTGACGCGGATCTACCCGGTCGACTACCTCCAGATGACCCAGAACGGTTCGAGCTCGGCGAGCGTCAACCTGAGCGAGAGCGCCGGCGGGGCGGTCCTGGCCCCTGGGTCGGCGGGGACCCTTGCGGGAGTCGGCGCCCAGGGCACGGGCCAGACGCTCCAGGCTGGGGCGTCGAACAGCAGTGGGGGCTCCTCGACGCTGAGCGTCTCCCAGCAGAACGACGCCGACTTCTGGGGGCGCCTGGAGGCCGATCTCAAGGCGATGGTGGTGGCCGGCGACGGCGAGTCCCTGCTCGTCAACCGGTTCGCCGGCCTTGTGCAGGTGAGGGGATCGCTCCGGACCCACAGGGTGGTGGAAGCCTATCTCCGCAGGGTTCTACAGCGGGCGGGCCGGCAGGCGCGCATCTCGGTAAAGGTGGTCGAGGTGGACCTCAACAACCAGTCAACGGCGGGCATCGATTGGTCCCTCGCCGCCGCGTCGCTCGGCAGGATCGGCAACACGTCGATCGGTGTCTCCGGTCTTGGCACGGCGACAGGGACACTGTCCCAGCTTGGGTCGGTGTCACTGGCGCCCGCCACGTTCACGGGCACGCTGAGCGCGGGGGGCGTTCAGGCTGCGATAAGCGCCCTGGCGGAGCAGGGGACGGTCCGGGTCGAGTCGAAGCCCGAGGTCGCGGCGCTCAACAACCAGACGGCGTTTGTCCAGGTGAGCGAGGATCAGCCCTTCTTCAGTCGCACGAGCACCACGACCATAAATGCGGGCGGCGTGACCCAGGCCGGGACGCAGCCGATCGTGAGCACCAACTATTCCGAGAGCACCGTCTCGTTTGGAAACGTCCTGGAGATCACCGTCCAGATCGCCGACGACCTGTCCACGAAGCTTTCGCTCTCGCCTGCCCTCACCGAGCTCAAGGGAACGGTGACCTCGCCCGACGGCCAGGAGACCGCGCCGATCACCGGCACCAAGAGGGCGCGCACCACAGTCACCCTCCGGAACCACGAGACCGCGGTCATCGGGGGATTCATAACGGAGACGGTCGCCAATGACCGCAGAGGGGTCCCGGGGCTGTCGAGCATCCCCGTCATTGGGGACGCCTTTGCGACGAACGCCAAGGCGAGGACGAGAACCGAGCTCGTGTTCTTGGTCACCGTGAACGCCGAGGAGCCCCAGGCTCCGGCGCCGCTCGAGTCCGACGGGGCTGCCCCTGCTCGTGCGCCGGGCGAAGGGGCCGGCAAGGTGCATCGGCTGGACCTCCTGGGCGATTCCACATGAGCGCTTGCGCTGCAAATCCCCTCGCCGCCGGCGAGGCCCTAGAGTCGTTCCTTCTAGAACGGGTGGGGGAGGCGGGGGTCTCCGAGCGCCAGGTCGCCTCGGCGCTGGGCTACCATCGTCAGGTGGAGGGCCGCCAGGCGGTCAGCCGAACCCTCGTCGAACTCGGGCTAGCCACAGACGAGTGCATGGCCCGATGGATCGCCCAGTTCCACGGCTGGAGGTACCTGCCACGCGAGGAACTACGGGTCGAGGGAGAGGCCCACAAGCTCCTGCCCGAGGCCATCTCCCGCAACCGGCACGCCATCGCGCTGGCCCGCGGGGACAAGGGCCTGACCGTGGCGGTGGCCGACCCATCGGAGCCCCAGTTTGAACAGGTGCGCTACGCCCTGGAGGGAATGCCGGTGGAGTGGGTGGTCTCCCCGCAGGCGGATATCGATGCGCTGGTTGCGGAGCGGTACAGGGAGAGCCTTGACGTTCGCGACAACGAGCTCGAGCGCTTCGTCGAGGACATGATAAGGGTGGCAGCCCACACCCGCGGGCTTTCCGACATCCACTGCATCCCCGACGACCGCAGCTGCGAGATCAGGTGGAGGGTCGACGGGGAGCTCGTCCCCTGGGGAACCCTTCCGGGCTCGATGAAGGAGACCGTGTGCGCGCAGCTAAAGCTCTCCTCGACCCGGGGCCCCGACGGGAAGTCGCGCGGCGCCGTTTCAGCGGGAGGTCTCGATGTCGCCAACAGGCTCGATGCGCAGGACGCCTCCTCGGTAAGGGAGTACGGCAGCAAGCGGGTGTCGTTGCGCTACTCCGTGATACCCGCGGTTAACGGGGAGAGCATCGTTATTAGGGTCCTGGACCAGAGCGCCCAGATTGGCTCGCTCGAGGACCTGGGGATGCTCGAGGACACGGCGATCCGTTTTAGGGCCAGCCTTAGGAGACCGAACGGGATCGTCCTGGTCTCGGGCCCGACGGGCCACGGCAAGAGCACGACGCTGGCGGCGGCGGTGCCCTGCCTGGACGCGCGCAACAAGCGGGTCCTTAGCGTCGAGGACCCCGTGGAATACAGGCTGCGGACGGTGACCCAGGCCCCGGTCGGCCCGCGCCTTCCCTTTGCGTCGGCGCTCAGGGCCTTCCTCAGGCACAATCCCGACATCGTGATCGTGGGCGAGATCCGCGATGGGGAGACCGCGTCCCTTGCGATGCGCCTGGCCCTTACCGGGCACCTGATTCTCACGACCGTGCACGCGAACACCGCGGTGCAGGCGCTCTGCCGGCTGCTGGACCTGGGCGTCGAGGCCTCGATGCTCGCCTCCACCGTCCGCCTCCTCATCGGCCAGCGCCTCGTGAAGCGGCTCTGCCCCCAATGCCGGCAACCGCATCGAAAGGCCGTTGCCCTGGACAAGGATTACGGGCCTCTCGTCAGGGCGGCCACCGACGCGGGCATTCTCAAGAAGGCCTGCCCCCCGGCGCACGGCTTCTTTGAGGCGGGGGGCGGCTGCCCAGCCTGCCGCGGGAGCGGTTTCTCGGGAAGGACGGGGATCTTCGAGTTCCGCGAGATCGGGCCAAGGGTTTCCGGCCTGCTCCTAAGGCAGCGGTCGCGATTCGATCCCGCGGCGGCCGAGACCGCTCTTGCCGGCGATGTGTGGCGGGGCGACGTCGGGTCCAGGAGCATGAGGGAGGACGGGATACTGAAGTCCAAGATGGGGCTCACTGCGCCCGAGGAGGTATTCGGTGCCACCCTGGAGGCAACGCGCGCGACATGAAACTTTTCACCCATGAACACTGAAAACCAGGCTACCAGCATCCACCGCGGCCCCGGGGCGCGCGCCTTCTCCCTCATCGAAATCCTTGTCGTGGTCGCCATCATAGGCGTCCTTGCGGCCATACTCCTGCCAGCGCTCGGCAAGGCGCTCTCTGCGGCGCATGTGAGCAGAACCGTGGCGGACCTTCAGCAGCTGCGGGGTTTCGCCGCCGACGCAGCCAACCAGCTGGGCGGCACGCTCCCCCTGACCAAGGGCTACAGCTCGCCCGCCAGCGTCGTTAATTCGACCTCGAACCCGAACCTGGCAGGAAGCGCCGCCGCGGACTTCAACGACGCCCTCAGGCTCGACGAGGTCCTCATCTCGGTGCCGAGCCCGAAGCTCGACCACTATTTCACCCCGGCGTGCGGCTCGCAGTCGTTTGCGCCCGCGGGCGGCTCCGCCGTGGTCGACCCGCGCTACAGCGCTGCCGCCGCATCCTTCTATAACCTGCCCGACGCCCGCATCGCCCCGGGCTACTCCTACCTGGGGGTCTCGCGGCTTGAATGCGCGAGTGTGGACGCGGCGCAGTCACCCGGCACCGTGGACGCCAGCGGGGGCACCAACTTCAAGGTGGACGGCGTGAACAACCTTCCCGCCGGCCGGGTTGCCTATGCGGTTATCAAGGGAGTCTCGGGCCCGGAGGCCTCGCAGATCGCCAGCGCGATCAACACGCCAGCGTTCATGGATGACCTCACCGGCTCCGCCGGATCCGCCCAGCAGCGAGGGCAGGTCGCCTATGCGGCGGCGATTGGAGGGGTGACCGACGTGTACGTCTACCTCGGCAACTACTGACCAATGGCCGCACGGATCCTCATGGTGCTGGGTCGGGGCATCTGGTCCCGCTCCCAGAGGGGGTGGGAGGCCCATGGTGGCGGCGGGCAGGAGGGCCCATCTTTGCAGCCTTTGGACGTCCTCTCGGAGATTCTTTCCCAGCCGGCCGGCGGGCGCACGGTGATCGTGTTTGAACCCCGGGGAATGGCGCATCCCGCTTCTGAAACCCCAAGGGTCGGCCGATCGGTGTTTGCCTCGCTGGCACGAGTGCGGAACGAGCACCCCGTGGTCTCCTCCGAAAGCCTGGGCTGGGGGATGGAACCCGCCGAGCCCGCCTACGGCGGCGCCTATTCAACGCTCCTGCACTACGAAATGACCCCGGGCCTGGTGCGCCTTCACGACGCCTGCGCGCGGTCCGGGTCGCGCCTGTCGGCCGCATGGTCCGCCTACACGGCCTGCACCGCACTCGCCTCGGCCCGGATAGGCGCGAGAAGGGCGGGATCGGTGATCTGTCTCGTTCCGGGCTTCATCGCGGTCGCGTCCCTTGAGCCGGGAAAGCGCGCATTCAGGGCCTGGGCGGAGCCCATGAACGAGCGGGACTGGAAGGTCTTCTCGGGCCTCTTGGGTGAACCCGCGCCGGGGCCCGCGGGTCGCATGGCCGAGGGAGGGTCTGGCCAGAGGGGGATCGCCGTGGTCGCCCATGGCGATCCCGTCAAGCTCTGCCCCACATGGCCACAGCTGCTTCAGTCCGGCCGCATTGAGCGCGTATTCGACCTCGATGACCTTGCCGCCGCCGTCGCCTCGGTCTCGCGGGGCCATCCCGCCAACCTTGCGGAGGCCTTCCCGTCGGCCCGCCAGATGGACCCCTGCCTCGCAGTGCTCGCAGCCGCGGCCCTAGCCTATGCCGTGGCGATGGCGGTGATCGCCGCGGACTCAGCGGCCCGGGCCAAGGCCGACGAAGCCGGCGCGTGGGACAGGATCGCCGTGCTTGAGCGCAAGGTGGAGGTGCTGAAGAAAAACCAAAGGGAGATCGAGACCCTGCGAAGCCAGGAACAAGGCGGATCGTCACCTACAGTCTTTCGCAGAGCCACCGCGCTCATGACGCTGGCATCGGCGCTCCCGGACGCCGTGACGCTCACGGCGCTCACGCTGGGGCCGGGAACCGGCTTTCGCCTCGAGGGAAAGGTGAGGGCTGACAGCTTTAAGCCCGCCGAGGCGCGGGAACTCTTGGCCGGCAAGGGTTTTGCGGCCAATCCGGCGAACGGGTGGGCCTACGACGAGCCCTCGGGCGTCCTTGTTGTGCGCGGGGTATTTGAGCCGCCCAATCGATGAAAAGGGGCTTCATCTGCACCCGCCGGTTTGTGGTGATCGCCGGGCTGGCGACCATCGCCGCGGCCTCTGCCCTGGTCTACCGTAGAGGAGTCGCGTCGGGCGCCCTCATGCGGAGCGAGCGCCTTGCCGCCACCGAGGCGAGACTTAATGCGCAGATCAGCTCCTCGGAGGGATACAGCGACTCGAAACTTCGACTGGTGCGGCAGGAAAACGAGCAATTCCAGCGCCGCCTGGGTTCCACGGACTCCCTGGAGCAATTGAACAAGCTCCTTGGTGCGCGCTGGAGCGTCGAAACATCGGCCGTCGAAGACCAAAATGCCTTCCCCACGTGGAGCCTGACATGCCACATGCAGTCGCCGACCGTGGCCGACTGGCGCGGAATCGTGCAGACCGTGAGCGAGGCAGAGGCGCTGCCGGGCGCCCAGGTGACGCAATTTGATATGGCCACGGACGCGGACAGCCAGCACCCGACCGTCGAGGTCGTTCGGATCGTCGTCTCGGTCCGGACCCGCGGACCCGCCAGAAAACCTGGACCCCTATGAACACCAAACCCATGCACGCGTTTCTCTTGCTGCGCGTCCTTCCTCTTCTATTGGTAGCGGCCCCGAAGGCCCGTGCGGGTGAGGACTCGCCTGCACCCTCTGCGTCAAAGGCGCAGGCCGAGCCCAGCGCAACTGGTTCGGATGCGCGTGCCGACAAGAGATACGATGAGATGCTGGGCAAGATGCGGGCAGCGGTGGAGGAGATTGCCCAGCTCTACGGGAATCCCCTTTTCCTGCAGGTATTCACGAACGACGACGCAAGAGCCGCGGAGCTCAAGCTCAGGCTCCGGTCCGCGCAATCCGGCGCGGAAATAAGTCGAGAAATCGACGGGCTCGAGAGGAAGCGAGATGACCTTGCTGGGGACATCGCACTCAAGAACAGGGAGGCGGCACGGCTCGGGGAAAAGTTGGTGCGCCAGAGGGCCGCCCTGGACGCGCTCGCGGCAGCGGTGGAGCAAGCGAGGAAGGCGGTCGAGGACACCTCGAAGTAAGGCATGCCATGGACGAGGAAATTCCAAGCCTGAGGGGTGGGGCGGACGTGCTCAACGAACACGAGGAGGCGCTCCTGTCGAACCTGCGGGGCATCGTCACAGGGGTGCGGGCCCGTTTCGCCGAATCCGAGACCACGGCGCTTGTGGCGACTCTCATCGCAGCGGGGGCCTCGAAGACGAGCGAGGGGCCCGATCCCGGGACCTTCAGTTTCGTGATGGAGGGCGTTGCATTCACGCTTAGGAGATCCAGCGGGCACACGGGCGGGATAGAGGTCCGCTTTGCCTCGGGCCCGCCATGAGACCTCCCGTCGCGGTCCTCCTCGCCCTCGCAGCGGCGCGTTGCGCACACGCGGCCTCGGCATATGCCTATGTTCCCGCGTCGCGCCTGGACCGGGAAATTGGGGCCATCGCCATCGCGGAGGCTCCCATTGACGGCGACATCGTGCTGGTGGGCAGGATTCCCTCCACCGTCATCCCGGTTGCAGCGCCGCACCCGGTCATCTCGTTTGGGATCGGTGACAGCCCTAAACCCGAGCAGTCGCTCCCGGCGCCCTCCCAAGCCGGCGTGCCCAAGGGCGCCCTTTGGCCGGACTCAGCCGGCCACTTTCCGGCGCCATCCCATCCGCGGGGAAAGGATGCCGCGGACGTCGAGGAGGCCAACCCTTGGGTTCCGCGCGGCGGGCCACGGGTCGCGCCGGTCGAGGCCGTCTTCGGGTGCGGGGGTGTTATCATGGGCGGCGAGGCCGGGCCGGTAGCCCTCGTGAACGGACGTGCCGTGAAGATGGGCGACGCCGTGGGAAGCTTTAGGGTCGCGTGCGTCGTCCGGGAGGGCGCGGTCCTCGAGAGGGCGGGGGCCCTCTTCGTCATCCCGCTTGGCCGGGTCGCGACGTTGACGCTGCGGAGCCGCTAGACCGCCATGCCACTCTACCGCGCGCGTTACGTGGGCCGATCGGGCCGCAGGAGCACGCTCATGCTCGACGCGGTCGACATGGCGAGCTTCTCGGAGCATATTGAGGCCCACCGCAGAGCTTACGTCATCGACATCCGGAGGATGTCCGAAAAGAGGGGGAGGTTGGCACAGGTGAGGGTTTCCGGGGCGATGCTCATGGCGGCGCTCGACTCCCTGGAGCTGATGCTTGTGAGCGGCGTCAGGATAAACGCGGCGCTTCGGACCCTTGCCGATTGCGCCCCGTCGGGCTCGGCTCGCATCCTCTGGGCCGAGATAGCAGGCCACGTGGAGCAGACCGGCAGCTTTAGCGACGCGCTCCGGCGCTTTCCAAGGGTCTTCAACGACTCGATGGTGGGCATGATCGCCTCGCACGAGGCGGCCGGGCAGCTTCCCGCGGGTGTTCGCCACGTGAGGACCTACGCCGCCCAGATGCTGGCGATCCGCCGCGAGGCGTTCCGGGGCCTCGCGTACCCGTCGCTGGTCTGCGTCACCGCGCTTGGGGCCTCGGCGGTCATCTGCTGTTTCACTCTTCCAAGGTTCTCAAGGATGCTCCGGGACATAGGCGTGAAGCGCACGAACGTCGTGACGACATTCTTCTTCGCGCTGAGTGACCTGGCGGTCCGCCACCCTGTCGGGATTGCGCTCTTGTTGACTCTCCCCTTTCTTGCCTGCTGGATTGCGCTCCTCCCGCGCTTCCGCCCGGCGCTTGACCGGCTGGTCCTAAGGGTGCCGGTCGTCCGCGGCGCGGTCGAGGCCCTGTCAATGGCTAGGATCTGCGCCACCTACCGCGCCCTGAGCGAGTCGGGTATCCGGGTGGTCGAGGCGCTCGAGGCCTGCGCCGCCGTGGCGGGAAACTCGGTGTATGCCCGTGCCGTCGAGAGGGTGGTGGCTTCGGTCCGCGACAACACCCCGGTCGGCGCCGGATTCGAGCGGGCGGGCGTGTTTTCGCCGGAGGTGGTGCTGGCCGTCAAAAGCGGGGAGGGGTCCCTGACCCAGGTGTTCGGACGGCTCTCAGAGTATTATTCCTCCGAATCGCGCCACCGCGTCGCCTCGGCCCTCGCCCTGTTGGAGCCCGCGGTGCTCGTCGTGGTGCTCCTCTGGGTCTTCGGCGTGGCGCTCGCGGTCGTTCTTCCGGTGGTCGAGGTCGTCAATGAGATCCATTGATATGAGGAAGCCGCGCGGAGAATTCCTGCTCATGCTGCTCGTTGCGGTCGCCATCGTGGGCGTACTTGCCGGCATCCTGGCGCCGGTCCTAGCCAACAAGCTTGACGACGCCCAGATAAGGTCCGAGGCGGAGACTCTCAGGTCGCTTCGGCGGGACTTCGAGGCCACCTACGACGCCGTCGACTACACCGACCAGAACGAGGCTTCGATCGCGGGAGACGGCCTGCCTCCTGGCACCGTGTTCACGACGTTTGACCAGGGGGCGAGCCTGGCTGGGCGGATCTTCGCTCCGAGCATCGTGGTCGACCCTGCCGGATGGGTGACGAAGCTCGCGATAAAGAGGGGGGTGAGCTCTTACGTGGCCGGCGCCACCTATTCCGCGCAGACCCAGAGCCAATACACGGCGATCGCCTTCAACGCCTATGGCGTCCAGAGGTGCATTGCCCTGGGACCCACCGACGAGGCCGGTCAGCAGCGCTACTTGCTCGTTTCGCTCATGGTGCCCCCGTACAGGTCGCTCGTTTTCCCGACGGCGGACAATACCCAAACATTTGACTCGATTTGGGACCAGAGCTGGGAATCGACGCAGGCGCAGGCGCCGACGCTCTGGGCATCCCTGCTCACCGCCTCCCAATACGCGCTCTGGAACACATCGACCTCGAACAACCGGACGAACGCGTCGCGACTCCTGGTGGAGCGGATCGTTCAGCCCAAGTACACCTTGACGCTTGCGAACAACAGCCAGACCGACACGGCATGGGTCGACATCGGCCCCGCGACGAACGCGATCACGGCGGCTGCAAATTCCGGCACAGTGAGCAGTAGCTCCGTGTCGGGCTTCTCGACGGGCATACTGTCCGGCAGGCTAATCGTCGTGCGCCGGGGAGCCAACCCGTCTGTCGCCTACGAGGTACAAAGGTTTTACCTTTATGCGGATGTGAATCTCACCATTCAATGAGGCTGAACGCTGCCTGAACAATGAGTCCCGCAATCAGAACGGGCTGACTTTGGGTCCTAGATCAGATGAGGGGAAACGTTCATCGCATTACGGGTTTCTCAAGGACCGCTTTCGGGACGATGTGGCACCCCCGGCTTTGGCGGGCAAAGCTGACCGACAACCACCCAAGGGACCATGTGCGAGCCGTGGTGGTATTGACAAAAGCAGCTTTTGGTAATACATGCACAGTCGTGCGGACACTGACACTCAAGCTTTCGACGGACGCGGCTGCCAGGCTGGAGCGTATGGCCATGCGCCGGCGCACCACCAAATCCGCTGTTATGCGTGAGGCATTGGAGGAAAAGCTTCGAGCGTCTGCCAACGAGCCTTCAGTGTATGACCTGATGAAGGCTTCCATTGGTTCTATTGATAGCGGGACTCGGGATCTTGGGCACAACCCTGTTCATCTGAAGGGATTTGGACTAAAATGAACATGGTATTGGCCGACACGGGCGCCCTTGTGGCGCTCCTCGACCGGCGAGAGAGATTTCATGCGTGGGCTGTAGAACAGATCCGCACGATACGGCCCCCGTTAGTCACCTGCGAGGCGGTGCTGGCCGAGCTCTGCTTCCTTCTCTCTGATTTCCCCAAAGGGGTTGAATCGGTACGAGACAACCTAGAATCTGGAGCCTGGGCCATCGATTTTTCTCTGAAAGCCGAGCAGGAGCGCGTATTTGCCCTAATGGGCGTCTATTCGGACAAACCGATGTCCCTTGCGGACGGTTGCCTCGTCCGGATGTCCGAAATGCGGGCTGATTCCAGAATATTCACGTTGGATCGGGACTTCCAGGTCTACCGGCGAAACCGCCGCCAGGTGATCCCCTTGATCACGCCACTGGAGGCGTGACGGCTCCCCGAATGAACACCTCTATGCCTGGAAAAAAGATCTACTTCATGGGGGTGTGTGGAACGGCGATGGGAAACGCCGCGCTGCTCGCGAGGTCCGCGGGACACGAGGTTCTCGGTTCCGACACGAACGTATATCCCCCGATGAGCACGGTGCTCTCCGAGGCCGGGATCCAGGTGTATGAGGGCTATGACCCGGCCCGGCTTTCGTCGCTTAAACCCGATGTCGTGGTCATCGGGAACGCGATGAGCCGGGGTAACCCCGAGATAGAGTGGCTGCTAGATTCGAAGGCCTTTCCCTTTACCTCCTTGCCCGCAATGCTCCACGAGCAGGTGCTTCGCCACCGGCAAAATATCGTCATTTCGGGCACCCATGGAAAGACGACCACGACGGCCATAACGGCCTTCCTGCTGCGGTCGACGGGCCGGGACCCGGGCTACCTGATAGGCGGAGTGCCCCAGGATCCCCCGACCGGCAGCCACCTGGGGAAGGTCGAGGACCCCTTCGTGATCGAGGGGGACGAGTACGACAGCGCGTTCTTCGACAAGCGAAGCAAGTTTATCCACTACGCGCCCCACGTGGCGGTCTTTAACAACCTTGAGTTTGACCACGCGGACATCTTCCGGGACCTGGCCGACGTCCAGCGCACGTTCACGCATTTCTCGCGCATCATCCCACGCAATGGATTCGCGGTCGTGAACGGGGACGACCACAACCTGCGGGTTCTCGGCCCGATGCCGTGGACCACGGTCGTGCGCGTCGGCACGGAGGAGGGAAATGACGTGAGGATAATGGAGTTTTCCGACACGGCGTCGGGCTCGAGCTTTGCCTTGCATTGGCGGGGCTCCCCTTGGGCCAAGGTCCAGTGGGCGCTCTCGGGCCTCTACAATGCGCGAAACGCCGCCATGGCCGCGACCGCGGCCGGCCTATCGCTTTCAGCGGATCCGTCGACCCTTGGCCTCTCGCCGCTCGGGCAGTTCAGGGGAGTCAGGCGCCGGCAGGAGGTGCTCGTTTCCAACCCGCTGCTCACGGTGATCGAGGACTTCGGGCACCACCCGACGGCGATACTGGAAACACTCAGGTCGCTTCGGGCCAAGTTTCCGGCGGCCCTGCTGACCGCCGTGTTTGAGCCGAGGAGCAACACGGCGCGCGCAAGGACGCTGCAGGCGGGCTTTGAGCGGGCGCTCTCCCATGCCGACGACGTCTACCTCGGACCGGTGAGCCGGGCCGGCTCCCTGCGCGAGGAGGAGCGCTTCGACCCGGAGGCGGTTGCCGAGAACCTCGAGGCACAGGGAGTCAACGCCCGCCCCTTCGCCTCGAACGAGGAGCTTCACGGGGCCCTCGTATCCGACACGCTTCCGGCCAAGGGCAAGGCCCGGGTCGTGATCTTCTTCACGAACGGATCGTTCGACGGGATCATCGGCAAGTACGCCGACTCGGCGCGCGGCTGAACCGGGCCTACTGGGCCTGCTTCGCGACCTTGTACTCCGCCGGGCTTGCGCCGGCCGGTAGGGCGAGAAGGTCGTAGTCGTGGTGGCCGTTGATCGTGACCTCCGCGAACGACCCCACCGTCAACTCGCGCGGCACGTAAACGCGCCCGTCGATGTCGGGGGCGTCGGCCTCGCCGCGGGCCACTCCCACCTCATCGACAAGCACCTTCAGGGTCCTGCCGACAGTCGCCGAGCTCACCGAGGATGCGATGTCCCTCTGCAGGGCCATGACCCGGTGCCAGCGGCGCTCTTTCTCCTTGGAGGGAACCTGGGCTCCCATTTTGGCGGCGCGCGTCCCCTCCTCCTGCGAATAACGGAACACCCCAAGACGCTCGAACCGGGCCTCGCGGATGAAGGCACACAGCTCGTCCACGTCCTCCTCGGTTTCCCCGGGGAAGCCGACGATGAACGTGGTCCTTAGGGCAATGCCCGGGATGCCGGCCCGGATGCGCCTCACAAGGTTGCGGATGGTGTCGCCGGAGGTCTCGCGCTGCATGGCCGTCAGCATGCGGTCGCTGATGTGCTGAAGCGGCATGTCCACGTAACGCGCGACCTTCGGGCACTCCGCAATCGTCTTAATCAGCTCGTCGCTCCAATGCGCGGGGTGCGTGTAAAGGATTCGGATCCAGAAATCTCCCTCGATCGCGTTGAGCTCCCTAAGGAGCGAGGTCAGGGCTGTCCCCCGGGACGAATCCACGGGCGTGCGCGGGTTCGGGCGCTCCTCCCAGGTGTCCATCCCGAAGAAGGTCGTGTCCTGGGAGATGAGGTTGACCTCCCTTACCCCCTCGGCGACCAGCTGTCGGACCTCCGCCACCACGCTCTGCACGGTGCGGCTCCGGTGCCTTCCGCGAATCTGCGGTATGATGCAGAAGGTGCACGGGTGGTTGCAGCCCTCGGCGATCTTCACGTAGGCAAAATGGGCCGGGGTAAGCCGGAACCTCGGCGTATCGTAGTCGGGGATGTAGGTGGATCTCTGCGTGACGAAACTCTCCGGCAAGTCCTTGGAGCCACGCTCCTTGGCATAGATCTGCTCGATGATCGGCGCCACCTGCGTGATCTGGTCCAATCCGATGAAGGCGTCGACCTCCGGGATGGATCCCGGCAGGTCCTTCGAGAAGCGCTGCGACATGCACCCGGCAACGATCAGCTTCTGCTCGCGGCGGCGTTTGCGCAGGCCCCGTTTTTCGTGAACTTCCAGGATGTGGCTGATGGACTCCTCCTTCGAGGAATCGATGAACGAGCAGGTGTTCACGATCACCACGTCCGCCTTTTCGGCGTCGGGGATGACCTGCATGCCCGCCTTGTGCAGGTGCCCCACCATTATCTCGCTGTCGACAAGGTTCTTAGCACAGCCGAGGGAAATGAGGCTGACCTTGATCATGCCGCGATTGGATTCAGGCCGGTAGGGGCCCGAAGCCGCCTATTTCTTCTTGGCTGCGGTGGCCGCGGCCTTCTTGCGCTTGAGGTAAGCGGCGCGACGTTTGCGTTTGATGATCTTATTTAGCTGCTGGCCCATGGTGTTGGTAGGAGTGTAAAGGCCGATCACACCCAATCTTTTGCGGTGAGTCAAGACCTTGGGCGGAAGGGTGGATCTTCGGCTCGAGCCGGCGGTATTGGGACGGACGGAAGGTCCGAGATCAAGTGACGAGGCTCGCGGTTGGGATGACCCGCGGGTGTGCACCGGGATCAAGCGGTCGCTCGCGCCCCCCGGAAAAACCACTCCACGCCGTAGCGGTCGGCGAAATGGCCATACAGGCCGAAGGGCATCTCCTTGAGGTCCACGAAGAACTCCTTCCTTGCCCCGTCGGAGAGCTTGTCGAAGACGGACCTTAGCTCGGCCGGCTGGTCGCTGGTGACGTAGAGGGCGGTGGTGTTTCCCTGTTTCGGCACTTTGGTCGGGTGCAGCCAGTCGGTCGCCGAAAACTCGATTTGGTCGCTCTTCAAATGCGCGTAGGTAATCTTGCGGTGCTGCGCGACAGGGAAACCGTCCTTCATCGGAGTGTCGCCGAGCCGGATCAGCGTAAGGTCGCCACCGAAGCAGGTCTGGTAGAAATTCATGGCTTCGGCGCAGTCGCCTTGGAATAGGAGGAACGGGGTTAGGTGGGGCATCTCATTTTCAGGTAAGGCGGAGTCTGGGTGTGCGGCGAGCCGGCGGGCTTTCAGGCAGCCACAGCTTGGCGGCGGGGTGAACCCGGAGGGAGTTGAGCTGTGGGGGTCGGCATAAGCTCTTGAAGGGGTCCGGCCGGCCATCTACACACGCGGCATGCCACGAAAGGTCATCCTGGGATACGGAATTAGCATAGACGGTTATATCGCGCGGAGGAACGGCTCCATCGATTTCCTGGTCATAGACAAAGAGGGTGAAAAGGTGATGTCGGACTTTTTCGCCAAGATCGATACCACCATCATGGGAAGAAAGACCGCGGCGGGCCACCTGAAACAGAGCAAAAGCGGCGAGATGCCCAGCGCGACGGGCATGTCCAGCTACGTGGTCTCCCGGCGATGGAAACCGGGCAAGCGCGCCGGGTTTGAGGTGGTGGGCGGGTCCCTAAGAACCTTTGTCGGGAAGCTGAAGCGCAGGCCTGGAAAAGACATCTATCTCGGCGGCGGGGGCGAGTTGGCCCGCAGTTTTCTGCGGGAGGATTTGGTGGACGAGCTCTTCATCGGCGTCGGCCCCTTCCTCTTGGGCGACGGAATCCCCGGCTTCCCGGGAAGGTTCCCCCAGCGCGCATTCAAGCTGAAGGAATGCACATCCTACCCGAATGGTTCGGTTGCGCTACGATATAGCCGGGCGCGGACCAGGGTGAGCCGACGACTCAAGACGTGACCCGCAATCGGCAGCGCGGAGGGCCCCGTTCCGGTCGGGAATTGCAGCATCCCGAAGGACTGCGAGGCTCGGCCCCCGGAGAAAACATCCCAGCGCCATGCATATAAGCCTCAAGTCTGCCCTCTCCCATTTGCCCCTGCCTGCCACACCGAAGTGGCCGGAGGGCGTATGGGACAAGGCTGTGTTCGGGCACGGCACCATGTCCGTGGTCGTGTTCACGCCCCGCGGCCGCGACTACCAGACCAAGCACGCCCAGGATGAGCTCTACATCGTGGTGAAGGGATCCGGCACCCTGATGGTGGAGGACACTCCCCACCCGTTTACAGAAGGCGACGTGCTCTTCGTCCCGGCCGAGCGGTCGCATCGGTTCTCCGAGTTCTCCCAGGACTTGGTCACCTGGGCCATCTTCTGGGGTCCTGAGGGCGGCGAAAAGGCATGATGCGGGTCACCCAGGGCGACTTCAGCGACCCCCGCGTGGTCGACCTCATTCGCCTCCACCACGCAAGCGCTCACGCGCAAACCGCCCGGGGCAGCGCCCACGCCCTGGATATCGCGGGACTGCAGGCTGCCGATATCAGCCTATGGACGATCTGGGAGGGGGACGCCCTCCTGGGCGTCGGGGCGCTCAGGCGCCTTTCACGGGAGCACGGCGAGGTAAAGTCGATGCACACCGCCAAGGCTGCGCGCCGGAGGGGCGCGGCAAGGGCGATGCTTGAGCACATTATCGCGAGCGCCAAGGAGAGCGGGATGTCGCGCCTAAGCCTTGAGACCGGGTCCTGGGATTATTTTTTGCCCGCGCAGGCCCTTTACCGGAGCGTTGGTTTCATCGAGTGCGGAGCCTTTGGCGACTATGTTCCTGACCCGAACAGCGTGTTCATGACGCTCCAACTTAGGGAGCCCTGACACTTAGGGAGCCCTGACACGTGTCAGGCCGGTTTCCCGCGGACGGATGCCCCCGACGTGACCTTCAGGCCGACCCTGTTCCATTGATAGACGAGCGGTCCCTTTGCCTTCTCGAGCTCCTTGCACAGGGCAGGGCAGTCCCTCCTCATGACCGAGAGCTCCGCCAGGCCGCTTGCATCGCAGTTGAGGAGCCGCACGTAGGGCTTGAAGGACTCGGTCCGCCCGATAATGCGAGAGAGCCCCTCGGCCCCCCCCTTCCATGCCCTGTCGAGGGCAACGAACGAATAGGGCAGGCTCCGCAGGTCGATTCCCGCTCTCTGCCCGAATTTGACCCAGTTTGAGTCCGCGAAGATGAAGGACGGGGGCCGCGCGAAGGAGTGGCACCAGTGGCGCTCATTGCCCTCCTCCAGTATGGGGCACGGGAGCGCATGGGTGCAGGGGGCTACGATTCCAAGTTCCGCCGTCCATTGGTTCCGGAGGGCCCCGAGGGTCCGGCTTGTCTCCCTGGAGCCCGGCTCGGTCCAAATCACGGCCCTCGCGCGGGCGACAAGCCCCTTGATTTCCTGAACCGCGGGGGGCTGGAGCTCATTTAGCACATGGCTTATGACCAGGAGGCCGATGGGTTCGCTGCCCTCCATCAAACTCACCCCATCGCCGACCCGAAGCCCGGAGAACTCCATTTCAGCCCTCTGCCTTGAGTAGTCCCGGGCCGCGTCGGAATGGTCCCAGACCTCGAGGCCATCAAAGCAGCGCGGGCCAAATTTGGCGACGACCCGCCGACCGGCCACCCCGCTGCCGCATCCCCAATCAAGGACCGTGCCCCCCGGCGGCCTCCACCCGCGAAGGTCAAGCTCGTCGAGGACCGCGTCCCATTTCCAGCCAATGCGCTCCCCGAACGTGAGGTCGTAGCTGGCGAGGTCCGCGGCCGAGGACCAGTAGGGCCCCGCGCTTGGCCCGCCTCCAAGGAAGCGTTCGCGGTGCCGGCCGAGCAGGTTCCAGTCAATTTCCGCCCACGTCATCGAAATTCGAACCCCAGGTGCCGTGCGAGGGCATGGTGCTTTATCCCGTAGAATGCTGCCATCTCTCGGATGGAGCCGGCTACGGCCTCGTCGCCCCTCGGCCGGGCCTTCACCGCCGTGATCATGGTGTTTTTAGCGGTATGCTCGGTCGAGATGAACTCGATGACCCGGGTCGAGTAGCCCGCCCATTCCAGGAGCAGCGCCCGGAGAGCGTCCGTGACAAACTCGGCCTGCCGCTCGACGAAGATCCCGTGCCGAAGGGAGGCCTTAAGGATCGGCGGCGGCACGATTTGGGCCCGCACCTCCTTCTGGCAGCACGGGGCCACCACGAGCAGCGCCGCCCCGGCTGACACGCCCTTCGCGAGCGCGTCATCGGTCGCCGTGTCGCAGGCATGAAGGGCGATCAGCACATCTGCGTCGCCGGCCTCGGTCTCTGCGATAGATCCCACACCAAACGAGAGGCGGTCGGCGAAGCCCTGCTCGAGCGCCGTCCGGTTGCAGAAGTCAACGAGGTCTTGGCGCATCTCGATGCCTCGCACGTGCGCCCGGCCGCCCAGGAGCTCGCTTGTCGCGAAGGTCAGGTATCCTTTCCCGCAGCCCATGTCGAAGACCCGCAGGACCCTCTCCTTAGGAAGGGGGGCCTCCTTGATGAGGTGGCCCAGGATCTCCCCAAACTTCTGGATCTGCCGAAACTTGTCCGCCATGTCAGAGACGGGCCGCCCGCCCGGATCTGTCACCCCAAGCGCGCGAAGCCAGGGCGCACCGGCCTCGATCGGGCGCCTTTTTTGACGGTCATTGCCGGTCAATGCGGCATTTGCCTTGGCCTTCGCCATGAGCCGTATCCGCGACGTGCCCTTGCCCGTCTCCAGCTGGACTGTCCCCGTGGAGGTGAAGAGGTGGGCGTCCAGGAAATCCTTTCCCAGCAGGGGCTCAAGGATATCGAGCGCCTCCTTGGGATCGTGGTTCTTTGTCACGTCCCGCGTGGCATGGCGCCACACAAACGCCAGCTTTTGCCCGGACTTGAGCACCACCGGGCGAACAAACAGGTTTTCAAGGGTGGGGTCGTCCCCCGACGGCTTCCCGAGCGTCAGCTTGACCAGTGAGCCGTCGCCGACGGCGCTCCGCATGAGCGAGATGAATTGGTCACGTCCGGAAGGGTTCATGCGTTACCGTGGGAGCGTTACCGGCGGAACGAAAAAATCAATAGGTGTCCTGCGCCACCAGTTCCCGGTCCTGGCCCGGTCGCTGCCGCCCGTGAACTCGTAGCGGTAGCGGACCACGCGGACGTCGCGCGGCGGGTGCTCGGGGAAGGGGTTGCGCGCGAAGAGGGCCAGGACCTCGGGTTCGCCACGAAGTAGCTTCTCGCATACGGTGCCCACCCAGGGGCTGTTGTCCGGCGGCCCGAGCGCTGCGAACCAGAGCTGCCAGTCGAGCCTCGGCTGGTACGGCGCCACCCAGCGCGGCCTCCTCGACAGCTCCCCCGGCTTGAAGGGAAGCGAGTACTCCTTCCAGTCGACGCCATCGTCGCTGCCCTCGAACACAAGTTCGGGGCGTTCCACGGTCATCACCGCAAACAGGCCATAGTCGTTGAAACTCCGCACGGGTCCGACCGCATTCGCCACGAAGCGGACCAGGGGCGAGGCCGCGGCCGGCCTGTAGATCGCCGCCACCGTCTCGAAAAAGGTTATCCCCACGGTAAATGCCGCGAACCAGCGGACGAGCGTGCCTCTCACCTTTCCATGGTTTCTTGCAAAGTCGCCGGCGCCACCCTCCGGGGTCTCCAGGCCCCAGTGGAGACTGCGCCACCAATCGTCATCCAGGCATGTGAAACACAGCCCTATCGTGAGGAGGTTAAAAAACGCATAGTTCCCGGTCAGGGCGATCAGCAGCTGGAGCGCGATCATGGACAGGGCCGCAATGTGCCTAACCTTCCTCGGAGCGGGTATGCAGAGCGGCGCGAGAAGCTCCACGGCGAACATGAGGGCGCAGGATGCCACCTGGAACCACACCGGAAGCAAGTTGGCATACCAGGCAAGGGGCGTCGGAAGAGGCTGGGTCTGATAGTGGTGGGTGAGCGCCGTCAGGTGGCGCCACGTGGCGTCCCCGCTCCCGAGCTTCACCAGGCCCGAGAGGAACATCAGTCTAAAGAGAAGCCACCACGCCAGGTACCGGGCCAATCGAGGGGGGTCGTACGGTGTGCGCCGGCGCCCGAACGTCCAAGGCACGAGGAAGACCGCAATGAGGGTGCATTCCAGCAGGAGGGCGTCCCATTGGAAGTCCATGAACACCTGGCCCGCCGAGGAGAGGGAAAGGTAGCTAACCCAGAGCACCAGCAGGGAAACCGCCGGCGCAACCCCGAAAAACAGGAGCGCCGACGCCACAAGGCCTGCGAAGCACAGCACCCCGATGAAGGGGCCTGCGCCGAAAACCCAGCAGAGCGAGGGCGCCTCAAACCAGGCGCTTCGACCCAGCTGCTCGTAGGCCATGCTGAAGAATTGCCCGGCAGGGAGGACCCCCCTGGGGCCTATCAGGCCAGCGGACTGTATCCAGAGCGAGCCGAAGGCACATGCATGCGCCAGCGCGAGCGTGCGAATGAACATCTGCGTGCCATTTGCGAATGGGGCGCCGGAGCGCGGGGACGGGCTATTCATTCAGGGGTCGCGACGTTTTAGCGGGCATTTGGGCATCTAGTTCAAAAATGAGGTGGGCGACAAATGCCGTAAAATAACGTATATATATTGCTTGCTATATCCAACAATGTGTTCTATCTGCGCTTAAACAATGGTCACAAATCAAATTAAGGAACTGGAACTCACTAAGGCGAAGATTGCGTCGCTTGAGAAGGCGATTGCGAAGAGGCTCAGCAAGGAGCTTGCCTCGCTTCCGAAGAAGTACGGTTTTGCCTCGCTCGAGGAGTTCATCGCCGCCATTCGCGCGGCCACGGGTGGCGGCCCCATCCGCAAGGGGCGCCGCGGTCGCCCCGTAAGGGCCGTCGACAAGGTGAAGCGGCGCAAGCGGGCCGTCATCACGGACCAGACACGCGCCGAGGTGAAGAAGCTCGTGGAGTCCGGCAAGACCGGCTCGCAGATTGCAAAGGCGCTGGGGATTTCACTCCCAAGCGTTCAGAACATCAAGAAGGCCATCGGCTTGGTGAAGGCGCGTACCTGACCGAGATAGGAGTCTTGCCAGTTTTACCGGGCCCCCGCTTTGTAGGCGGGGGCCTGTTTTTTCGTCCCACGAGATGCCTACCCACTATATCCAGGCCAACACGAACGGGCGCCTGCACCCGGCAAGTGAGCCGTCCATTACTCCGCTCAACAGGGGTTTCCTCTACGGCGATGCAATCTACGAGGTTTGGAGAACCTACGGCGGAGTCATTTTTGCCTGGGAGGAGCATTGGAGGAGGCTGGGGGAGTCCTCCCGGGCGCTCCACATGCCGATCGACCTCGCGATGGACGAGGTCCTAGCCGAGGTGAAGCGCACGGTGGCGCAGTTTCGCAGCCATGTTCCGGAGGCTGGGGAATTGTATATTCGGCTGCAGATCACCCGGGGTGCCGGCCCGATAGGCCTGGACATCGCGTTGGCCGACAAAACAAATTTCATAATACTGGTGCAGCCGTGCCCGGATCTCGACGCCGAGAAGTGGCGCACCGGCATGAGGCTTTCGGTTGCCAAGACCCTCCGGCGCAATCCCGCGGAAAGCCTCGATCCGGCATGGAAGACGGGCAATTACCTCAACAACCTCCTCTGCCTCAGGGAGGCCCGGTCGCGCGGCGCGGACGACGTCGTGATCCTAAATCTTGCCGGAGAGGTGGCCGAGGCCTCGGTGGCGAATATCGGGTTCGTGAGGTCAGGGAGCATAGTGACCCCGCCCCTGTCCGCCGGCATCCTCGGTGGGATAACGCGCAAGCTGGTCCTCGGAGGCATCGCCCAGTCCGCTGGGCTTGCCGCGCTCGAGGCGTCGGTCCGCCCCGTCGACTTCACGTCAATGGAGGAGTGCTTCCTGCTGTCCACGACCAAGGACATCGTCCCGGTAGGCGAGATAGACGGGATTCGATTCAAGGTGGGGCCGGATACGGTCACCTCGCGCCTCAAGTCGGCGTTTTCGGGGGCGGCGGCTGCCTATGCAAGGGCCCATCCCGCCTACGCGGCGTGACCCCTGGGGGCGATGCGCTTCTTAGGTATAGATCATGGCAGCCGCAGGATCGGGCTGTCCTACGGCGATGACATCGGGGTGGCGACTCCCCTCCCGGCGATCGCAACAGAGGATCGGGCCAAGCAGTGGTCCGGCCTGGCCTCGATCCTCAAGGAGCGGAGGATAACCGAGGTCGTGGTGGGGCACCCGCTCAACATGGACGGAACCTCCGGCCCGAAAGCGCTCGAGGTTGAGGAGTTCGCTCGCCGCCTCGGCGCCGAGTTCGGCCTGCCGGTGCACCTCGTGGACGAGAGGCTCACCAGCTACGAGGCAGAGTCGACCATAGCCCCTTCCAAGCGAAGGGCCGTACGGAAGTCGGGCCTAATCGACTCGAGGGCGGCGACCCTCATCCTCCAGGACTTCCTGGACACCCGTCTCCTGCCCGACGCCCCCCGGGAGCCCTGAGCCATGCAACGGTGGAAATGCGTCTGCGCCTATGACGGCACGGGATTCTCCGGTTGGCAGAGCCAGCCCAAGGGCGACTCCGTGCAGGATGCGATCGAGGCGCGCCTTGAGGCGATGCTTGGCGAAAAAACGCGGATCCACGGCAGTGGCCGGACGGACGCCGGGGTGCACGCCCTGGCACAGGTATTCCACTTCGACGCGGATTGGCGCCACGGCCCCGCGAAGCTGGCGGCGGCCCTCAGGAGCGGCCTTCCACGTTCCATCCAGGTCGTCTCCGCAAGGCCCGCGTCAAAGGACTTCCATGCCCGCTTCTCGGCTACGGGGAAGATCTACGAATACCGCCTCCACCTTGGCGACCCCGACCCCTTCACTCGGCCCTTCGTCTGGGAGATCCAGAAGCCCGTGGACACGCTGAGAATGAGAAAGGCCGCGGCTTGCCTTGTGGGCCGGCACGACTTCAGGGCCTTCTCCGCCCTCAACGGGGATGATCCGGGCGAGGCCTTTGACACGGTGCGCGAGCTCAGGCGGCTGGAGGTGGTGGTTCGCTCCAGAAGCGTGAAAATCGTGGCCGAGGCCGACGGGTTTCTCTACAAGATGGTGCGCAGCCTTGCAGGCGCCCTGGTCGCCGTGGGAGAAGGGAGGCTGTCACCCGCAGAGGTGTCCGCGATCCTAAGGACACGGGTCAGGACCGCCCGAGTCCAGACAGCCCCGCCTCAGGGCCTGTTCCTCCGCAAAGTGACGTACGGTTAGGCCCCGAATTCGGTTGCCAGCACCCCCCCTACGGAGCACGGTTTCAGTCCCGCACGCTACATGCATTTCGACAAGCCGACGTACTCGGTTCGCAGGACGAAAAAGAAGGGAATCCCCGAGGGTCTTTACACAAAGGACCCGGTTACCGGTGAGATCCTTTTTAACAAGGAAATCGAGGACAACCAAATGGTCGTCCCGAAGAGCGGGCATCATTTTCCCATAGGGGCCCGCCAGCGCATCTCCAAGCTCCTGGACGCGGAGTCCTTTGTCGAGCTGCACACCGGCGTCCGCTCGGACGACCCCCTTAAGTTCGTGGATTCCCAGCCTTACTCAGAGAGGATCAAGAGATACCAGCGGGAGAGCGGGCTTCCCGAGGCCGTCGTCTGCGGGTCGGGCTCTATTCATGGAATTCCGGTTGCGATTGCCGTGATGGATTTCCGGTTCTGCGGGGGTGCCATGGGCTCGGCCGCCGGAGAGAAGATAACCCGGACCATCGAGGATGCCCTGGCGAAGCGGGTGCCCTGCATCATCGTCAGCGCCTCGGGCGGCGCGCGCATGCAGGAGGGGATCTACTCCCTGATGCAGATGGCAAAGACAAGCGCCGCCCTTGGGAAGCTCTCGCAGGCGGGCCTTCCGTTCATCTCCGTCCTCACCCACCCGACAATGGGTGGCGTCACCGCCAGCTTCGCGACCCTTGGGGACGTGATCATCGCGGAACCGGGCGCCCTGATCGGGTTCGCCGGGGCCCGCGTCATCAAGGACACGACCAAGCAGACGCTGCCCGCGGGATTCCAGACGGCCGAATTCCTGCTCAAGCACGGCCTGATCGACCAGATCGTGAGCCGGACGGAGATGCGCGAGCGGCTGAGGGACCTGCTCTCGGCCCTTTACCTTAGGAAGGAACCCGTCGCAGCGGGCGCCTGAGCGCTTCCCCGGCCATGACGTCCGACCCGCCGCTGGCCGGCTACGCGGCCGTCCAAGACTATCTCTTCGGCCTAAAGGCCGGGGGAGTCAAATTCGGTGTGGACCGGATGAAGGTGCTCTCGCAGAGGCTGGGCCATCCCGAGAGGGCGGTCCCCTGCGCGCACATTGCCGGCACAAACGGCAAGGGCTCCGTTTCGGCGATGCTCGAGTCGATCCTCAGGCGCGCGGGCCAGCGTACGGGGCTCTACACGTCCCCGCACCTGGTCCGCCTCGGTGAGCGGGTTCAGGTGGACCGGGTGATGCTTTCGGAGGCCGAGATCATAGCCTTTGTTCGCGAGCTCCAACCGGTCGCCGAGGCGATCGCCCGGGAGGGCGAGCCGGGCGACGGGCCCACGTTCTTCGAGTTCATGACCGCCATGGCTTTCCTGCAGTTTGCCCGCAGGAAATGCGGGGTGAGCGTGATCGAGGTCGGGCTCGGCGGGCGCCTGGATGCGACCAACGTTGTCGAGCCCGAGGTGAGCGTGATCACGTCGATAGGGATGGACCATTGCGAGATGCTCGGGAACACGCTCGGGGCGATAGCGGGCGAAAAGGCGGGCGTGATTAAGGATGGGCGGCCGGTGGTCGTCGGCCGGGTGCCTCCGGAGGCCGAGGCCGTGATCCGGTCGATCGCCGCCTCCCGAGGGGCCCGCGTAGTCTCGGTCCGGGAGGAGTTTGGGGAGGACATCAGCAGGTACCCAAGGACCAACCTTGAGGGCGACTACCAGAGGTGGAATGCGGCGACTGCCACGCTTGCGGCCGGGCTGATGCCCGCGGGCCTGGGAGTCTCCTCCCGCACGATCGATTCGGGGCTCGCTTCCGTGGACTGGCCGGGAAGATGGCAGCGGCTCGTGCTCGGGGGGCGGCTCACCTTCCTGGATTCATCCCATAATCCCGAGGGAGCTGGCGTGCTCGACTCGAACCTGGCGAGCCTGCGTGCCGAGACCGGCCGCCCCATTGTGGCGATCGTGGGCGCCCTGGGCACCATGAGGGCGGGTGCGCTCCTTGAGGTTCTTGGGCGGCATTGCCGCGACATCCACCTTGTCGTGCCGCGGCAGTCGAGGGCCTCGACGCACAAAGAGCTGGAGGAGCTGATACCGCGCACGTTCAGGGGGCGGGCCTTCAGGTCGGAGGCGGAGGAGCTTTTCCCGTCGCCGGGCACGTGCATGGCGGGGGGGGCGGGTGACGTCATCGTGGTCACCGGATCCATCTACCTTCTGGGGGAGGTCCTCGGGCGCCTGGAGCCCCAGCGGGGCCCGGGCGAGGGCAGGCTCCAGGACTTCTAGGCCCCAAGGGGCCCGTTTCAGGCGAGCTTTATGAGCTCCAGCGTCGACGGGAGGTCCTTGATGATCTGGGATGGCCCGGGGCCAACGCCAAGGTAGCGCAGGTTTGGGAGGACGCCAGGCCGTGATTCGCCAGAATACGCGACGTCCACGATCCCCTTGACCATTCCGGCGACGTAGCGCCTGGCGTTCACCGGCAGGTCCGCAAAATGCCTCACCTGGGAGATGTCCTCGGCCCATCCCGGGTACCGCGTGTAGACGGGCCGAAGGGCTTTGCGCACGGCCTCGTTGCGCGGCACGTGCGGGCATCTCCGCCCGTCGCTGTGCTCGTAGCCCGTGCAGATTAGCAGGTCCCCCTTCCAGTCGCCAGACCATGTCAGGGCGTCGAGCTTGTTGATCATCAGGTCCTGGAAGCCACCGTACCTGAGGGCGTCCCCCTTCTCGACCGCATCGTACCATCCCACCATGCGCTGCCGGCCCGTGCTAGTTCCAAACTCAAGCTTCTTCAGCTTGGCGCAGAGGGGCTCGGAGTCGGCCATCTCGGTCAGGAACGTGTGGGTGCCCACCTTGGTGTCGTAGGCCTTGGCCACGCCGAACGTGTGGATCGGCTGAACGGGGACGTTGGCGCTCTCGAAGAATTCGGGCGTGAACGTGTGCGAGGAGGTGGGCGAGAAACCGTGCCTCTTGTCGAGCCAATAGGCCTGCCCGAACTCGCCGATGACGGTGCGGCCCTTGCGCAGCTCCCCGAGGACCAGCTCGCGGACCTCGCCGATGTTGCGCCGTAGCTCCGTGCCCGCCTTCCAGTACACGGCGGTCAGGCGCTCCAGATCGAGCTCAAATGGGCGCGCGCCCCGGAACTGGGAAAAATCGAATTCCTCTGGGCCGAAGACCCCGTCGGCGATCGTTTCCGCGTTCGCCCGCTTCTCGGCCTCCGACAGCCTGTCGAAAAACCCGGCCCAGGTGGCCTCGCTCACGCGGTAAACGTGCTGTATCGTCCGGCAGGCCCGGTCCGCCCTCTGAGCCAGCTTGCGCGCGAAGAAGTTGGGTCCCGCCAGAAAGTCCGAAAAATACATCTGCCAGTGCGCGGTCTCCTCGCTGTAGGCGGCCGAGATCCCACGGCCCGTCGAGCCCCGGGGCTCCTCGGAGAGCACCTTCACCCTGTAATCCTCCTCGGCGAGGTCGAGTAGCCGGTGGGTCAGGTCGGAGGCCATGGTGCGCTCGTCGATCAAGAGCCTGTCCAGGACCGAGTAGCCCTTTTTCTCGAGAGGGGACGCCTCCCAGAGGAACTTCCGCGGATCCGCCACCACGCCGCTCCCGATCGCAAGGTGGGGAATGCCGCGCTCGACCACGCCCGAGGGCAGGAGGTTCAGCTTCACGCCGGCCGCCGTGTGGCCCGCGTTGGCGCCACCGTTGACCTTCATCACGACGGTGACCGGGCGCTCGGTGGTGCCGAGCTCCTCGACGATCTCCGGGACCAGTCGGCCCTTGCCCTCGTCGCCGAGGGAGATGCCGACATCCGCTATGAGCTGACTGGTGAAGGGTAGGAGTGCCATTTATCGTACTGCAACCGAAGTCATGGACCCCTGCTGCAGGGGATTGGAATGGTCAGGCGGGGCCGGAGGGCAAGCCTCAACTGCCGTCAGGCCGCGGGCCCTTAGTTTGCTCGGGTTGAAACCTCGACCACGTCGTGGGGGGCGGCTTCCTTCTGGCCGGCCGGGCTTACCCGGGTATATCGCGCCTTATCCCTTAGAATGCCGAGGTTCTTCGCCCCGAGGTAGCCCATCCCGCTTTGGACTCCGCTGATCAGGTTCGTGAGCACCTCGTCCACCGATCCGCTCACCTCCTTGAGGGCCTCGATTCCCTCTGCGGCGATCTTCCTCGTGTCATCGCGGTCGCGCCCGTAGCGGGCCGCACTGCCGGCCTTCATGGCCGCCAGAGAGCCCATGCCGCGGTACTGCTTATACACCTTGCCCCCGATTTCCATGATTTCGCCGGGGGCCTCCCTGCAGCCCGCCAGGACGCCCCCGCAGACCACGGCATCGGAAAGGGTGAGCGCCTTAACGATGTCGCCCGACTTCGCTATCCCGCCGTCGGAGAGGATGCGGACACCGCGCTTGCGGGCGGATTTCATCGCGACGTAGAGCGCCGTCAGCTGCGGTATGCCCACTCCGGCGACAATCCGTGTCGTGCAGATCGACCCGGGGCCCTGGCCCACCTTGACGGCGTCGGCACCGCAGTCCGCGAGGAACTCGACCCCTGCACCGCTGGTCACGTTGCCGGCGATCAGCGTGAGCGAGGGGAAGGCCTTCCGCACGAGCTTCACGACCTCGCCGACTCCGGAGGTGTGGCCGTGGGCGGTGGAAACGGCGATCGCATCGACATGCTCGTCGACCAGGTTGCCGACGTGGCCGAGGATCGCGTCCCTGTCGAGGGCGCCGCTTGGCGTGCGCTTGGGCGAGAGCGCGGCACCCACAACGAGCCGGAACTGGGCGTCGCGGGCCGGCTTCCTGCGCGACTTGATCTCGCCCGTTATCCGCTCCACATCGGAGGCGGTGACCAGACCGCGGAGACGGCCCTGGCGGTCCACGACGAGCATCTTGTTGATCCCGATGTTTGCGGTGAAGAACTTGTCCGCGGCCTTGATGGGGTCCTTCGAGACGTCGGACTCAAGCTCGGTCTTGAGCTGCGAGCGGGGCGTCATGACGTCGGACACCGTCTTCGCACGGTAGCGCTCCTTCACGACGTTACCCGACAGGAGCCCGCAGAGGACCCCGGCTTGGTCGACAACGGGGAAGGTCGAGAAACCATAGCGTTTCTCGTCGATGAGCGCCAGCACGTCCCCGATGGCATGGGTGGGATGGACGGTGATCGGGTCCTGGATCAGACCGTGGATGTGCCGCTTCACCCGGGCGACCTCCTTGACCTGGTCCTTCTCGGACATGTTGTAGTGGATCAGGCCCATCCCCCCGTTGAGCGCCATGGCGATCGCCATGCGCATCTCGGTGACCGTGTCCATGTCCGACGAAATGATCGGGATCTGCAGGCTGAGCGTATCGGATATCGACGTCGAGGTGTCGGCGTCCTTGGGCAGGATCTCAGAGTAGAGCGTGGCCAGGGTAACGTCGTCGAAGGTGAGCGCCGTGGGGATGTTGGACCTGAAAAACTCGTCGGCGGGCAGGTAAAAACTGGCATCGGCCGACGACTGCGATTTCTTGGCAACCTTGCTCATGAGTTGCCGTGAACCAAGTAGTGCAGTTCACTCAAAGCGCAAACAAATTGGAACTCCGCCTAGATTTCCGCAGGTACACCCTCCCGTTCCGCCATGCCGTGCGGACGGCGCACGGGTCGTGGGCGGCGCGGGAGGGGCTGTTCGTCAGGGTTGAGCGGCCCGACGGGACGGCGGGCTTCGGGGAGGCGGCTCCCGTGCCGGGTTTCGGGACGGACACGGTGGATCGGGCTGAGGGCGAGTGCAGGGCCCTCGGAGGAACGATCGACGAAGCGGTCCTCTCCCGCGTCGAAGGGGCCTCCCCGGCGCTCCGAAACGCGCTCTCGAACGCCCTTTCGGAAGGGACATGGGCGCCCCGCCACACAAGCCTCGGAGTCGCGGCGCTTCTGCCCGCGGGCCGCCAGGCGCTCGCGGAGGCGCCCCCCAGGGCCGAGGCCGGCTTCAGGGTGTTCAAATGGAAGGTTGGGGTCGGGGCAGCCGACGATGAGATCGCGATTCTCGACGATCTTCTGGCCGCTCTTCCTTCGGGATCGACGGTGAGGCTCGACGCCAACGGGTCGTGGGACCGGCGCACCGCCTCGCTCTGGCTCGACCGCGCCGCGGACAGACCCGTCGAGTTCGTCGAGCAGCCGGTGGCCCCGTCCGCCAAGGGCGCCGACGACACGCTCCTCGGGCTCGCCTCCGATTACCCGGTGCCTCTGGCGCTCGACGAGTCCCTGGTCGCGGACGGGGACGTCGTCCGCTGGCTCGACCTCGGCTGGAAGGGCTTCTTCGTGATCAAGCCATTGCTGCTTGGCAATCCAGGGGCCGTGCTCAACCGCCTCGAAAAGGCCGGAGCGCGGGTTGTATTCTCGTCCTGCCTTGAGACGGCGCTCGGGGCACGGTCGAGCCTCCGGCTCGCGTTTGGGTGGCCCGGGGGAACGGCGGCCCTGGGATTTGGGGTCTGGCCCCTATTCATGGATCACCGTTTTGACGGACCGAGCCAGGCGCCCTTCATTGCGGTCAACGACTTTGAGCGCATCAACCCGGAGGCCCTGTGGAGCGCAGTCAACTAGCGGGGCTCCTGGGCAGAGCGCCGCCGGCCTCCGCCGCCGCCACCAGGATCATCGAGGAGGACTCGCCCGATCGTTTCATGGCGGCTTTCTCGGATGCGCTCACTGCGGGGGGGGACATCTTCCTGACAAACCCCGCCTGGCGCGCCCGGGAGCGCGGCGAGCTCGCACGCGTCGCGGGCCTGGGCCGGGGCGCGGAACGGGGCTGGCTCATGATCCCGAGCGGCGGCTCGGGTGGCGGCGTCAAGTTCGCGCGGCACGACGGCTGGACCGTGGCGGCGGCGGTGGAGGGCTTCCGGCGCCACTTCGCAATGGACCGGGTCAATTCACTCGGCGTACTGCCGATGCACCACGTGAGCGGCTTCATGGGGTGGATGCGAAGCGCGCTCACCGGCGGGACCTACCTTCCCTGGGCGTGGAAGGACCTCGAGGCGGGGATTCTTCCCGGCGACCTGCCCAGGGACTGCTGCCTCTCGCTTGTTCCCACCCAGCTCCACAGGCTCCTGGCGTCAGGTGAGACGGTCGAATGGCTTCGCCGCTTCAGGGTCATTTTTGTGGGCGGAGGGCCCGCGTGGTCGAGGCTCCTGGAGGAAGGGGCGCGACACCGCCTGCCCCTGTCCCCGTGCTACGGGGCCACGGAGACCGCGGCGATGGCCGCCGCGCTCAGGCCCGAGGATTTCCTGCGCGGCGTCAGGGGGTGTGGCCCCGCGCTTCCGCACGCGCGCATCGATTTTGTCGAGGGAGTCGTGAGGATTTCGGGGGAATCGCTCTTTAGGGGCTACTTCCCCGAGGACGCTGCCGGACGCACATGGGTGACGGAGGACATGGGAGGGTTCAATGCCGACGGGAGCCTGGTGATCCTCGGTCGGCGGGACAGCCTCATAGTGACCGGCGGCAAGAAGGTGGCCCCCATGGAGGTCGAGGCGGCGCTCCGGGAAAGCGGGGAGTTCGACGACGTGGCGGTGATCGGCCTTCCCGACCCGGAGTGGGGAGAGATGGTCGTTGCGTGCCACCCCGGGGAGGGACGCGCGCCGCGGGCCGCGGAGGTCGAGGCAGCGCTCTCGGGGCTTGCCGCCTTCAAGCGGCCCAAGCGCTATCTGGCAATCACGCCCTGGCCGCGCAACGAGCAGGGCAAGATCGACCGCGAATGCCTCGCCCGGCTGGCCTCCGGGGCCTAGCCTTGGGCATCATGCGCCGGCGACCCAGGCCGCAAGCGCCTTGGGAAGCGCCTTCCGGCTTCGGGTGGCGGTGTCGATGCAGACGTGCTCGGTCCTGGCGCGGGCGGCGCACTTGGATGGCGAGCCTAGGCGCGTCATCTCATACACGATCTCAAAGGAGTTCTCCGAAAGGGGCCTCGGCCGGACGCTCACGGCCAGCTTGTCGCCGCAGGAAATGGGCCTGAGGTACTCCGCCTCGCTCTTGGCAATGGGGACGACGACGCTGTTGTCGGAGAAAAACGTCTTCAGGTCTATGCCCGAGGCAGCCAGCGACTCCTCGTAGGCTTCGTGGCATATCGCGAGGTAGTTCGCGAAGAAAACGACCCCGGCCGCGTCGGTGTCTGAAAAATGGGCCGTTCTGGCGTAGCTGAAGGGCATGGGGTGGGTGGGACCAGAAGAGAATGACTCAATGGGGACTTACGCAATATCGCAGAGAGCGGCCCGCGGGGCGTGTTCCGGCGTTGAACTTGCCACGGCGGCCGTCTGAAATGCCTCCATGACCAAGAACGAGATCGCCGAGGTGCTTGCGAAGATCGGCACGTTGATGGAGCTAAAGGGCGAGAACCCGTTCAAGATCCGGGCGTATTCCGGGGGGGCCAGGGCGATAGAGGCCCTTGAGAATGACGAGTTCGAGAAGCTGGTCACCGAGGGCAGGATAGACACCATCAAGGGGATCGGCGAAGCCCTCGCCGCCAAGATCAATGAGCTGCACGCCACGGGCAGCCTCGCCTTTTTTGACACGCTGAAGCGCTCGATCGAGCCCGGCCTGGTCGAGATGCTGAGGATCCCCGGACTCGGCCCGAAGAAGATCGCCGCGCTTAGCAAGGAGCTTGGCGTCACCTCGGTGGCCGACCTCGACAAGGCCTGCCGGGAGGGGAGGGTCGCGGCGCTTGCCGGGTTTGGCGAGAAGACCCAGGAGAAGATTCTGGCGGGCATACGAAACCGGGAGGCCTACTCCAGGCGTCACCTCTGGATGGAGGCCTTCGAGGTGGCCTCGCCGATCCTGAAGGGTCTGCGAGGGCTGGACGCCGTGAAGAAGGCCGAGATGGCCGGCAGCCTGCGCCGCGGCCTTGAGACCGTGGGCGACCTGGATTTCATCGTGGCGGCGGACGACGGGGCACGGGTCGTGGACTGGTTTACCGGGAACCCGGGGGTGAGCGAGGTGACCGCCAGGGGCGAGACGAAGGCGAGCGTGCGCCTGGAGGGTGGAATCCAGGCCGACCTGAGGATAGTCCCCGAGGACCAGTATGCATTCGCCCTGCACCATTTCACGGGGTCGAAGGACCACAACGTGCTCATGCGCCAGCGTGCGCTTGACCGCGGGATGAGCCTGAGCGAATGGGGGCTGGTCCCCGCGGCGGGCGAGGGCACGGCCAAGGACAAGGCGGCCCGCAAGGAGGGAATCCGCGCCGCGGACGAGACGGGCGTCTTTTCCGCCCTCGGTCTTTCGTTCATCCCTCCCGAACTGCGGGAGGGGCTGGGAGAGATCGAGGCCGCCGAAAAGGGGGAGATTCCCAGGCTTGTCGAGCTAGGGGACCTTCGCGGGGCGTTCCATAACCACACGACCTCCTCGGACGGCCGGAACACGCTTGCCGAGATGACGGCCGCCGCCGAGGCCCTGGGCTGGGACTACCTGGGCATCGCGGACCACTCCAAGTCGAGCCGGCAGGCAAACGGCCTCACCGAGGACCGCCTGCACAGGCAGATCGACGAGATAAAGGCCCTGAACGCATCGGGCAGGTTCCGTACCCGAGTCTTCACCGGCACGGAGTGCGACATCCTGCCCGACGGGACGCTGGATTTTGGCGACGACACGCTCGCGCGTCTCGATTACGTTGTGGTCTCTGTCCACAGCTCGTTTGGGCAGGACGAGGGCACCATGACCCGCCGCATTATCGCCGCCCTGGAAAACCCCAGGGCCACGATGCTCGGGCACCTGACCGGGCGGATCCTCCTGGAGCGGGAGCCCTACCGGTTGGACGCGGCCAAGGTGATCGATGCGGCGATCGCCAACGGCGTCGTGATCGAGCTCAACGCCAGCCCCTACCGGCTGGACATGGACTGGCGCCACTGGCGGCGCGCGGCGGAGCGGGGCCTGGAGTGCTCGATCAACCCGGACGCGCATGGGACGGCCGGCCTTGGCTGCGTAAGGGCGGGGATAAACGCCGCGAGGAAGGGCTGGCTCACGCGCGAGCAGGTCGTGAACACGCTGCCCCTCGCCAAGATCGAGGCGTGGCTGGCCAGGAAGCGGGGTGCGCGGTGATCGACACGCGGGCGCGCGGCCTGGCCAACCTCCATGCGGCCCTAGTGACGCTTTTTGTCGGCGCCCTGTTCTGGGCGTGGGCCTTGGTGAACCTTTCCTACCAGGTGCCGTTCATCCACATGAACCGGTTCCAGAACCTGCTTCCTTATTTCCTGTGCGTGGTGGGTGGAATGCTGATTTCGGCCCGCGACGCCTCGCGGCACCTGGCGGCGCGCTACCACCTCCCCGACCTGGGCGGGTCGGCCCGGCTCGCGACCCGCCAGGTGGGCCTCGTCGCGGTCCTCCTCTTCGCCATGATGTTTGCCACGCAGGACCACGGAATGAGCCGGCTCTTCCTCGGCTCCTTCCTCGTATGGTGCTGGCTGGGGCTCGCGGTGCTAAACGCCTGGGCGCCCGCGCGGATTGCCCGCATTGTTTTCCAGAAGGGGCACCGGCTGCCGACCGTCTTCATCGGGAAGCCGGGGTCCCTGGCCAAGGTGACCGAGTGGATAGCGAACAAGGAGCCCCTGGGCATCCATCCGGTGGGGCTCTTGACCCCCGAGCAGGCGCCCGCGCTGCCGGCGACGCTCACGCTTGCCTGGCTCGGCTCGATCGCCGACCTGCCGCGCGTGATCGAGGAGAAGCGCGTCGGCCAGGTGATCATGCTCGAGCTACCGGCCAGCGACGACGAGGCGAGCCGGGTGATCACGGCCTGCAGGGACCGCGGGTGCCGGCTCCTGATCCACAGCAACATCGAGGAGCGCTACACCCAGCCGCTCGTGCCTGTCACCGAGGAGGGTCGCCATTTCTACACGCTCCAGGAGGAGCCGCTCGAGGACCCGCTGAACCGGCTCCTGAAGCGCTCCTTCGACATCGCGGTCTCGCTGCCCGTGGTTGTCCTTGTGCTGCCCCCGCTGTGCGCGTGGGTGGGGTTCATGCAGAGGATCCAGGCGCCGGGCCACCTCTTCCACGCCCGCGAGAGGCGGGGCAAGCAGGGCCAGGTGTTCTGCATGCTCAAGTTCCGCTCGATGTACGAGGCCACCGTGAGCGCCGCCGACGAGTCCAAGCAGGTCCAGGCCGAGGACGGACGGATCTTCCCCTTCGGCGGTTACATGCGCCGCCGCAGCCTGGACGAATTTCCACAGTTCTGGAACGTGCTCATGGGCGAGATGAGTATCGTGGGCCCAAGGCCCTACATGCCGATCCTGGACGAGGAATTCAGGCAGCAGACGCAGGGGTA